>Ga0182741_1005423_pt1 | contig 11854 bp, 10 predicted proteins | sample eDN5th37CBELigOP_FD_128874 | JGI IMG/M metagenome (GOLD analysis project Ga0182741, IMG submission 128874) | Enriched Organic Plus compost microbial communities from Emeryville, California, USA - eDNA 5th pass 37_C BE-Lig OP (version 2) (version 2) ...
GGATCTTTCGACTGGGCCGACGAGGTGAGCAGGCTGGGCTTCGTCTGGATGATCTTCCTCGGCATTCCGCTCGGGGTGCGCGACGGCACCCATGTCAGCATCGATCTGATCGTCTCGCGCTTTCCGCCAGCCCTTAGGCGGCTTCTTTACCGGGTGATGTGCCTGTTGGCGGCTGCCATGATGGCGCTGGTGTTCTGGATCTCCATCGACGTAGCTCTGGCAACCTGGTCGGAGCGGCTTGGCGCGATCAACATCACCTCCAGCATCTTCTTCTTCCCGATCATCCTTGGCGCGCTCCATTCTGCTGCACACCTGGTTGCTCTCGTCATTGAGCCTGCGCCCAAACCATCCCCGAAGCAATCAGCAGAGCCATCGCTTGCCCCGCGGGAGCTCCCCCAATGAGCCTGTTCGTGATCGTCACCTTCCTTGTCCTCGCCTCGCTCGGCATGCCGCTGGCCTTTGCGCTTGGCGTCTCGGCGCTCGTTGGCCTCTGGATGGCCGGGATGGATGCGTCGGTGATGGCGCCGCGGCTGCTCAACGCGGTGAACTCGTTCCCGCTGATGTCGATCCCGCTCTTCATGATTGCGGGCGAGCTGATGCTGAAGGGCGGGATCATGGAGCGGCTGGTGGATTTCGCCAATGCCTTCATCGGCCGCGTGCGGGGCGGGCTGGCGCAGGTGACCATGGTTTCGGGGGCTGGGCTGGCCGCCGTCTCGGGCGCCGCCGTGGCCGATGCCTCGGCGCTTTCATCGACGCTCGTTCCCTCACTCAGGAAGCAGTACGGCCTGGGCTTCTCGACCGGCGTTGTGGCCGCGGCGGCGAACCTCGGACCGATCATCCCGCCATCGGGCGCCATGATCGTCTACGCCTTCATGGCGGGCTCCAGCGTTTCAGTCGGTGCACTCTTCATGTCCGGCGTGGTTCCGGGCCTGATCCTGTTCGTGAGCTTCATGGCGGTGTGCTGGTTCATCGCGTGGAAGCGCGACTATCCGCTTGCGGGAACCGAAACGACGCTCGCCAACATCCTCTACCAGACGCGCCGCAGCTTCCTCGTCTTTCTGATGCCGGTGATCGTGATCGGCGGCATCGTCGCGGGCGTCTTCACCCCGACGGAAGGCGCGGCGGTGGGGGTTGTCTATGCGCTCTTCCTCGGCTTCTTTGTGACCCGCGCGCTGAAGCTGTCGCATCTTCCGGGTGTCCTGCTCGACGCGGCGAAGACGACGGCCATGGTGGGCGCAATGATCGCCTTCGCGTCGTCCATCACCTTCCTGTTCACAATCGACCTTGTGCCGATGAAGCTTGCGCGCGCCATGCAGGGCATCACGGATGATCCGTTCATGTTCCTCTGCCTTGTCGCAGTGATGCTGCTGGTCGTTGGCATGTTCCTCGAATCGAACGCCGCCTACATCATGCTGGTGCCGCTGTTCCACCCGATCGCGCTGCAATATGGCATCGACCCGGTCCACTTCGCCTTCCTGTTCGTGCTCAATCTGGTGATCGGAATGCTGACCCCGCCGGTGGGTGTGGTGCTTTTCGTGGTCTGCGGCATCACCGGCGTGAAAATGGGGGAGCTGGTGCGTGAGAGCTGGCCGTTCATCGTGGCGATGTACAGTGTGCTCATTCTGTGCATGGTGTTTCCGGGTCTCGTGACCTGGCTTCCGGAGCGTCTGGGCTACTGATGCGTCTGCTGTTGATCAATCCGAATACGACGCAGGCGCTGACCGAGAGGCTCGCCGTCTCCGCAGGCAAGGTTCTGCCGCCTGATGTGGAGCTGGTCTCCAAGACGGCAACGAGCGGCTTTCCCTATATCTCCTCGCGGGCCGAGGCACAGGTTACTGGCGTCGGAGTGCTGGAAATGCTCGCACAACATGCTGATGGCATCGATGCAGCGGTGATCGCAGCCTTCGGGGACCCCGGCCTGCACGCGGCACGCGAGCTCTTCGACATGCCAGTGACCGGCATGTCCGAAGCCGCGATGATCATGTCGCTGTCGCTTGGCGCGCGTTTCGCCTTCGTGACCTTCACGCGGCGCATGGTGCCCTGGTACGAAGCGCAGGTGACTGCAGCGGGGCTTCAGAGCCGGTTTGGCGGCACATTCGTCCCTGAAGCGGAGTTTCAGTCGATCGAGCGAGTCGCAACCGACCTGCGCGAACCTCTTGTCGAAACCTGCTGCCAGGCAGCCCGGGCCGCCGACGTCCTCATCCTTGCAGGTGCGCCGATTGCCGGCCTTGCCGAAGAGATTGCGGGGGAAGTTCCTGCAATCCTCATCGACCCCATCCAGGCGGCGGTCCTGCAGGCTGCTGCTCTCTGTCGCCTGCACGGCAGGGGCGCTGACAAGGGCAGCTTCGCCCGTCCTCCGGCCAAGGAGAGCACCGGCCTTTCACCAGCGCTCGCGGCACGGTTCAGGGGGTGAGGGCGAATTTCGGCAATCTTGATTGCTGACGGTCGGTTGCCTCAATTCCAGTGTCTCACCGTCGCTGGCTATTCAGCCAGTTTGGGATTGATCCCGGCTTTGGAATGGAGTTCGCCTTTATTTCGCCTTGTCATGGCGGCATTGCAGTATCTGTCGGCAGAATCGATCAACTGCAATCGTATAGATGAGAAGAACAAGGTGGGACCATGCGGATGAGTGTGCCTAAACTAAAGGGCTTTGCTGTATCATGGTTTTTTCCCCCGTATGTTGGTTCTGCAGATCTGGATTTCTTTAAACGTATCAAAGATTCTGTTTTTTCATTTCATGTTGTGCAGGCGGCGAGAGATATGAGAGATGAGCGCGTTCTGCGCTACGCGAGTGCTGATATCGAACGGTTTGAGATCAGGGTTGACCATAAGAATCCTCGAACGGAGGATGCCAGGTCGGATTTCAAGCGTCAGTGCCTGTCAATCTTCGAGGCACGAAGGCACGAATACGGGTTTCTGATTTCCCACTCCAATGAGATGGTGAGCCATGACGTGGCTGCCGAGATCAAGCGGGCCAATCCATCCATTCCATGGATTGCCTATTTCGGCGACCTTTTCGTCCGCAATCCCTATGTGAAGTACATTCCGGGGTATCCCCTGGTTCAGGAGGACATTGCCATCGAACGCCAGACACTGCGGCTTGCGGATCGCATCATCGTGAACAACCAATATCAGAAGGACCTGATGTTCTGTGGGGATCTAAAGCAATACGAGGAAAAATGCGTTGTCATCCCTCATTGCTTCGACCCTGCCATGTACCCTTCTGCTCCCCAGGAAAGGGATGATAGCCGTTTTCGATTTGTGCACACGGGCACGCTATATCATGTGAAGCGGACGGCTGAACCGCTGTTACGGGCGGTCGACCGGCTGATCGAAGTGTATCCCAAGTACAGGGGCAGGTTCGAGGTTGTCTTCTACGGGAATGAGCCGACCTCACATGATATCAGCGTCCATGCTTTCATGCGCAACAGGAACGCCGTTCGCTTTGAAGCGCCGGTGGGCTACCTCGACAGCCTGCGCATCATGCATGAGGCGGACTGCCTGATCCTCATCGATGGCATATTCAACAAGGCCGAAGATGACCTGGAGGTCAATCCGTTCCTGCCCGGAAAGCTCATGGACTACATGGGCGCGAGCAGACCCATCATGGCGGTTACGATGCCGAAGGGACCGACTGCTGACATCCTGAAGGCTAGCGGCAACCTTGTGGCGGACGAAAGGATCGATCGGATCGCCTATGTCATGAAAAGGTATATCGACAGGAAAGTTATGCCCGACTACAGCACGTATTTGGCCTATTCTGCTGCGAAGATTGGCCACCAGATGGATGCAGTCATTGCATCCGTTTCGAAGGTGCAGGCCGATGTCAACGTTTGATGCAGTTATAGTTGGCTCGGGTTTCGCCGGAGCCATAATGGCAGAGCGGTTTGCGACCCAGCTCGGCATGTCCGTCCTGGTCATCGAGAAGAGAGATCACATCGCCGGGAACATGTACGACTACCGTGATGAGAACGGGATCCTCGTTCACAAGTACGGACCGCACCTTTTCCGCACAAGCAGTGATCAGGTGAAGGACTACATCAGCAGGTTTACGGACTGGCATCCCTATGAACACCGTGTGCTCGCGAACATCAATGACGTGCTGGTGCCTGTGCCGTTCAACCTCACATCACTGGAGAAGCTCCTGCCGGAGCACCATGCAGATCTGAGCCAGCGCCTCATCGGCTGTTTCGGTATGGACAGGAAGGTGCCTGTTTCGGCGCTCAGGCGACATGAGGATGAACGGCTTCGCTGGCTTGGCGAGTTCATCTTTGAGAACATCTATCTGAACTACACCGTCAAGCAGTGGGGTGATAAGCCGGAAAATCTTGATTTCGAGACGATCACGGCGCGAGTGCCGGTCCACATCTCGTTCGATGATCGCTATTTCCAGGAGACGCACCAGGCGCTGCCGCGTGACGGCTACACGGCGATGTTCGCGAGGATGCTGGATCATCCGCTGATCACGGTTCGCCTCAACACCGATGCGCTTTCACTGTTAACACCAGATCAGGAGAGCAAGCGCATCCTGTTGGATGGCACGCCCTTCACCGGACAAATTGTCTACACGGGTCCTTTGGATGAGCTTTTCGGCTATTGCTTTGGCGAGCTGCCCTATCGATCGCTGCGTTTTGACCTCGAAGCGCATGACACCGATTTTTACCAGCCTACCGGCACGGTCAATTATCCGAACACGGAACGGTTCACGCGTATCACTGAATTCAAGCATATGATGCGGGAGAAGCCGGCGCGAACTACCATCATGAAGGAGTATCCGCAGGAATATGATCGGACAGATCCTGCAAAGAACGTTCCATATTACCCCATCCCGAAGGACTCGAGCGCCGAACTTTATGCCAGGTACGCCGAACTGGCGCAGGGATTCGAAAACCTCACCGTCCTGGGCAGGCTCGCGGAGTACAGGTACTACGACATGAACAACATCATCCTTCATTCGCTGGAGGTGTTTGATGAGAAGTTCAGGAGGACCTGATGCAGGCACCATTGGTCAGCATTGTCGTACCTGTCTACAATCTTGAGTTCTACATTGAGCGATGCCTGGATTCTCTGGCAAACCAGACGCTCAAGGACATCGAGGTCATCGTCGTGAACGATGGCGGGAGCGATGATAGCCAGCTCATCATTGATGAATATGTGGAGCAGTTTCCGCACATCTTTAGGGCCTTCGTGAAGCCCAATGGGGGGCATGGTTCAGCCTGCAATTTCGGCATCGAACAGGCCCAAGGTCAGTATGTCACGATCGTTGACGGTGATGACTTCCTGGATCCGGACACAGCCGAATTCATGTATCACAAGGCTGTAGAAACAGGTGCGGATCTTCTCATCGGCAACCTGCTCTACCAGTACACCGATAGAAGCGCTCCCTTCAAACCGCTTCCTTTTGACGGCGAGCGAAGGCTGTCGTCCAGCGAGCGGGAGCTTCTCTACAGAAATTGGGCGACGCCCTGCGCGAGACTTTACCGGCGGTCCATGTTCGAAGATCCCAAGCTGAGGCTCTGTGAGGGGATTATCTTCGCGGATGCCAACTTCGCTCCCAAGACTTATCTGGTAGCCAGGAACATCTACTACGTGGACAAGGAGCTCTACAACTACGACCTGACACGTCCAACCCAGTCGATGAAGCAGACCGACAAACGCATCCTCGACATCGTGACCTCGTTGACGGACATGCTGGAATTCTACCGCGAAAAGGGCGCTTTCGAACAATATCGCGCGCAGCTGCAGGCTTACACCGTAATGCATGCTGTTGCCTGGATTGCGAAAGTCGGGACGCTCCATGGTTACGACAAATTGACGGCGCTCAGGAAAATCTTCGCGGTTCCTGAGAAATATTTCGGCAGGGCATGGGTAAAGGACGACATAATCGAGGAAGTGTTCGGCAGGCGAAGGGCAAGGAGGATGCCTTTCGACCGTATCCTCAACTACCGATCGGTGCTGCTCCTTTGGCAATTGCGCGGAGTTCTGCAAAGGATCGACAGGTTCATTGAACGCGTGTTGCTTTTCCCATTGTCAGCCTACAGGCGGCTCAAGGGGAAGGTGTGGCGTCTGGCGCACCAGCTCTAGGGTCGCGACCGAACCAACGATGTGGATCATGTCAGCGTTTGCCGCAAGGTTAACGTGATGAAAGTCAGGGCGTGCCTTCGTCACAGGTATTTCCCTCTGAAACGGTGGAATCCGGAGCTTGGTTGTGGATCAACTTCCCGAGAACCGTATTTGGCCACAATTGCCAAGCTGACCTCGCCAATGGTAGAGCCACGGCGGCCACAGAAAACTAACCTTTAGCCAGTATAAGCAATATCCGGGTCGTTGTGACCTGGAGCAGCTTGTCGGCGAAGCGAGTTGTCTGACGCCGGAGTCGTGGCTCGGGTCGATGGGGCGGGATGAAATAATGACGGACGAGGCTAGCCCGGGGACGGGAAGCGGCGGACAGGGAATGCTGCGGAAGATACTCGGTGGTTCAGACCGCAGTGTGAAGCTTGCCGCGAGCACGGCGTTCTCCATTCGCATTGCCAATGCAGCCATCACCTATCTTTCCCAAATCATCATGGCGCGGTGGATGGGCGCCTACGAGTTCGGCATATACGTCTATGTGTGGACATGGGTGCTGATCGTCGGTCTGGTGGCTGACCTCGGCTTTGCGATAACCGCACAGCGCGTCATCCCTGCCTACCTGCAGAAGCAGCAGTACGATCTCGTCCGCGGCTTCATTCATTCCAGCCGCTGGATGCCCGGCATCTGCATCAGTGCGCTGTCGCTTCTTGCGGGCGTCCTCATCTGGTTCTTCGGCCACCTGATGGATGCCTATCTGGTGATCCCGCTGCTGCTCGCCTGCCTTGTCATGCCGCCTTACGGCATCACCTATGCGCAAGATGGCGCGTCGCGCGCGTTCGGCTGGATCAACCTCGCGCTTGTTCCGGGCTACATCATCCGCCCGCTGCTCATGCTGGGGATCCTTGTCGTCCTGCTTGTGCTAGGCGTCGAAATCGACGCAACCTACGCGATGTGCGCTGGTGTCCTTTCGACCTGGGCCACCGCGATCGGGCAAATCATGGTTTTCGATACGCGCATGCGCAAGCGGGTCGAGGACGGACCCCGCAGCTATGCCCGGCGCGACTGGGTTGTCTCGTCGCTTCCGATCCTGCTGGCCAGCCTGTTCCAGTTCCTGCTGAGCTATGTGGGCGTCCTCGTGCTGCAGGTATTCAGCACGCCTGAGGATATCGCCGTCTTCTATACCGCGACAAAACTGACCGCGATCATCTCGATGGTGTATTTCTCGGTTGCGGCATCGGTCACCTATCGGTTTTCCACGCTGATCGCGGCCGGCGACCGCTCGGGTCTGCACTCCTTCTACCGCAGCTCGATCAAGTGGACTTTGTGGCCGACACTGGCGGTGAGCGCGGTCATCGTCATCCTGGGAAGGCCGCTTCTCTGGCTCTTCGGCGAAGAATTCATGTCCGGCTACAATCTGGTCCTGATAATGGCAGGCGGGCTCGTTCTGCGCGCTGCCATCGGTCCGGCCGAGCACGTCCTGAACATGATGGGCCGGCAGCGGGTATGCGCTGCGATTTACTGCGGAGCGCTGGTCGTGAACCTGCTGCTGTGCATGACTTTCATAACCGATTTTGGTGCTACGGGCGCGGCTGCGGCAACGACAGCTTCCATCGCGCTCGAGACGGTTCTTCTGCATTTCGCCGTGGGCAAGCTGATCGGGTGACCTGAGGGCCTGAACTACGGCTTTTCGCAAGGGGTGGGGGCGATGGGTGAACAGTACACGATCGAGGTTGATGTCATTCCAAACGGGCAGTGGGATGACATCTGCCGCAACTTTCTGGATTTGAGTGGCGAGCAGATTGCAGCCTTTTCCAGCGGGCACTGGGAGGGCAGGGACAGCCACATCCTGCTGCGCCGGAACGGGGAACCGGTCGCTGGCGCCCGCGTCGCCATCTTCAGGCTGCCATTGGTGGGGCGGGGCACCGCCTACCTGCGATTCGGTCCCTTCTGGCGAAGGAAGGGCGTGCCGGACGACCCTGCCGTCTATCGCCGCATGATGGCAGCGCTCTACGAGGAATACTGCGTGAAGAGAGGGCATTGCCTGACAGTCCTTCCGCGTCCCCACCCCGAGTATCATGCTCAGGAATGTGCCTGGTTGAGGGAGCTTGGTTTTGTGAAGCGGCGCGATCTGGAGGATCCGGACCGCTATCTCGTCAATACGAGCCTCGATGAAGAGGCGCAGCTGAAGAGCCTCTCCCAGAAGTTGCGCTACAATCTGCGTCAGGCAATGAAGAACAGTCTCGATGTGCGTATGAGCGACGATCCTGCGGATGCGGAAGCTTTCCAGGCCCTGCACGCCTCGATGCGCCAGCGCAAGCAGTTCATTGAAGCTGGACCCATCGACCTGACCGTGGAGCTGATGACGAAACTCCCGGCCGAACTGAAGCCAAGGCTGTTCGTCGCGTATCACAACGGCACGCTTGTTGCCGGAGCGTCCGTGGGCCTGTTCGGCGACATCGCCTACTACCTCTTCGGGGCGACTTCGGAGGAAGCCCTGCCGCTGCGGGCGGGTTATATGCTCAAGTGGACGATCGTCCGCTGGCTGCACGAACACGGCTATCAATGGTACGACCTTGGCGGCATCGCCTATGAACCCGGCCTGCGCCAGTTCAAGTCCGGTCTGGTGGGAAGGGCAGGGAACATCCTGCCAATGGAGGGCGAGTTCGATCGCTGGGAGAGCCAGCTCGGCCGTCTCTCGGCCGATGTCGTCTTTGGCGTAAGACAGCTGCGACGGCGCATGCGCTACGGCAACCGCTCCGGACGCAAGGACCAGGCAGCCTGACTGTGGATCTTTCCGCCCGTTCGTTGGTTGACTGGAACCGCGCGCGTCTCCATATCTGGTTGAAGTAAATCTGGAGGTCTTCTTGAAACGTTCTGTTGCTGTTTCGCTGGTCATCATGGGTGCAGCCTCGCTTGCGGCTTGCCAGGACGAAACCGTGGATTCCGCGATCTATTCATCCGTAGATGAGTGCATCGCTGGCAAGATCTACACGGCTGAGAAGTGCGAGACCGACTTCAGGACCGCAGCAGCCATGCATGAGAAGGTGGCACCTGCTTTCCAGTCCAGGGAAGACTGCGAGGCTGAGTTCGGCGCAAACCAGTGTGCTCAAGCGACAGAACAGCATGCTTCCGGCGGGTTCCCGTTCCTGCCGCTGCTCGCAGGCTACATGATCGGCAGGACGCTTGGCGGCCCGGCCGCAGCCGTCCCAGCACAGCCGCTCTATCGCCAGGCTGGCACCGGCACCTATGTCAATGCCGGCGGCAACACCGTCGCGCGCTCCACCGGTCCGGTAAAGGTTTCGACCAGCTCGCCTGTGGCCAAGGCACCTGCTGCTACGACGCGCACCATCGCTCGCGGTGGCTTCGGCAGCCGCTCGATGGGCGTTTCGGCGTGAGATCGGCCTGACAGGGCAAGAGACAACAAGGAAACGCTGCTGTGGAGCGGATAGCTTTTGACGAACGTCCCGACTGGAGGGACGATGCGGAGCGTTGCGGCTTCGCTTTTCACACGATCGATGGCGAGCCCTACTGGGACGAGACCCACGCCTATCGCTTCACCCTCGAAGAGATCGAGACGAACATCGAGGATCCTACCCAGGAGCTTCTGTCGCTTTGCTATCAGGCGGTAGACCGTATCCTGGGCGACGATGCGCTCATGGAGCGCATGGCGATCCCCGAGGAATTCCATGAGGCCGCACGGGCATCATGGAAGCGCAAGGACTACGACCTCTATGGCCGGTTCGACTTCGCCTATGACGGTCAGTCGCCAGCCAAGCTTCTCGAGTTCAATGCCGACACGCCCACGAGCCTTTTCGAAAGCTCGGTGTTCCAGTGGCGCTGGCTGGAACAGATGAAGGAAGAGCACCTGCTGCCGCAGGATGCGGACCAGTTCAATAGCATCCATGAAAAGCTTGTCGAAGCGCTTCCCGTCATCGCCGGCGCCAATCGGCGCATGCACTTCGCCGCAGTGCTGGAAAGTGTCGAGGACAGGGGTACGATCGAATATCTTGCCGACTGTGCGGTGCAGGCCGGGATCGAGACCTCGCTGATCGACATCAACGACATCGGCGTCGACGCCGAAGGCTGGTTCACTGACACCAATGACTACCGAATAGAGACGCTGTTCAAGCTCTATCCGCTGGAAGACATGGTTCGGGAAGAATTTGGCCAGTACCTGATCAGAACGCCGACGCGGGTCATCGAGCCGCTATGGAAGCTCGCGCTTTCCAACAAGGGCCTGCTGCCGGTTCTCTGGGAAATGTTCCCGGGCCATCCTAACCTGCTGCCAGCCTATTTTGAGGGAAGCCCTGCCGCTGCATCCCTTGGTGAGACCTACGTGCGCAAGCCCTTGCTCTCCCGTGAAGGCGCCAATGTCGCGATCATCGACCCGGACCTTCCGGAGGGCCGCGTGAGTGTCGGCGGCTCCTACGGCGCAGAAGGCTTCATTCGCCAGCAGCTTCACAAGCTGCCGCAGTTCGGGGACGACTGGGCCGTCATCGGCTCCTGGGTGATCGCTGGACGGCCTGCGGGCATTGGTATCCGTGAAGACAAGAGCCCGATCACGCGCAACACCTCGCGTTTTCTGCCGCACTTCATCGCGGGCTGAATCAGCGCAGCAAAAAAGAAAGCCCGAACGCGGTGTCGCGGTCGGGCCTGGTCTCTCGATCGGAGAAGGCTACTCGCCGTGGGATGCAAGCTTTCCCTGTTCGGCCTTGTGGTAGTACTGGCTCGCTACGAGCCACCCCTTCAACGGTCTCAGTGTTGGCACGCACGTCAATAGCATGAAGGGTAGCGTCAGGATGAGGTGCACCCAGATCGGGGCCGAATACTGCACCTCTAGCCAGACGGCGAGCGCAGCGCTGGGGATCACCGCGAAGATCATGACGAAAAATGCGGGGCCGTCCGCTGGGTCGGCGAACGAGTAGTCGAGGCCGCAGACATCGCAGCGATCGGCAATTGTCAGGAACCCTTTGAACAGCCGTCCTTCACCGCAGCGGGGGCAACGCCCGCGAAGGCCGACCTGCAAAGGAGAGAGTTGCGGCCATTCCTGCTGTTCGGACATTGTTGTTTTCCTTTCTTCCGCTGCTTTCGGACATTCAGATTGACGCCCATGTAGGTAACTTGCAGGCCCGCGGTCAATCGGGTGTGACGATTTGCCGGGCAGGCACGAGGGATGGTCAGGCGAACTCGCCCAAAGCTCTCGCCAGGTGGTGATGGGCGTGCGTGAGATCCTCAAGCACCAGTGAGCAGAGCGCAGCGATCTCTGCTGGAGGCTGCTTCGTGTCGGGAACGAGGATGGTGCGCATGCCCGCAGACGTCGCGGCGAGAACACCTGTGGGGGTATCCTCGATCACAATGCAGCGGGAAGGGTGGATGTCCAGGCGCCTTGCCGCCATCAGATAAGGTTCCGGATGGGGCTTCGGGTTGGCGACATCATCACGTGTCACCACCGTTCGGAAATAGGGGAGGAGGCCTACCTGCGACAGATGCCCGTTCGCGTGCATATGGCGCGAGCTCGTTGCCACGGCCATGGGAATGCCGGTCTGGTCGAGGAACTGCACAAGGTCCTGTGCACCGCGCTTGGTCCGCATCGGGTTGTGTTCCAGTTCCGCCTGGATGTGCATGGTGCATACGTCGTGGAAATCCGTGAACGGAAACGCTTCTCCAAAGGCCTGATGAAGAACGCGCTTGGTGTTTTCCGCCGTGCCACCGACAATGTTGTGATGGATCTCGGTCGTCATCTCGAAACCGAGCTCTGCGCAGGCACTGAAAAGGGCCGACC
>Ga0182741_1005424_pt1 | contig 11851 bp, 13 predicted proteins | sample eDN5th37CBELigOP_FD_128874 | JGI IMG/M metagenome (GOLD analysis project Ga0182741, IMG submission 128874) | Enriched Organic Plus compost microbial communities from Emeryville, California, USA - eDNA 5th pass 37_C BE-Lig OP (version 2) (version 2) ...
GAGCCCGCCCACCGGCGGCGCGATCGACATGTCGTTGTCGTTGAGGATGACGATCAGCCGGTTGCCGGCGGCCTGGGCGTTGTTCATCGCCTCATAGGCCATGCCGGCGCTCATCGCGCCGTCGCCGATCACCGCGATGGCCTTGCCGGCCCGGTCGGCGAGCTTGTTGGCGACGGCGAAGCCGAGCGCGGCGGATATGGAAGTCGAGCTGTGCGCCGCGCCGAACGGGTCGTACTCGCTCTCGCTGCGCTTGGTGAAGCCGGAGAGGCCGCCGCCCTGGCGCAGCGTGCGGATGCGGCTCCGCCGGCCGGTCAGGATCTTGTGCGGATAGCATTGGTGGCCGACGTCCCAGATCAGCTTGTCGCCCGGCGTGTCGAACACATAATGGATGGCAACGGTGAGCTCGACCACGCCGAGTCCCGAACCCAGATGACCCCCGGTTACGCCCACTGCGGAGATGGTCTCCGCGCGCAGTTCGTCCGCGAGCTGGCGCAGCTGCTGGGGCTTGAGCTTGCGAAGATCGGCCGGCGTGTCGACGCTGTCGAGCAGCGGCGTTTCGGGGGACTGGGACATAAGCCGCTGATACTCCAGCCCGCGTGCCAAGTCGAATGCTTCCATCCGTCACTTCACGGATGCGGGGGCACGCTCACTCGCAGTCGGCGCATTTCCCGCGCACTTCGATCACGGGCCGCTCGGGCGAGAAGCCGGCGCCCTTCGCCGCGGCGCGCACCGTCCTGGTGATCGAATCGTCGTCGATGTGCGTGGTCTGCCCGCAATTGTCGCAGACCAGGAAGATGCAGTCGTGCAGGCAGTGGGGATGCGCGTTGGCGACATAGGCGTTGGCGCTCTCGACACGGCGCGCCAAATTGGCCCCCACGAACAGGTCGAGGATGCGATAGACGCTGTTCGCGGCGACGCGGCGTCCCTCCGCCTTGGAGACCGCCTCCGCTATGTCATAGGCCGAGGCCGGCTTGTCGAAGCCGGCGAGCGCCTCGAAGACTCGTTCGCGCATCGCCGTCCACTGCTCGCCCGCCTTCTCCAGCGTCACCTGGGCGGCGCGGGTGAGATCGGTGCCGTGATGCTCGTGATGCTCGTGCGCGTGCATGGGCAGGATTTAGGCGCGCGCGCGCCCCCCCGCAAGCCGGCGTCAGCAGGTGGCGCGACGGTTGAGGTCGTGCCCGAGCGCGACGATGCTCACGCCCATCAGCGTCCAGAAGGTCTCGACGCCGCCGTGCGGAAGGCTGAGCGCGCCCGCCATGACGCCGATGCCGAAGGCGCCCACTACCGCGGGCATCATATAGCCGTGGGAGAGCACGCCCTTGCCCAGTGCAAGCACGCCGAAGCCGATCGCGAGCGTGAGGCCGACCTCGTGGATCAAGGGGTGGACGAGCGCGCCCGCCGACGAAAGCACGGCCAGCAGGATCGTCGTCGCCATGCAGTGGACGAGGCACAGGCCGCTGAGCCCGATCGCAATGCGATCGAAGCGCGCATCGATGCCGCCCCAGAAACGGGCAAGCGGGAGACTCACCGGCATGGCGGGCATATAGACCCGAACCGGCCAGGGTACAATATATCATCGATGCGCCCGCTGCGCGGCAACGGGCCGCGCGCCCGACGGGGCTGCCGCGGTTCGACTTGGGGCTCGATTCTGGGAGGAAGCGACGGGTAGGCCGGGTGACGCTCTAGGGCACGCCACCCGGCCACGCCCGCTATGCCCTATGTAAAGGATTTCCGGCCGGTTTCCACCTTTGTTGCGCCGATGCGAAGGCAGGGCGCGGCGGCTCGTTCCGGAGTCACGCGGGCGATCCGAGATAATGGGCCTGGGCGGCTTCGGTGGCATTCACTGCCAGCAGCGAGCGCGCCTCGGCCGCCGAACGGATCCTGCCGCTGCGATCCGATGCCGCGTCGAGCACGCGGTCGAGCAGCGCCTGGCCCTCTTCCCACCAGCCGATGCCCGATGCGGCGTTGAGATGTCCCTGCGGCCCCGCATCGACGAAGAAGCTGCCCCAGGCGCCGGCGAGCGCACGCGCCTTGTCGATCGATACAAAGGGATCGTCGCTGCTCGCGACGACGATCGACGGGAAGGCCAGCGGCTTCGCGGGCGAGGGGCCGAAGGCGGCGAGCTCCGGCCGCACCTCCGCGCGGTCCACGTCGGCGGGCGCCACCAGCAGCGCGCCTGCCACGGGCCAGCCGAAGGGCTGGTTCGCGAACTCGGCCCACCAGGCCACCGCAAGGCAGCCGAGGCTGTGCGCGGCGAGCACCACCGGCGCCTTCGCCACACGGATCGCCTGATCGAGCCTGGTCACCCAGGCGTTGCGATGGGGCGAGTCCCACATGCCGAGTTCGACGCGATGCGTGTCCGGGCGCGTCTGCTCCCAAAGCGTCTGCCAGTGCGAGGGCCCCGAGCCGCCGAGGCCGGGAACGGTGAGGATGATCGGCGAGCGATCGTCGAGGGGAGAGAAGATGGACATATCCGCTCCACGGGAGGGGATGGCCGGAAGTCCCGCTTAACTCCTACTGAAATGATAGGCAATACGCCTGCGCCGGATCGTGGGCTGGTTGCGCCGGGGCGAATGCGGGGCCTAAAGGGGCGCGATGGCCAAGCTCCGCGCCGATCAGATGCTCGTCGACCGCGGCCTCGCCGAGAGCCGCGCGCGCGCGCAGGCGCTGATCATGGCGGGGCTGGTCTTCGCGGGCGCGCGCAAGGTGGAGAAGCCGGGCCAGGCGCTGCCCCAGGATACCGCGCTCGAGGTCCGCGGGCGCGACCATCCCTGGGTCTCGCGCGGCGGGATCAAGCTCGCCCATGCGCTCGACCATTTCGGCTGGGACGTGGCGGGCGCAGTGGCGATCGACGTGGGATCCTCGACCGGCGGCTTCACCGACGTGCTGCTCGCGCGCGGCGCGGCGCGCGTCTATGCGGTGGACAGCGGCACCAACCAGCTCGCCTGGAAGCTGCGGCAGGATCCGCGCGTCATCGTCCATGAGCAGACCAGCGCGCGCGTACTCACGCCGGCGCACATTCCCGAACCGGTCGACCTCCTCGTATGCGATGCGAGCTTCATCGGGCTCGCCAAGGTGCTCGAGGTGCCGCTGGCGTTCGCGGCGCCGCGCGCACGGCTGGCGGCGCTGATCAAGCCGCAGTTCGAGGCGGGGCGGGAGGAAGTGGGCAAGGGCGGGGTGGTGCGCGATCCGGCGGTGCACGCCCGCGTGTGCCGCGAAGTGGCCGACTGGGTGACGGCGCAGGGCTGGGAGGTGCTGGGCGTCACCGAAAGCCCGATCACCGGCCCGGAGGGAAATGTCGAGTTTCTCATCGCGGCACAGCGCGGCTGATCTTCCTTTTGCAGTGCGGCGAAACCCTATATTAACGAAGTGGGGATCGCCGGCCGGAGGATGTGCCCGCAGGGGGCCGGCCGAACGTATGGGGGGCAGGTTGAGGGAAATCGCGTCCAAGGGTCAGTTGCGTCTCGCATATCTTCGCTGGGCGGTGGTCACGGTGCCGTTCGTGCTGCTGCTGGGGCTCGCGTCCGCGCGGCTCGCGCCGGTGGGCAGCGCCAATCCCTGGTTCCTCCGGCTGGCCAAGCCCGGATATCTGCCGCCCGAATGGGTCTTCCCGGTCGCGCTCGCGATCGTCTTCGCGCTCATGGGGCTGGCGCTGGCGATGGTGATCAATGCGCGGGGCTCGCGCGCCCGCAGGTCGGCGCTGCTGCTGTTCGCTGCGCAGATGGTGCCCGGCCTCGCCTGGCCGCCGGTCTTCTTCGGGATGCACCAGGTGACGGCCGCGCTCGCGCTGGTCGTGGCGGCTGCGGTGCTGGGGCTGCTCGCCGTCATCCTGTTCGGGCGCGTGCGCATGGGGGCGGCGCTGCTGCTGCTTCCCTATCTCGGTTGGCTGGGCTTTGCCGGCGCGCTGCTGTATGAGATCGATCGGCGCAATCCCGACGCGGCAAGCCTTGTGCTCGCGCGCCCGGCTGACCAAATGCAGATCCAGTAACGAGCCGATTGGAATTCCAGGATGCAGACCGACAACCGCCTGTTCGACGATTTGGTGAAGCTCGTGAACGGCGCGGCGGGAACCTTCGCCGGCATGGCGCGCGAGACCGAGTCGGCGGCGCGCGAGCGCGCTCGCGAATGGATCGGTGGGCTCGATTTCGTCAGCCGCGAGGAGTTCGAGGCAGTGAAGGCGATGGCCGCGGCGGCGCGCGACGAGGCCGATGCCCTCAAGGCCCGGATCGCCGCGCTCGAGGCGCAGCTCGCGGCGAGGCCCGCCTCGCGTGCGAAGAAGCCGCAGGGCGACGCCTGAGCCCCGAATTGACGCACTTCTTGTCCACAGCTTTTCTACAGGCTTGCGAACCGGGCGCTTGTGCGCCGGGAACGCGCTTGGCAGGACATCGTTCATCCGGCCCAGCCGTGTGGAGATATTGATGCTCGACGAAGCGGAATTCGACCGCGACGACGCCGCCCCCATCGACATGCTGGAGAATTACTTCGCCGCGCATGGCTGGACCTATGAGCGCGAAGACGAAGAGATCGTCGCCAAGGTCAAGGGCAGCTGGACCGAATATGAGCTTCGCGCGATCTGGCGCGAGGACGACGGCGTGCTCCAGTTCCTCGGCTTTCCGGACATCCGCGTGCCCGACGAGCGCCGCGCCGCGCTCTACGAGACGGTGGGGCTGGTCAACGAACAGCTGTGGATCGGCCATTTCGAGCTCTGGTCGGCGAGCGGCATTCTGCTCTTCCGCCATGCCGCGATGATCGATGGCTCGGGCGGGCCTACGCTGACGCTCAACCAGGCGGAGCTGCTGGTCGAAAGCGCGATCGACGAATGCGAGCGCTTCTACCCGGTGTTCCAGTTCGTGCTCTGGGGCGGCAAGAGCCCTGCCGAAGCCCTGGCCGCCGCACTGATCGAGACGCAGGGCGAGGCATGAGCGCTGCCGTGCCGGACGGCCTGTGGCTGATCGGCTGCGGCAACATGGGCGGGGCGATGCTGCGGCGCTGGGTCGAGAGCGGCGCGGTAGTGCCCGAACGGGTGTTCGTGCTCAATCGCCACGAGCGGGCGCTTCCCGCCGGCGTGCGGCAGGGCCGGGCGCTGCCGGACGAACCGCCGCCCGGACTGGTGATGCTGGGCGTCAAGCCGCAGCAGCTCGACACGATCCCCGCGATCCCCTCCGCGGCCGGCGCCACGCTGATCTCGATCCTCGCCGGTGTCGAGGCCGACACGCTCGCGGTCCGCTTTCCCGATCATGCTATCGTCCGTGCCATGCCCAATCTCCCGGTCGCGCTCGGCAAGGGCGTGGTGGCGCTCCACGGGGCCCGGTCGCCCGCGATCGATGCGCTGATGGCGCCGCTCGGGCTGGTCGAGTGGATCGCGGACGAAGCGCTGTTCGATGCCGTCACGGCGCTCGCCGGCTCCGGACCGGGCTTCGTCTATCGCTTCATCGACTCGCTCGCCGAGGCGGGCGCCGCGCTCGGCCTGCCGGCGGAGCAGGCGCAGCGGCTCGCGCTTGCCACGGTGGAGGGCGCGGGAATGCTCGCGGCGCGCTCGGGCGAATCCCCGGCCGCGCTCGCCGAACAGGTGGCGAGCCCCGGCGGTTCGACGCGCAAGGGGCTGGAGGTGCTCGACCGGCACGGCGCCCTGAAGGCGCTGCTGCGCGAGACGCTTGCGGCCTCGGCCCGCCGCAACGCCGAAATGGCCGCCGCGGCGCGCGGCTGAACGGCAGCCGACGTCCCGGCATTCGCCGCCGCAGGCCACGGAACGCGCGCCCATGCGGATTGTTTTGACCGCGACTCTTTCATCAACGGAGGCGGACATGGCGACCACTACGGCCACGCGCGACAGCAAGGGACGGTTCAAGTCTTCTTCCTCTTCGCACGCGAAGAGCGGTGGCGGAAGGAACGGCGGCGGCCTGGGGATGATGGCCGGCGCCGTCGCGGGCGGCGCCGCGCTGGGCATATTGGCGATGCTCGGCCGCAAGGCCGCTGTCCAGGCGCCGAGCGCGCTCGCGGGCAATTGGGACGATGCGCTCGTCGCCGAGCACAAGGCGGTGCTCAAGGTCTTCGACGCGCTCGAAGCCACGGACGAGAAGGCGTCGATGCGGCGCCACCTGGCCCTTTCGCACCTCAAGCACGCGCTGCTCAAGCACGCCGTGGAGGAGGAGAATGTCATCTATCCCGCCCTCCGCGAGATCGGCCAGCGCGATGCCGCCGACGCGCTCACCAAGGAGCACGGCTATGTGAAGCAGTATCTCTACGAGCTGGAGACCACGCCCACCGCCTCGCCCGACTGGATCGCCAAGGTTCGCCAGTTCCGCGCCGACATCGAGAAGCACATGCAGGAGGAGGAGACGCGCCTTTTCCCGATGCTGCGCTCGCAGTTGAGCGACGAGAAGAACAAGCATCTCACCGCCGCGATGAACAAGGAGGGCTTCAAGGTGGCCTGAGGCCCGCCCTCGCTTCAGCAGGCGATCGAGGCTGCCTACCGCCCGAGCCCGGAGACGCGTGCCTTCTCCTTTTCCGGGATCAGACCCTCGAGCACGGCCCAGAAGCCGCCGACCGCGCCCTGGCCAGCGCTCAAATAGGCGCCGGACATCTTCTCGCGCAGCGCATCGAACAGCTCGGCCTCCAGCGCCGCGCCCGCGGGCGTCAGCCGCAGCAGCCGCTGGCGCCGGTCGCGCTCGCCGGTGCGGGTCTCGACCAGCCCGCGCTCGGAAAGTTCGCCGAGCACCCGGCCGAGCGATTGCTTGGTGATCGCGAGGATCGAGAGCAGCTCGCTCACCGTCAGGTCGGGCCTGCGCGCGATGAAATAGAGCGCGCGATGGTGGGCGCGGCCCAGGCCCTGTTTCGCGAGCCCCGCGTCGATCGAGCGCGTTAGATTGGCATAGCCGAAATAGAGCAGCTCGATGCCCCGGCGGATCTCGGGCTCGCGCAGGAACAGCGGCGATGCGGGGATTGTGGCAGCCATGTTGACCATTCTACCCCTCCGGCCTAGTCGTCCGCAAGCCGATCCGGCCAGACTCGGCCAGGGATTTGGGGAAGGGTGAGATGGAAGACGCGACGGTCCTGGATTTCGAGTTTGAGGCGCACCGGAACCCGGTGGCGGAGATCGATCGCGCCGCGCTTCTCGCCGATCCGGGCTTCGGCAGGATCTTCACCGATCACATGGCGGTGATCCGCTATGTCGAGGGCCGGGGATGGCACGATGCGCGCATCCAGCCGCGCGGGCCGATCCAACTCGACCCCGCCTGCGCCGTGCTCCACTACGCGCAGGAGATATTCGAGGGGCTCAAGGCCTATCGCATGCCCGATGGCGGCGCGGCGCTGTTCCGCGCCGATGCCAATGCCCGCCGCTTCCGCGAATCCGCCGAGCGGCTGGCGATGCCGCCGCTGCCGGACGAACTGTTCCTCGGCTCGATCCGGGCCCTGGTCCGCGCCGACCGCGACTGGATTCCCGAAGGCGAGGGCGCGTCGCTCTACCTGCGGCCCTTCATGTTCGCGAGCGAAACCTTCCTCGGCGTGCGCCCGGCGAAGGAATATCTGTACATGGTCATCGCCTCGCCGGCCGGCGCCTATTTCAAGGGCGGCGCGCCTTCGGTCACCTTGTGGGTCTCCGATCATTACACCCGCGCGGCGCCGGGCGGCACGGGCGCGGCCAAGTGCGGCGGCAATTATGCTGCGAGCCTCGTCGCCCAGGCCGAGGCGATCCAGCAGGACTGCGATCAGGTCGTGTTCCTCGACGCGGTCGAGAACCGCTATGTCGAGGAGCTGGGCGGCATGAACGTCTTCTTCGTCTTCGACGACGGTTCGATCGTGACGCCGCCGCTGGGCGGAACGATCCTGCCCGGCATCACGCGCGAATCGCTGCTCACCCTGGCGCGCGACGCCGGCGTGGCAGTGCGCGAAGCGCGCTACGGGATCGACGAGTGGAAGGCCGACGCCGCCTCGGGCAGGCTGCGCGAGGCCTTCGCCTGCGGCACCGCCGCGGTGGTGACGCCGATCGGCCGTGTCCGCGGCGAGGGCTTCGACTTCGCGATCGGCAACGGCGGCCCCGGCCTGCTCACCGCCAGGCTGCGCGAGCAGCTCGTCTCGATTCAGCGGGGGACCGCGCCCGACCCGCACGGCTGGGTTGAACGGCTCTTCTAGGCGGCTATAAGCCGCCGCTCCGCTGGGGCGTCGCCAAGTGGTAAGGCAACGGTTTTTGGTACCGTCATGCGCAGGTTCGAATCCTGCCGCCCCAGCCAGTTTCCTGCAAGTCATTGAAACCACCTGACGTCTTGTTTCCGGCTGGCCGGAGTTCGCGGGGCCCCGGGGCGCTTCCCATGCGTTTTCACCGGCAGCTGCTGGACGCGCTCGGCCGGGGAGGATGCCCATGGCCTGGTGACCGGAACGGGATTCGGCGCTAGGGGCTTCCGCAACGACTCTCCGACGGGCAGCCTGCCGAGCATCCTCCATGTCGTTCCATCGACTTTCGCGTGCTGCGCGCACCAGCGGATCGGCGCGCCTGACCGGGGCTGATCTCCCGGCCGGGCTGCTCCGCGTCTTCGCCTCGGGGCATCTCGCCAAGAGCCTGATGTGGTCGTTCAGCGACCTGTTGTTCGGCTATTTCGCCCATGTCCACATGGGCCTGCCCGCGAGCGACACCGGCTGGATCCTGTTCGTCTCGCTCGTCTACAGCGGCGTGCTCGACGTGTTCGCGGCCGGCGCGATGAGCGCATTCCCCGGGCATGAAGGGCGCGTGCCGCGGCTGCAGCTCATCGGCGCGGTGATCACCGCATCGGCAGCGGCGCTGCTGTTCCTGCCGGTGCAGGTGCCGTCCAGCCTGCTGTTCGAATGGCTGCTGGTGACTTCGCTGCTCTTCCGCACCGGCTATGGCCTCTACGACGTCTCGCAGAATGCGCTGGTCTCGCTGCTGCCGCGCAACGACGCGGAGGCGCGGCGATACGTCACCACCCGCACCACCCTGTCCTACATCGCCAAGGTGATCGTGGCGCTGGCGAGCTTCCTCGTGATCGGCGCCGGAGAGCGCCAGGGTGCGGCGTTGGCGACCATATTGCCGATCGCGCTCATGACGGTGGTGACCGCGTGGCTCATGTCGCGCCACCGTATCGGCGCGGATGGGAAGGACGGAATACCGCCGGCCGGATCGCCGCCGCCGATGGGGCTGCTGCTTCCGGTGCTGATCGCGGTCGCCGCGCAGATCTGCCTGCTCGGGCTGGTCGGCCGCTTCCTGCCCTTCGCCCGCGATCCCGCGAGCGGGGTAGCGATCGGTGCGCCGCTCGTGCTCGCCTCGGTCGTCGGCGGCGTGTTCGGGCCGCTGCTCGCCGATCGCGTTCTCGGCGAGCGCGGGCGCTTCGCCCTCGCCAATCTGGGCTTCACCCTCGCCTGTGTGGCGAGTGCGCTGCTGATGCTGTTCGGGCCCAACGCGGCGCTGCTGATCGTCGGCGCCGCAATGCTCAGCGTCTGCAGCGGCGCGATCGGCGTGCTCGTTTGGGGCGAGGTCTCCGCCGCGGTGCGCACCCACGGCGAGGTGACCGGCCGGCGATCGGACCTCGCCTCCTTCGCGCTGCTCACCGCCACGGTGAAGCTCGGCGCAGGCGGCACCGGCCTGTTCCTCGGGCGACTGCTCGACGGCTATGAGGCGCGCAGCCCGGCCGCGCTGGGCGTCATCGCCACCGCCACCATGCTCGGCGGCCTGGTCTCCGTGCTGGCGATGGCCATGGCACGCGCGCGACGGCTGCGTCTTTCCAGGGCACGCGCCTGAACGCTGCTACGCAGATGCAACACAGGCGCGGCAGAGGGGCAGGCGAGGGCGGTGCCGCCCCGATGGAGCTCATGTCGATGCCTTCGGACCTTTCGCGGTTGCTCACCGATCCGCAGAAGCGGGTGCTCTGGCATCTGCGCACCCATGGCCCCAGCGCCCGGGCGGAGATCGCCGCGCGGCTCAACCTCCATGCCGGGCCGCTCAGCCGGCTCACCCGCGAGCTCATCACGCTGGGCCTGATCGAGGAGCGCGAGCAGCAGGTCGCCGAGCGCGGGCGCCCCTCGATCCCGCTCATGCTCTCGGGCGAGGGCGTCTATGCGGCGGGGGCGACGCTGCATCCCGGCTGGTTCGAGATCGTGCTGGTGAACTTCGCCGGCGCACTGATCGCCCGGGAGGCGCACCCCTTCGCCAGTGCCGATCCGCGCAGCTTCGCCCAGGCGGTCGATGCCCGGCTGCGCGCGATGGCCAGCGAGCGACGGCTGATGCGTACGCGCTTCGTGGGGCTCGGCCTCGCGGTGCCGGGTCCGGTGAGCAAGGCCTCGCCGAAGCGTCGCCGAACGGTCGAATGGCTGCGCGCCTGGCAGGAGGTCGACCTGCCCGACTTCTTTGCCGACTATCTCGGCATTCCCGTGTTCGTCGAGAACGAGGCGACCTGCGCGGGCCTCGCGGAATTCTACGACAGCGGCTTGCTGACGAGCTGCGACACCGCGATCGTGTTCTTCCTCGGCCACGGCGTGGGCGGCGCGGTGATCAGCCGGCGCAACATCGTGCGGGGCGAGCATGGCAATGCCGGCGAGATCGGCGGCCTTTTTCCGCTCGATCGGCCGCGGCCTTCGGGGATCGACCTGCTGAAGACCCTTCAGGCCGCGGGGGCCGAGATCGCCACGCTCAACGAGATCGACCGATATCTCGAAAGCCATGCCGATACGGTCGCCGAATGGGTGGAGCGGGCCGGCGAGCAGCTCTGGGTCGCGATCAATTCGGGCGTGGGCTGGATGGACCCGGGCGCGGTGATCCTCTCCGGCGGCCTGCCGCGATCGGTGCTGGCCGGGCTCGGCGCCAAGGTGACCGGGGGTGCCGAGCGGATCGAATATCCGCTGCAGCGGCCGGTGCGGTTCCATGTCTCCCGGCTGGGAAGCTGGGCCGCGGCGATCGGCGGCGCGCTGATCCCGATCCACGAGATCACCGCAGAAGTGCATGGTGCGATTTAATTCCTCGCAATTAATTAAACCTGTCACAGACGAGCACCAATGGCCCCCCAGGGACAAAGCCAACAGCATGGGGGACGCATGAAGACCGAATCACATCAGGGCAGCCGCAAGGCCAAGCATCTGTTTCTGCTGGGAACTTCGCTGATTCTCGCGGGCTGCCCGGCGCTTGCCGCCGCGCAGACGGCGGCGCCGGAGACGGACGAGACGGCGGCCGGCGGCGAGGAGATCGTCGTCAGCGGCATTCGCCGCAGCCTTGCCGACGCGCTGGACGCCAAGCGCGAGTCGCCGGCGATCATCGACGCCATCTCGGCCGAGGACATCGGCAAGTTCCCCGACCAGAACATCGCCGAATCGCTCCAGCGGGTGCCGGGCGTCCAGATCACGCGCAACAAGGGCGAGGGCCAGGGCATCAGCGTGCGCGGCCTGGGCTCGAACTTCACCCGCACCTTCTACAACGGCCGGATTCTGCCGAGCCCGACCGCCGGCCGGAACTTCCAGTTCACTTCGCTCAGCTCGGATTTCGTCAGCCGCATCGAGGTTCAGAAGACCCCGACGGCAGACCTGATCGACGGCGGCGTGGCGGCGACGGTGAACGTGCACGTCGCGCGTCCGCTCGACGCCGGGCGCAATCGCACTGCGATGGTCGCCGAGGGAATCTACGAGAGCAACCCGGACGAGTTCTCGCCCCATCTCGCCTTCTACACCAGCCAGGTGCTGGCGGAGGGCATGATCGGAGTGAACTTCGGCGCCAACTACGAAAAGCGCAACGTGCTCCAGGGCGGCTATTCGGCTTATGGCATGGAAACGCGTGCGGAGACGGCCAACAACCGGGTCTACGACTTCAATCTCGATGGCGAGTACAACGGCAGCTACAAGTTCAACCATGCGC
>Ga0182741_1005425_pt1 | contig 11844 bp, 9 predicted proteins | sample eDN5th37CBELigOP_FD_128874 | JGI IMG/M metagenome (GOLD analysis project Ga0182741, IMG submission 128874) | Enriched Organic Plus compost microbial communities from Emeryville, California, USA - eDNA 5th pass 37_C BE-Lig OP (version 2) (version 2) ...
CTCCCCATGGCGATCACCGCGCCGAGCGCGATGATGAAGCGCGAGAACTCCAGCAGCGCCGGCGGCCCATCGGCGTGCGCCAGAGCCGTGATGAGCGGCTCGGCGGTGCCGAGGCTCTTCCACGGCGCCATCCCGGTCATCACCGCCGAGAGAGCAATGTAGAGCACCGTGCAGATGAGGAGGCTCATGACGATGCCGAACGGCATGTCCTTCCCCGGGTTCTTCGACTCCTCGGCAGCCGTGCTCACCGCGTCGAAGCCGATGTAGCTGAAGAAGATGATCGCCGCCGCCGCGCTGACGCCGGCGAAGCCGTTGGGCGCGAAGCCACCCTCCGCGGGGTTGGTCCAGTTGGCCGGCTTGATCAGGAACGCTCCGATCGCCAGGAAGAACAGGATGATGCCGATCTTGAGAAGCACCATCGCGTTGTTCGTGTTGGCGGATTCCCTGATGCCGATCACCAGCACCATCGTGATCACCGCCACCACCAGCACGGCCGGGAGGTTGATGATCAACGGGAATCCCAGTACGTGCGGTGCCCCGCTCCACGCCGAAGCGAGGTACTGATTGAGCACGTCGCCGGAGCCGGCGCTCACCGCTCCGAAGGCGTCGTGCGCCGACCGGTAGTCCGTGGCGAGCCACGCGGGAAGATCGAGACCGAAGTGGCGTATCAGCTCGCGGAAGTGTCCCGACCAGCCGATGGCCACGCCGATGTTCCCCACCGCGTACTCGATGATGAGATCCCAACCGATGATCCAGGCGACGAACTCGCCGATGGACGCGTACGCGTACGTGTACGCCGAGCCGGAGATGGGCACCATCGCCGCGAACTCCGCGTAGCAGAGCGCCGCGAAGCCGCAGGCGATGGCGGTGAGGAGGAAGGAGAAGATGATCGCGGGCCCCGCCCCGGGGCGCAGCGAATCACCCACGATCGCGGTGCCGGTGGTCGCGAAGATGCCGGCACCGATGGTGGCACCCACGCCGAGCGCGGTGAGGTGCCACTTCCCCAGCGAGCGCTTCAGCCCACCGCGCGATTCGGCGTCGGCCTCGCATTCGGCCACGGATTTCCGGAGGAAGAGCGAGCTACTCACCTGCCCTCCCACCGGGGATTCGTCGGTCGTGAAAGTTCATCCTGAATGGGTTCTCCGGTTCGTCAGCGATCCAGCGCCCCGGCGGGGACGGTAGTCGCCACGTAATCGCTTTCCTGCCGCTCGATACGCATCCCGTAGAACGAGCGCCAGACGAAATACACCGCCACGAGGAAGAAGAGTGCTGCGAGCGCATGGCTCAGAGTTGCTCCCCGCTCGGCGGTGAGGGAGACGGCCAGCTCCACGGCGAGGAGGCCGAAGAGCGTGGTGAACTTGATGATGGGGTTCATCGCGACCGAGGACGTATCCTTGAACGGATCGCCCACGGTGTCGCCCACCACTGTGGCCGCGTGCAGGTCGGTGCCCTTCTGCTTGAGCTCCACCTCCACGATCTTCTTCGCGTTGTCCCACGCGCCGCCGGCGTTGGCCATGAAGATGGCCTGGTAGAGGCCGAAGAGCGCGATGGAGATGAGGTAGCCGATGAAGAAGTACGGCTCCACGAAGGCGAAGGAGAGCGCGAAGAAGAACACCGTGAGGAAGATGTTGAACATCCCCTTCTGCGCGTACACCGTGCAGATCTCCACCACCTTCTTGCTGTCGGACACCGAGGCCTTGGTCACGCCTTCGAGGCGTATGTTCGCCTTGATGAACTCGACGGCGCGATAGGCGCCCGTGGTGACCGCCTGCATCGACGCGCCGGTGAACCAGTAGATCACCGCACCGCCGGTCACCAGGCCGAGGAGGAATGGCGGGTGCAGCATGGAGAGCTTGTCGAGGTTCTCCGTGAGCCCGCTGGTGAGCGCCACGATGATCGAGAAGATCATCGTCGTGGCACCCACCACGGCGGTGCCGATGAGCACCGGCTTGGCGGTCGCCTTGAAGGTGTTTCCCGCCCCGTCGTTCTCCTCGAGGAAGTGCTTGGCCGCCTCGAAGTTCACGTCGAAGCCGTAGTCGCGCTTCAGCTCCTGCGCAATCCCCGGCTCCTGCTCGATGAGCGAGAGCTCGAAGACCGACTGCGCGTTGTCGGTCACCGGCCCGTACGAGTCCACGGCGATCGTCACCGGACCCATGCCGAGGAAGCCGAAGGCCACCAGGCCGAACGCGAACACCGCCGGAGCCAGCATCAGCGATTCCATCCCCTGCGAGGCACCGAGGCCCGCCACCCAGGCGCCGATCGCCATGAGGCCCATGATGACGATGCCGAGCCAGAAGGCGCTGTAGTTTCCGGCCACGAGCCCCGAGAGGATGTTGAGCGAGGCTCCCCCCTCGCGCGACGAGGTCACCACTTCCTTGGTGTGGCCCGCATCGACCGAGGTGAAGACCTTCACGAGCTCGGGGATCAGCGCCCCGGCCAGCGTCCCGCACGTCATCACCGTCGCGATCTTCCACCAGATGGTCCCATCGCCGAGATCGGGGAGGAGGAACCAGGTGACCAGGTAGGTGAGCACGATGGAGACGATCGAGGTGAGCCAGACGAGCGAAGTGAGCGGCGCCTCGAAGTTCATCCGGTCGGCATCGCGGTAGCGCGCGCCGGCGAACGCTTCGTTGATCAGGTAGGAGGCGCCGCTCGCGATGATCATCACGATGCGCATCACGAAGAGCCACACGAGAAGCTGAACCTGCACCGCCGGCTCGCGCACCGCGAGGACGATGAAGGTGATGAGCGCCACGCCAGTGACCCCGTACGTCTCGAAGCCGTCCGCGCTCGGACCCACCGAGTCGCCGGCATTGTCGCCCGTGCAGTCGGCGATCACGCCCGGGTTGCGCGCGTCATCTTCCTTCACGTTGAAGACGATCTTCATGAGATCCGAACCGATGTCCGCGATCTTCGTGAAGATGCCGCCGGCGATGCGGAGCGCCGCGGCGCCCAGCGACTCGCCGATCGCGAAGCCGATGAAGCACGGACCGGCGTAGTCGCCCGGGATGAAGAGCAGGATGCCGAGCATCATCACCAGCTCCACGCTGATGAGGAGCATCCCGATGCTCATCCCCGCCTTGAGAGGAATGGCATAGCAGGGATAGGGCTTCCCGCGGAGCGCCGCGAACGCGGTACGCGAGTTCGCGAAGGTGTTCACCCGGATGCCGAACCAGGCCACGCCGTAGCTGCCTGCTATGCCGAGGAGGCTGAAGAGGAGGATCGTGATCACCTTGCCGGCGCTGAAGTGTGCCAGAGCGCCGAAGTAGAGGAGGATCACCAGCCCGATGAAGATCTCGAGGATGAGCAGGAACTTCCCCTGCTGGACGAGATACGTCTTGCACGTCTCGTAGATCAGCTCGGAGATCTCGCGCATCGACTTGTGCACCGGCAGCCTCTTGAGCTGCGCGTAGATCACCAGACCGAAGAGCAATCCCGCGGCACAGAAGACGAGCCCGAGAAGTAGGAGCGTGTGGCCGTGGATCCCGTGGAAGGTCACCTGCGACAGGTCGGGGATCGTCAGGTTCGCCTCACCACCCGGCGTGTGCGCGGCCGCCTCCTGGGCACGCAGCGGCAACGCCGTAATCAGCGCAAGGAGCGCCATCGAAATCGCGAGCATCGCCCCGCGAACGCGATCGAACAGTGGGTACAGCCGATTCATCGTTGAATGCCTCCTGAGTGGACTTGCATACGATCAGCCGCGTACCGGCGCCTTGCGGCGCCAGAGGTAGAACACCGGAATACCCACCAGCACCAGCCCCAATCCCGCGATCGCCTGCGCGCGAGTCTGGGGCGCTATGAGCAGAATCACCGCCACGGCGGCGGCAAGCACTATGTACAGCCCGGGGAGGAACGGATAGCCGATCGCGCGGTAAGGCCGCTCGGCGTCGGGTAGCTTCTTGCGCAGGATGAACAGCCCGAGCGTCGTGAACACGTAGAAGGTGAGCGATGCGAAGATCACGTAGTTCAGCAGTTGCCCGTAGGTCCCCGTCAGGCACAGGAGAGACGCCCACACCGCCTGGATCACCAGCCCTGCCGCGGGCACGCGCCGCTCGTTCAGCTCTCCCGCCTTGCGGAAGAAGAGGCCGTCGCGCGCCATCGCGTAGTAGACGCGCGCGCCCGAGAGTATGAGCCCGTTGTTACAACCGAAGGTGCTCACCAGGATGGCGATGGCCATGAGCGTCTGCCCGCTCGATCCGAAGATCACCTCCGCCGCCGCCGTGCCGACCCGGTCCTCGGTGGCGGCGGTGATTCCCCGCGCGAGCACCGTGGCTCCGTCCGCGACGCCGTGCAGCGGGAGCACGTTGAGATAGGCGAAGTTGGCGAGGATGTACAGTATCGTGACGAGGCCGGTCCCCAGCGCCAGCGAGAGCGGGAGGTTCCGCTTCGGGTTGTGCACCTCGGCCGCCGCGAACGTGACGTTGTTCCACGAGTCGCTCGAGAAGAGCGAGCCCACCAGCGCGGCGCCGAAGGCGAGGACGAAGGCGCCGGTGATTCCCGTGGGTCCACCGAAATTGCCGGGCCCGAAGTTGGCCGCGACCGCGGTGCTGTTGCGGCCGAGCGTGAGTCCCAGGATCACCAGCAGCGCCAGCGCGCCGGCCTTGGCGATCGTGAAGGTGGTCTGCACGAACTTTCCTTCGCGCACGCCACGCAGGTTCACCCACGTGAGCGACCACACCACCGCCAGCGCCACCACTCGCTGCGGGCTCAGACCCAGGTCGATCGGTCCGCTGCCGGTCTGGATGGTGAAGTGCGGGAACCAGCCGTACAGCTCCGGCGCGCTCGCTGGCCAGATGACCCCGAGGAACTTCGCGAAGGCGACGGCCACCGCCGCGATGGTCCCGGTCTGGATCACCATGAAAAGGGTCCACCCATAGAGGAACGCCATGAGTGGACCCATCGACTCGCGCAGGAAGATGTATTGGCCTCCCGCGCGGGGGAACATTGCCGCCAGCTCGCCATAGGCGAGAGCGCCCAGCAATGTCATGACTCCGGTGAGCACCCATACCACGATCAGCCAGAACGGCGAGCCTACCTGCCGGCCCATGTCTGCCGAGACGATGAAGATGCCGGAGCCGATCATCGTGCCGGCCACCAGCATGGTGGCGTCGGTGAGCGTCAGCGCCTTGATGAAACCGGTTGACGGCTCGGTGGTGGAGTCGGGGTCGACGACCGTGGTTGTCATACGCTCCTGGTGGGATTCGATCTGACGTCCAGCTGGCGGGATCGCCGGAAGCGACGATGCACGGACGCCGAGAAGTGCGGAGGATGTACGCGCCAAGGTAATGCACGGCCAATATACCGGCCAGTCAACCCATGAAAATACGACACCGGTACAGCCGGACGCTAGAGAGTGAGCACGGTAGTGTATACCGACGCCACCGGCGTACCATCCGCCTTGTGGGCCGGTCTGAAGCGGTACTCCATGAGCCGCGCGCGAAGCTCTCTGTCGTAGCCAGAGTCGCCGGTGGGATCGAACTTGAGCGCCGTGATGCTGCCACGTGCATCGAGCTCGAACACGAGGCGGATCGTCTTCCCCCGTGCCTTCGACGGCACTGGAAGCGCCGGCATCACCAGGAAATCCGGTGTGGCGGGGTAGATCTCTCCCTCCCCGCCGCCCGTACCTGCTCCGGTGGCGGAGCCGCGCCCCGTACCGGTACCGGAACCCACGCCACCGCCGCTCCCGGGTCCCGCGCCGCCCCCCGCTCCACTATCGGCTCCACGTTCGCCGCCGCCCGCACCCGCGAGCGCGAGCTGCTGCGGCGCGACGGCGCTCGGCCGGATCCCGGTGGGCTCGGGTGGCGTCACCGGTTTGGTCACCTGCGGCGGCACCACGACGGGCTCGCGCGGCGGCTCGGCCGGCACGGGTACCGGCGTCGGCCGGTGCTCCTCCACGGCGGCTGTGGCGGGCGCGGGAGGCGGCGCGGCGACCGAGATGTAGCGCAGGCGCTCCCCATCGTCGCCGGAGCTCCCTGCCGGCCGAGCGCCGGCGGAGCCGCCGCCTCCTCCACCCGCCGGCCCGGCTCCGCCGGCTCCGGTGGGCTGCCGGATGTCGGCAGTGACCCAGATGGGAACGAGGAAGAGAGCCAGCACCACGAGGTGAGCGATGGCGGAGAGAGGTACACCCCACCACTCGCGGCGCTCGAGGGGAACGCCGATCGGCGGGCGATAATGCTCGCGCGCGCGATGGTGGGTCGGGGGGGCGTCCGTAGTGGTCACGAGTCTCTCTAGGCGTGCGCCGGCGCGCGGCGCGTGGCTACCCATGAAAATAACACGACGGACGAGGCGAGAGCCTCGTCCGTCGTATAGAAGCCGGAGCTTCCGACCGTATCCGCCTTACTTGGGCGGGATACCGATCACCTTCACGCCGGAGCCGCGCGCGACGTCCATCGCGTGCACCACGTCCTGATACTTCACCGTGGGATCGCCCTTCACGAAGATGATCTTGTTGGGGCGCCCATCGTACACGTCCTTCAGGAAGTTGGGCAGGTTGGCAGCGGGAACGTCCTCGCTGTTGACCTTGAACTTGTCGCCAGGCAGAACCTGCAGCACGATCTGGTCGGACTCGCTCTGTGGCTGCGCCTGAGTCGGCGTAGGATCGGGGATCTGCACGTCGATCGCCTTGCGCAGCATCGGTATCGCCATCATGAAGATGATGAGCAGCACCAGCAGCACGTCGATCATCGGCGTCACGTTGATCTCGTTGGTGAGTCCTCCCCCACCACCGGTAGACATTGCCATTGCTATCCCTCCTCAGGATCCTGAGCCTTCCGACTCCTTCTTGGCGTCGGGAGACTGCGTACCGGGGGTCTGGTCGGTGATCTGACCCACCACGCGAACGCCGGCGTGGGAGGCGACATCGATGGCGTCGAGAACCTTGGAATATTCGAGGTCCTTGTCGGCCTTCAGGTAGAGGATCTTGTCCTCCGTCCGGGCATCGAAGATCGCCTGCAGGCGCTCCGCGAGCTCGGCGTTCGGGATCGCTCGCTTGTTCAGGTAGTACTGACCGTTGCGATCGATACCGAGTACCTGGTCGTTCGGATCTTCAGGGTGCGAGGCCAGGTTCACCCCCTGCGGAGGCTGGGCCTGGAAACCCGCGTTGATCAGCGGGGTCACGATCATGAAGATGATCAGCAGCACGAGCATGACGTCGATCATCGGCGTCACGTTCGGCTCCGCCTTCACGCTCCCGCCACCGCCTGTGGACATTGCCATAGCTGAACTCCTTGCCGGAGGCTCGCCTTACTGATTGATGGGGTTGCCGGCGGCACCAGCGGGCGACGCGTTGAACTCACGGGTGAAACGCGAGCGACCGAACTCGCCAGCCACGCCCTTGATCAGGTAGTCGATCATCTCCTTCGAGGTGTAGGTCATCTCGACGTTGAGATTGTCGATCTTCGTGGTGAAGTAGTTGTACGCCCACACCGCCGGAATGGCCACGAGCAGACCGAAGGCGGTCGTGATCAGCGCCTCGGCGACACCGGCCGAGATCGCGCCGATACCACCCGCGCCGGAGGTAGCCATGCCCTGGAACGCGTTCACGATACCCATCGTCGTGCCGAGCAGACCGACGAACGGCGCCGTGGCACCCACCGTCGCGAGCACCGCGAGACCGCGCTTCAGCTCGGAGGTGATGATCATCATGTTGCGCTCCACCGCGCGCTCGGCCGAGTTGATGTCGGCGACCGTGACGGAGCCATCCTGCAGGAGGGGCCGGACCTCGCCGAGCGCGCCACCGAGCACGCGCGCCACGTGCGACCGCTTGTACCCCTCGGCCAGCTTGATCGCCTCGTTGAGGTTGTCCTCCTCGAGGAACTGCGAGAACTCGGGCGCGAACTTGCGGGTCTCACCCTGCGCTCTCCGAAGCCTCCACCACTTCTGGACCATGATGGAGAGCGAGAAGACAGACATGATCGCAAGGCAGAACACGATACCCTTGGCGAACCAGCCCATCGAATGATAGAGCTCGATCAGCGACATTTGCATGTTACTACTCCTCCCGAGATTGGGCTGTTGATCTTACTTGGGGACTGTGAAGCCGAACGGCATCTGTACGAGCTGTCTTACCTTGTGCCCGCCCACCTCGGCCGGGTAGAACTGCATCCTCGGCAGAACCTTCTGCACCGAGCTGGTGAATAGGTCGTTGGAGGACTTGAGCACCTTGAACGTGCTCATCTCCGCATGGCCCGAGGTATCGACCACGAACTGCACGAGAACCTGGCCCTCGACCCGCGCGCTCTCGAGCATGGAGGGGTAGCTCGGCCGCGGATTGTTCTCGCGCGCCAGCACCGGCTTCTCCACCTGGAACTCGAAGTAGGGCTGATCGTCGGTGACGGGCCCCTTGCCACCCACCACACCACTAGCCTTACCACCTTCCACACCCTTACCGCTGAAGTCCGCCTCGTTGGTGACCGCCTTCGACAGGTCGACCTCGGGGATCTTGTCGGGGATGTTGATCGGTGCCTGGAGGGTCTGGAAACCCTTCGGCGGTGGCGGCTTGACCACTACGTCCGGCGGCGGCGGAGGCGGCTTTTCCGGTTCAGGCGGAGGCGGCTCCTTCTTGACCTCGACGAAATTCACGTCCTCCTGGACCTTCTCCTTCGCCACGGCCGTACCCGCCTGAGCGGTGATCCACACCGCCAACGCGATGAGCGCGACGTGGGCGAGGATGCTGGTGAGCGTACCGCCAGCATTGGCCTCCCTCTTTCGCTTCGACTCGATCAGGTTGTTGAACATGCTTGAGTCACTCGGCCCTGTTGAAGTCCGTGCCAATAGTGCACTTGCGAAACTGTATGCAAAGTATCGGGGGCTTGTGGCGGAGGAATGAGCCAAACATTAAGAAATGGTGAAGTCGCTGTTACTTTTCCTTCATGAAAGTCGTCAGCGCGCCTCCGGCACCCATTCCTCCGCCACCGGCAGCGTCACCGTGAAGGTGGTCCCCCGCCCGAGCCGCGACCGGACGGAGATCTTTCCGCCGTGCGCCTCGGCGATCCACTGGCTGATCGCCAGCCCCAGACCGAACCCTCCCCGCTCCGCCGACCTCGAACGGGCCCGGTCGGCCCGGTAGAAGCGCTCGAAGATGTGCGGCAGGTCGGCCGCCGAAATCCCGACGCCGGAGTCGCGCACCGAGAAGGACGCCGTGCGCTCGTGCAGGGTGAGCGAGAGATCCACGCTCCCGCCGCGCGGGGTGTACTTGAGCGCGTTGGTCGTGAGGTTGAGAAAGAGCTGGCGGAGGCGCGTGGCGTCGCCCATCACGGTGACGGGTGTTATCTCCGGCATCACCACGCTGATCCCCGCGGCCTCGCCGAGTATGGACGCCGTCTCGAATACGTCCCGCACGAGCGGCTCGAGCTCGATGGGCTCGCGGTGCAGGTCGAAGCGCCCTTCGTCCGCGCGCGCCAGCGTTAGGAGGCTGTCCACGAGGTCGGCCATCCTCGTCGTTTCCTGAAGCGCTTCCTCCAACGCCACGAGGCGCTCCCCGCGCGAGACGTTGGCGTTCATGGCGCGCTCCACATCGGCGCGCAGCACCGCCAGCGGCGTCTTCAGCTCGTGGCTGGCGTCGGCGGTGAAGCGCCGCAGCGCGCCGAACGACTTCTCGAGCCGCTCGATCATCTCGTTGAGCGTCACCACGAGGCGCGCGATCTCGTCGTTGGAAGCTTCCAGCGGAAGCCGGCGGTGGAGGCTGCGGCCGTCGCTGATCGCCTGCACTTCGTCGATGATCCGGTCCACGGGGCGGAGCGCGTGTCCGGCGATCACGTAGGAGAGCCCCACGGATGCGATCACGAGGAGCGGCGCTACCACCAGCATGGTGCCGAGCAGTTCGCGGATCGCCACCTCGGTGGAGCGGATCGACGACGCCGCCACCACGCGCGACACCTTGGACTCCGGCGCCCCGGTGCTGACGGCCACGAGCAGGAGCCGGTCGTGCGGGAGGTTGTAGATCTGCCCGGTGCCGCTGGATGGCGCCACGATGGCCGCGGTCTGCAGCGCGGCGCGGTCGTCCTCGTCGAGCTGGCGCACCGCGAAGGAGCCGTAGAGCATCCTCCCGCTCTGGTCCAGCACCAGCATGTAATCCGGGATACCCTCCAGAAGCGTCCGGATAGGGTGCGTGATGGTAGGGCCCACGGCGGTGTCGTAGGTGACGGTGACCGGCTGGCCCGACTCCTCCGCCTGACGGATGATGTTGCGGGCGAGATTCGCCTCGGCGTATACGTGGCGATTGAGCTCCTCGTAGGAGCTGGCGCGGCGGGCGGCCCAGAGCGCGATGGCGAATGCCACCACCGTGCCCACCATCGCTCCGGCGTAGGCGACGGTGAGACGCGACCGGATACTGCTCATTGCGCCCCCACCGCCGCGGCCATCACTCGCGGATCACGTAGCCGACGCCGCGCACCGTGTGGATCAGCTTCGGCGAGCCGCTCACGTCGATCTTCTTGCGGAGGTGGTTTATCACCACGTCCACGATGTTGGTGCCGGGATCGAAGTGGTATCCCCACGCATACTCGGTGATCAGCGTGCGGCTCATGACGCGGCCCGTGTGCCGCATGAGGTACTCCAGGACGGTGTACTCCTTGGGGGTGAGCTCCACCGGCTCGCCGCCGCGCGTCACCGTGCGGGTATCCTTGTCGAGCTCCAGATCTCCCACCTTGAGCACCGGAGACGCTATCGCGCGCGGACGGCGGCTCAACGCCTCGACCCGCGCGAGGAGCTCCTCGAAGGCGAACGGCTTGGTGACGTAGTCGTCGGCCCCGGCGCGGAGCGCGCCCACTTTGGCGTCCACCGCGTCCTGCGCCGTGAGCACGAGGATGGGCCGCTCGAAGCCGCGGGCGCGCAGACCGTGCAGCACCTGCATCCCCGACTTCCCCGGGAGACGCATGTCGAGCACGATGAGATCGTAGGCGTCGGATCTCGCGCGACGCTCCCCTTCCTCGCCGTCGGACACGAGGTCCACGCCCCAGCGCTGCTCCTCGAGCCCGCGCTTCACGTACTCGCCCACCGTGGGATCGTCTTCTATGACGAGGATCTTCATCTCGCTCCGAGCTCGCCCGCCGCGGGCCGCCGGAACCCGAACTGGCGAATCTTCCGGTACAGTGTCTTGGGCGAGATACCGAGTATCTCGGCGGCCCGGCCCTGGTGCCAGCCCACATCCTCGAGCACGGCCCGGATGTGGTCGCGCTCCACGATATCGAGGGGAAGCGCGCTCCGCTCCGGAGCGCGATCGCCGCCCTCCGGCGCGGCGGCGGCGGTCGCGAACGGGAGGCTCGCGGCACGGATCACCCCGTCCACCGCCCGGCCGGCGGAGTGCTCCATGACGTCGCGCAGCTCGTCGATATTCCCCGGCCAGGGGTAGCTCTCGAGCGCCGCGAGGGCGTCCTCTCCGACCTCCGGCGTGGGCACCACGCCGCTCTCCTGAAGAAAGTAGCGCGCGAGCGGAAGGATGTCGGCGGTCCGCTCGCGTAGCGCCGGGAGCGCCACGTTGACGGCGTTGATCCTGTAATAGAGATCGTCGCGGAAGAGCCCTTCGGCCGCCATGGCCGCGAGGTCGGTCCGCGTAGTGGCGATCAGACGCGGCGCGGCGAAAGCCTTCTGCGTGCCCCCGGTTCGATAGAAGCTGCCCAGCTCGAGAGCGTGCAGCAGCTTCCCCTGGAGCGGCTGGCTCAGCGCGTCGATGTTCTCTAGGCAGATGGTGCCCGCGGTGGAGAGCTCCAGGAGCCCGAGCTGCCGCGACGCGGAGCCCGAGGCGGCGCTGTACTCGCGGCCGAAGAGCTCCGCCTCGAGCGCGTCGCCCCGCAGCGCGGCGCAATCGAGCCGCGCGAAGACGGCCGCGGCGCGCCGGGAGCGTGC
>Ga0182741_1005426_pt1 | contig 11843 bp, 8 predicted proteins | sample eDN5th37CBELigOP_FD_128874 | JGI IMG/M metagenome (GOLD analysis project Ga0182741, IMG submission 128874) | Enriched Organic Plus compost microbial communities from Emeryville, California, USA - eDNA 5th pass 37_C BE-Lig OP (version 2) (version 2) ...
ACGCCTACGGCCTCGCATCGGTGACCTTCGACCCGGGGACGCGCGAGGCGTGGAAGCCGTACTATCTCACCATGCTCGCCACCGCTCTCCGCGACCTCGAGCGCGTCGTACCCTCGCTCGACCTCACCGGGCTGCACGTGCGCTTCGGTGAGAGTCCCATGCACGACCTCGCGCTGGCGCTGCACGATCCGAGGCAGCGGACCATCTACCTGCCGCTCGCCACGGGCGCCGGGACCATCGCGCACGAGGTAGCGCACGACATCGACTGGCAGGCCGCGCGCACGCGCTACGCGGTGCGCGGCGACTACGCCACCGACCTCGCCGTGCGCGATACGCGGACGAGCCGCCTCGCCGCGTCGATGCGCGGGTTGCGCGCGGCGTCGCCCGTTGCCGCGGAGGATGGCCTCGCCGGCCCGGCGCGCAGCGCGCGCCCCACCGAGGTGTTCGCGCGCGGACTCGATTGGTTCGTGGCCGTGTCGCTGGCGCACGAGGGGCGGATGGATGGCTATCTCTCGTCGGTACAGGATGACCTGCTCACCGGCTACGTGACCGTCACGCCGCCCGATGTGACCGGCCAGGCCGGCTCGGCGCTCGTGGGTGTGCTCGACGACGTCGCTCCGCCGGGACCCGGGCTACGCGACTGGTTCCTCACTCGCTACGGGCCGCAGCGCTCGCTCACGCCGTACGACCTCGTGCGCCGCGTGCTGGAGGCGCCGCTCGACCAGGCGCCGGCGGCCGACAGCGCCTCCGTGGAGACGCTCGAGCGGCTGGTGCGTCCGGTGGCGAGAGCCAGAGACGAAGTGCTCGCGCTCGTGGATGCGGGGAACTGCCGGCCCGGCGAGGCGCGCGACGACCGGGAGATAGTCGAGGCGCGCCGGCATCTGGTGGAGTTCGCGGCGAAGGCGCGGGCCACCGGCATCATGCGTGAGCGCGGCAGCGTGATCGCCGCGCCGGAAACGTGGCGCTGGGCCGCGGTGGCGCCCTATACGGCCACCCAGCCCTTCCTCTTCGACGACGCGCTGCGCAACGCGCTCGTGGGCGAGGTGGCGGCGCGCGCCGAGGCGCTCGACGCCTTCGAGCCGAGCGGCGATGATGCACCGTTCCGGAGCGGCGTATACGCCTGCTCGGCGGCGGAATCCTGAGTGACGGTGGCGACCGATCCGGTTGCGGAGCTCGAGCTGCTCGTCCGATCCCGCTACTCGCTCATCCGCATCGCGGGAGCGGAGCAGTCGAGGGTGGGAGATACCATCGAGAAGCTGGCGGCGGCGATGAAGCTGCCACTCTTCACGTGGACCAGCTCGAAGGGCCTGCGCCGTTCCGGCATGCCCAACGCCATCTACGATACGACGCGCCCTGAGGGGGCGCTCGCGCACGTGGAAGCGGCGGGGATGGCGGCTCTTTACCACTTCGAGGGTCTCGGCCACGCGCTCGCGGACCCCGCTCTGGTCGCACGTCTCAAGGATGCGGCCATGCTCTTCGCGGACCGGTGCGGGGCGATTCTCCTTTCGGCCATCGAAGGCGACTTCCCCGACTCTCGAGGAATTCTCCTCCTCGGCGTTCCGGGGTGCGGGAAGTCGCTCTGCGCCAAGGCCGTCGCGCGCGATTGGGGGCTCCCACTCCTCCGGCTGGACACCGGTGCGCTCTACGACAAGTACGTGGGCGAGACGGAGAGGCACTTCCGTACCGCGCTCGCCACGGCCGACCGCCTGTCGCTGATCGTGCTGGAGATCGAGCAGGCGGTGGTTTCCGCACTTTACGACGCCTTTTCCTCACACGGCGAGCTGTCCACGGCCATCATCCTGGATGAGCTGTCACGAACCCATCCCCTCTCCCGCACGATGGGCGAGCAGCTCGATGCGCTGCGCGACTGGGCGCGCGACCGAACGGTGCCTGCTGCTGGAAGAGCGGCGCCGCGGGCCAGGCGCCTGAGCATGGCGCGCTGAACCCGTTCGCATGACCACCACCGCGCGCTACGAGCAGCAGGTTGAGATCGAGACCCCGGAGCAGGTGGTGGTCTCGTACACGCTCGCGGGGATCGGTGCCCGAGCGGCCGCGGCGCTCATTGACTACGCGGCGATCTGGGGACTGATAATCGGGCTCTGGGTTCTTCTCGTCATGCTCGCGCGCGCCATCGCGCCGGGAGCGACGCCGAGCCACAGCGCCACGGCGGCGCAGAGCTCGGGTGCCTGGGCGCTCTCCCTGATCCTGCTCACCAGCTTCGCTATCCAGTGGGGCTACTACGTGCTCTTCGAGGCGCTCTGGGATGGCCAGACCCCGGGGAAGCGCCGGCTCGGCATACGCGTGGTTCAGGACGGCGGCTACTCGACCTCCTTCTCCGCCTCGGCCGTTCGGAACCTGGCGCGCATCGTGGACATGCAGCCGGGCTTCCTGTATTCGGTGGGAGTGGTGAGCGCGGTGGCGTCGAAGTCGGGGAAGCGTCTGGGTGACATGATGGCGGGCACCATCGTGGTGCGCGAGCGGCTATCCCGGGCGGAGCCGCCCACCGCTCACGAAGCGGTGGCGGGTTCCGAGATCGCCACGTCGCTCTCCGACGCGGATTTCGCGCTCCTCGATCGCTTCGTGACGCGGCTCGACTCGCTCGACGCGGATCGCCGCCGCGCGCTCGCCGCGCGCATGGTGGAGCGCTTTCACGACGAGCTGGGGCCGGGCAGCACTCCGCCGGTGGCGGCGCTCATCGGGCTGCACGAGCGCGAGCGGGCGGCGCGCGCGGCGGGGGCCGCACCGCGCGGCGCCACGGGAGCGGAGCGCGAGCGCAATGCGATAGTGGCGCGCGGCGCGGAGCGCTGGAGCGCCTTCGCCACCGTACTCGCCGACGCACAGCGGCGTGGCCTGAGAGCGATGTCGGAGAAGGAGGTCAGCGACTTCGTCGCCAGCTATCGCGAAGTGGCCACCGACCTCGCCCGTCTGCGCACCGCTACGCGTGCCACGGGTGCGGGGCCCGCGCTCGGCAGCGATGCGCTATTCTACGTGAGCCGGCTGGTGGGGGCGGGACACAACCTGCTGTACAGACGGCGGCAGCTCTCCTGGCGCGCCGTCGCTAGCTTCTTCCTGGTGAGCATGCCGCGCGAGCTGCGCTGCTCGGCGCCGGAGATTCTCGGCGCGGCGCTCCTCCTGTTCGGGCCGATGGCCGTCACGTACAGGGCGGTGAGCGCGAATCCGGCGCTCGCGAAGGGCCTGCTTCCACCCGGCATGCTGGACCGCGCGGAGGAGGGAGTGGTGCGCGCGCGGAACGGTGACAGGGCGTACGTGGCTGTCAAGGACTTCGAACGACCGGTGATGGCCAGCCGGATCATAGCCAACAACGTGCAGGTCACTTACGCCGTCTTCGCTTTCGGCATCACCGCCGGCATCCTCACGGTGCTGATGCTGGTCTTCAACGGCGTGAGCATCGGGGCCGGCTTCGGGCTCTACGCGAGCAAGGGGATCTTCCACCAGATCGGAGAGTTCGTCCTTCCGCACAGCGTCTTCGAGCTCAGTGCCATCTGCATCGCGGCGGGCGGCGGGTTGCTCATAGCTTCGGCGCTCCTCCTGCCGGGGAAGTACACGCGTACCGAGGCGCTGGTGATCAAGGGACGCCGCGCCATCCGGCTGATCGCGGTGTCTACCGTCCTGCTTCTCTTCGCAGGTACGATAGAAGGGCTCATCTCGCCGCGCACCGACGTGCCGCTCTGGGTGAAGTGGAGCATCGCCGGCGGCTGCGCGGTGGCACTCGCGGCGTACGTATCGCTCGGCTGGCGGAAAGGTGCGCGGGAACTGGAAGAGGAGTTCGCCTACAGTGAGCCCCGCGCTTTGATCTCCAGGTAGCGATTGATGACGGCCGGAGTCATGACGGCCGGCGATACGTCCAGCACCTGCACTCCCGCGCGCTGCATCCGGAGCAGCGCTTCCTCGCGTGCCGCGACCAGCTCTTCGGCGGCCGCGCTCTCGAAGAGCTCCGCGGCCGATGCGTTCTCGCCGGGGACCGCGGCTTCCATCAACTGGTCGTTGCGGAGCGCGACCACCAGCAGGATGTGCCGCGCGGCGCTTCGAGTGGCGTGCGCCATGAGCGCGCGCGAGGCGCGAGGGTCCACCACGTCGGTGAAGAGCACTATGAGCGAGCGCTTGCGGTGGCGCTCGGACAGGAGCCGGAACGCGGTGGCGTAGTCGGGCTCCGCCATCGAAGTCGTGGCGGAGACGAGCGCGTGCCGGATCCGCTCCAGCGCCTGGCGCCCCCGCGTGGCGGGAACGAAGGCACGAACCTCGTCGTCGAAGAGGAGGAGGCCCACGTTGTCGCGCGACTGCGCCGCCACATCGGCCAGGAGCATGGCCGAGGAGAGAGCGTACTCGAAGCGCGGTACGCCATCGGAGAGCTGCGTCATCATGCGGCCCGCGTCCACGGCCACCAGCACTGTCTGTCCCTGTTCCACCGAATACTCGCGCGTGATCAGCTTGCGGCGGCGCGCGGTGGCCTTCCAGTCGACGTGGCGCGGGTCGTCGCCGGTGACGTATTCGCGGAGGCTGGCGAAGCTGGTGCCTTCGCCGCGCCTGCGGATGTTGCGTAGTCCCACGTCGTGCAGCCGGTGCTGGATCGCGAGTAGGCGGAGCCGCCGCACGCCGCTCATCGACGGAACCACCAGCACGCTGTCGTTCGGCTCGTGGCGAATGCTTCGCTGCACCAGTCCGAGGCGGCCGTCGATGCGCAGCACCACGGGACCCAGCGCCCACGAGCCGCGCTCGCGGCCGGTGACGGTGAAGGGGACCGCGAGCTCGCCCGCGGCCGGGACCACGTGCTCCGCGGCGCGGTCGGAGCCGGCAAGCGCCTGCGGGAGGTGGTCGAAGAGCCGAACGCGCAGCGGCCGCCCCGCGCGGGAGGTGATCGTGTAGACGCCCTGCGTGGGATCGCCCAGCCCGGCTTCGGCGGGGAGCTGTCGCGCCACCTCGATCTGCCAGCGCGCGGGGATGCTGAGAATGTCGACGACGACCGCGAGCAGGAGGAGTGTCAACGCCAGCGCGACGGCGGCCATCCCATGACGCGTAGCCGGGATGAGCCATACCGGCGAGAGTACGGCGACCAGGAGCGCCAGCCGTCGCGTGGGGAGGAAGGCGACGGTGGCCCTGTATGAGCGCACCAGCACCGTCCCGAGGATGCGCGCGACGCGCTCCTCCACGTACTCACCGCGCGGGCCGGGCGGTTCGTTCGTTCCGCTTTCCGGAGCGCGCGGAGTCCCGCGCTCGGGAGCGGGGAGCGCGGCTGCTGCGCTCACCGCGGCGCAGTCACGCGGGTCAATACTGCCTCCAGCACCTCGTCGCTCGTGCGTCCCTCCACTTCCACCTCCGGCGCGACTATGACGCGGTGGCGCAGCACCGGAAACGCGAAGTCCTTCACATCGTCGGGCGTGACGAAGTCGCGGCCGGCCAGGAGCGCTGCCGCGCGGGAAACGCGGAAGAGCGCGACAGTGGCGCGAGGCGAGCCGCCCAGCGTGAGCGCTGGCTCCTCGCGCGTGGCCCGTACTATCGAAGCGATGTACTCGCGCACTTCGGGGGCGACTCGAACGCAGTCCGCGGCCGCACGCAGCTCACGCAGCTTCGACTCGGGGACCACCGCCTGCGGAATCGCGTCGGCGGCGCGCTCGGCATCGAAGCCTCTCGAATAATTTTCGAGCATGGCCAGCTCCGCCTCGCGCGCGGGGTACGGCACGCGGATCTTGAGGAGGAAACGGTCGAGCTGTGCTTCGGGGAGCGGGTACGTCCCCTCGTACTCCACCGGGTTCTGCGTGGCGAACACGGTGAAGAGATCACCGAGCGGGCGCGCGACGCCATCCACGGTCACCTGACGCTCCTGCATCGCTTCGAGGAGCGCGGCCTGCGTCTTGGCCGGCGCGCGGTTGATCTCGTCGGCGAGGAGAAGGTCGCGGAAGATCGGCCCGGCGTGGAACTCCGCCGTCGCGCCACCGTCGCGGAGCACGTTGATCCCCGTGATGTCGGATGGCATGAGGTCGGGAGTGAACTGGATGCGGCCGAAGCGCGCACCGAGCGCGCCCGAGAGGGCGCGGACCAGCAGGGTCTTGGCCGTCCCCGGAACTCCCTCCAGGAGGGCGTGGCCGCGAGCCAGGAAGGCGACCAGCGTCTCGTCGATGACCGTGTCCTGGCCAACGACCCGCTCGGCCACCGCTTCGCGGATGCGCGCTACGACCTCCTGGACTTCGATGGCTGATATCATTGTGCGATGGTCCTCTCGATGTTGTCGATGGCGGCTCCCACGGCTACCCAGTCGGTGGCGGTGAGCGGCGTGTTCAGCGCTGCGCGAACGCGGTCGGCGTCGGCCGCGAGCTCCGGTCTGCGCGTGCTCACGAGCGAAAGGTAGCTCGCATCGTCGAGCGCTCCGGTGGCCCCGAGCGGACGCCGGCGGCGCAGCCCGCGGAGAAGCCGCTGGGTGCCCGTGCGCGTCGCTTCGGCCCGCTGATAGGCGCGCGCGAGCGCCCCCACGTGCTCCAGCGGCGAGCGCCGCTCGATGGAGCGCCGCCTCACCGGCGCGATGGGCCGGACTCCGTACGCCAGCAGGAGGATCAGTCCCGCGACGGCGAGCTGCACGAACATGCGTCCTGGCGCCGTGTGCAGCAGTGCGTCGCGTATCACGCCCGGCGTGTTCTGGCGCTCGCCGAAGCCCTGGTGGTACTCGTCGAAGACGAGGGGCCGATCATGCGCGGGATCCAGCCACTCGAAGAGACGCACGGCGAAGACGCTGCCCGCTCCACCGCGCGTGTTGATGTTACGGAAGAATCCCGCGTCGGAGAGCACTACCACATCGCCGCGGCCGACTCGCAGCGACATCACCGCCGGCTTCTCCTCGTCGTCGTGCTCGATGCGAACTAGGGTGGTGGCGCTCCACTTCGTGGCCGAATCGGTCACGAGGAAAAAGTCGAACGCGCCTGCTCTCGCCGCTGCTTCCGAGACGGCTCTGGCGCGCGCAGAGCGTTCGCCCGCCGAGTCGGCGCCTTCGACCACCGCGGAGCCGAAGGCGATCATCGGCGAGCGGCCCACGCCGAGCGAATCGGCGAGCGGCGTCCCCGCAACCGGAGAGACGAGTGCACCCGCGCCCGCCCGCACGGCGCGCAACAGCTCGCCAACTTCCACGGCCGTCAGCGCCGCGGGCGGAGCGAGGATCAGGTAGGTGGCGTGCGAGTCGAGCGCGGTGTCCAGCGCGGTCACGCGGCGCTCGACCGGCCAACCGAGCCGCTCGCCCACTTCATAGATGCCGCGCGCTCCGTAGGGACGCGCGCTGAAGGTGGTGATGGCCGAGTAGTAGGAGCCCATCTCGCCCGCGGGCGTGAAGAGCGCCGTCGCGATCACCACCACCGCCACCATGGCGAAGATGTAGCGAGGCTGCAGCCAGCGCGTCGCGCGTCGCTCAGCCATTGCCCGCGTGCCTCCGGACCGCCGCCCCCGCCAGGGCGTGGAGCCGGTGATAGCGCTCCGCGTCGCAACTGCCCAGGCCGTAGATCACGGCCTCGTAGGAGCGAGCGAAGTCGCGGAAGAGCGTGAAGAGCCCCGACGACCTGTTGCGCAGCTCGCGTACGTAGTCGCCCGCCGTCTTCGAAGGGTGCAGCCGTATCTGGCCGGACTGCGCCGCGCTCTCGAGCAGCGCCGCGTAGAGCGCGTGCGCGGCATCGGTGAACTCGCCTCGCGCCGAGAGCTCCTCCGCTGCAGCCCATGGGTCGCTCCCGGCGCGGCTCAGCGGCGAACGCTCCCAGGCGCGCGCTCTGGCATCGAAGATCCGGCGCTCCCGCCAGAGATAGACCGCGCGAGCGATGATGGCCACCACCACGCCGGCGAGGAGGGCTATCACGCTCCAGTACAGCAGCGGCGACCGTCGCAGCGCCGAAAACAGCGGACTCGCGAGCGCCCACACTCTGACGATGACGTCGAATACCCACCCCCAGAACCTCTCCCAGAGGGAGACCCGGTTGTACGCCGACTGGCTGAACACCGTGTCGGCCGTGGCGCGGATCACCGAGTCGGGGATGGCGGCTGGGAAGGGCAACTGAAGCGGTATTGGATCAGGATGGTGGAGAATGCGGATAGCGGGAAGCACGAAGACTGGAAGCAGGGGCGCCGATGGAAGGATACAGGAAACGGGAGAGACGGGACAGACGAACGCCTCGACGCCATCACTTCCCGACCACTCCCTCCAGGCCGCCAGCTATCAGCGATGCGATGTTGGCGAGTATGACGGGGCGGGCGGCGCCGCCGGATGAGACGAGGTACTTGGGCTCCCACACCGGGTGGAACCATTCCTTGAAATCGCGAACTCCCTGGAAGTTGTAGAAGCGCTCGCCGTGGCCGTAGATGGCGGTACCGAGCTGGTTCCAGAGCGGCGCGACGGCAGATGCCTGAAGGCCCGAGAGCGGCGCCATCCCCAGATTGAACCACTCGTACCCACGCTCCTTTCCCCAGAGCATGAGCTCCGCGAGCAGATAGCGCATCACGCCCGGTGGAGCGGTGGTGGTGAATCGCATCAGGTCCACGGAGAGCTCCGTCTTCCCGCCCGACTCCCACACGTTGGCGAAGGCAACGATGTCGCCATTTCTGCAGACGACGGCCGCCGGGTAGCGAGAGAGATAGCGTTCGTCGAAGAAGCCCAACGAGAAGCGCTTCTCGCGCGTTCGCTTGCTCGCGAGCCAGTCGTCGGAGATCGCGCGCAGCCTCGGTAGAAGCTCGTGTACCTGCTCGCGTCCCAGCACTTCGAACGAACATCCGTCCTGTACCGCGTGCCGCCACATCCTCCGCAGGTTGCGCCGTTCCGGCCCGTCGAGCGAGAAGCTCGCCAGCGGTACGCGCGCTTCCTCTCCCAGCTTCACGACGCTGAGCCCCAGATCGAGATACAGATAGAGCTGCTGGCGGCTCGCCTTGTAGAAGACCGCCCACCCTCCGTGCTGGTCGCACAGCTCCACGAAGCGTTGGGCGAGTGGCGCCATCTGCTCGGGCGGCGCGACGGGGTCGCCGAGCGCCACCCAGCTCCTCCCCGCCACCGCGTACATCACGAACCCGCTGCGATCTTCGTTGACGAGCAGCGACTTGTCGCCGAGGAAGACGAGGTTAGCCTCGGCTTCGGGGGAGGCCTGCACGGTCGGCCATAGCTCGTCCAGTTCCTCGCTGGAAGGGAGCGCGCGCGCCGGGCGCGCCGGCCGCATGAGCCGCGCGACCGCCACGATGATGAAGAGCGCGATTACCCCGGCGGTGCCGCGAACGAACCTCGGCGCCTGTGCCCTGAGCGAGAAGTCCCAGAAGCGCGCCGCGCCGACCGCCGGATTGCCGTACGAGATGATCCCGAGTACCACGGAGCCGAGGACCACCAGCAGGATCGCGATGATCCAGCCACGCGTGAAGCGCTCCTCCGTGAGGCTCGCCTTCCGGTAGAAGTAGCGCCGGCTCGGGAGGAAGGCCACGAGCATGAGCGAGAGGGTGATCGCGCCCTCGTAGTCGAACTCCTTGAGGAGGGAGAAGACGATCCCGGCGGCCAGAAGGGCCACGGTGAGGTGATACGCGGCGTCGAGCCGTCGCTGGATCCCGCGCGCGAGGATCAGCAGCCCCGCACCGGCCACGCTCCCGAAGAAGTGCGTGAGCACGATGACCGGGAGCGGGAGGAAGTCGTGCAGCCATCCCAGGCGGCCGGCTCGCGCCGGCGTGGCGCCGGAGAAGAGGAGGATCGAGCCGGCGAGGAAAGTGGTTATCGCGAGCACGCGCGGAACGATGGCCGGCGCTATGTGCCCCGACACGCGAAGAAGCCGCTCGAGCGGCTGCCTCTTTCGCAACAGGAAGACCGCCGCGAAAAGCGTGGCAGCCAGTATGCTCGGTACCAGGTAGTGGACCACGTTTCCGTAACCTCGGCATTGGCTGGCCGTACGGCAATGGGGACCACCTTGTTACATCGACCTCCAGCCACGCATTGTTGAGCGCAGCGTGCCGCTCGTCCAGCCGGGGATGGTCTCCGGCATCGCGGCGGCCGCGCGACCTCAGAGAGGAACCAGCATCATGATTCGCCTCGCACGCGCGGCCGCTGCCGTCGCCGCGCTCGCTTGCCTTCCGCTGCTCGCCACCACGCGGCTGACCGCGCAGACCTCGATCAGCTATGGGCCCGGGAGCGCTCGCTACCACATCATCTCGGTGGTCACCCGTTCGCAGGACCTGGGCAGGCAGGTATCCGAGATCAAGATCACCAACGAGCAGGAGGTCTCGGTGCAGTTGAGCGCGCGCGGCAAGGATACGCTCGACTTCACCTACACGATCGACTCCAGCGGGGTCGTCGCCGATCCTCCCATCCAGCTTCCCGACGTCTCGAAACTCGTGGGTACCAAGGTACAGGGCTCGATGTCGGTGCACGGCAAGGTGTACGAGCTGACGTCCAACGCGGCGGACAGCGACGCCGACGCGAAGAATCTCGTCGAGGGGATGCGCAAGTTTCTCATCCCGTTGCCGGAGGATGTCGCGGTGGGGAGTAGCTGGACCGACACGACGCTGAACTCCATTTCCGGGGAAGCCGGCACGCTCGAGATGAGCACCATCACGACCTCGCGCGTGGCCGGAGACACGACCTTCCAGGGACAGAAGGCGTGGCTGGTGGAGCGTACGGCGCTGCTGTCGATCCATGGAACGCAGAGCCAGGCGGGGCAAGAGTTGCGTGTGGAGGGAGACGGAACGGGCAGCGGGACTTACTACCTTGGCGCCAACGGAACGTACCTCGGCTCCTCTGCGACCCAGCGCATGAACATGCGCATAACGCTCCCGGCTACCGGCCAGAGTGTGCCCGTGACGCAGGCTGTGACGTCAAGAGTGGAGAAGATCAGGTAGTCTTTCCTCCACCCTTCGACGGCCCGGTGCCATGTCCGACACCGAACGCATAGAGCGGCTCGAGACCATCGTTCGCTCGCTGAACCGACAACTCACGGAGCTGCGTTCCGAGGTCGCCTCGCTGCGCGGCGTGCCTCTGCCCGATGGCGCCCGCAAGGACGAACCCACCGCCAGCCCGGCGGGTGCGCGGGCGGTGGAGAGAGGCGGGGAGGGGAGCGTGGCTTCACCGGCACGGCCCGCCGGGCCCGCCGCGCCCTCACCCGTGCCTTCGCGAGCGCGCGCGGCCGCTCCCACGGCCAGCGCACGTTTGGGCGCCACGCGCGAAGTCGCCGCGTTCGGCGACTTCGCGCGCGGGGCCTCTGCGCGCGTCGCACCTCTCGACATCGAGGCGCTGATCGGACGCTACGGGACGATCGCTCTGGCCACGCTGGCGCTCCTTGCCGGGATGGGCGCGTTCCTCACCTGGGCGATCGCGCACGGGCTGCTCGGGCCGGTTCAGCGCGTGGTGCTCGGCGCGCTCGGAGCCACCGCGGTGGCAGGGGGCGGCTGGTGGCTGCGTTCACGCGGCACCGTCCGCTTTGGGGACATCCTGCTGGCCATGGCCCTCGCGCTCTTCCATCTGGACCTGTGGGCCGCAGGGCCACGGCTGCACATAGTGCCGACGTCGGTGGCGCTGATGCTCACCGCTGCCGCGTCGGTGGCGCTCGCATCGCTCGCGTTGCGTGCCGCGGAGCAGCCACTGTTCTGCGTGGGGCTGGGCGGCGCGCTGCTCGCGCCGTTCGTGGTTTCCGGTGACGGAGGGAGCGCGGCGATGCTGGCCGGCTACGGGTGGATCGTGATCGCGGGCGCGATCTCGGCGATCACCACGCGCGGGTGGCGCCTCGCCATCGGGCTCTCGGTGTTCGGCTGTATGGTGTACGCCGCGGCCGCGCAGGGGCTTCTCGGCGTCGAATCACCCTGGGCCGAGCGGGCCGTCCCGGTGCTCTTCGCGCTCG
>Ga0182741_1005427_pt1 | contig 11843 bp, 11 predicted proteins | sample eDN5th37CBELigOP_FD_128874 | JGI IMG/M metagenome (GOLD analysis project Ga0182741, IMG submission 128874) | Enriched Organic Plus compost microbial communities from Emeryville, California, USA - eDNA 5th pass 37_C BE-Lig OP (version 2) (version 2) ...
CCAGAAGATGTCCATGCCGCGGCCGGCGACGGAGCCGACCACCCAGAAGCGGTAGCCGTCGAGGCTGGTCTGGTCGAGCAGCACGATGGTCTGGATCATCGCCTGCAGGAAGAACGCGACCGCAGCGCCGGCGAGGGCCAGACTCAGCGGGCTCGACCCGCCGTTGCCGATGGACGCGAAGCCGAACACCACCACGCTCGCGAGCGCGGAGCCGGCGAAGGCGAACCACAGGTACTGGGCGGGGGTGTTGAGCCCGAACAGGTAGATCGACAGCACCACCAGGAAGGCGGCGCCGGCGTTGATGCCGAGCAGACCGGCGTCGGCGAGGGGGTTGCGGGTGTGGCCCTGGATGAGGGCGCCGGCGACGCCGAGGGCGGTGCCGACCAGCAGCCCGAGCAGGGTGCGGGGGATGCGCAGCGAGTGCACGATCACGTCGGTCTCGGAGCCGTCGTTGACGGTCAGGGCGTGGAAGACCTCCCCGAAGGTCATCGGGCGGGCGCCGATGGCGATGCTGGCCAGCGCCACGAGCGCCAGCAGCACCAGCAGCGCGGCGATGCCGAGCATGCGGCGGCGGCGCAGCGCCGCGATCCCGGTCGCGGCGGCGCGGGGGGTGAAGCCGTCGGCGGCGGCGTGGGCGGCGGTGACGGTCTCGGTGCCGCGCCGCAGCAGGGCGCGCCGCGCGCCGGCCGGGCCGCCGGTGGTGCGGTCGCGCAGCACCAGGCCGGTCCACTGCAGGCCGAGGCTCTGCCCGGTGCGGCCGGCGCGGTGGCCGCGGTTCCACCAGGCGAGGCCGAGGGCGGCGAGGACGGCGGCGCCGCCGAAGACGATGCGGTCGGTCTGGCCGCCGCCCTTGGTGTCGGCGAGGGCGTCGACGAGCAGGGCCCCGACGAGCAGGGGCAGGGCGATCAGGGCGAGATCGCACAGGGCGGCGGTGACCTTTCGGCCCGCGGTGGGGGCCGCGTCCGGATCGGTGTCCGGGGGTGCGGCGTGGTCGGTGGCGGTCACGGGCGCGGGGTGCTCCTCGACGATGACGAAACGGGATCGGGATGTTCGTGATCCGGAACAACCACGAATCTCCCCGCAGTTAGGTTACGGAATCCTATTTCGTGGCGGCAGTGGGGACACGATGCCGGTGGGGTTGCGCTCACCACCTCCAGATGCAATGGTTAGCCTTACCTAAGCAATCTTTCCGTCGATCAGGAGGTGTCGGATGACGACTCTGCTGCTGCCGCCCACGGCCGCGCCCGTCCGCCCGTTCGAGGACACGCGCGCCCGCCTGCGCGCCCTCGCCGCGGGCGCTCCCCGGGTGTACGCAGTGGCCTGTATCGACGAAGAGCCCCGCCGCCGCTGGTGGTTCCTCGGCGGCCCGGAACGCCAGCAGCGCATCGACCTGCTCTACGCCCGCGCCCTCGCCGACGTCGAGGAGCCCCGCATCGCCGCCGAGCAGGTCGCCGCGGCGCTCATCCACGCCGTCGTCGGCCGGGTGCTCGCCCCGTACGCCCTCGAGGGTCGCGTCTGGGATCCCGGACTCGACAACCTGTGGCTGCACATGGACTCCGACGGCTGCATCGACTGGGCCGGGGTCGCCGACGACACCCTGCGGGTGCTGCCCGAGGACCGCGCCGTCGGCCACCGCGACGTCGTGGTGCTCCCGTGCGAACGCGCCATGGCCGTGTGGACCGCACACCGCTCCGTCACCGCCCTGACCGCCGTGTACGCCGCGGTGCGCACCAACGGCCCGCTCGACGCGGGCCGGTTCTGGGGCATCGTCGGCCGCACCGTCGTCGCCGGCGCCGCGCAGCTGCCCGTGCTCGGGGGAGCGTCCCGGCGCACCGCTGCGCGCCGCGGCCAGGAGCTCCTCGACGCCTTCGTCGCCGCCGGATATCCCGTTCGAGGCCTTGCCAGATTAGGGCAGCCTTCCCTATAATCGAATCAGTTCCGATCTGCCGGACCAGCCGGAGTCCTGAGGGCTGCAGTGACTCCCGGTCCCTTCCCGCGGTGGGCCTCACGAATGTGGGGCCCACCGTCGTGTGTCCGGGCACCCCGAAGAGCCACCGCCGAGGGCGGCCTGCACATCCTCGAACTCAAACCCGATGGCACACCCCGCGACGTCGTCGCCCAGGTCCTCGACTACGGCGCGTGGGTGCCGAGCCCGACCGACGACGAGGTGCGCTCGATCTACGCCACCTATCGCCGGGACGACGCGCGCCGCTACGGATTCGTCTCCGCCGGCGGCGGGAAGTGGTTCTCCCGCACCCTCCGACAGGTCCCGGTCGGCGCGCGGGTGTTCACCTGCATCCCCAAGACCGGGTACGTCGGCATCGGTGAGGTCACCGGTCCCGCCCGACCCGCCGACGAGGCGGTGCTCACGATCGACGGCCGGGACGTGCCGTTCCGCAGCCTGGAGTCGAACGGCCCCTATCGGCACGACGTCGCGGGCCCCCGTCCCGGAGAGGACTACCGCGAATGGGTGCTGCCCGTGCGGTGGATCTCCACGGTGGACCGGGAGGCCCCCTGCTCGGACCCGGCGGTTCGTACCCGGCAGGTCCGCGAATCGGGGTCCACGGCGCGGTCGAGTCCCTAGAATCGGCAGCATCGTTCGGCCATCGGGCATACGCCTATCACAGGGGGTCCCTGTGCGTCCGCTCGCTCGCTTCACCGCCGTCGCCGTCACCGCTGTGCTCACCGGCCTGTTCGCCCCGTCGGTGGGCGCCGCCGACGCCGACGGGGAGATCACCGTCGCCGCCGCGGTCGACGGCCACACCGTCACCGTCACGGTCACCGACACCTACACCGGGGACGTCGACGAGAAGGGCTGCAAGGGCATCTTCCTCGGCGGACCCCCGTACACCGACGACAATCCGCCGCTCGACTACGCCGTGCTCACCACCACCGGCGGGGTGTACACCCACGACTTCACCGACGTGCCGGACGGGCAGTGGCGGGTCGACTACTGGTGCCGCGCCGTCAAGGACGGCACGGGCATGGTCGACTACTGGGTCACCAGCGACTCCGACCATCCGCCCATGGTCAAGAACCGCGAACCGATCCGCCTGACCGTGCCCGCCGCCGAACCCGAACCGGAACCGGCGCCCGAGCCGCCCGCCGAGCCGGGCTGCTTCGGTTCGGTGTGCCTGTTCACCGGCAGCAGCTGACCGCCCCCGGTCCCCATCCCCGACGGGACGAACCCGGCTGCTCGGCGCGCCGCCCGAAAACGGTGATGTCCTACCATCGTTCGACGGCCACCGGTCCCGGCGGCCGACCTCGCGCACGAACAAGGGGAACCGTATGAGCGACCAGTCCACCTCGGCCCAGCTCCAGCCGAACGACCTGCAGGCGATCAACGCCGTCAACGACACCGGATTCAACTCCGCGCTCGGCCTCGAGTTCACCGAGATCGGCCCCGACCTCGCGCGGGCCCGCTGGACGGTCACCCCCTCGCAGCACCAGCCCTACGGCATCGTGCACGGCGGCGTGTACTGCGCGGTGATCGAGTCCGTCGCCAGCGTCGCCGCCGCCAACTGGCTCGGGGACAAGGGCAACGTCGTCGGTGTCAACAACAACACCGACTTCCTGCGCGCCACCCGCGACGGGGTCCTCACCGCCACCGGCACCCCCGTGCACCGCGGCCGCACCCAGCAGTTGTGGCGGGTGGTCATCACCGACGAGCAGGACCGCACGGTCGCGCAGGGGCAGGTGCGGCTGGCGAACATCACCGACGCCGCCCGCATCGGCCACTGACACCCACTCACACCGCGGGGGCGGCCCGGCACGACACCGGACCGCCCCCGGGACGTCCTCGGTTCAGCCCGCGGCCTGCGCACCCCCACGACCCCGCGCGGACCCCTCACCGGCGGCCCGGTCCGCGCTGGTGCCCGCCTCGCTCGGTTGCGCCGCGCGCATGTGCTCGAGCGCGAGCCGCGCGAACACCTGCTGTTCGGTGGCGGCCATCTCGTTGCGGCCGGTGGACAGGAAGGCCTGCGCCCACGACACCAGCGTCGACACCTTCGACGAGAACCCCACCAGATACAGCAGGTGGATGAACAACCACGCCACCCAGCCGACGAACCCGCTGATCTCGAGCCTGCCGATCTTCGCGACCGCACTGAACCGCGAGATGGTGGCCATGCTGCCCTTGTCGAAGTACTTGAACGGCGGCCGCTGCGACGGATCCGCGCCCTCGAGCCCGGCGATGATCTGCCGCGCGGCGTACTTGCCGCCCTGCATCGCCACCTGCGCCAGACCGGGCAACTTGTTCAGCGACATCATGTCACCGATGACGAACACGTGCGGGTGACCCGGCAGCGTCAGATCCGGCAGCACCTCCACCCGGCCCGCCCGGTCGATCCCGGCCCCGGACTGCTCGGCGAGCTGCTTGCCGAGGGGACTGGCCGCCACCCCCGCCGACCACACCTTGCACTGCGACTCGATGCGCCGCTCGGAACCGTCCTTGTCCTTGACCGTCAGCCCCTCGGCGTCGACATCGGTGACCATCGCCCCGAGCTGGATCTCCACCCCGAGCCGTTCGAGGGTCTTGCGGGCCTTGCGGCTGAGCTTGCCCCCGTACACCGGCAGCACATCGGAGGCCCCGTCGAGCAGCACCACCCGCGCCTCCGTCGAATCGATGTGGCGGAACGCGTCCTTGAGGGTGCGGCGCGAGAGCTCCGCGATCTGCCCCGCCAGCTCCACCCCGGTCGGGCCGGCCCCCACCACGACGAAGGTCAGCAACCGGCTGCGTTCGTCGTGGTCGTGCGACAACTCGGCCTGCTCGAACGCCCCGAGGATGCGGCCCCGCAACTCGAGCGCATCGTCGATGGTCTTCATGCCCGGCGCGAACTCCGCGAACTGGTCGTTGCCGAAATAGGACTGGCCCGCCCCGGCGGCGACGATCAGACTGTCGAACGGGGTGGTGGTGTAACGCTCGAGGAACCGGGAGGTCACCGTCCGGTTCTCCAGATCGATGGTCTCGACCTCCCCGAGCAGCACCTGCGCGTTCTTCTGCTTGCGCAGCACCATCCGCGTGGCGGGGGCGATGTCACCGACCGACAGGATGCCCGTGGCCACCTGGTACAGCAACGGCTGGAACAGATGATGCGTCGTGCGCGCCACCACCGTCACGTCCACATCGGCACGCGCCAACGCCTGCGTCGCGAACAGCCCACCGAAACCGGAGCCGATCACGACCACCCGATGACGCCGAGGTTCGGTCTGCTGGACGCTCATGGATGCTCCTCACGCGTAGCCCGATGGATCGCACCCCAGTCTTGCAGGTGCCGCGCCCCCTCACAGCGCAACCGGCCGACCCGATCAGCCCGCCCCGGCGTCGCCGTCCGCCCGCTCGGCGCGCGGCGCCAGCAACCCGTAGACGGGGTTGTGCCGGGCGGCGTGCCGCACCGCATCGTTGGTCGCCGAGGTGTACACCTGCACCGTCTGCAACGACCGGTGCCCGAGCAACTGCTGCAACTCCACCATCGTCGCGCCGCTGTCGGCCAGGCTCGTCGCGAAGGTGTGCCGCAGCGCGTGCGCCAGCGCCCCGCGCTTGCGTTCCGACTCGATCCCCGCCCGCCGGTAGATCCGCCGCACCCGGTACTGCAGCGTGCCACGGGTGATGCGCTGCCCGTCCGCCCCGACGAACAACGGATCGGCCGGATCGTGCCGCTCCCAGATCGGCAGCTCCTCCCGGTCCCGGTCGCGACGCCGCGCCACCGGGAACCGGGCGTAGCGTTCCTCCAGATAGGCCGACACGATCGCCGTCCAGCTGTCCTCCAACGGGATCTCCCGCTCGATCCCGCCCTTGCCGAGCACCCGCAGCACCGGCGCCTCCCGGCCACCGAGGATGCTGCCCAGATCGAGGCGGATCAGTTCCTCGGAGCGGATCCCGGTCAGCAGCAGCGTCGCGATCAACGCCAGATCCCGCTGCGGCCAGTCCCGCGCCGACTCCGCCGGCCGCTGCGCGTCCACCGTCACCGTGTCCACCAGCTGGTTGATCGCGGTGGGGGAGAACGCCTTCGGGGTGTGCTGGGGACGCTTCGGCTGGGCGATCGACGCCATCGGATTGCCCTCCGAGATGCCCTCGGAGACGAGGAAGTTGCAGAAACTGTTCCACACCGACCACGCGCGCCGCACCGACGCCGGTTGCCGATCGGCGGCGAACGCCGCGAACGCCGAACGCAACGCCCGAATCGACAGATCGGCTACCTGCAGCTGCTCCACCGCGGTTCCGTGCACCGCGGCCAGATGGGTGCACACCCCGTGCAGGTCGAGCCGGTAGGCCTTGACGGTGTGCGCCGACCGTTTCGCGGTCTGCAGGGTCTCCAGGTACGACGCCACCCACTCGAGCAGGCCCGCTTCGTCCCGGCCCGTCATCACCCGCAGCTCCCTTCCCGTCGTACACCTGTGCGAGACCAGTGTGACAGCCGGGACCGACGCCACCCGCACCCCGACCACACGCGCCGGCCCGCGGACGGGCTCAGCCGCGACGCCACCGCGCGCGGGCGGCGAACTCGTCGAGCACCCGCACCACATCCTTCGCCTGCCAGATCCGGTTGCGGCGCCCCTCGGTGATCTGCGTGAGCACCCCGGCCTCCACCAACCGGTCGATCGCGATCTGCGCGTTCGCGCCGGTGACCGCCAGTTCGCTCGCCGCCGTCCGGTTGTCGATCACCGGCTGCCGCAACAACACCTTCAGCAGACGGTGCACCGCCGAATCCCGCCGCGCCCGCACCCGGTCCCGCCAGTCGGCGTGCACCGCCTCCAGATCGGTGACGAGCCGGCGCCCGTTGGCGACCGCCGCGAACGACGCGTCCACGATCGACCGTACGATCGGCTCGACGTCCCCGGCCCGGTAGGCGCCGAGCGCCTCGAAGTACTCCGCCGTGTGGTGCAACAGCCCCGCCGACACCGGCACCGCGACACTGCGGGTCAGGCCCCCACCGCGCAGCATCGCCTGCACCAGCGCCCGCCCCACCCGGCCGTTGCCGTCGGGGAAGGGGTGGATCGTCTCGAACTGGGCGTGCGCCACCGCGATCTGCGCCACCACCGGCAGATCCACCCGAGTCGCGAACACCACGAGGTCGTCGATCAGCTCCGGTACCCGCTCGTGGTGCGGCGGCACGAACTGCGCGGTGTGCGGGCCGAGGCTGCCGCCGCCGATCCACACCTGCTGACTCCGCCACCGGCCCGCGATCGCCGGATCGTCGTGCTCGAGCAACGCCCGGTGCATGCGCAGGATCGCGTCGGCGTCGATGACATCGGACAACTCCAGCGCCGCGCGCATCGCCCGCATGTTCCCGACGATCAACCGTGCATTGCGGGAGGCGTGCTGACCGAGCTCGGCCAGCGCGATCTGCCGTGCCCCGCTGGAGAGGTTCTCGATCTCCGAACTCGACGCGCTCTCGGTACGCAACAGGATCGACGCGAACGGGGCGGTGATGTGCCCGACCTCGGTGTCGAACCGGGTCAGTTCCGCGGCGGCCTCCTCGATCAGGGCCTGCACCTCGGTGCCCAGGGGAAGGGAGCGATGCGCGATGAACGCCGGGACCACCGCCCGATAGGGGCCGGTGGTGAGGCGACGTTCGCGCCGCGAACCGTGGGCGTCGCTGTCGGCCCAGGGGTGGTCCTCGTAGGTGACGGGGGGCCAGCGCGCGTCGTCAACCGATGCCATCGCCGAACCATACCATCGGATAATCGGTTATCCGATGGTATGGACTCCGGGCAGCTTCGTCACACCACCGTGTCGAACAACTGCCCCACCACATAGGTCACCGCCATCGCCAACGCCCCACCGAGCACCACCCGCGCCACGGCCCGCACCCGCCGCGCGCGGCCCAGCCACGCACTGATCGACCCGGTCGCCGCCAACGCCACCAGCACCGCCACGAAGGTCCCCGGCACCCGCACCGCGTCGGGCACCGCCACGATCACCAGCAACGGCACCAACGCCCCCAGCGTGAACGCCACCGCCGACGCGAACGCCGCCGCCCACGGATTCGCCAGCTCCGTCGGATCGATCCCCAACTCCACCCGCGCATGCGCCGCCAGCGGATCCCGCGCCGTCAACTCCTCCGCCGCGACCCGCGCCGTCTCCGCCGACAACCCCCGAGCCTCGAGCAATCCCGCCAGCTCGGTGAGCTCGGCGTCCGGCATCGCCGCCAGCTCCCACCGCTCCTTCGACAGCGCCGCGCGCTCGGTGTCGCGCTGCGCACTGACCGACACGTACTCACCCAACGCCATCGACACCGCCCCCGCCGCCAAGCCCGCCACCCCCGCGGTCAGGATCGCCTGCTCGTTCGTCGTCGCCGCCGCGACCCCGACCACCAAACCCGCGGTCGACACGATCCCGTCGTTCGCGCCGAGCACCCCCGCCCGCAACCAGTTCAGCCGCGACGCCAACCCACCGGCGTGCGGCTCCCCACCCCGATGCACATCCGCGGCATCGTCCAACGACCGTTCGGGAAGCGACATTCCGTCATCCTGGCACCACCGCACCCGATCCCGCCAGCACGGACATCCTTACCTCACCGGCGCATCCGCCGGCGGCTCGTCGTGCACCGGCAACCGCCGCGGACCCGGCCCCTGCGCCCCCAGCACGTCCCCGGGATTCGCCAGCGGACACGACGCCAGGCTCAGGCACCCACAGCCGATGCAGTCGGTGAAACGGTCCCGCAACGCCACCAAGTCCTCGATCCGGCGGGTCAACCGGTCGTGCCACGCCCGCGACAGACGCGCCCAGTCCTGCACCGTCGGCACCCGGTTGTCCGGCAACGAGTCGAAGGCCTCCCGGATCTCGTCCAACGACACCCCGACACCCTGCGCCACCTTGATGAACGCGACCTTCCGCAGGGTGTCGCGCCGATACCGCCGCTGATTCCCCGCCGTGCGGCGACTGGTGATCAACCCCCGCGACTCGTAGTAGTGCAACGCCGACACCGCCACACCCGACCGCTCGGCCAACTGCCCGGGGGTCAACCACACCGGGGGATTCATCGGTCACCGTCCTCGTCGTCGGAGAAGCGTGCTCGACGTGCGCTCCGCGTCACCGCACGGCGACGCGAGTTGCGCTGCACAGTACCCGGCGCGCGGCGCCGGGCACCGGGCTCAGACGGCGGGCGGACCGTACTCGGCGGCCACCTCGGGCGCATCCATCCGCAGCAGGTCGTAGGCGGTGGCCACCATCGACCGCACCGACTGCGGGTACGGACGATTGAAGCGCTCGCACAGTTTCGCCGTCGCCAACGCCGCCTTCAACTGCAGCTTGTGCCGGCCGCTCACGAAGGTCTGCGCCTGGAAAAGATAGCTCGATGCGGGGATCGTCACGACGACCACCGTAGAACCTGCCGCAACCGAGGTGGGGGAGCACCACCCCGAACCTCCCCGACAGCGCCCACTTCCCTGCGGACCCAACCCGTCGGGATCGTCCCGGAATACACCCCCGGATCGGTCACCGATCTCGCCGCGCTGGTGGCGGGGGATCCGGATGCCGTCGCCACCATCGGGCCGGGCAACCTGCTGCTCGCCGGCCCCGCGGTGTCGGACGTAGCGGCCGTCGCCCTGGTCGGGCTGCTGGTCGACCACACGTCCGGACTCGTGCCGGGGCCCAGGCCACCTGCAGCCGGTTCCTCGATCGGCAGTCGCTGATCGTCACCGCCGACGTCCCGCTGCACTCCGGGGCGGCGGCCGCATACCGCCGGCACCACGGCTGACGGGACGGGACGAGGGGAGAGGCGCGTACATACGACGCTCGAGCCGGTTCGCGACGGACTGGTGGGGTAGCAGACGGGCGGACGCCCTGGGAGGGGGCGAGCCGGCCCGGTGCGCAACGGGAATGTGCGTGGCGCGTGGAGGTGGAAGAATCCCTCGGGCAACACCGAAGGTATTGATGAACACCGTGATTCGTGGATAACGGTGATTATCCATCAAGATCATCCGAAGAGGGGTCGGGCCACGAGTGGGGGCGGGTGGAACCCGACGTGCCGATCTCGGCGCATCCACGGCGTCTGCGGAGGGTTTCCGGTTGCCGCGACCGGTTGCTGCAACCCGTCGACGTGACACGCGCACGCGCGGTGCATCGTCCGACGAACCCGCGGATCCGGACACACCGGCGGCCGCCGACGGATCGTCCGGCGGGCCGACCGGCGGCACGCGGACACTCGTAGGGCCGGGCCGGGCCGGCGTGGAGCGCGGGTGCGGCCGGGCGCCCGGGAACGGAGGCGATGACCGGGACCTGGGGTGGCTGCCGCCGGAAACCCTACGAACGAGCCCGTCCGGCCGTGCGTCCGCGCGGCCGCTTCACCCGTGGTCGGGAAGGGTTCCGTACCGGCTAGTTGACATAATGTAGATTATCGGCAATTTATCCACCCGCGGAAACGCGCGTCGACGCCTGCATCGACGCGCATCGGCCGGCCGCACCTCGGGTCTGCCGGTTCGTGCGCGCCGCGCCGGGTCGGTGCTCGGTGCTGTGTCGGCGCCGCGCGCTGCCACGCGTTCGCCGTCGCTCTTGCGCCGGCCGCAGTGGTGCGCACGCTCCGCCTCGGTGCGTCGTCCCGGTGCCCGGTTCGCCCCGGTTCGGATCCTGCCGATCCGGCTGGATCCGCCGAGTTCGCCCGCCTGCCGGTGCTCGCGATTCGGCGCGACTCTGCCCGGGCTGCGCCCCCTGCGGGCTCCTCGAATCGATGTTCGAGTGCCACGTCGGCCGGTCCCCTCCGACGCCGCTCCGCCCACGTCAAAACGTCACTGTGACGGTATGACGGTGGTCGGGTCGGGTACGGCCTGTTACGACGTGATGCCGCGCAACCGGCGCAACTGGCTCGCCAGATACTGCCGCGCCCGGCGCCGGCCGCCGTCGCGTTCGAGTGCGGCGTCCAGCTCGCCGAGCATCGTCACGAGCAGTTCGGTCTGCGGCGCCCGGTCCGGTCGGTGCAGGCAGTCGTCGAGCCAGTCCACGGGCCCGGTGTGGCCGCGGTCGGCGTTGCAGCGCCGGCAGGCGGCGACCTCGTTGGCGGTGATGCTCGGGCCGCCCTTGAGCCGCGGTACCAGATGATCGGTGGTCGGCGGGATCAACCGGCCGAAGGTGCGACCGCACCACAGACAGCATCCCTGCTGACGGTCGACGGCGAGGGCGAGACGGGCGGCGCGGTCCACCCGTCGATCCTGCCGCAGGTCGCGCCGCGCGCGCCATCGCGCCGGTGGCGTGACTCCCCCGAACCTGTCCGGACGACCTCCGGTCGACCACCGCTAAATCGTCACAGTGACGAAACGGTGGGTCAGGGGCGGGCCTCCAGCACCAGGTTGAACGGAGTTTCCGTCGCCCGCCGGAACGACCCGAACCCCGCCTCCCGGGCCACCTCCGCCAGCCGCTGCTCGCCGGCCTGCGCCCCGAGTCCCAACGCCACCGGCTGCGACAGCGAGGACGGCGTGCACAGCACCGTCGAGGCCGCGTAGTACATCCGCCCCACCGGATTGAGGTTCTCGGTGAGACTGTCGCGGGCGAACGGCTCGACGAGCATCACCGTCCCGTCCCCGGCGAGCACCTCGCGGGCGTGCCGCAGCGCCCCGACCGGATCCCCCATGTCGTGCAGGCAGTCGAAATAGCAGATCAGGTCGTAGCCCTCCCCCGGGAACTCCGCGGCCGAGGCGACGGCGAAGACGGCGTTGCCGATCCCCTGCTCGGCGGCCAGTTCCCGCGCCCGCGCGATCGACGCGTCGTGGTAGTCGAAGCCGCGGACGGTGGACTGCGGGAAGGCCTGCGCCAGGATCGTCGTCGACACCCCGTGCCCGCACCCGATGTCGGCGACGACAGCGCCCGCGCGCAGCCGGTCGACGACCCCGTCGAGGGCGGGCAGCCA
>Ga0182741_1005429_pt1 | contig 11836 bp, 12 predicted proteins | sample eDN5th37CBELigOP_FD_128874 | JGI IMG/M metagenome (GOLD analysis project Ga0182741, IMG submission 128874) | Enriched Organic Plus compost microbial communities from Emeryville, California, USA - eDNA 5th pass 37_C BE-Lig OP (version 2) (version 2) ...
CGAAGTGCTTCGCGTCGGACGTCGCCATGGAGGTCACCACCGACGCCGTGCAGCTGTTCGGTGGCGCCGGCTACACCACCGACTTCCCGGTCGAGCGCATGATGCGCGACGCCAAGATCACCCAGATCTACGAGGGCACCAACCAGATCCAGCGCGTCGTCATGTCGCGCGCCCTGCTCCGCTGACATCGGGTCGCGTAGGTTAACCCCGGAACGACAAGCGATCAGGAGTCAGCAACAGTGGCAATCGAAAAGGTAGGTGTGATCGGCGGCGGCACCATGGGTGCCGGTATCGCCGAGGTGTGCGCCAAGGCCGGTAGCGACGTCCTCGTCAAGGAGACCACCGAGGAGTTCGCCGCCGCGGCGCGCCAGCGCCTCGAGAAGTCGGTCGGACGCGGCGTCAAGGCCGGCAAGATCACGCAGGATGACGCCGACGCGATCCTCGGACGCATCCGCGTCACCCTCGACATCGACGAGTTCGCGGACCGCGATCTCGTGATCGAGGCCGCTCCCGAGATCGAGTCCCTCAAGGTCGAGATCTTCGCCGAGCTGGACCGCGTCGTGAAGCCCGAGGGCATCCTCGCCACCAACACGTCGTCGATCCCCGTCATCAAGATGGCGCAGGCGACGCAGCGGCCCGGCAAGGTCGTCGGTGTTCACTTCTTCAACCCGGTGCCGGTCATGCCGCTGGTCGAGATCATCTCTGCGCTGACCACCGAGGAGGCCACGGCCGACACGGTGTTCGACTACGCGAAGGACGTCCTCGGCAAGACCGCGGTGCGCGCGGGCGACCGGGCGGGCTTCATCGTCAATGCCCTGCTCATCCCCTACCTGTGCTCGGCGGTGCGCATGCTCGAATCGGGCTACGCCACCAAGGAGGACATCGACGCCGCGATGAAGGGTGGCTGCGGCTACCCGATGGGTCCGCTGACCCTCATCGACACCGTGGGCCTCGACATCACCCTCAACGCCGCGCAGTCGCTGTACGACGAGTTCGCCGAGCCGCACTACGCGCCGCCGGCGCTGCTGCGTCGCATGGTCGACGCCGGCCGCCTCGGTCGCAAGACCGGCGAGGGCTTCTACTCGTACAAGTAGATCTCCGCACCGGGCGCCCCCGTCGTTCTCCGGAACGGCGGGGGCGTCTTCGCGTCCGGGGCGTCTTCGTTCCACAGGGATCGGTCCCAACGAACACACGACCCGCTGCTCACCGCCTACAAACAGGATGTTAGGTTAGGCTAACGAGTTGCTCGGGGTGGCGCGCAACCGCCGTCCCAGTCGAAGGAGAGCACGACACGCATGACCCCACCGACACACACCACTCGGACAATGCGATGAGCGAACATCCCGAGAACTACGACTATGGCGACTACGTCGCGCCGCAGCCCGTCGCCGAGGCACCCCGCCGGCGTGGACCGCACTGGCCCACCGTGCTGGTCTCCACGTGCGCGGCCATGGTGGTCGGCGCCGCGATCCCCGGACTCGTCCTGCTCGGTATGCACCTCGGCGACGAGGACCAGCAGATCGTCGTGAAGATGGAGACCCCGCCCGACGCGGCCGCGAAGTCGTCCGACACCGGCGTGTCCGTCCTCGACCCGCAGCCCGCCCCTACCTCGGCCACCGAGACGGCTGCTGCCGCCGCGCCCGCTGCGGCAGCAGCGGCGCCTGCCGCTCCCGCCGCCGCGGCGGCACCCGCTGCGGCCGCCGCCCCGTCGTCCTCCGCCGTGGAAGCCGCGACCCCGGCCGGCCCGACGGCGCCCGACCTCGGGACCCTGAACAACCAGTTGCAGCAGGGGCTCGACCCCGCCACGAGCGACGCCGACATCGCCGCCTATCTCGAAGGCGGCGCGGCCGGTGTGCCCACCGTCCGCGGTGTGGGCAACGCGCTGAACGTGGCCTCGGCGTTCTACCGGTGGAACCTCGAGGGTCCCGTCTCGCTGAACGACGACGTGGCCCGCGCACAGATCTCGACGTCACTGGCCGGTGGCGCCCCCGCCCTCGCAACCCTCAAGTGGTACTGGATCGACGGTAAATGGAAACTCAGCAACGACAGCCTCTGCTTCCTGGCGCACCGCGCCATGGTCTCCTGCACGGTGCCCGGCAATCCGGGCGGGCCCAACGGACATCCGCTGTGAGGCGCGGGATCGCTGCGCTGTTCGCAGCACTGCTCGTGGTGTTCGTGGCCGGCTGCGGCAGCGACGACGCCTCCGCGGCGAGCGGCGAGACGGTCACCGTCAGCGGCAAGTACGGGGACGTCGAGGTTCCCGCCGGAGCCGAGCGGGTGCTCCCGCTGTCCCCGCAGGACGCCGACATGGTGATCGCGGCCGGTCTCGTCCCGCTGGCGCTGCCCGCCGACTCCAGCACCCTCGTCGCCACCGACGGTCTCGGCGCGTGGCCGTGGCAGGTCGAGGCCCTGGAGGAACGCGGCTACACCGTCGTTCCGCCCGATCCCGAGGGCGGCTCCGAGGCACTGCTGTCCACCGGGGAGAACGAGGTCCCCGTCATGCTGTTCGTCGGTGAGGCCATGGCCTACCTCGAGCAGATCTCCGCGCTGCGGCCCGACGTGATCGTCGCGACCGGCCAGTGGAACCTCGACGAGCAGGCCTACCAGCGCCTCTCGGAGATCGCTCCCGTCGTCCACTTCGACGAGCAGGCCAACGTCGAGCCGTGGCAGAACTCCACCCTCAAGATCGGCAAGGCCCTCGGCCGCGAGGACGAGGCCCGCGAATCCGTCGAGGCCGCCGAGGCGGACCTCGCCGAGGTGCGTGCCTCGCACCCCGAATACGAAGGCGTGCAGTACAACGCGGTCATCGGCGACCTGGCCGGTGAGCTGTACATCCTGTCCGGCGAGGACCGCGGCATCGGAATGTTCATGAAGGACATCGGTTTCACGCTTTCCGACTGGGCGCAGACAGTGCCGACGGACGCCGACGGCCGGGGCAAGGTCAGCTACGAGCTGGTCGGCAACCTCGACACCGACATCGCCGTCGTCATCTCCCCCGCCGGCGACATCGAGTACATGCGCGGCAACGAGCAGTGGGCCAACCTGTCCGTGGTGCAGCGCGGCGCCATCGTCTCGATCGCCCGTAACTCCGGTGTCCCCAACGCACTGGGCTTCCCGTCGCCCATCTCGCTCCCGTGGGGCGCCGACCGCGTGGTGGATGCGTTGTCCACCGCGGTCTCCCGCGCGCAGTAACGCCCTGCCGTCCCAGAGCCCGGCTCACGTCCCGACGTGAGCCGGGCTCTCGTCGTTTCCGCCGAAGACCGTTCTGCTACTCGACGTATCCGGGGGATCTGTCGGGGGGACAGATGACGTTGCAGGTCGATCCTGACGCGCTGCGTGCGTTCGCCGCTTCGCAATCCGCACTTCCCGGGACGGCGTTCGCGGCCATCTGCTGGAGGTCGCCGACATCACCGACGGCGCGGGGAACGACTACGTGGTCGCCGAAGCGGACTTCGTGGCCGCACTGTCCGCGATGGATCGTTCCGAATGACCGTCGGCAAGACACCTTTCCACCACAGGTGGACAACCCCGGATGCAGGCGTATCGCCGCTCGGTCTCGGACGTTCCATCCCATCGGACGACGTCGACGAGGTGCTTCCCGAGGCCCAAGCACGCGCCACAGCGTTGGTCATGAGGCTCTCAACCCGAAGTGCGGGCACACAACCCTGACGGGCGACTCCTGGGGTTGTGAGCCTCACTTCTCGATTGTGGACCCGCTCAGTCGGCGGGATCCCCGTGCACGCGACGGTGCAGCGCTTCCATTCTCGGGTCCAGGTCGCGCTGGCAGGTGATCATGTCCATCAGCCGGTAGACGTCCGACGTGAAACTGCAGGTGATGCGGATGCCCGCGATGTCCCGGACGACCTCGCGGATACCGTCGAGGGTGAACGGGGCACCTTGCGCACGGCCTTCGCCAGGATCGAGTCGCAGGACTTCAGCCGCGACTCGACGTGCTCGCTCGGGTTCGTCCACCGTCGTCGTCACGCGGTCCTCCTCGACCCGTACCGGGGTCGAGTCTGCCAGTTCCGGGAACGACGACGATGGCCACCCGTGCGACCTGCGGTTTCTACCGCGGCCCCTCCTGGAGGGCGTCGGCACCGACACCACTGATCTCGGTGATAGTCCAGCCGTCCCGGTTGTTCATCGCCAGGCGGTAGGTGGCGGTGGAGAGGATACCCTCCGGTGCCTGCGCGTTCGTGGTGTGGACGCTGACGAAGCAGTCCACGATGAACGTGCCGTCGGGTCCGCTGACGGCCTTCGCGGTGATCGGCTCGGCCGTCGACGCCCACTGCAGGGGCACGATGATCTGCTCCATCGACGTAGCCGCCTTGGTGAGCCGCTCGGCCAGTTCCGGGGTGGTGCCGGCCGTCAGCCGGGACCGCCACGGCCCGAGATCCTTGAAGTCCATCTGCGCCGCACCGAGCGCGTAGTCGAGGGCGACCTGTTCGGCCTCCTCCCGGGCCGCCGAGTCGGCCAGGAGGGCGTCGCGCTCGGTGCGGGCATCGTTCCACTGCCATCCGACGACTGCCAGCGCCGCGACCAGCAGCACCCCGACGACGGTGACGACGCCCTGCAGCGGGAATCGCCGACGACCTCCGTCCTGTGCGGTGTCGTCGTGTGTATCGATGATGTCGTCGAGGGTGGTGTGCATGGTCGTCCTCCGTGGGGGTGTCGGATGGGTGTTCGGATCAGGAGCCCGGCAGCTCGATGTTCAGGGTGAGCGCGTCGCCGGATTCGGTAGAGGTGAGCAGATTGTTCAGCAGCGTGCCGATGTCCATGGACCGGATGGCGTTCGCTGCTTCCGAGACGGCGGGCAGCAGGTTCACGCCGATGGTCTCGAGATCGGGGGCCGTCGCGTCGAGGAACTTCTGGAGCTCACCGATGAAGGGGCTGGCACCGTTGGCGATACCGGCGTTGAGCGGACCGCGGTCGGACGCGAAGCGGATACCGGCGAGCAGGTCGGTGAAGCCGGCACCGAACGCCGCCACACCCGGTTCGGTGTTGCGCATCGACTCGGGGATCGCCGCACTGTCCATCAGGAGTGGCTGCATCGTGCGCAGAACCGTGGTGAACGTGTCGGCGTTCTGCCTGAGCGTCGCCGCCATGAGTTCACCGGAGCGCGAGAGGTTCCCATGTACCCGGGGATCGTCGGGCAGGGCCACGTCGAGGGTGCGGAAGATCTCGCGGACCCCTTCGGGTTCGACCTGGGTGAGCAGGTTCGTCAGCTTCTCGGAGAGTTCCTCGAAGGTCGTCGGGACGTACACCCGGTCATCGTCGATCACCGCGCCGTCCTCGAGGTACTGCCCGGACGACGACTGCGGCCACACCGCGAGGAAGGGCTCCCCGAGGGCCGAGAGGTTGTCGAGCCGGATGGTGCTGTCGACGGGGATCGGCGAGTTGCGGTCGTACTTCCACGACACGTTCACGGCGTCGGCCGAGGCGGTGATGTCGGTGACCTCGCCGATCTCGATGCCCCGCATGAGTACTCGGGATCCGACAACCAGGCCGTTGGTGTCGGGCACCTCCACCTCGGCGGTGTAGACGTCCTCGCCGATACCGGTCCGCAGTCCGGCCTGACCCATGTAGACGAAGGACAGCGCCGCGATGAGCACCATCCCCGCGACGGACAGTACGGTTCGCCGACTCACTTCACAGCTCCCAACATTCGAAGGATGTTCTCGGCATCGGACACGAGCTGATCACCGTCGGCGGACTCGACCGACACGATGTCGACGGACGGGTTCTGTGCGAACGGGATCAGCGTCGTGCGCAGGAAGTTCGACAGTTCCACCGTCGCCGACGGACCGCTCCGGGAGATGTCGGTGGTGTCGGCCAGGGACTCGAACATCGGTACCAGCCAGATACCACCGACGTAAAGGCTGCCGACGGAGGGGAGGATCTGGCCGATGTGCGAGACGACGTCCACGGCGAGCCGGCGCCAGTAGTGCACGGTCTCCGCGTCGAAGATGGTTGCGAGCGACTCGCTGTTCTCGTCGAGAACAGCGGCGGAGGCGTTCATTCCGTCGAGCATGCGGTCGATCTCGACGGTGCGCTCCCCCAGGTCGTTCAGGTCGACGGCGACCGTCCCGGCGAGCTGTTCGATCTCGGCGACGTCGGGCATGACGGAGTTGACCCGCGCCATCACCTCTTCGATGCGGCGGATGCTGCCGCCGTTGACGAAGGTAGCGAGCACCGCCATCGTGTCCTCGAGCTGCGGCGGCGAGGTGGTGCGCTCGATCGGCACGACCGCACCTTCACCGAGATACTCACCGCGTGTGCCCTCGGGGTTGCGCAGCAGGGCGACGTAGGTGTCGCCGAGCAGGGTGTTCTGCCGGACGATGGCACGGATGTCGGCGGGAACCTTCGTGTCGGAACGGATTCCGACACGTACGGCGACCCCGTCGTCCTGCACCTCGAGTTCGCGCACCTCACCGACGCGGACACCGTCCATGATGACGTCCGCTCCGGAGGGCAGGTTCATGACGGAGGCGAACTCGACCGAGATCTCGTAGCCTTCCCCGATGCCGCCGCGCACGGAGGGAAGGTCCTCCGGCCTCAGCGAGCACGAGGTGACGACGAGGAGCATGGACAGTGCGGTGACCGCCCGTCTGATACGGCGGGAGATCATCGCGTCGCTCCGATCGGGTTCAGCAGGCTCGCAATGCCTTCGGGCGTGACCTGCGAACCACTTCCGGCACCCTTGCAGCTTCCGGGGCTCAGGCTTTCGAGCACCTCGCACAGCCGTGCGGCCTCGTCGTCGCTCAGGGCGATGTTCGCTGGGCTGTACTCCATCGTGAGGGCGCCGGCCTCACGGGTCTGGGCGTCGACGACGTTCGCCATCGACGGGATGGTGGGCACCAGGTCGCCCAGCGAACCGGACTGCTGCGCCGCCATCTTCACCGCTTCGACGGCCTGTCCCTGGACGAACGGCCAGATGTCGTCCCCGTAGGTGGTCTGGATGTCGTAGAGCAGCGCGACCAGCCAGCCGATGCCGATGCAGACGTCGATCGTGCCGGGCCACAGTCCCATCGCGTCCTTCACGACCCCGGGCACGTTGCCGGCGAGATTCTTGATCCCCGCCCACTGGACGAGCGCTTCTTCGGTGAGCGGAGCCATGTTCGAGATCGACGCCCCGATGTCGGCGATGAAACCGTCGGGATTCTCCATCGCGTTCGCGGCGTGGATTATCATCTGCCGGGCGTTGGGTCCCTGGCCGCTCAGGGCCTCGTTCAGCCCGGAGATCGCCGCCTCGACGGTCTCGTCGCCGGCTTCGGGTGCGAGCGCCTCGATGAAATCGGCTGCCGAGCCGACGACTTCGGAGATGGTCTTCGGGGTGTAGCCGTTGTCGCGGCCGATGCACGTCTCCGGTGCGAGCTGCGGTCCGGACTCGTAATTGCCCACCAGTTCGAGGCTGCGGTCGGCAAGGATCGACTTCGATCGGGTCACCGTCTTCACGTCGGCGGGAAGGATGCGGCCGTTGTCGACGGTGAAGCGCACCTGGACGTGGGTGCCCTTCTGTTCGACGGAGTCGACCTTGCCGATCGGGAATCCCATCTGGGTCACCGGGTTCCCCGGGTACAGGCCGACCGCATCGGGCATCTCCGCACAGTAGGTCGCGGTGTCGGCGGCTCGCCTCAGGGGCTGCGCGGACGTCACGCCTGCGCCGCACACACCCACGAGCACGGTGGCGGTCACGGCGATGGTCGCCAGCCTCTTCGTTCTCTTCACACTCGGCCCTGCCAATCTTGTCAGCATCGCAGTTCTCGATTCGCCACTCACGGGTCAGCACTGCCGTCCGGGTACCGGGATGCAGATGTCGGAGGCCATGAGGGTTCCTCCGCTCACGGCGACCATCCCTTCGGGGGTCAGCCACTGGGCCAGCTGGTCGCGGGTGGCGGACAGCGCCTCGATGGACGGCCCCATGGTCGAGTTGAATTCCTCGATCATCGAACGGATCTGCATGATCCCGTTCTCCAGCTCGTCGCGGTGCCTGAGGTAGTAGTCCTCGTAGGGCGCCACGGTCATGAGGACGTAACCGAGGAGCCGGTAGGCCTCGTTGAAGCCGGCGTGAGTGTTCTCGTAGGTCTGGAAGACGATGTCGATCTCACGGATGACGTCGAACACCATCTCCCGGCTGGCGTTGAAGGTCGTCAGGTACTCCGACGCGAGGGTCGCGACGGTATGAACCTGCCGGCGCTGCTCGTCCATCACGCGGGCGACCGCGGACATACCGGAGATGATCGACTCGACCGAGTCCGGGTTGCTCTGCAGGGCTTCTGCCACCTGCATCAGGTTCGCGTCGATGTTCGAGCCGTCGACGTTGTCGGTGACGTTCGGGGCGGCCTGGAGCACGTCGCCGATCGAGTACGGCACCGAGACCTGCTCGGCGGGGATCACGCTGTCACCCAGCGGAGTCCTGCCGACGGGGAACAGCGTCACCGCGTAGCCACCGACGGGGGTAAGCATGCGGACTTCGACACGCGAGTCGGTTCCGACCATCAGATCGTCCTCGATCTCCATGTACACCTTCACGGTGTCGGCGCCGAGTTCCATCTTCGAGACCTTGCCGACCGACACACCCGCGACGCGCACGTCCTGGCCGGTGGAGATGGCCGAGACGTCGGTGGTCTCGAAGGCCACGGTGGTGCGGCCCGGCGGCCGCAGGTACAGCACCGCGGTGGCGAGGAGCGCGATCACGGCGACGATCGCGACGAAGGTGCCGATGCGGATGTCGTTGTCGAAGAAGGACAGGACCTTGCCGAAGCGACGGCGGCGAGGCGTGTTCACTACGGGTTGCATACGACGACCTCGCTTCCGTTCAGAAGTACCTCCACATCGGTCGGGAGTTGCGCGATGCCGTTGGAGCATCCACCCGCCGGCACGCTCGCAGGCACCTGCAGACCCGCCACCGCCGGCGGCAGGAGGCGGACAGCCTCGGCTGCTTCCTCGAGGGAGGCGAACGCCGATGCCATCATCGCGTCGACGTCGGCGCCGGGCGCGAGACCGTAGGCGTCGAGCAGACGCTTGACGGGAGTGAGGAACTGGGGACCGTAGGTCGCGGTCTTGTAGAACTCGTCGAGAACCGTCATGGCCTTTCCGATGGGGAAGCTCACGGAACGCAGGAACTCCACCACGCCGTCCGAGCGTCCGCCCATGCTGTCGGAGATGCGGGCCAGGTTGTCGACCAGGGTCGAGATGACCTGCTCGCGGTCGGACGCGAGGTCGGCGAGTTTCTGGGCGTCGTCGAGCATCGGCTTCAGACCGCTGCCGTCACCCTGCAGCAGTGCGATGGCGTTCTCGGTGAACCGGTTGATGTCCTCGGTGCTCATGGTCGCCAGCACCGGCTGCAGACCGTTGAACAGCGACGTGATGTCGAACGACGGCTTCGTGCTCTCGAGCGGCAGACGGTCGACGGGAGTACCGGAGCCGTCCCCGAAGTCCGCGTCGATGTAGCGGACACCGGTGAGGTTCTGGTACTTGACCGCCAGCGTGGTGGTGTCGGTCAGCTCGTACGGCTCTTCCATCGTGAACTCGACCTCGGCGATGGTCTTGCCGTCGCGCTCGATCAGTTCGATGGACCCGACCTTGCCGATGCGGACACCGCGGGTGCGGATGTCGCCGTTGGCACCGAGGCCGGACACATCGGAGAACTCGGCGGTGTAGGTGCGGGTCTGGCCGCTGACGGGGCTGCGCATGGCGCTGATGACCAGCGCGAACAGCACGGCCGAGATGACGGCGGCGATCACCAGCTTGACGATCGTCGCGATGTACGTGGCGCGGGTGGTCACCGGTCGCCCCCTTCGGCCGGAGCGGCACCGACACCGAGCGGAGCCGTGAACGCCGGGAGCGTGTCGACGAGTACCCGCAGGCGCAGGCGCTTGCCGTCGGGGGTGTCGACGAAGGCGTTGTCGAGCCGGCGCACCACGTCCCGGGCCGCGTCCGGGGTCATCCCGCCGTTGTTCAGGTGCGGGAAGACGTCGGAGGCCACGACGACCGACTGGATGAGCGGCGTCAGTTCCTCCCCGTGGGAGGCGAGCAGGGCACCGGCCTGCCCGAAGAGCTGGTTCGCGGCCAGGGTCAGACCCGCATTGGCTTCGTCGAAGACCGCGTCGTCGACGCCGACGGAGCCGTCCGGGAGCGTGTTGTAGTTGCTGTAGTAGATGTTCATCAGTGATTCGATCGCCTGGTCACCGAATCCGGGGAAGGCTTCGAGGATCTCGTTGAACTGCGCGAGCAGGGTGCTCGGCATCTCCTCCTGCGTCTCCGCCACACGGTTCGCGAGGAAGACACCCGTGTCGCCCCAAGGGGTGAGACCGTCGAGATAGTGGACGGTCTTGTCGAGCGAGGAGATCATGTCGTCGGTGAGGGTGCCGTCGATCGTGAGCGAGCCCTGCTCGATCATCGTCGACATCGTGTAGTCACCTTCGGGTGTCCTTTCCACCTGCGCACCCGATTCGAGCGGTGCACCACCGGGTTGCGCGAGGATGTTCACCGCCGAGGTACCGAAGTAGTTCTCGGGTCGGTAGTCGATCTCGAAAGCGTCGGTCAGACCGCCGATCTGGGACTCGTCGAGCACCAACTTCATCTGGACCGACTCGGACGGGGTGCGTTCGATACCGGTCACCCGGCCGACGGTCTGTCCGTGCAGCACGACCTTGGTGCCTTCCGCGACACCCGGACCGAGATAGGGGACGTCGACGGTGAGTTCGACTCCGTCCGGAGCGGTGATCTTCGGGTACAACGTGGCGGCAGCGACGCCGGCCACCCCGACACACAGGATCGCTGCAGCACCGGCGGCGACCAGTCGGCGGGACTGTTCTGCAGCCGTGCCGCGGAGAAAGTCCTGGCTTCTCGACATGGTGGGTTCCTCATCCCTTGAAGACGAGTTCCGGGCTCAGGCCCCAGATGATGACGGTCATTACGAAGTTGAGTACGACGATGGCGACGAGGCTCGCGCGGATCGCCCGTCCGGACGCACTGCCCACACCGGCCGGCCCGCCGGACGCGAAATATCCGTAGTAGCAGTGGATCATCGTGACCACCGCGCAGAAGATCAGGGCCTTGATCACGGACGCTACGAGATCCGGGATGTCGAGGAACTGGGCGAAGTAGTGGTCGTAGGTGCCGCTGGGCTGACCGTGGAAGGTCTTCACGACGATCCCGCCGGTGACGAACGCGACGACGAGAGCCATGAGGTAGCCGGGCAGGACGACCAGCATGCTGCCGATCAGGCGCGGACCCACCACGAACGGAATTGCCTGCAGGCCGATGGATTCCGTCGCATCGATCTCCTCGGAGATACGCATGGCGCCGATCTCGGCGGTCATGCGGCAACCGGCCTGGGCCGCGAAGCCGATGCCCGTGATGATCGGGGCGATGACACGCACGTTGCCGAAGGAGCCGATGATGCCGGTCAGGGCACCGAATCCGAGCAGGTCGAAGGCCATGAACGCCTGGATGGCGACCACGGCACCGACGGCGATGCCGAGGAAGAACATCAGGCTGATGACACCACCGTCGACGACGAGCGAGCCGTTGCCCCAGGCCATGTTGTTCATGGTGGCCAGGGTCTGCTTGCGGTAGTGCTTGACCGTCTTGGGGAGCAGGTAGACCGTCCGGCCGACGAACAGGACGATCTGGCCGATCTCCTCGATCGTCGACCTGATGCTCTTGGTCACCTTGGCGCCGTACAGGGCCAGTGCCGATCCCGTGGTCCCGCGCTTCGCGGGTGTTCCCGTCGTCATCACGCCAACCGAGCCGGGAAGAACATCAACTGCAGCTGGCTCACCAGGAGATTGGCGATGAAGATGCAGAAGACGCTGAGGACGACGGATGC
>Ga0182741_1005431_pt1 | contig 11831 bp, 8 predicted proteins | sample eDN5th37CBELigOP_FD_128874 | JGI IMG/M metagenome (GOLD analysis project Ga0182741, IMG submission 128874) | Enriched Organic Plus compost microbial communities from Emeryville, California, USA - eDNA 5th pass 37_C BE-Lig OP (version 2) (version 2) ...
CTACAATGAGCCAGGGGACTGCGACATCTGACGTGGTCGACGGATGAACGTGGAGGGGATCGTCCGCTCACACGAGACATTGCCAAACGGTTGTCTGGGTGCTTTCTAGGAGGAAGCAGAAGTCGTCAGCGGCAGCCGTGCGACGAATATCGATCCTCGACCTTCCTCGCTGCTGACGGTCAAGGTGCCGCCGTGCTGCTCCACGATCTGGCGGGCTCCGGCCAGCCCGATGCCCGTGCCAGGGATGCGCGCGGCGTTCCCACCGCGACGGAAGCGCTGGAACAGCTTCGGCAGGTCCGCCTCCGGGATCCCGATGCCGCGATCCGCGACGCTGACCACGGCGTGCTCGTTGCCGTCATCATCGGGTTCGCGTCGGACCGTGACCACGATATCGCCGCCGTCAGGGCTGAACTTGATCGCGTTGCCGAGCAGGTTCCCGAGGACCCGCCCAAGCCGGAAGTGATCCCACAGCCCGACGACAGACTCTTCATCGGTCTCCAGGCAGACGGTGTGACGGCTGGTGCTTCGTTGGGCGTCATCAACGGCAATCCGCGCAAGCGCCACAAGATCCGTCGGGCCAATGCGCAGGTCGAGGAGTCGTTCGGCCCGTAAATGCGCGGCGTCGAGCATCTCGTCGATGACGCTCACCATCCGCCTCGCCGCGGCGTCGATCTCGACAAGTCCCGGTCGCAGGGCATCCGCCTGCAGTAACGACTCGCGGCGCATCCTGCGGAGCAGGAGCTGGGCCTGACCCCTCAGCGAGGTCAGCGGGGTCTTCAGGTCGTGTGCGGCAGCGTCGACGAACGCTTGCCGCTCTTCTTCGATGCGCTTCTGCTCCGTGATGTCCTGGGCGATGCCGGCAGCCCGCGTGACGCGGCCATCGTCAGAGAGGATGGGGAAGCAAGTGTCGCGGATCCAGCGGATGCCGCCATCCGATGGGCGGATAATCCGGTATTCGGATACACCGGTCTCTCCGGCGAGCGCCCGCGCCATGATATCTTCCGCGTGGGCCCGGTCCTCCTCGTGGATCAACTGGTTCCATCGCTCAACATCGTCCATGACCTTTTCGCGCGGCTCTCCCCAGGTGTGCTCGTAGGCCGGGCTGAGATATTCCAGCTGGCCTGTTTCGGCGCTGGCGATCCAGAGCGTGTCGGCAGAGGCCTCCGCGAACCCTCTGAAAAGGGCCTCGCTCGCCCGCAAGCTTGCTTCCGCACGAAGACGCTCGGTCACATCGGTGAACAGGACGGCAACGTGTCTTGACTCTGGCTTGCCGATCCGGAAGGCATGGAGCTCGAACCATCGGTCGCCCAGGCCCGCCGACTCGTTGATGAACCGGATCGGCTCTCCGGTCATCGCGACGTGCCCGTAGATGTCGAACCAGTCCTGTTCGTGGTCGGGGATGAAATCGCGCATGGTACGACCGGCCGCGTTCTTCATGGATGTGTGCTGTTCGAACGCCGGGTTGACCTCCAGGAAGCGGTAGTCGTACGGCGTACCGTCGTCCGCGAAGATCATCTCGATGATGCAGAACCCTTCGTCGATCGAGTTGAACAGTGTCCGGTACTGTTCTTCCGATTGCCTCAGCCGTTCCTCGGCCCGGGCCTGTTCGACCGCCGCCCAGGTCCGTTCCGCGGTGGCCTGGAGCAACTCGACATCCGCTTGCGACCACGTCCGTGGCGAGAGGGACGTAACGCACAGCGCCCCGACGAGCTCACCTTCCCGAATCAGCGGCGCGGCGATGAACGCGCCGACCTGGACCTCGTCCATCGCCGGACGCTCTTCGTCAGGGATCAGGGGTGTGGTCCATGCGTCCTCGATCACGACTGGCTCACCCCGCCGGAAGGTGGGCCCGACCCACGGAAAGGCGGCGAGATCGTAGCGACCGATCATGCTGGGCGCGTTGCCTCGCACAAAGTCGCGCTCGACCTCCAGGTATCTCTCCTGCTCGTTGATCTCGACGTAATAGGCGCGATCGACCTGAAGGCGCTCGCCGAGCAACCGGGTCGCAATTGCCTGCACCTGGATCGGGTCGGTCACCTGGCGGAGGGCGTCGCTGAGTTCGAGCGAGAACGCCTGTTGTTGCTCGTTGCTGCGGACGATGGCGGCGTTGCGGCTCTTCTCGGTCGTCTCGATCGCGACCGCCTGCATGCCGGCGATGCTGCCGTCGTCGTCGCGGAGGGCGCTGTAGTTGAAGGTGAACGTCGCGATATCCGTCACGCCGTTTCGTTCGAGCTCGACCGGGAGGTCGTCGGCGGTGACCGGTTCGCCGGTCACCAGCACCTGTTCGCAGAGCGGCCCGACCACGGGCCACGCGTCGGCCCAGATATCGCGGGCGGATTGTCCCAGCGCTTCGGGGTACCGGTCGCGGAGGATGGCGGATGTCGCGTCATTGTGGATCTGGATGAGTTGGGGGCCCCACCAGATATATGTTGGGAATCCCGAATCGAGTGCGTTCTGGACCGCAACCCTGAGTGAGGCAGACCATGAGCCGATCGGGCCAAGCGGCGTTCGTGCCCAATCGAAGGCACGGACTCTGGCCGCCATGTCGCTCTTACCTACCGGCCAGGCGAGGTGTTCCGTTGTGCTTGGCATCTCGCCTTTTCTCCGCCCCATTGGTACCAACGGTGAGTTTCCATATTCTCACCGCAAAACTCGGGCCGCGCAGATTTGGATGTCCGACGACCGCGATCCGCGAGGCAGGCGAGAATGCGATTCCGGGTCCTTGACATTGCGTTTCCCTCTCCGTACAATCGCATCACGAATAGAACATATGTTCTATTTTCTCGCGGGACGATTGGGAGTCGACGATCGGGCGAGGAAGGCGCGGACGCAACGGTGCGCCGGCGTGCGGTCGATCATGGAGGGACCACGAATCATGACGGAGAAGAGCGAAAAGTCCCGCGTTACCGGGGAAAAGAGACGGAATTCCGCACGACATATCCCGCAGGGATCGGGCGAGAGGAACGGCCCGGGCCGGGTCATCCGCGCGACGCCGCCACCGTACCGCTGGGTATGCCCCTGTCAGGAGCCTCCCGTGTTGCTGGCGACGTATGATCCGGGCGGCAAGCTGAATATCAAGGTGCGCGATCGTTACTGGCATCTCTACGGCTTCGGCCAGGTCCATGCGATCTGCCCGAAGTGCGGCGCCGAGCACGTCCTCGACCTGAGCGAGCTGCGCCGGCGCACCGCGCAGCAGGCGTCGAAGGATGGCGACGTCCTCGCCGGATAAGAGGGGCGAGCATCGTGCTCGCCCGAGGATTTCATCGCGCTGATCGGGCGCGTCCACACCATCGAGCTCCGAAGAGCCCTTTCCGACATTCCGAGATGTTCCGGGACCCGCGCCACGACGCGTGGCCCGTATTGGGAAGGCTGGAGGCATATGACATACGGAGCTCGACTGGATTCTCCTTCTTTTCACATCCCGAGGAAGAATCGACTGGCTATTCGCCTCATCGCGCGTGACGGTCGCGCGACCGTCATTCGGCGCACGCTGCTCCCGGTGATCGGTGCCGACGACGTTATCCTGCCCGGATTCGACGACACGCTCGGCTCCTTCGCGATGCGTGCGCAGGAGGGTGATACCGACGCCCGAGATGCGCTCTTCTTCGCGTACCTTCCGAAGCTGGAGCGGCTCATGGGTCACGCCCGGCCACCATACGCGCCGAACGGCATGACCGGCATCTGGGACCGTGACGACGTGGAGCAGGAGGCCTGGCTTGTCTTCGTCGAACTGGTAGAGGCGTGGTCCGGCGACGTCTCGTTCACGTCGTGGCTGCTGTCCCGGTTCCCGTGGCGGCTGAAGGATGTCATCCGTGACGGTATCGGCCGGCCGTCGATCCCGCCGCGCCGGCGGGTGGTCGATATGGAGCTCGCCGAGATGGTCCCGGCGCCCTTTGAGGAGATGCTTCCGGAAACGAGCGAGCTGGTCGATCGGATCGTCGCCGCGCTACCGGACGAGCTGGCGGAGGCGTTGATCGGTCACACGGTGCATGGCAAGACCAAGACGCAGGTCGCGACCGAGATGGGCGTCAGCCGGCGCACGATGGTGCGCTACTGGCAGGAGATTCGGCGGATCGCGGCCGAGGTCCTTGACGGCGAGGCATGATGTCGTTCTCGACCCGGTCGCCCCGCATGGCGACCGGGGCGTCCGGCGGGCTGGAAACGGGTTCGACACAACCGGGACCATTGGAGAGAATGACGCAAGGTGTTGTCGCTGAATTCGCCAGCAGGAGTGTCCCGTGCCCCAGAATCCGAAAGACCCGAACCATCCCGGCCGACGCGTCGACTGGTCCCATACGCAGTTCGAGACGAGGGCGATCCGCGCCGGGCAGGACCCCGACGCTGAATACAATTCCGTGATCGTGCCGATCTACCAGACGAGCACTTATCGTCACAACGCGATCGGCGACTTCAACGGTTACGAGTATTCCCGGACCGATAACCCGACGCGCACCGCGCTCCAGGCATCCGTCGCATCGCTCGAAGGCGGCGAGTGGGGTCTCGCGTTCTCGTCCGGCACCGCGGCGACGCGCGAAGTCGCGACGTTACTGGATCCCGGCGACCATATCCTGATGACGACCGACGCCTACGGCGGCACTTTTCGGCTCTTCGATACGGTCTTCCGCAAGTACGGTGTCGAGACGTCGACCGCCGACCTCAGCGACCTCGATGCGGCGAAGGCGGCCGTCCGGTCGAACACGCGGATGATCTGGTTGGAGACGCCGACAAACCCGGCAATGCGCATCACCGACATCGCCGCCATGCGGGAGATCGCGGACGGCGTAGGCGCGATGCTGGTTGTCGACAATACCTTCGCAACGCCGTACCTGCAGCAACCGCTGGCGCTTGGCGCCGATCTCGTTGTCCATTCATCCACCAAGTACCTCGGTGGCCATTCGGACGTCATCGGCGGCATGGTGGTCGGCAACGACGAGACGCTCTACCAGCAGCTGAAGGACCTCCAGAACGGAGCTGGCTCCGTGCCCGGGCCGATGGACTGCTGGCTCACCCTTCGTGGCATCAAGACGCTCGCTCTCCGGATGGATCGGCACAGCGAGAACGGGATGGCGGTCGCGCACTACCTCCAGCAGCATCCGAAGGTGTCGCAGGTCTTCTATCCGGGTCTTCCGGACCACCCGGGACACGACATCGCGAAGAGGCAGATGCGGTCGTTTGGCGGCATGGTCTCGTTCCGCGCCGCGGGCGGGCGCGAGGCGGCGATGAAGATTGTCGAATCCACAAAGCTCATCATGCTGGCGGAAAGCCTTGGCGGCGTCGAGTCGCTGATCGAGCATCCGGATACGATGACCCACGCTTCGGTTTCCGGCACGCCGCTGGGCGTTGATGGTGACGTGATCCGGTTCTCGGTCGGCATCGAGAACATCGACGACCTGCTGGCCGATCTGGGCCAGGCTCTGGAACGTGCCTGATACGCTTGGGATGAGTGCAGGCGCCTGACGCGGCGGGGAGATGTTGCCGCGTCGGACGCGGGGAGTGCACTCGTCAGTCGTAGTCGCATCACCAGGAAGCAAATATGTCTCCCATTCGCCATCAGGACGATTTTCGTCGGGTCGAGATCGAGGACTGGGATGAGTGGATCCAGGGCGAGATCCAGCAGGGAATGGAGAACGGGGAGTTCGAGAATCTCCCCGACAAGGGCAAGCCGATCAAGATCTGGCGGACCGACGTCAACCCCGAATATGACCTCGCATTCAGCCGGCTGAAGAACGCCGGCGTGCTCCCCGCCTGGATGGAGCTCGACGCCGAGGTGTCCCGCAAGACGCAGGAGCTGGAGTCGTTTCTCGAGGCATCCCGCAACTACCTCGATCGGAACCTCAGGGAGCTGCGCGAGGCGCAAGTTGCCGACGAGACCGAGACCGCGCGGGAGTATCCCCGCTGGCAGTTCTGGCGCCGGATCGCCACGTGGTGGCGGCTCGATGCTTCGACAAACGACGCGCCAGTCGGACCGACGTCTATCGGTGATCTCATCGTCGAACGTGACCGGATGCGGCAGCAGTATCTCGATCGTGCCGCCGAGCTGGACAAGACGATTGTCGAGTATCACGACACGTTGCCGCGTGAGCTGTCGCACCTGCAGCGGCTCCGCATGCTGCCCGAGCGCGCCGCCCGCCTGTTCGACGAGCATGTCCCGATCGGGATGCTGGTTGGGGAAGAGGCGAGTCTGGGGTAAGGCCCGCAAGCGCATGACGAAGGCCGGTACGAACATTCGTACCGGCCTTCACCGCTTCATTCGCTACTCGACGATGATGGTGCCTGACATGTTCGGGTGGAACTCGCAGAAATACTCGTAGGTTCCGGGCGTGTCGAAGGTGACGGTGACGCTCTCGCCCTGATCCAGCCTGCCAGTCTGGAGGACATCGCGTTCGCGGGCCGTTGCTGTGTGCGGCGCGGAGTCCTGGTTGGTGAACGTCACGCTTTCCCCGGCTTTGATCGTCAACTCGGCGGGGGAGTAGGCGAAGTCGGCGATCATGACCTCGTAGGTGCCTGCTTCATCCGTCATGCCACCGGACTCCGGGCTGGCCGTCTCGCTCCCGGCTCCCTTCGAGATCGTGACCGTGACGGTCGTCGTGCCGTCACCGTTGTCGACCAACGTGGCTTCGCCGCTGTAGCCGGAGTCGTTCAACTCCTGCACGTCGATGGTTAGCTCGTCGTCTTCCGGCTCTCCGGTAAGGTCGCCACAAGCGATGTAGTTGCCGATGTTTTCTGCGCTTTCGTGGATGTTGATCGCGTGGTTCGCTGAGAGGATGTCATCGAGCGAGGCGTCGACATCGGTGACGCTGGTCTCTTGCATTGCGTCATTCATGTCGCCCGCCGCCGGCGTACCTTCGTGATGCATCCCTCCCATGTCGTCCGGTGTGGCGTCCATCATGTCGCCATCCATCATGTGACCCGCACCGCCGACGTCGGTCAGCGGGAAGACGACGTCGCCGAGCTCGGCGCAGGTGCCGGAGTGGATGTGGGCCGGATGTGGCGCATCTCCGGCTGCCGGCGTCGCGTCCTGCGCGAGGATGAAGGCCGGGCTGGCCGGCAGGAAGAGGCAGGCAAGGAGGAGCGTCGTGAGGCGGAGGACGCGGCTGGACAAGCGGTTCATCTCGTACTCCTGTTGGGAAACGCGTGGGCTTACGACCGGCAACAGGGCCCCCCGGCGTCCAGAAGGGCGCCGTCGTACGTCATAGGCCGTTCCTTTTCCTGGCGTGAGGCATTCCCGACCGCCTTCCGGCGCTCGCGGTTCTACCCTCCCTACGGATCGGAACGCGAATTGGATGAACCGGAATGCACAAGGAGGCCCGGCATCGCGCGATGCCGGGCCTCCGGTGTTTCCTGGTCTCCAGTTGTTCATCCCTAGTCAGCGACGGCCGGGAGCTCCGCGATCGCGCGGTCGATGTCCTCCTGCGGCAGGTCGTAGTCGACCAGCTCGCCGGCGAGGTACCGCTGGTAGGCCGCCATGTCGAGCTGACCATGCCCGGAGACGCCGATCAGGATCGTCTTCTCTTTGCCAGCGTCTCGTGCGGCGAGCGCCTGGTCAATTCCTGCCCGGATCGCGTGCGACGACTCCGGTGCGGGGATGATGCCCTCGCTGCGGGCGAAGGTGATCGCCGCTTCGAAAGCGTCCAGCTGGGTCACGGCGGTCGCCTCGATCATGCCCTCGTTCAGGAGCTGGCTCACCAGCGGCGCCGAGCCGTGGTACCGCAGGCCGCCGGCGTGGATGCCGGATGGCACGAAGGAATGGCCGAGGGTGTGCATCTTGAGCAGCGGCGTCATCCCTGCCGTGTCGCCGAAATCGTAGGCAAACGTGCCGCGTGTCAGTGTCGGGCAGGCGGTCGGCTCGACGGCGAGGATCTGGACGTCGCGGCCCTTCGCCTTCTCGTGGATGAAGGGGAAGGTGAGGCCCGCGAAGTTGGATCCGCCCCCAACGCAGCCGACGATGACATCTGGCCAGGCGTCGGCCATCTCCATCTGCTGGATCGCCTCCTGCCCGATCACCGTCTGGTGCAGCATCACGTGGTTCAGCACCGAGCCGAGCGAGTACTTCGTGTCCTCGCGGCTGACGGCATCCTCGACGGCCTCCGAGATCGCCATGCCCAGCGAGCCGGTCGTATCGGGTTCCTGCTCGCGGAATCGCCGCCCGGCCGCGGTGTCCATGCTCGGGCTCGGCACGCACTGGGCACCCCACGTCTCCATCAGCGCCCGGCGATACGGCTTCTGCTCGTAGGACACCTTCACCATGTAGACCTTGAGGTCGATGTCGAAGAACGCGCACGCCATGGCCAGCGACGAACCCCACTGGCCCGCGCCGGTCTCGGTCGTGATGCGCTTGACGCCTTCCTGCTTGTTGTACCAGGCCTGGGCGACGGCGGTGTTCGGCTTGTGGCTCCCCGCCGCGTTGTTGCCCTCGTACTTGTAGAAGATACGCACGTTTTCCGGCAGGTCCAGCGCCTTCTCCAGCCGCGCCGCTCGGTAGAGCGGGGTCGGGCGCCAGAGCTTGTAGATGTCCCGGACCGGGTCAGGGATCTCGACGTACCGCTCGGTCGTGACTTCTTGCTGGATGATCGCCATCGGGAATAGTGGCGCGAAGTCGTCCGGCCCGGCGGGCTGCCCGGTTCCCGGATGCAAGGCCGGCGCGGGCGGCTCATTCAGGTCCGGCACGATATTGAGCCATGCCGTCGGGATCTGGTCTTCGCCAAGCATGAACTTCACGGTGTCGCTGCCTGCCATGGATTCACTCCTTTGACGATTCCGGTCAAGTGGTTGGCGGCATTGTACCCGTGGAGCGGCGGGTTCCGGAAGGACGGCCGTCGATAACAGGAGAGGTTGCCGAATGATCTCTCGGACTCATATTGCGCGTATGCACGTGTTCCAAGAGAATGGGCGAGTATGCGCCGACGTTGACATAGACCACACGAAACTGGGAGATCATCATGCAAGATCATCGGTTGTCCGCACTCATGCGGGAGCTTCAGTCCGGGGCCCTCGACCGCCGGGCGTTCGTCCAGCGCGCGACCGCGTTGGGGGTGAGCGCGTCCGCGGCCGGCATGATCGCCCGTTCGGCCTCCGCGCAGGATGCCAGCCCGGCTGCGTCGCCGGCGGCAAGCCCGGTTGCCGGCACGACCCGCTCGATCACGCGGGACGAATACCTCGCCTGGTTGCGAGAGCAGGTCACGTTCGAAGAAGCGGAAAATGAAGGTGGGGAGATCATCCTCGCCTCCACCACCGATATCTCCACGCTTAACCCGGTCACCCGTGGGGACGTGGTCGCCCTGCTCGCCATTGGCAACCTGTTCAACACGCTGGCGTTCCAGAACCCGATCGACGGCACCATGGTGCCCGACCTGGCGGATTACTGGGAAGTTGCGGACGACGGCGTCACCTACACGTTCTACCTGAACCAGAACGCCACCTGGCATGATGGCGTGCCGGTCACGGCCGACGACGTCGTCATGACGTTCGATGCGGTGATGTCGCCGGACTCGGCGAGTCCGCTCGGGTCAGAATTCACGGGTTCGGTTGCGTCCTACCGCGCGATTGACGAGCACACGTTCGAGATCGTGAGCCTGAGCCCGATGGCCCTCTTCCTCGAGAAGACGGTCGCCGCCATCCAGATCATGCCAAAGCATATCTGGGGCGAGATCCCGTTCGCCGAATGGGGGTCGGCGCCCGGCTCGACTGGTACCGATCCGTCCCAGGTCATCGGCTCTGGCCCGTTCCGCTTCGTGGAGTGGGTGCTTGGCTCCCATGTCACCATCGAGCGGAACCCGGATTACTGGTTGCCGGACCGCGTACCGCATATCGACCGGTTCACCATCCGCGTGATTGCGGACCCGAACAGCGCGCTCCAGAGCCTGTTGGTCGGTGAGTCCGATACGTTCCGCGGCCTGGCTCCGACCCAGGTCGATGCCGTGAAGGAGTCGGGACTCGGCCTTGAGCTGATCCAGTACGACAGCCTGAGCTGGAGCTTCTTCCTGATGAACGCCGACAAGGAGAAGCAGGGCATCTTCACGGACGTAAACGTCCGGCGGGCGATGATGTACGCCGTCGACCGGGACCTGATCGTCGATTCGATCCTCGATGGCCTGGGAACGCCCGCCGTTGGCGTCCAGCCTCCTGGCTCCCCGGCGTACGCGCCCGAAGAGGTGACGACCGTCTACACCTACGACCTTGAGCTCGCGAGCGCGATGCTGGAAGAGAGCGGATGGGTCGATGCGGACGGTGATGGTGTCCGCGAGAAGGATGGCGTCAAGTTCAGAATGGAGTTCCTCTACATCGAGGGCGTGCCGATCTTCGACCAGCTCATTCCGTACCTCCTGCAGGTGTTCGGTGAGGTCGGTGTCGAGGTGATTCCGCAAGCGTTGCCACAGCCGACGCTCATGGAGCGGGTGCTCGCCGGCGACTTCGAGCTGTCGATGATGTCGATTACCTGGACGCTCGACGACCTCGGCGTGCTCTATCGCTGCGACGCCATGCCACCGGCGGGGTTCAACCTCGCCCGGCATTGCAACGAGGAATACGATCGCCTGAATACGCTCTCGCTGGGTGAGATGGACCCGGAGAAGCGGCGGCAACTGATCATCGACCAGGGCAACGTCTCCAACGACGACGCGCATTATGGCCTTCTCACCTTCGGGAAGGCCGTGGTGCCGGTGAATCCGCGGGCGAGGAATGTGTTTTACAGCCCGTACGGTGAGCTGTGGTCGTTGTCCGACGTTTGGGTGAGGCCGGAGTAATCCACAAGAGCAAAACGCCCCGGCATTGCGCCGGGGCGTTTCCGTTCTCCGTCCTTAGCGGGAAAGTAACGGCTCGAGGTCGTCCTGCATCGTCCAGACGTCACTCTCGTTGTTCGAGAGGAGAATGCAGGTCGTGTCCGTGCCGGGGTAATAGAGGGCGTACGCGCAGACGCCGGCGTTGATGCCGTCCTTGCCGTAATGCAGGACGTTGCCGTCTCGGTCCAGCTCGAATTCGAAGGCGAAACCGTTCCACAAGGTGGTGCCGGTGACGGTGTCACGCCGCTTGACCTGGGGCGTCAGGAGCTTCTCGCTCGCCTCGGGGCTCATGAGCTCATGGCTTCGTATCGCCCGGAAGAAGCGATCGAGGTCAGCAACGGTGACGGTAGCGCCACCGTCCGGCGACCCGACCGGTGGATAGGAGTAGATGTTCTTGCGCCATTCGACAGCGCCATTCTCGCGCTCGATGCGCTTGTATCCCTCGGCGAGGTTCTCGCAAAGGCCGTCCATCGCGCAGAAGTCCGCGCCCTTCATTCCGGCCTTGCGGAAGACGTTCTCGCGGACGTAGTCGCGGTACGCCATGCCGGTGGCCTTCTCGATGACGAGGCCGAGCAGGACGTAGGCGACGTTGTTGTAGCGGACGCCTTCGCCGGGCGCGAAGTTCGGCTCCTTGTGGATGAACTGTGGCAGGAAGTCCTTTGTCTCCCGGATCGAGTAGTTCGGCTTGTCCCGGAAGAGATCCTCGTACTCCTCACCGGCCTCTTCGTCGGCGTCGTCGCCGATGCCCGAGGTATGCGTCAGGCAGTGATAGACCGTCACGTCATCGCTGATCCGCGTTCCTGCAATGCCGATGTATGGCATGACCTGCGTGTCGAGCGCGATCGTGCCCGCGTCCACGAGCTGCATGATCGCGGCGGCGGTGAAGATCTTGGTAACGGATGCGATGTCGAACCGGGTGTCGACGGTGTTCGGGACGGTGAACCCGCGGTGCGCCAGCCCGTAGGCGGTGTGGGCAACATTGGCGTCGCCACGTCGGACGAGGCAGGCGCCCGAAAAGTCGTGCTCGGCGTGGTGGCGGTCAAGGATCGCCAG
>Ga0182741_1005435_pt1 | contig 11825 bp, 18 predicted proteins | sample eDN5th37CBELigOP_FD_128874 | JGI IMG/M metagenome (GOLD analysis project Ga0182741, IMG submission 128874) | Enriched Organic Plus compost microbial communities from Emeryville, California, USA - eDNA 5th pass 37_C BE-Lig OP (version 2) (version 2) ...
GCACGGCTGCGAGTGCTGTTCCGCGACGGCAGGCGGAAATGACCGGTAGCGGGAGTGCTCGAGGCCGTAGTGCGATTAGGACTAGACCTGCTGACACTCCCCTCTGGCGACGCGGCTAGGCCGACGGCGGCGACTAATACCTGCTGCTGCGTTATCCTGTGTCATGGAAGAAGAGCGACGACGCAGCGATTTGGCCGCTGAGCGAGCCAAGGCATACGCCCCGCGCCCGACGGGCAGCGCAATCATGGCCGGACTTGTTGGCGCGGGCCTTCTCCTCGGCGTCGATGCGGTGGTCTCCGGCTTCTACGGCTGGCGCCTACGCGATCACCTGCTGATCTTGCTGATCCTCGTGCTCGCCGGCTTTGTCACTGGGATGTTGGTCTACCTTCGCCTTCGTCGGCTGAATCGCCATGCCCGCCGGGCAGAGCGCGTGCAGATCGACCGCGAGGAGGATGGCGACGGCTCAGGAGAAGGGAACCGCTGAGCCGGCGAGACCCGGTTCGAGGATCTCACTTCCGCTATGCTGCGCAGGGGAGTGACGGTGAATTTCTGTCGGCCCTGACGTCGTCAGGCAGGCTAAGCGCGAGATGGCTGAGATGGCGAAGGCGCCCGGAAGCAGCGTTCCAGACGTTAGTCCGTGTGGCGAACGATCTCGACGCGACAGCGGCAACTCAAGTTTCAACGGCCACGGATGGCCGCGCGTTGGACTGTGCGGGCGACCTCCGCTCTACCTCGGCTAGAAGCGTCTCTGAACATGATCGAGCCTCTCGCCGTTCTCCGCCTGGTCGTCGACCGCGGCGGTCTGGGCGGACCGGCGGCCGAGGGGCTGACCGGTCTCGTTTTGTTGATTGCGTTAAGGCTGATTGCACGCAGACACCGCCACTCCAGAGGCGCAGGGTGCGCGGACAAAGCCATACCTCTCAGCCCCGTCGGCCCCTCCGGCGGGGCTCTTTTACTTTAGCGTCACCGCCTGCGGAGAACCCTGGCGAAGCGCCGCTTCATCGGCTTCTGAAGCGCGCCACCTTCGTTTTCCCATTCTTCGCTGTCGGACCGTGGCCTGAGCTGGCGAACGATCGGGGTCAGCATCGCGGCCAGTCTATTTTCGCGATTGAACCAGTCGCGGTTGGCGCGGCTATCGCTCATCGCTCCGCCGGGAAACAGTTTCACGTTGCCCTCGTCGGCTCGTTACGGGCAGGTAGGCCCACAGCTCACCAACAGGTCGGCTCCTTAGGATGTTCCAGAGCAGGCTCATATTTGCTCTCGCCAGTTTGAGGGCGCTGCCCCGGCGATGCGAACGATGTTTCTCATTGGGAAACAGTGTGTTAGCGTTTTCGAAGCGCAGATGGTCATGGGTGCTCACGCCTTCACATTGATCGACCACATCGGAGAGGGGTTCGAGACGTCGCCCCCTATGAGCCAGGACGACGGACGCGCTGTGGAATGCGGCCGCTTCCTTTGCGCGAAGGGCTGTCCCGTACAGACCTGTGAAGGAGATCGCCTCATAGGGGCGTCACGCCAGACCTTGTCGAGGTGCGCGAGTGGATTTCGTATCTGTGCCGGCACTTTTCCTAGGCGTTCTGCGGCGCTGGCAGGATCGCGCATCCGCCACGGCCCGCCTCGATCAGGCCCGGGTAGTCAGGTGGCGTGACCGCCGGCAAGAACGTCAGGTTCACGCCGAACGGCTTGTCGGTCATCGCCTTGCAGCGTTCGATCTCGGCTCGAAGGCGCACAGGCGTGACCTGGGCCAGGCCAGTCATGATGCCGGGGCCGCCTGCGTTGGAGACGGCCGCCGCCATCTCGGCGAACCGACGTCTGCATCCCGCCCTGGACGATCGGATGCTCAATACCCAGCAGCTCAGTGATACGCGTTTTCATGGCTTCCCTACGGCCTAATTGAACTGCGTGAAGTTGGGCGCTCTGCGCTCCGCGAAGGCCTTGAAGGCTTCGTGGGCTTCGGGTTGACGTAGGCGAGCGCCGAACTCCGCGCTCTCGATGTCCATGTGCCGCCCGATGGCTTCAGCGTTCCGCATCAGCTTCTTGGTGGCGATCAGAGATCCGATCGGCTGCTTCACGAGACGCTTGGCGATCGCCAAAGCTGTTTCGGCGAGCTCGTTGAGCGCAACGACCTTGTTGGCGATGCCCCATGCGACGGCGTCTTGCGCGGAAACCGCCTCGCCAAGAGCAAACATCGAGAACGCACGCGCGTGGCCGATGCGGGCAGGAAGCAGCAAGCTCGAACTGGCTTCGGGTACGAGGGCCAGGCCGACGAACGGGGTGGTGAGTTGGGCGTCTTCCGCCAAGACCACCTGGTCACAATGCAGCAGCATGGTCGTTCCAACCCCGACGGCGCGGCCCTGTACGGCGGCGACGATCGGCTTGCTCGCGACGGAGATGGCCTTGATGAAGCGGCCGACATTGCGCGGACCCGAGCCGCCAGCATTGGCGGCCGCAAATTCGCCGAGGTCGTTGCCGGCGGTGAACATGTCGCCCTCGGCCCGGATCACGATGGCGCGGACGGCGGCGTCTTGTTCAGAGGCCTCCAGCTCGTCGGCGAGCGCCTTGTACATCGCATCGCTCAGGGCGTTCTTCTTGTCCGGGCGCGCGAGAATGAGCGTCAGAATGCCGTCCGCCTTGTCGACTTTGATTTGATCGGTCATTCCTCAGTTCCTTTCCTGAAGCGGTCCGCAACCGTGCTCAGCCAGCGAGCTACGGTGTTCAATTCGTCTTCGCTGAAGCCATCGGTCAGGCGCGCGTTGGTCACGGCGGCCCGCTCCTTCGCGGCCTCGCGGGCGGCCCAGCCATCCTCCGTGAGAACCAGGCGGACAGCGCGGCCGTCCATGCCGTCGGGAACACGTCGCAACAGCCCTGCGCCTTCCATTCGATCCACCAGGCCACTCATGCCTGACGGGCCGACACCCAAGGCGCGGGCGACGTCGCCGATCAAGGCGCCGTCCTTGGCGCCCAGCAGGAACAGCGCGCCGGCTTGCGCCGACGTGATGCCCTGACCCTGCTCAAGCGGCCGTTGCTGCACCCGCCGGTTCGCCAGGCTGAGCATGAAGATCAGCCTGCGATTGGGCGCGCGGCCACGCGCAGGAGGCTTTTCGGGTTCCGCCGACATGATGTCACCCCACATATTTCGCGTGCAAACTATATATTTCGTATGCGAAGTAAATAGACATGAGATTTCGGCCAGAGCCTAACCCGCCAGCACGGCCCAATTTCCGCAACTCACCCTCGCAGAGACGATCAGAGCGGCCGCTCTTAGGCGCCGAGGCACGTCGCGTCACGAATGACCGCCTGGCGCCCGTTCCAGACATTGGCGGCAAGACTGAAAGCGGAATCTTCTGGATGTCCGCTTGGGGGAAATTAGCGGGCGACCGGATCCGACCCTTAGGCGACGTTGGAAGGGGCCGCTTAGGACACGCTCTTGGCGATACAGAGCAGCTTCTCGCCGCGTCGTCGCTCAGCCTCGGTCAATGTCCTTTTGAGCACGCTGACGTTCGTTCCCGCCGCCTTCTGTTTCTGAACATCGGTGCGTCCGCGCTGATCGGTAATGCTGAATAAGCGTCGTCGAAGAACTTCAGTGACGCCCTGAACCAGCAGTATGCTTCTCCGAGGTCCATCGGAACGGCACCGCCTTCGGGTGCGCAAAGCAGATGGGGTGGATGGCTCCCGCTCACGGCATCTGAGTGCCAAACTTGTGGAAGTTGTCGAAACAACCACGAGCGAAGGGAGCCACCCAGATGGAGATTACAACGATCGGCCTGGACCTGGCCAAGAGCGTTTTTCAGGTTCACGCGGTTGACGCTGACGGGAAAGTCATCGTCCGCAAGGCTCTTCGACGAGCCCAGGTGCTACCATTTTTCAAAAGCACGCCGCCCTGTCTGGTGGGAATGGAGGCCTGTGGAACGTCTCACCATTGGGCGCGCGAGCTGAGGCGGCTCGGTCACGAGGTGCGGCTGATGCCGCCGGCCTACGTGAAGCCCTATGTGAAGCGCGGCAAGACCGACGCCAACGACGCCGAAGCGATCTGTGAGGCTGTGACACGTCCGACGATGCGCTTCGTGGCGATCAAATCCGAGCAGCAACAGGCGGCGCTGGCGCTGCACCGGACCCGTGACCTGCTGGTCAAGCAGCGCACCCAGCTGGTCAACATGATCCGCGGCCTCCTCGCTGAGTTTGGGATCGAGATGGCGCGCGGCGTGCACCATGCGCTCGACCTTGCTGCACGGGTCGCACGAGGCGCTGCGCCTGACGTGCCCGAGCTGGCGGTGCGGGTCATCACCGGCCTGGCAGGCCAGATCGGTGATCTGCAGGTCCGTCTCACGGCGCTGGAGAAGGAGCTGCTGGCCTGGCATCGCAGCAACGAGCTCTCTCAGCGCCTCAGCACCATCCCTGGTGTCGGCCTGATCTCGGCCACCGCGCTCGCCGCGTCGGTCACCGATGCCGGCCGCTTCCGCTCCGGGCGGCAGTTTGCGGCCTCGCTTGGCCTGACACCGCTGCAGAACTCCAGCGGTGGCAAGGAGCGAATGGGGCGGATCTCGCGGATGGGCGACCGATATCTGAGACGTCTGCTCGTCGTTGGCATGACCTCGCTCGTGCGACGCTCACGGACGAGGCCGGACGCCGTTGATCCGCGCATCGCGGCCATGCTGGCGCGCAAACCCGCTCGTGTAGTGACAGTCGCCGCGGCCAATCGCACCGCACGCGTCGCTTGGTCGATCATGGCCCGCGGGGGCGTCTACCGCGCGCCTCAGAGCGTCGCCGCATAGCAGTTTAGCTGATCGTCTACGACTAGCTTCCGGAGGTTGCGAGCGCGATGTGATGCGATGGCGAACCGGTCAGACCGGAGCTCGGACACCCCGCCGAATGTCCAAGGCTTCAAGCCTGCAAAGCAGAGTGGGACCGAGCTTGCGGATACCATCAGGGCCAGCAGTCCTCGAAACGACTGCACCAACAGGCCGGACACAAGACTGCACCCGACCCAGCCGCCAAAACATCAAATCGAGCCTTGCAACGCGGGAGCCATCCACACAGGACCTTCGGTAGGTGAAGTCCGCCGGAAATTATTCGCAGCCGACACCATCGCCATCCCTATCTAGCCGTCGTGCGTACCCGGGCTCACCACGATAAACAGGTGCAGCACCCGCCGCACGCGCTGCGGAGCAATTGGCGAAGTACTTGGCACCAGATGCGCGCGAGCGCCCGTTGTCCGACGTCCTACCGCTACTCGAGAACGTCCGAACCGGTGTTGCCTCTGTGATGCGCCGCTCGCTGAGCAGATCGCTTCGGACCCAACAGTTCTCAGGGCGTTCGACAAGAGACCAACCGCCTTTGGAGCGGAGTACCCCGACGTACTCGTTACGCTCTAAGCGCTCCACGGCTGCCGAACCGACCGCACCGTCTGGGCGGCAGTTGGCGGCCGCAGGGCGCACATAGCGCCGATGCTGAACCGTCTCGGTAGGTTCCGCCTCGCCAGAGGTGGAGGGCGGGCGTCCCACGCATTGCGCAATCAGCACCACAAGAAGGACGCCGGCCGCCAGCCAGCCTACGGATCCGCCTCCCGTGCCTTTCGCCATGCCCGCTCCTCTGCAAGCTGCGCCTTACGAGCGCAGATATGGCGAATTGGGTCAAACTGGACGACTGGCGCTGTGTGGGGAGTATGCGCGGCAGCGTTTCCAACCTGCCTCGACAGCGGAGCGCCAGTCCGCAGGCGCCCATTGCGGACCGTGGTCTTCGTGGGGATAGATTCGATGTGCAGGCTGACCAACGCTGCGCCAGCTAAGGGCAGAGGATGAAGTTTTCTATCACGGCAACATTCGCTATCGTCGCCTTGGCCTGCTCAGCACGCGCCGCTCCAGCTTCCCACGCTTCGGCCCAAGAAGCTGCCAGCCAAACGAAATGGGTCGGCTTGTGCGTGAAAGTTTTGGCCCCAGGCAACCGTATTAGCGAGGCCTTGGTAGCGATCTCATCGGGAGACCACAGCCTGGACAAGCGAATGCAGGCTTACGTGATCGGTACGTCCACACCCGGGCACCCCCCGTTAGATAAATGGGTACCCATGCGCGTCGCTGACGATGATCGCGATCACACTGGCGCGCGCGCGGCGGACGCACCTCCGCTTCCCGAACTTGATTGCGAGAAGCTCGAGCAAGCACCCCGTTAGAGAGAAACTGAAGGTCCCCTTTCCACCCACAGAGACGATCAGAGCGGCCGCTCTTAGGTGCTGAGGCGCGTCTCGTCGCGAATGACCGCCGGGCGCCAGTAGGAGACGTTGGCCTGCTGCCCACAAGCGGACATCGCTCAATGTCCGCTTGTGGGAGCGCCGCCGGCGGCCGGATTGGTTGAGGGTTTCGGATGCCGGCCCCAGCGCATGCGGATGGATCCGGTTGCGGGGCCGGCGTCCGAAACCCTCAACAGAAGGAGACATTCAGCTCCGCCCAACAAGACGTTCGGTTGTCCGCTCCCGCTCCGGGTCACGCAGCCGTCAACTCGGCCGCTAGAGCTCGCGAGGCTTGTAGATCTCGTCAGGGTAAGGGAGTCGGTTGTTCACGCCGCGCAAGAGTGTGAGATAGCCTCTAACCGCCATCTGGAACTCCGCACCGGTACCGATGGGGCGATCCTCAAAGGCGTGGATCGCGTTGCGACGCGCCTGCACAAGTTCGACGAGCTCATCGCCATCCAGACCGAGCAAGCCGTGGCCCTTGACGAAGAGCCGCAGTCGTTGGAGCTGCAATCCGTCAGGTGATTTCGGCTGTCCCTTTTTATGGTCGTAGGCATTGGATGCCTTCAGCGCATCAAGGTCAGACTGATAGTCGTGATGATACACCGAGAGAAGCAGCTTCAGCGTCCCTTCCACCAGGCTCCCAAGGGTTGCCCAGGCGAGGATGAGGTCGCCGTCGCTTATCGCGTCAGCGGGCTCCCGGAGCCAGTGTCGGAGCGAGGCGCTTAGCGAGACTTGCCAGTCGAGCCTCGACTTGCCGAGAAGCCCGGCTGCTTTAACCGGTGCCCATCCGTCCGCTTTCGACCAGAACTCATTCAAACCGGCGTTCAGTCTTACTATCCGTTCGACGACTTGGCCGATCGAAAGCTCCTCGTCCGACTTGGGTTCGAAGATTTCTGGGAACAAAGCCGCGCTATCGCCTTAGTGGAACAACATTCTCGGGCAACGCTCCGAGCCGCCTAAATGGACACGGCAAGCCCGTCACTCGTTCGAACGTAGCCTCTGAGATGCCCGCCTTAGCCATGAGTTCGTGGATGCCGGGCCCTTCCCGCTCCAACACGCTAAGCGCGCTAGGAAGCAGCTCCGGCTGCTCAATCGGCAGTGCCGGATGATCATCGTACCGCTCGCTCTTGGATTGCCCGGTCTTCGCCATGTGAATGTTCGCCGTCCGGTATTGGGCGGCGGAGTACATTCCAAGGTCGTATCCGCGACGAATGAGAGCTCGCACGGAGACCTTCCACCTGAGCTTCAGCTCATAAAGCTTCTGCCACTGGATCGTCCGCCCGCGAGGCAACTCCCGCAGCGCAGCGGCTCGGGGCAAAAGAAACGCGCTTGCGAAGCGATGAGCTTGCTCCTCCGTCAGCCGATCTCCTGTTTGAATGCCACGATGCATGATCAGATGGCCGCACTCGTGCGCGAGATCGAAGCGCTGGCGACATGCACTCTGCTTCAGAGAGCTGCGCACAATGATAGGCCGCGCTCTGTCCATCGAGAAAGCGTCTACCCTCTCGGATAGGTCTCCGAAGTAGGTGACGATGGCTCCTGCGTTCTCGACCACGCGCATCATGCTCGTGATCGGCCCCGCTCCCAGGCTCCAGTGTTGGCGCGCCTCCTCGGCCGCTCGCTCAATGTCCTCAGGGCCTTCCACGGAAACATCCGGGAAGTTGACGAGGGGCAGATTAATTTCACGCTCTAGAGCGCTCACCATGCTGTCAAGAATGGTGCCTCGAGCCAGAACTTGGCTGGTTATCGAGGCTGGGCGAGTGATGTGGCCTCGGAAGTGGCACTGTTCTGGTCGCACCGTCGAAGGCACGGTCGCGGACAGGAATTCCGCGCGGACGGCGAGCACGTCCGCTAGCGCATTCGCCATCTCGTCGCTCGGTGATCGCGCGCCCGTTTCCAGCTGGTGGATGAACTGGCGCGTAGCAGCGACCTGCTCCCCAAGCTCTTCCAAAGAGAGACCATGGGCGAGCCGCGCCATACGTAGCTGTTCACCTGAGAACTTCGCTTTGCCGTCCATAATCCGCGGGGCCGTACAGCCCTCCTCCCCGAAACGCGCTGAGGAGCCGGTTAGCCGCCAGCTTCCTTCTTGTCTGCATCCTTGGTGGCCGAGATGCTGACCACGGGTGGCGGCAGATCGACACCCTCTGCTGGCGCCGTCCACATCGGAGACATGCGCGCGACAGCGTCCTCCAGCGGCACTTGCCAAACCAGCACCGGGAGTTCGCCTGCAAGGACGACGAACGAGATGGCCAATACGGCCCCTTCGTCGTCCGTTTCCACGGCAAAGCGGTACAGCGGTTCCGCCGTCAATGGGACAAGCTCCTCCGGGCCGAACAGCGTCTGCTGCTGCAGTTCCACGAACGTTTGCTTCAAGGTTCTCGTCGTGGGCTCATCTGGCGCGCCCTTGTAGAAGCGCACCGGCACACCATCGACGCTGAACACGAACTGCATGGTCGGATTTAGCACCTGAAGCCAGGGAAGAACCTCAGCGGCCTGGGAGATCTCGTGTCTCTGAAACTCAAACGCCTCGCAGCCCAGCGACCAAGGAGAGCAACCAACAGCAGGATCGAAGCGGTCCAGGGCGCTGTTCCGTCCTCGCCGGATCAGCTCCCCGATTGCGCACAGCCGTTCACTCGTCAAAGCAGGGTGGTGTTCCCAAGGCGTCATTCGAATCTCCGAGCTTCGCCTTACAGGGTGGGCGCATCACATAATTTGTCAAGCAGACGAACAAAAGTAAGCTGCGGCGACATCTGTCAAGCAGCGGCCTTATCCCGCAGGCCCACGCTCGACCGCACAAGCCCTACGATGCCTGTGTGAGTAGCCGGCAAGCGAACTCTCGATCACCCCACCTCGTGGCGAAGGTGTCCGACACGACTTTCCAGCGTCCCTCCGGATGTCCGGAGCCGTGGTTTGCGCCCATGCACGAGCACTGACACTCCTCTCCCTCCGCGTTCCAGCACGCGGGGGCGCACTTCTCCTGAGCATGGAAGGGCTGAATGATGTACACGCGGCCATACTTGGCCAAGCATCTGCGGACTAGCCGATTGAACCAGGCTTGCGGAAGCTCCCAACACTTCCGTTCCGCCAACCAAACAGGATGACGGCGGCCAGAGGCTTGTAGCCAGGAACGATTAGACGGGTCGTAGGGAAGCCGGCTCAGCAGGGCGAAGCCTTTGCCGCGCCGATAGAGAACCGGAATCTTCGTCTGGTTCCAGACCGCTCTCATCCGCTCGATTTCGTCTCCAACCGCGGTCATCGGCGAGCCTCCAGGCCTCAACTAGGCTGCTTTTTTCGGCGCGACCTTCTTGACGAAGGTCACCATCCGAACCGGGATGAACCGGACAACAATTTCGCGGAACTTGCAGACCTGCTGAAGATGATCGTGCATGAGCTTCAGCTCATACTGCGCCATCAGCGGAAGATCGGTCTTTGTTGGAAGCGGCTCTCGGGCATCGCACAGCAACCAAAGGCAAATCCGGTAATCTGCGCCATTCACGTCCCTAAGTTCAGAACCGATATGTGCTAGGTACTTGTGTTTAGTTGGGCTGGGCGATGCGCCTATGTGGTTGCGAATGGCTTCAAGAAAAGTTTGGTCCTTTAGGAAATTCTCGCAATAGAAGCGAGTCTGAGCAAACAGATATGTGACGGCGGATGTGCCCTTTAGGGGTTTGCAGTTGATGATGCGCATGACGCCGTCATCAGTTAGGTCAAGGATATCACAGAATTCCTTGTCTTTACGGCCGGAGCCGATTCTGAGTTTGGCCTGGTCGAAGTGAATGCTCTCTGGACGCAGTCGGCACGCCTCTGAATTAAATATCTCTTCCTTGTTTTTCATTTCCTTCATGTCAGCGATCGAGATATTGGCGTAGAGCGCTTCGCACGGTTCCTGGCGCACCTTGTTCGCGACGAAATCTACCACCGCCTGGTAGAAATCGTTATCAACCTGCTTCCAGACGCCATCGCTCAGCAGGAAGTACCTCTTGCCGAGTTTGTGCTCCATGATGATGCAGTCATACAGCGACCAGCGCTTTGACGACTCTACTCGATCTTCTGCATGCGAGTAGGCAAATACCCGTTTGGCCTGCAGTTTCTTCAGCGTTATGGATTTTAAGTCGAGCTCATCTTTGAGCTGGTACACGTCCAGATAGCCATAAACACGGTTGTCGCGCTTATCGTTGTCGGTGTACGAAAAACTGTATTCATCACCGGGGATGAACTCGGGAATCCAGAGCTGCAACTGGTCAAGTTTGCCCGCCTGGAGTGTGTCGATCAGATAGGCATTGAGTGCCGTGTTATCCTCATCAGAGGCCGGCTTGAAATTGCGGTAATTCGGAAACAGGTCGACATAGTCCTTGCGGTCGTAGGCGGCCAGAAACGTTGCACAGCGCTTGACTAGGCTGTGCCAGTTCAACTTCTCGTCGCCCAATATCTTAACTGTTAGGTGATCGCGCCCCTGAAGCGTCACTTTGGGGTCGCCCTTCATGTGGGCAGAGATCGACTTTAGATCCTCGGCCTCGTTGAGGCCGAAGACAAACGTATCCGAGGGCCGTCCAACCTGGCGGTCGATATGCGTCGGGGTAATCGAGTTGCTCTGCGTCCGGGTTTGCCGGATCTCTTCATTGCCGCACAGATTCATGGCCGTTTTGATCCCGAAATCCGGCTCAAGCTCCTTCCGGATCAGAGTCGCGGACGCGCTCCGCCCGAACGCCGCGATGAACAACCTTCCTCCAACCTGCAGGCCGAGGACGCCGTTGGGGCTCCGACTGTCGCTGGAGAACGTGACCTGCCGGTCAGAGGGGAGTTGTTCATTGGCGAAGTCGAGCCACGGCGGATTCGCCTTGTCGGTGAGACTCTCAAAATATAGAAACCGGCACGACACTTCGTCCACGATGAAGCTGTGGTCGAGGTACTTGGGCTTCTTTTTGATGCCGCTTTCCCAATCGATGACCTTGTCGAAATTGTTCTGCTTAGACAGATAAACTGAGATCTGCCCAAGCTCCTTGCGCTCACGGCTCTCGCTCAAGCTGCTCCCCCCACGGCCCACAAGCGAGAGTATTCGTCCCGTGCTTTTGGGCAAGAGGTGCGCGAAAGCCTCGACGGCAGATTCGAAGCGCTCGTCGAGGTGGGCCGCTAAGCGATCAAGCGACGACTGCCAACGCTGGTCCAGAAGCAGACCTTCCCAAGGTCAGCTATGAGCCATGCCGGCCGCTATTCGCGACCTCGAGCTCCACGCCCGGAAGCGGACGTTGCGATGGACTGCTATGAGCCCGTAGGCCACGCGACGGACTAAGGTGCCGGCGTCAGCCCGAAAGCGGACCTGTTGATGGTCCGCAACGAGCCCGTCAGCGACAACCAGGAAGTCCGCAATCGGGCGCGGCGGCTCCGCCTCCGTCAGAAGCGGTCGCAGGTGGAACTGGGCTTTGCATTGGGGCCTACAGAACCCTGGCGAGGCGACCTAGACTGGAGCGAATCACCCGTTGCGGTAGTGGACGCCGATCAGCCTGACGCATGAACACCAGCCTTGATCATCTGCCCGAGGGCAAGCGCAGCGAGCTTGCCCGGGTGCTGGAGATCCTCTTTCGGGAGTTCGAGGACGCCA
>Ga0182741_1005438_pt1 | contig 11821 bp, 11 predicted proteins | sample eDN5th37CBELigOP_FD_128874 | JGI IMG/M metagenome (GOLD analysis project Ga0182741, IMG submission 128874) | Enriched Organic Plus compost microbial communities from Emeryville, California, USA - eDNA 5th pass 37_C BE-Lig OP (version 2) (version 2) ...
GGGTCTGGTAACGGCGCGCGGAGCGGGCAGCGCGATGATCATTGTGGCATCCGTGTGCTGCTCGGCCGCGGACACAGTGACGCTGCAGGTGGAAGGGCAGTCGCCTCCGCCAAGCAGTGGGCGGCCGTTGTTCGAAGACAGCTTCGAATCGTACGGCGAGGGCCAGGACGCCACCGGCGGCGCAAACGGATTCCAGTGGACCGACGAATCCTGGGTATACGGGGCGTCCAGCTTAGTTGCGCACTCTGGCAGTAAGTCCCTCCGCTTCGTGTACGGAGCTGGACATAACAACGTCGAGCAAAGATTCCGGTTTCCGCAGAGTCGTGAGATCTGGGCGGAGTACTACGTGTACTTCCCGGATGGAACCGAGGGCTTCAGCGCTCGCTACGAGCACCAGACGGGCGGCAGCTCGTCCAACAACAACAAGTTCTTCACGGTCTGGGCGGAGGACTATCAGGGCAAGCCGAGAGCGTTCTTCCAGCTATGGGCGCGCAACGGCGATTCGCGCATCGACCTCGCACGAACGGAGGGCGACAAGGACGGCGTGGCGTACTATGCCGGACCTTCACCGACGTTCGTCGGTCCGAATGACCGTGGTCGGTGGATTCAGGTCAGGGTTCACGTTCGCGTGGCGGATCGCGGTCAGCGGAATGGACTCTTTCGCCTCTGGAAGGATGGTCAGCTGATTATTGAGGTTGCGAACGATCCGTTCTACGACACTGGAGGGTCGACGAACTACCTGCGCAACGGCTACCTGCTGGGTTACACCAACAGTGGCTTCGCACGCGAAACCTCAATCTTCATCGATAGCTTCAAGTTCTACACTAGCGATCCCGGCTGGCGGTAGACGCGCGAAGTGGGAGAGGCCGAGGGCCTCTCCCACAGACGCGCCGACACAACCTGCGTCGTCGGCCGGCTCATACTCGCAGTTTCATCAGCGAGATGCATCGCATCACCTCCGTCTCATCCAGCTGTTCTCTCGGCCCCTCTGGTCTTCCAGCAGCACCGCTGAGCGATGTATCGTCAGAATCAAGTCCACGCTTTGTAGCATGGCTTTCCTCTAGGTGGTGAGAACTCTCCGGTAGAGCTCTTCGTACGAATCGAGCATCGAACTCAGGGAGAATCGTTCGAGCACTCTCTGCAGCCCGCCGGCCGCGAGCGTTTTTCGCAGATCATCGGAAGTAGCCACGGCGCGGATGGCCCTGGATAAAGCGTCTGCGTCGCCGACTGGTACCAGAACCCCGCTCACACCGTCCTCGATGATCTCCTCCGGGCCCCCACACCGCGTTGATACGACCGCGGTCCCTGCTGCCATGGCCTGTACTGCGACCAGGGAAAACCCTTCATTGCTCGAGCTTATCACAAGAACGTCGAGAGCGCTCAGCACGGACGGGATGTCCGTGCGGAATCCCCAGAACCGCAATCGCTCGGCGAGACCAAGTTTGTCACGCAACGCTGTTAGCTCTTCGTAGAGGGGCGTCTCCGTGTCCCCGACGACTGCAAAGCGAAGTCGGCTCTCATCCGCAAGATTGCGTGCGGCGTGCAGGAAGGTAGCATAATCCTTGGCGGGCCTCAGATTTCCAATAGCGCCTATCAGGATCGTGTCGTCGGGAACGCCCATCTCGCTGCGGACTGCTTGCCGATCTCCTGAGTTGAACCTGCGGTGGTCAACCCCGTTGTGGATCACCGTGGCGGTCTCGATGCCGGGCGTAACCTTGGCTTGCTTCAGCATCGCATTCGAGACGCAAACCAAGTGAGCGCGACGCGAGATCATACGGTTTCGCAGGAGCGCGCCAATGCCATTGCTGCGGAGATCAGAACTTCCGTGAAACGTCGCGATCACTGGGACCCTGCAAAACAGACTCACAGCACTCGCGTATACCGCAGGGCTGAAGAGGTGAGCGTGGATCGCTTCCGCCCCCTTGCTCTTGACTGCCTGCAGCAGCCGACGGGCGAACGAAACATCGAACCGTCCGTAGGTGGGGATCACCTCGAAGGAAAGCCCCCGCGCTGCAGCCTCTGTAGCCACCCAGCCCGGCCCGACAAGCACGACATGCGACGTCCAGCCGCGATGCTGCATACCTTCGGCGATGTCGAGGAATACCGTTTCCGCTCCGCCGGGACCGGTTGTATCGATCAGGTGCAGGACGCTGTGATTGATCTTTGGCTTCATCGTTCAGTAGGACGGGACTGCTGTTGTAGCCGTGCTTCCGCCCGCACGAATGGCGTCCGCATGGCGCGCGCGCTTCCACGTCGTGTTCGCGCCCCGCGCTGCCACATGGAGGCATACGGTCATCGCCAGATTGATCCAGAAGTACGGGTAGTACAGCACCGTTACAAAGAAGCCACTAACCATGTATCCAATAAGGGCTCCGTCGAGGCCGTAGGCCATGCGATACATGAACGGCGTTTCCGTCGGTGTTTTTCGCAGTAGCGCACGTGTCTTCCAATTGAGCGCAAACGTACTGCCGATAAGCAACAAGAAAGTGGTGAATCCAGTGAAGCCGAGTTCGGAGAGTGCCTCGATGAAAATGTTGTGCGACAGCGGCCCGTAGTACGACGACCAGTTGTTGTAGCCGATTCCCAGAATTGGCCGCTCAAGCGCCATTTCAATGCCCGCTTCCCACCGCTCCAATCTTGTTATCGACGTGTTATCGGAGCCGGCAGTCGTGAAGCGCATCTTCTGCTCTTCCGGCATCACCGCCCATCCGATGGCCATCACTGCGGCGACCGCGATCAGGCTGCGGCCCCTGTGCTTTGAGCGGGCGATCCACCACAGCCCGAGACAGGCGACGCCCAGTTGCGCCCCGCGGGAAGTTGAAGCGATCGCCCCCCCCACCGCAGTAATCGGAAAGCTGTAGAAGAACCATCGGGTGAGCCGGTTCCAGTAACTCCGCATGGCAATGATGAACTCAACCGCCAGTGGAAGGAATATGCACATCTGAATGCCGAACTCACCGGAGTTGTGAAACCATCCGGGAGCTCCCGTCACCCCCCAGTCTGCGAAAGCGAAGCCCCGTCCCGCCCAAGTGCGAAAGCCGTGCTGCGACATCTTGAATGAGTACAGCAGGAAGGCGAGCATAAGAATGTAAAACCGGCGTTCCGTTGTTACGATGTTGGTGATGAGCAGAAATACGAGAACCCACGAGAAATACAGCTCCCATCCCTTGAAGGACTCCGCGGGTCGTAAAGCCGTAATAGAGGACAGGATCACCACCAGGCTGAACACCATCAAAAGGACGCCGGCCTGTGTCCGGATCTGGGGAAGCCTTCCCTCGATAATTAGAGCAGCCGCCGTCGCGATAATCGTGAGCTGAGCCCAAGGCAGAATGTCGAACACCGGCCACACAGTCTGTGGCCGTACGTACTCAAGGAAGACATAGAAGTTGATCAGCCAGAACGAAGCCGGCTGCTTGGTCAGCCACCTCCAGATCTCTCGGACGTTGACGCGATACATCCCGTGTACCGGCGCCGACGTCTGCTTCATCGGGCGACGAACGGGGTCAGCCAACGCCATGATTCCATGAGGAACGGGAGCGGATCTGTCCAACGGAAAACCTCCTCCTTATACCGCGGACCGAAGGCTTTGAGAAAACCTAGCAGCGTGTCCATCCGGAGGGACGCTGGTGTAAGCGGATCTCGCCATACTGCTAGAAGATGGTCCACGTCACCCCAGAACCACCGGCTGATTGTCGGCTTGCACGGTGGCTGCTCGATTGGCAAGCCCTCGTGCGCGTTCATCAGCAGTCGCGGGAAGTCGATACCGGAGTCGATCGCGAGTTGAAGCGATCCCCAGAAGCGACCGTTGATTTCCATCAAAACATGATCACCCGTACGCACGTCGCGCTTGTACTCCACCATCGCCACGCCCGTCCATTCCAGGCACCGCAGCAGGTCTGATGTTTTTTCGAGCAGTTCGGCTGGCACGGGCAGGGAGCGCCGGAGAACACTCACCCCTCCGGACGGTGGCTTCTCCCTTATCCGCTGGTGACCGAACGCCGCCCTGACCATCCCGTCCTGCATCAGTACGAACACGCCGATCCCTGGCCCGGTAATGACTTCCTGTGCAAGCACGGGGAACGCAGCCGGTGGAAACTCTGCCAGCTTGCGATGCAGCTCGACTTCAGTGCGTGCCCATTGTACGGAAACCTTTACTGTTGTTCCGGTCTCGGTATGGTTGACTGACCGGGCCGGCTTCAAAACCACGGGCGTGGCAATGTCCGCATGACAGGTGGATGGGTCTGTCACAACGTATTGCGCAGGCGTACGTATACCGAGCAGCTTCGCTACCTCCAGCACATGTGCCTTGTCGCATACGGCTCGGAAAACCGAGAGCGGGGGCATGGGTATCAGATGACCCAGCTGGTCAGGCACATTCAGTAGCGCAAGGGCTGAGGCTTCCGTAATCGGCAAGATCGCCTGTAATGACAAACGCTGCGAAAGCGCAATGACTTCCCGTGCGTACTCATGTGGCGCCTCCGAAGGATCCGGCAGGATCACTTCCGCGGACGCATACCGTGAAACAGCTGCCAACGACCGGCTCCGCCGCTCCCCAACGATAACCCGCCAGCCTGCCCGGCCCAGCGAGCGCGCTACTGCCAGAGATGCACGCTGGTCTCCGTCCGTGACGAGTACTCTCTTCTCACTTGCCATCGATTATCGTCATCAGTCTCTCCCCTTCCAGTCATAAAGACTGCCGTCGGGAAATCGTGGCGGCAGGCCATGTTTGGCGGCTAGCGTTGCTCCGACGCAACACCAAGCCTTCAGGCCGGTGTTGCATTGCCGCAACCATCCGCCAGCGTGTCGCTCCCGCTAGCGCACCTTGGCGGGGCTTGCAACTTGCCCAGATGGGCACCGCTTGCGAGGAATGTCATTACCATGGACGTGGGATAAGCTTGCGCACATCCGGAAAGCCGCGGGTTCTCTTTCTTTGTCAGACGTTGCCGTTTCCGCCTGACGGGGGGGTCCACCTGCGCACCTACAATGTCATGCGGCTGCTCAGCCGACATTACGACGTTACGGCGATCTGCTTCTTCCGGAAGGCGACGCGCCCTACGCCAGACGTTGTTGCGGCGAGCACGGAAGGCCTCCGCCGGATCGGGGATGTTCAGGCGTTCCCGATACCTCAGGAGCACAGTCGGATCCGAGCTTTGTGGGACCATGCCCGGAGCGTACTCAGAGGGACAGTCTACACTCGCTTCGTCTATGATTCCATTGAGTTTCGAGATGCCCTCCGGAACGAGCTGGCGCGAAAGTCCTTTCATCTCGTCCATCTCGACAGTATGGACCTATCGAGGTACCTGCCAGAACTGCGGGGCCTTCCGATCGTCTGCACCCATCACAACATCGAAAGCGACCTGCTTCGGCGCCGCGCAAGAACGGAAGCGGGCGTTCGCGGTCGATACCTGGCGTTTCAAGGTCGTCTGATGGCACGTGAAGAGGCGAGATGGTGCAATGAGGTTGATCTCAATATCACCGTAAGCCGCGCGGATGCTGCCCGGTTGAAGAGCATAGCGCCGGGCGCGCGTATCCGCGTCGTGCCCAACGGGGTCGACTGCGACTTTTTTACACCGGACGCGCGGGACGTTGATGCGCATCGTGTTGTCTTCGTGGGTGGTTACACCTGGTATCCGAACCGCGACGCCATGGAGTACATGGCGTCGGAAGTCATGCCGATCCTGCGCCGACTGGAACCGTCGGTGCGGGTTACCTGGGTAGGACGTCCACCGCCGGATGAGACGTCCTACACGGCACGAGCGATTGACCCGGTCGGATTCGTGGATGATGTTCGACCCTACGTGTGGGAAGCTGGCTGCTTCATAGCGCCATTACGAGTTGGCGGTGGAACTCGTCTCAAGATTCTTGACGCTATGGCGATGGGCAAGGCAATCGTCAGTACTTCGGTGGCGAGCGAGGGTATCGAGGTGCAGGACGGGCGAGATGTCCTCATTGCGGACACGCCGCGTGACTTTGCGAATGCCGTGCACCTTGTTCTTCGCAACCCGGACCTGAGGAACAGACTGGGTAGGACAGCACGAGAAACGGCGCAACGCCTGTACGATTGGCGAGTGATCGGCGAGGACATGAATCTGGCCTACCGCGAACTCATCGACGCGAGGCACCCACAGCTCGCTTCCGTGTGATGCACGGAACAGACATTCATCCTGCCAGGTGATCTTGCTGCACAAAGGCATCTATGCAGCCGCGGTCTCGGTGCGAGGTGAGCAGTCAGTGTTTGCTCGCCTCAAGCGGCTGCGCGCTTTACAGTATTCACCCCCTGCCGTCGTACGTCACCATCAGGAGGAGCTACTTTCTGACCTCCTGCGGCATGCGCTCACGGGCGTTCCCCGGTTTCGAAGCATGCGCCGATGGGCGAGTGACGTCGAGCCAGGAAATGCCAGGGCAGTGCTCGCTGAGCTCCCTGTTGCGGAAAAGGAAGAGGTACAGCGGGAACCTGAGTTCTTCTGGTCTACTAACTGGTCGGGTCGCTACGCCACAAAGACGACCGGAGGGTCTACGGGACGTCCTGTTAGCATCCGGAAGAATTCGGCAGCCATTGCCCAGGAAATGGCTGCAACGTGGCTTGCGTACGAGTGGTTCGGCATACAACCTGGGGATCGGTGCATTCGGTTCTGGGGCCAGCCCCAGAAGAACTGGCGGCGGCGGCTGCGCTACATGGCGGCAGATGTGGCTGTCAACCGGCGGACCCTGTCGGCGTTCGGCTATGACAATGACAAGCTCGATGCCTATGTGCGCTTCATCGCGACAAAGCGACCAAGGTATCTGTACGGCTATGTGTCGGCCTTAGACGACCTGGCCTGGTACGTTTTGAACCATCAGCTCCAGCCACCGGATTCGATCGTAAGTGTAGTAACGACGTCCGAGGTGCTGACGTCGCCCCAACGTAATCGGATTCGTACTGCGTTCCGGTCGGCGGTGCAGAATGAATATGGATGTGGGGAAGTCGGCCCGATCGCCTATGAATGCCCTGTCGGCTCTCTTCATCTGCTTCCGACGAACCAGATCGTCGAGATTGTGGACGCGAACGGCAACCCGGTCGGACCGGGCGAATGGGGATCCGTACTCATTACGGATCTGACCAATTTCGCCATGCCGTTGATACGCTACCGGGTGGGAGACAACGCTGTCGTCGGACGCGCATGCGCGTGCGGGCGGTCCTTTCCGGTGATCCAGGAAGTGCTTGGGCGTGCTTACGATTACGTCGAGGCGCCGGGCGGCCGTCGGTATCACGGCGAGTTCTTCATGTACGTGTTCGAGGACCTTCGTGGCGTAGCACCAGGCATTCATCAGTTTCAGGTCGTCCAGACTGCTTCGCTTGAGCTGGAAGTTCGGGTCACGTCCGATGGGGCAACCATTTCCCAGGTAGAGAAGGAGCTTGTAAGGCGCGAGCTGAATAAGCGGCTTCCCGGGTTCTCCATCCGCGTGACCGTTGTCGACCGGCTGGAACGGCGGCCGTCCGGCAAGATGATGGTGGTGGAGAACCGCGTAACCTCACGCAGCACAGCACCCGCCTGAGCCTTTCGGTGGGAAGATCGGTCTATGGCGTGTGTGCTGCTGCGACGCGCGCAGGGTATGGTGCACTGCGCTCGCTCTCTAGAGTCTCCTGATACTTCAGCAGACCTCGAATAGCCAGAAGGACCCCCACCATCTCGAGCGCTTCCTCCACATGGGACAATATGAAATATGATGCGGAGACTTTCTGGCCACCGCCTCCCACATAGGCAGAAGTAATGAGTTCGACCCCCAGCGCTCCGCAAAGGAAGACCGCCGCAGCAAACAGCAACGATCGACCGGTCCGGCGTGGAATGGCTAGCAGAAAGCGGATGGCAAAGGGTGCGAGTATGAGGACTGCAGGCAGTCCTACGGCAACCCATCCGAAGTGCAGGTAGGTTACGTCCGGCAGAAACGGTTGAACGAAATCCCCGACGCGCTCATGCACCTGTCCCACTTCGTCCATGGACATGGATAGCAATAACAGTGAGGTGACGCGCCAGCCGATGATTCCGGGATGCCGCGGTTCCCCCTGTTGCAGCTGCACGCTCAAGCTCCATGCGATCAGTGCTGCGGACGCCAGCAAGAAGGAGGAAAACCAGGCAGGGATGTTCCCCTCGCGATCGATGTTGAGCAGTGGGAGCAGACCGAATATATGATCTGCGCCGTGCGTCACTGCGACCACTTGCAGAATGAGGCTGGAGCATATGATGGCGAAGGTCGAAACGCTGAGAACGATGATCGACCGTCGAACGTCTACCGCGACCCGCACGTTTACCATGGCTACTCCTGAGAGTACTCACGCACCGCAGGGCGCGCGCTGGGCAGGCGCACTCGCGGGTGCAATGTCAACGTTGGTCGTACGCAGCGCTATGAACGACCGCGGCAAGTGCGCTAACCTGTTGCTCCAATGAATGGCGCTCGTGTGCCCGCTGGCGGGCTGCCTTGCCCATGGTCGAACGGAGGTCGGGGTTCGACTCGAGCATCTGCAGCCGATCGGCGAGCATCGTCGCGTTACCAGGCTCGAACGTGAATCCTGTAACTCCAACGTCCACAGTTTCCGACAGCCCCTGCAGGTCAGACACAACGAGCGGCAACTCGCACGCGGCCATCTCGACTGCTGACATGGTGAACGAGTCCCACCCGGTGGATGCGATCGCGCCCACGTCCGCAGAACCGAAGATGGCTGCGATGTCGCGACGGTAGCCACCGAACGTAATGAGATTCTCCGCTGGCGTGCCGACGTAGCAGGACGCGAACGTCTCGGCCTCGCCTGCCTGGTTTCCCAGTACCAGGAGATGGATGGTGTCGATGCCACGGCTGGCCAGCTCAACAACCGCCCGTAGCAGGACCCGCACGCCTTTGCGCTCCTCCATGTGGCCGGAGTAGACAACCAGCATTCGATGTTCGGGGATTCCGAACTCGCGGTGCGCGTAGCGGTCGTCACGACGCACAAACTTGGTGAGATCTGCCCCCAGATATACGACACTGGTGTTCCGCTCGGGTATGCCACGGCCGGAAACTGCGGTTCGCCGCATGGCCTCGGACTCGAATATGTAGTGATCGGGGCCGGATGTCCGGAGTCGGACTTCAAGCCGCTTCGCGACCAACCGCAGCCCGCGATTCAACGAGCTCATCGGCGCACCCTGGTATGAAATCAGCCGCCGCATTCCTGCTCGTCTCATTGGGCCGTAGCTGCGCAGCGTCACGGGGGCATCGAAAGCAAAAACCGTTCGAATACCGTGTTGTGCTATGTAGTCACCGATTTCGGCGATGGTCTGCGGGGATTCACTTCGGATATCGAGTGCGGCCACATTGGGGAAATCCGCAGGCAGACTTGCTGGATGGCCGCGCTCAAGATCGCGATAGGCGAAGTGGATCATCCCGTCGTCCTGAGTCAGCGTCTGCGCCATTCTCAGGAAAGCCCGCTCCAGCGGCTCAATCGCGTAGCCGGTATTGGATCCGGTATGAAGAACGACCATCATCGGTTCGCGCAGCCGCGGCGCCCCGCTAGACGAATCAGAATTCGGCGCGGGTAGGCTCGCGGTGATATCACGCTGCACCACACTCGGATAGTGACTGCTCAATCCAGCCCCCTGCGGAGAATTTCCTTGAAACGTTCGAAGCCCGTGACCACCTGATGGAAGTCAATGAGCTTTGAGGGGAAGGCAAAGCGAGGCAACCTGAAAGGGTCCAGCGTGCCGAGGCCGCGCGTATCCACGTATCCGGGCACGGCCGTCACTGCCGCTCTGATACCGAGGTCTTTGCTCACCTGGGTTACCAGCTCGCTCAGATCCTCCCGGCGACCATACGGATAGCAGAACACTGGTACCGGATTTTCGATCTCCTGCTGCAATCGGCGATAGGAACCCTCCAGTTCCCAGACAATCTCGTCCGTCGTCATTGGGGCGAGATATGCATGTGTTACCGTATGGGGCCCGAACTCTACGCCAGATGCGGCCAGCCTGCGAACAGCCGACCACGTGAGAGGTGACCGGTCGTTCGGTGCGGCCTGCGGCAAGTCAACACCGCACGCTCGAGCGAGGCGTGCAACTGCCACGTGACGTTCATGCTCGGGCAGGTTCTTGAGCGCGTGAATGAACTTCGAGAGAGACCCTTGTCGGTCCGCCTCACTCAGACTGACGGCAACGTTGCCGCTGGCAAGCACGTTTGGTGGAATCTCTTCGGCGTGTCGGAACACGAGATCTGCCTTGTCCCACCAATTCCAATATGCCCCGTCGAGGAACCCTGTCGCGACGAACACGGTTACCGGGCAATCGAACTCCCGGAACACAGGTGCTCCGGCGGTTTCGAAGTCGTCGTACCCATCATCCACCGTGAACACGAAGCCTTCGATTGGCTCGCCCGCCTCTGTGGCTGTTAGCAGATCCCGCATGGAGAGCAGCCTGACGTTCTGTGCCCTGAGGATCTCGAGGACGTTCCTGAGCAGTGCTGTATCGTGCCCCTGGATGCCGCGCTCGCGGTCCGCGAAGCGATGCATCATCATGATGACCACTTGGCCCTTCATCAGTGGACGAAGCACGGACCGCGTGGGCGAAAGCCGCACCACTTCGAGGAGCGTCCTGCGCAGTGCGCTGGTCAGCATCGCGACGCGGAAGATGAATAGGTTGCCATGACCTGACCCTGCTGTCGCCTATTGTCAGCGTACTGCCCGACAAACGATTGAGTCAGCCAATGCTCGATCTCCTGCTCCAGAAACCGTCGATCCACTTCATCGCTGAAGGTGTGCGTTGCCTGCGGCCGCATGCTCACGCTGACGCAGCGACGCAGCTCCGGAATCTCGGGGAACGCATCCACCATCTGGCCCGCATAGCTGTAGACGTCCTTGCTGTGCCCGGTGATCACGAGCCTGATCCTGACCCCGCGACCGGTCAGCGCTCGAAGTGCCTCGAGGATCTGGTTGCGTCGCGGATCCGTCGGATCATTGGGCACAGACGTCGGCATGCCCATGCGAGGCGGCTCGATCGAGCGGTGCTGGATCATCCGGCGGACCTGGTACCGGCCGCGCAGCAGCCGAATCCACACGCGCGGCCGCAGGCCACGACGCGCCGTACGAAGCACCTGGTTGAGACGATGGCGACGTGTCGAAACCAGGGCCGTCGGATCGATGAGAACGGCGCCCACGACGCGCTCATCCTGCAGGGCAACCGCGAAGCTGTGGTCGGCGCCGGAGCAGAGGCCGACCATGACGAACGTGTCAGCGATTCCACGCCGGCTCAGCTCGTCCAGTGCAGCACGTGTCCCCTGGAGATTCATCTGCCGGATGTCTGACGCACCGGGGATGACCTCGCTGTCGCCGAGTCCCGGCAGGTCGTAGCGCAGGACGGTGTAGCCCGCCTCGGCCAGCCGACGTGCAAGGCGCACATGCAACCGGTTGGCGCCCGCACGATGGATGATCCCGGAGTTCGTGATAACGACCGCCGGATCGCGACGCGTGCCGGTCCCGTGCGACAGGATCCCGACGAGTCGGTTGCCGGGGCCGAACTCGACCACCGATTCGCTCACGCCGTAACCCATTCTACGATCGTCCGGATCGCTTTCGCCGGCACCTGCCCGCTCCAGATGGAGGCGTCCTCCACCCATGCGGCAGCATCCGGCACATGATTCGTCGTCCAGTGCAGCGGCGTTGTGCGCGCACCCGGTTCATTGACCACGCCCTGTGTCTCCACCACGAGCACGGCTTCCGCGTGGACTGCCTCGCAGCTGCTGGCAGTGACGCCGGCGACCTCATCGAGGAAGGCGCTGCTCACGGTCTGACCGGCAAACTCGAGATGGCCCGAGCCATTCA
>Ga0182741_1005441_pt1 | contig 11817 bp, 11 predicted proteins | sample eDN5th37CBELigOP_FD_128874 | JGI IMG/M metagenome (GOLD analysis project Ga0182741, IMG submission 128874) | Enriched Organic Plus compost microbial communities from Emeryville, California, USA - eDNA 5th pass 37_C BE-Lig OP (version 2) (version 2) ...
GGTGGTGCTGACGGTTGACCGGCGCGGTGTGCGCGTGCGCCGCCTGCTGGAGCGGAGCCTGCTTCCGGTGACCTTCGTGCTTCCGCCAAACGCCTTCATGGGCGTGGCCGCACGCGCCATGGAAGAGAACGGCGAGGTTCTGGTGACGCTGGAACTGATGCACGTCGACCCGAAGCTGTCCGTACCGCTGCTTGTCGCAAGCAACCTCGACGAGGTCGCTGCGGACTGGCGCACCTGGTCCGAGGCCTACGGGTTGCCGATGCTGCTCGTGGAAGCCAACGGCGAAGTGAGCAAGCTGGAAGATGCTATTGGCGGCATCAACGTCGAGAAGCGCAAGCGCAGTGCTGGTTCAGGCAGCCGGCGCATTCGGTTCCTCTCCAAGTGCAAGGACACGCTCGGCGTTCGCATCGTCGTGGATGGGCTGGAGTTGACGCCGAAGCGCTAAGTTTTCATGCAATTCCGGACGGAAAACCGGTGCCCACTTTTCCTGGAATGCATCAGAACTCGGGGCTGATCACAGCCCAGAGACCGCCGCACAGCAATCCGATGAAGATCAGCCAGCCGACCACCGAGTTCGACTTGAAGAGTGCAAGGCACTGGTCGCCATTGTCGATGTCGAGAACGCGGATCTGACGCCAGAGGTGCGCTCCGGCCGCGACCAGTCCTGCCAGCGCCGGGAAGGGCACCTCGGCGGCGGCGAAAGCGCCTGCAAACAGTAGCAACGCACCGCCGTAGAGCACGATCAGGTATTGCTTGGTCTTGCCGCCGAAGTGCAGCGCGGTGGAGCGGACGCCGACGATGGCGTCGTCCTCCTTGTCCTGATGGGCGTAGATCGTGTCATAGCCAATCACCCACAGGATGGAGCCGGCATAGAGCAGGACCGGAGCCAGCCCGAGGCTGCCGAAGTGGGCAGCCCAGCCCTGCAGCGCACCCCATGAAAATGCGAGGCCGAGGAAGAACTGCGGCCAGTTCGTGAAGCGCTTGGCAAAGGGGTAGATCGCAACCGTCAGCAGCGAGGCGCAGCCGAGCAGGATCGCAAAGAGGTTGAACTGCAGCAGAACCAAAAGGCCAGTGAACGCCTGCAAGACGAGGAAGGCCCAGGCCTGCTTGCGGCTGACCTGGCCGGACGGCAGAGGACGGGAGCGGGTACGCTCAACTTTCTCGTCGATTTCTGCGTCAACGATGTCGTTATAGGTGCAGCCCGCACCGCGCATGGCGATTGCGCCGATCAGGAACAGGATGAGCAGCCAAGGCGATGGCAGGACGCTGAAGAATGGATCGCCTGGCTTTGCTCCCGCCGACGCGGCGAGCGCCAGCGACCACCAGCAGGGCCAGAGCAGCAGCTTCCACCCGATCGGACGATCCCAGCGGGCGAGTTGCGCATAGGGCCACGCGGAGCGCGGCAGAATCCGGTAGACCCAGTGGCCGGATGGTGCGTCTGCCACACGTCCCTGCGCCTGTCTTGTCTGGATCACATCCATGGGTTTCTCCGGCATTCTTTGATTTGCTCGCAACGGTCAGTTGAGTGGCAATCCTCAGACCGTTCGTCAAGCAAAAGCCAATGAAACGGCAACGCCAAGGTATGTTGCAGATGTTAAACACGGCCGACAATGCTTGACGTGCCGTTCAATCGGTCATAGCTGCTGCCTCAACCAGAAACAGCGTGGGTTAGGACATGAACGTTTTCCTTATCGGATCCGGCGGGCGCGAGCACGCCCTGGCCTGGAAGATCTCAGCCTCTCCCGTGCTGGATAAGCTTTTTGCCGCTCCAGGCAACCCCGGCATTGCCGAACATGCGGAATGCGTTGCCGTTGATGTTGCCAACCATCAGCAGGTAATCGAGTTCTGCCGCGCGAACAGCATCGACCTCGTGGTCGTCGGTCCGGAAGCCCCGCTGGTTGCCGGTCTCGTTGATGATCTGAAGGCCGCAGGCATCGCCGCCTTCGGTCCGGGCAAGGTGGCCGCGCAGCTCGAGGGCTCCAAGGGTTTCACCAAGGATCTCTGCGCCAGGTACAACATTCCGACAGCAGGTTATGGCCGCTTTGCCGACGCTGCGGCCGCCAAGGATTACGTCCGCCAGATGGGCGCGCCGATCGTCATCAAGGCTGACGGATTGGCGGCAGGCAAGGGCGTCACCATTGCCATGACCGAGGATGAAGCGTTCGGCGCGATCGACGATTGCTTCGCCGGCGCGTTCGGCGCTGCTGGCGCCGAGGTGGTGGTCGAAGAGTTCCTGGAAGGTGAGGAAGCCAGCTTCTTCTGCCTTTGCGACGGCACGACTGCGCTGCCCTTCGGCACAGCGCAGGATCACAAGCGCGTTGGCGACGGTGACACGGGTCCGAACACGGGCGGCATGGGCGCATACTCTCCCGCCCCGGTGATGACGGACGCGCTGATCGAGCAGGTGATGCGCGAGATCATCGAGCCGACGCTCAGGGGTATGCGCGAAATGGGTGCTCCGTTCGTCGGCATCCTCTATGCGGGTCTGATGCTCACTAGGGACGGCCCGAAGCTCATCGAGTATAACGCCCGCTTTGGCGATCCGGAATGTCAGGTGCTGATGCTGCGGCTCAAGGACGATATCCTCACCCTTCTGCAGGGCGCGGTGGACGCGCAACTCGCCCACATGTCCGCACGCTGGCAAGACAAGGCGGCGCTGACAGTCGTGCTTGCCGCTGAAGGCTATCCGGAAGCCCCGAAGAAGGGTGGTGAGATCGCCGGATTGGAGCGCGTGGCCGAAGTGCCCGGCGCACAGGTCTTCCATGCGGGAACGGGCGCCAAGAACGGCAAGCTCGTCGCCAACGGCGGCCGCGTCCTCAACGTGACCGTACTCGGAAACTCGGTAACGGAAGCGCGAGACGCAGCTTACAAAGCCGTCGATCTCATTGACTTCAAGACGGGCTTCTGCCGCCGCGACATCGGCTGGCGCGCCATCGAGCGCGAGAGCAAGGGGGCTTAGGCACCTCGCACACAGCGTGCCTGGTGGTCATCTTACAGCTAGCGCGTCACAATATACGGGTCTAACTTCTGGGCTCAACCGCGAGGATGAAGCCCCATGTACCGTGCGCCTATTGATGACATCAGACACGCCCTCTTCGACATTGCCGGGATGCGGGAGTTTCTTGAGCGAGATCTCGCGCCGCAGCTGACGGAAGACCTTGTCGATGCCATCCTGTCCGAGGCAGGGCGGTTTGCTGCCGAAGAGATCGCTCCCGTCGCGCGGATCGGTGACGAGGTGGGTGCCAAGGTCGAAGATGGCGTTGTGACCACGCCTCCAGGCTGGAAAGAAGTCTACGCCAAGTGGTGCGAGGGCGGGTGGAACTCCGTCTCCGCGCCGGAGGAGTATGGCGGGCAGGGATTACCGGCCATGATCTCCATGGCGGTGCTCGAGATGTGGAATTCCGCCTCCATGGGCTTTGCCATCGGCCCGACGCTGACGATCGGCGCGATCGATGCGCTCGAAAAGCACGCAAGCGAAGAGCTCAAAGCCAGGTACATCGAGAAGATGGTGTCCGGCGAATGGATGGGCACCATGAACCTGACGGAGCCGCAGGCCGGCTCCGACCTTGCTGCCCTACGGGCGCGAGCAGAGCCGCGCGGCGACGGCACCTACCGGATTTTCGGACAGAAGATCTTCATCACCTACGGCGAGCAGGATTTCACCGACAACATCATCCATCTGGTGCTGGCGCGTCTGCCGGATGCCCCGCCCGGAACCAAGGGGATCTCGCTGTTTCTCGTGCCGAAGTTCCTGGTCAACGAGGATGGGACGCTCGGGGCTCGCAACGACGTCTTTTGTGCCTCAATCGAAAAGAAGATGGGCATTCATGGTTCGCCCACCTGCACGATGATCTACGGCGATGGCCGCTTTGGTGATGAGCCGGGTGCAATCGGATGGCTGGTGGGTGAGCCGAACCGCGGCCTCAACTGCATGTTCACGATGATGAACGCAGCGCGGTTGGCCGTCGGCATCCAGGGTGTGGGCGTGGCCGAGGCGGCACGCCAGAAGGCGCTGGAATATGCGAAGGATCGCAAGCAGGGCCGCGTCCCCGGCACGCATGCCGGTGAAATGGCGCCGATCGTCAGGCATCCGGATGTTCGCCGGATGCTGCTCAGCATGACTGTGCTGACGCAGGCGTCGCGGGCAATTGCCTATGCCTGCGCCCATGCGGCCGACATGGCTCGGTTCGATCAGGAGTGCGGGGCGTTCTGGCTTGAGCGGGTGAACCTGCTCACGCCAATCGCCAAAGCGTTCCCGACGGACATGGGCGTGGATGTGGCCTCACTTGGCGTTCAGGTGCATGGCGGCATGGGTTTCATCGAGGAGACCGGAGCGGCCGTGCTGCTGCGTGATGCCCGTATTACGCCTATCTATGAGGGAACCAACGGTATCCAGGCTATAGATCTGGTAACCCGCAAGCTGCCACTATCGGACGGTGCCCATGTGCGCGGGTTCCTTGAAGAGCTGAAGCAGGATGCGGAAGCCGCGCGGGCATCGAACCAGGATGATCTGGGGATCGCCGGAGCACGGGTGCTGGAGGCGCTGGCCGATACAGCAGAGGCGACGGAATATCTGCTTGGACAGCTTGGCGCTGGCAAGCTGGATCATGCCCTTTGCGCGGCAACGCCGTTCCTGCGGCTGATGGCGCTGGCAGCGGGCGGTGCGCTGCTCCTGCGTGGCGCCGTGGCGTCAGGCGATCCTGCCCGCGCGAAGCTCGCGTTCTACTTCGCCGACAACCACCTGAGCGAGGTGGGCGCGTTGAAGCGGGTCGTGATCGAGGGAAGCGACAGCCTGTTAGCCGCTGGGGATCTGCTGGAGGCCGTGTAGCCGTCTACGGCACTGCTTCGAGCCAGCACCCTCATGCTGAGCTTGTCGAAGCACGAGGGTCCAGATAACTGCTTCCCCCCTGCCTCGTGGTTCGACAGGCTCACCATGAGGCGGGGGAGTTCTCCCCCTCTCACGGATAGAGGCGCGTCTTGGTCCAGCCGCCGCTTTCTGCGCGCTCGAAAATCACGCGGTCGTGCAGGCGGAATGCGCGGTCGTGCCAGAACTCGATAGTCACAGGCACGATACGGAAACCGGACCAGTAGGGCGGGCGCGGGATATTTCCGATCGCGTATTTGGCCGTGTACTCGGCAACGGCCTTCTCAAGCGCAAAGCGGCTTTCCAGCGGGCGGGACTGCTTCGAGGCCCAGGCGCCGATGCGGCTGCCGCGTGCGCGTGACGCATAGTAGGCGTCCGCTTCCTCGTCGCTCACGAGCTCTACGTTGCCGCGGACGCGGACCTGACGGCGAAGCGTTTTCCAATGGAAGCACATCGCGGCCTTTCTGGCCGACAAGATCTCGCGACCTTTCGTGCTTTCGTAATTTGTGTAAAACACAAATCCTCTGGTATCGTATCCCTTAAGCAGTACCATCCGGACATTGGGCATACCGTCCGAATCAACCGTAGAAAGCGCTAAGGCATTGGGATCATTAGGTTCGGACTGCGTTGCATCCTCAAACCACTTGCCGAACAGTTCGTACGGCTCGGCGCTTTCGGTGAAATCTTCCGTTAAAGGTTCGTTAGTCATTTGTCCTGCTCACTATCCTCGAACTTGAGAGGAGCGCCCCGTTGAAGCGTTCGCCGATGAATACACATTACGGTCCACGCTCGGCTCTGACCTACCTGAGCAGGTCAGTGGTTGTTGCTGGTCTCGTAACATGCCTATATGGCTGCGGGTCGGGAATGCAAGGTGTTCTCGGATCGGGTATCGATTCCGTATTGACGACGTCATCCACGCCAGCTCCACAGGTGACTGACCCCAACGGACCGGCAATCCTGATGGCGCTCACGCAGAACCCCACACCCGGGGTTGAGTGGGAAAACGCGGAAGATGGCGCGAGAGGCAAGATCTCATCCGTCGACCGCAAGGATAAGAATGGCGTTTCGTGTCTGGCGTTCCGGTCCACGCGTGAAAGTTTTGACGGCATTCACCTCTATGAGGGCGAGGCCTGCCAGACGCCACGTGGCATCATGGCGCTTCGTTCGCTGACGCGCCTGTAGCAGTCAAAGCAAGCCATTGATCCTGCCGCACATCTGGAATTCAACAGATTCCGTGCGCATATATGTTACAAGTATTTGATCAAAACCTCCTCCTGCCTTGCGGGTGTTGAGAAGCTTGTGCGGATAGAACGAAGATGAAGAGTCCATACGAAGTTCTGGGCGTGCAAAAAGGTGCGTCCGAGAAGGAGATAAAGTCGGCTTTTCGTCGACTGGCGAAGAAGTATCATCCGGACCAGAATCCGGACGACCCGCAAGCCAAGGAACGGTTCTCCGAGATCAGCCAGGCATACGAACTTCTGGGCGACGAAAAGAAGCGCAAGCAGTACGACAACGGCGAGATCGACGAGGCTGGCCGGCCGCGCTTCCATGGCTTCGAGGCAGGTGCGCAGGGCGACCCGTTCTCGGGATTCCGCAGGGGCGGGCCCGGTGGCAGCCACTTCGAGTTCCGTACGGGCGATGGCTTTGGTGCGGGTGACATCTTCAGCGAATTGTTTGGCGATGCCTTTGGCCGTGGCGGCAGTGGCGCTGGCGCTGGCTTTTCCGGTCGGCGCGGCGGACAGCGTCCCGATGGCATGGGCGATGTCACCGTATCGCTCGGCGTTACAGTGGAGGAAATCGCAACGGGCGCCAAGGTGACGGCCGTGTTCCCGGATGGACGCAAGCTGGCGATCAAGTTGCCGCGCTTCGTGGAAGACGGGCAGACAATCCGGCTCAAGGGGCAGGGCAATCCGACGCCATTTGGTTCGTCGGGCGACGCACTCGTCAAGCTTAACATCAAGCCGCATCCGCTCTACCGGATTGAGGGCCGCGACCTTCACGTGGATCTGCCGGTGTCGCTCAGGGACGCCGTTCTGGGCGCCAAGGTTGCAGTGGATACTCCAACGGGCAAGGTTGCCGTCGCCATCCCCGCATGGTCGAGCTCTGATCGCACACTACGCCTGAAGGGCAAGGGATTGCCGCTGAAGAACGAAGGCAACGGGGATCTCTACGCTCATGTCCGCATCATGTTGCCGGAGGGCGGAGACCCGGCGCTGCAGGCTCTGTTCACGCGAACAGAGGCCTGATGCTTGACAGCCAGGGGGCGGCACGAGGCAGTGTCCGGTCCCGGGCCATGTTACTTGCTCGATCGAGTGACGGTTGTAATTCAGACGTTAAGTGTCGCGGTCGCCTTGCCAAGCTTGAAGCATTCGTGCTGCTGTGCGATAGGGCAGTCGCCGCAAATTTCTTCGGAGAATCGACTATGGCAAGTGGCAATGGCCTCATGGCCGGCAAGCGCGGAGTGATCCTTGGTGTTGCCAACAACCGCTCCATCGCCTGGGGTATCGCGAAAGCGCTGGTAGCTGAGGGTGCTGAAATCGCGCTGACCTATCAGGGCGAAGCGTTGAAGAAGCGCGTTGAACCTCTTGCAGCCGAACTAGGTGCTACCGTTGTTGGACATTGCGATGTCACGGACCTTGAGAGCGTTGACAATGTTTTTGCCGAGGTGGGGAGGCTTTGGGGCAAGATCGATTTCGTGGTGCACGCGATCGCGTTTTCCGACAAGGATGAACTGACCGGCCGCTATGTGGAGACCACGCGCGACAATTTCCTGCGCACGATGGATATTTCCGTTTTCTCGCTGACCGCAGTTGCAAAGCGCGCCGAACCGCTGATGGCAGAAGGCGGCTCGATCCTGACGCTGACCTACTACGGTGCAGAGAAGGTTATGCCGCACTACAACGTCATGGGCGTTGCCAAGGCGGCTCTCGAGGCGAGTGTGCGCTACCTGGCCGTGGATCTCGGCTCGAACAACATCCGCGTCAACGCTATCTCGGCTGGCCCGATCAAGACGCTGGCTGCCTCGGGCATTGGTGACTTCCGCTACATCCTCAAGTGGAACGAGTATAATGCGCCGCTGAAGCGCGTCGTCACGATCGAAGAGGTGGGCGATTCCGCGCTCTACCTCCTGTCGCGTCTGTCGCGCGGTGTCACCGGCGAGGTCCTGCACGTCGACTCAGGCTATCACGTGGTTGGCATGAAAGCGGTAGACGCTCCCGACATTTCCGTCGTCGGCGACTAGGATCACGGGCCCTTGAACCTTCGTTCAAGGGCTCTAACGTATTGGGAAGCGGGTTCTTTTCAGTTTTGCGTAATCGGAAACGGGTGTGAGTGCGCTTCTCTACATTGTCAGGCACGGGCAGACGGACTGGAACGCCGAGCAGCGCCTGCAGGGTCAGGCGGAAGTTGACCTCAACGAGGTTGGCCGCACGCAGATCGAGCGCAACGCCAAGCTGCTCGCTTCCCTCATAAGCACTCCCTCCGACTTCGATTTTGTCTCAAGTCCGCTGCGCCGCACGCGGGCAACGATGGAACGCATCCGCCAGGAATTCGGGTTGCCTGCCGAGGGCTATGCAACCGATGTCCGCCTGATGGAGCTGCACTTCGGCGACTGGCAGGGGCATACCTATGCCGAGCTCGAGCAGCTGCGGCCAGGATCGACCCTGGAACGGCACGAACAGAAGTGGACGTTCGTGCCGCCTGGTGCCCAGGCGGAAAGCTACCAGATGCTCGCGGACCGCGTGGCGGAGTGGTTGGCTGACGTCAGGCAACCGACCATCTGCACTACCCATGGTGGTGTCATCCGAGTGCTGTTCCATCTGATTGGCAAGATGCCTACCGGGGACGCAGTCAACATGCCGGTGCCGCAGGACCTCGTTCTGCGCGTTACGGGCGGCAGGCTGGAGTGGCTGTAAGAAACGCAAAGGGGAAAGCGTAGCCCTCCCCAAAAAAATCCTAGTGAAGGATCACTCAGGAATGAAAAGGTCGGTGATCTGCTTGGCGCCCGAGCTGTCGACCTGGTAGGCGATCACGACCTCGGCGCCTTTCTCAAGACCGGATGTATCCATCTCCGAAGGAAGCTTGTAGGTGGAGCCATCGCTGAGCGTGATGGTCATCTTGTCGGGGTCGATTGCAGTGATCTTTCCCTCTGTATCCGCCGCGAGGGCTGGAAAGGACACGCCGAGAAGCGCTAAGCCAAGAATCAGGGCGGGTACTCGCATTTCAGGCCTCTATCGTTGCTATTGTGGTCATAGCGGAATGAATGGGATTCAATCAGCGGAATATGTCAAAAGTAGAACATAGCGGTGGCGTTTGACCAGACTGCGAAAGCGAAATAGAAGCGGCGCCAGGTAAGAGGAAGCGGTCAATGTCGCACAACACTTTCGGATATTTCTTTCGCGTCACCACGTGGGGCGAGAGCCACGGTCCCGCCATCGGTGGGGTCGTTGATGGCTGCCCGCCCGGCATCCGTTTCAAGCTGAGCGAGATCCAGGCTGAGCTCGACCGCCGGCGGCCCGGCAAGTCCCGCTTCGTCACGCAGCGCCGCGAGCCCGATGAAGTGAAGATCCTTTCCGGCGTGCTCCCTGACGAGGACGGTGAAACGTTGATCACCACCGGTACGCCGATCTCGATGCTGATCGAGAACGTGGACCAGCGCTCCAAAGACTATGGTGAGATTGCCGACCGCTACCGCCCAGGCCATGCCGATTATGCCTATGATCAGAAGTATGGCATCCGCGACTATCGCGGTGGCGGACGCTCCTCTGCGCGCGAGACCGCTGTGCGTGTGGCTGCTGGTGCGTTGGCTCGCAAGGTAGTGCCCGGACTTGTTGTTCGCGGCGCACTCGTCTCCATGGGCGAGAAGGACGTCAACCGGGACAATTGGGACTGGGATTTCGTCAATGACGCCGAGAACCCGTTCTTCACGCCGGACCGTGACTCGGTCGCCGAGCTCACGGAATATCTCGATGGCATCCGCAAAGCAGGATCATCCGTTGGCGCGATCATCGAGATCGTGGCCGAAGGCGTGCCGGCAGGTCTCGGCGAGCCGCTCTATGGCAAGCTGGACCAGGATATAGCTTCGAACATCATGTCCATCGGCGCGGTCAAGGGTGTCGAGATCGGCAACGGTTTCGAGGCCGCCCGCATCCGCGGCGAACAGAACGCTGACCAGATGCGCATGGGTCCGGACGGTAAGCCGGTGTTCCTCTCCAATCATGCGGGGGGAATCCTCGGTGGCATCTCCACCGGCCAGCCGGTGATCGCCCGTTTCGCGGTGAAGCCCACCTCCTCGATCCTGACGCCCCGTCAGTCAATCGACCGGTTCGGCAATGAGGTCGATGTGCTGACCAAGGGCCGTCATGACCCGTGCGTCGGCATTCGCGCGGTGCCGATCGGTGAGGCCATGGTCGCCTGCGCGATTGCCGATCACTACCTGCGCCATCGCGGTCAGACCGGCAGAAGTGCAGGCTCGAACTGGTAAGTCACAACTATCTCGCCTTGCGCCGCCTCAGGCAGGCGCGAGACAACTTTTCCGATGGCGGCCGGCTGAAACAAGAAGTATAGGCCACAAACAGTTCAGGAGGCATTGCGCCGCAGCGATGGCTTCGGAGCCTGATGTGTGTGCTTCACATCGAGGCTCTGGCGCAATTGAGAGCTGCGCAATATTAGGATGGTGCTGTCGGGCAGCTGCCGTTAAATGCTGGCAGTTTGAATTTCGGCCGTCCATGCGAGGTAAAATGGCGTACGATCAGAAGAAGGTAGTCGAGGCTCTACGGGCGTTTGAGCGCGGCGAAATTGTTGTTGTCATGGATGACGACGGCCGTGAAAACGAGGGCGATTTGATTGTTGCTGCCGTTCACTGCACGCCCGAGAAGATGGCGTTCATCGTTCGTCACACGTCCGGCATCGTCTGTGCGCCGATGACCCGCGACGAGGCACGCAGGCTGAACCTCGCCCCGATGGTGGCGGAAAACGATGCTCCGCATAGCACGGCCTTCACCGTTTCCGTTGATTTCAAGCATGGTACGACCACCGGCATCTCGGCCGAGGACCGTACGCTGACCGTGCGCAATCTGGCGAACCCGAATGTCGGTTCCGGCGATTTTGTTCGCCCCGGCCACATCTTCCCGCTGGTTGCCCGTGAGGGCGGTGTGCTCATGCGCTCCGGCCACACCGAGGCAGCAGTCGACCTCTGCAAGCTCGCCGGCCTTCCACCGGTTGGCGTGATCTGCGAGCTGGTGAACGACGACGGTACGGTCATGCGCGGCCCGCAGGTCAGCGCCTTCGCGGAAAAGAACGGCCTGAAGCAGGTCTCGGTGGCTGACCTCATTGCGTATCGCCAGCGTCAGGAAAAGCTGATCGAGCGCCACGGCAGCTTCAAGATCGAGACCTCCGGCGGTCCTGCAACGGCCTACACTTATTCGCTTCCGTGGGAGCCGATGCAGCACGTAGCCATCGTGTTCGGCGATATCCGTGATGGTCAGGACGTTCTGGTCCGACTCCACAGGGAGAATGTGATCTCGGACGTGTTCGGCACGGAGCAGCGCGCACAGAGCATTGCAGAACGCATGGCCCGTGAAGGCCGCGGCGTGCTCGTCTATCTGCGTGGTGGCAACGTGGGTGCTTCGCAGGACAACCGTCCGAGCCGCCTCCACGAATCCGAGAGCCATGCACAGGCCATCGAGCGCGAAAACGAATGGCGCGAGATTGGCCTTGGCGCGCAGATTCTGAAGGATCTGGGTATTACCTCGATCCGCCTGCTGGCACAGCGCGAGCGCCACTTCGTGGGTCTGGAAGGTTTCGGTATCGAGATTATCGACACCGAAATTATCTGATAGAATTCGATTCAGGTTTCGAGGGAAGCGCTCTCGCCCGAGGGCGCTTTTTTCGTTTGTGGATGCGAGGGGGCGAATGGCCACGCGTTTCTATACCCACAGCACCTATCTGGATCA
>Ga0182741_1005444_pt1 | contig 11814 bp, 9 predicted proteins | sample eDN5th37CBELigOP_FD_128874 | JGI IMG/M metagenome (GOLD analysis project Ga0182741, IMG submission 128874) | Enriched Organic Plus compost microbial communities from Emeryville, California, USA - eDNA 5th pass 37_C BE-Lig OP (version 2) (version 2) ...
ATCGCATCCCGGCGCACCTCCTCCTGGCCCGTCGAGATCGGGAAGGTCAACGCATCGACGATGATGTCCTGCGGCGACAGACCCCACTTGCCCGTCAGATCCGCGATCAACCGCTCCGCGATCCGCACCTTGTGATCGGCGGTCCGGGCCTGGCCCTCCTCGTCGATCGTCAACGCGACCACCGCCGCACCGTGCTCGACCACGTGCTGCATGATCCGCTCGAACCGCGAACCCGGACCGTCACCGTCCTCGTAGTTCACCGAGTTCACCGCACACCGGCCACCGAGATGCTCGAGACCCGCCCGGATCACGTCCGGCTCCGTCGAGTCGATCATGATCGGCAACGTCGACGACGTCGCGAACCGACCCGCCAGCTCCGCCATGTCCACCGCACCGTCACGACCGACGTAGTCGACGTTCAGGTCCAGCATGTGCGCACCGTCGCGGATCTGATCCTTCGCGATATCCAGGCACTTGTCCCAGTCCGCGGCGAGCATCGCCTCCCGGAACGCCTTCGACCCGTTCGTGTTCGTCCGCTCACCGATCATCAGGATCGACGCGTCCTGCTCGAACGGCACCGAGGTGTACAGCGACGACACCCCCGGCTCCGGCTGCGGGGCGCGCGGCGCCGGTTCCACACCCCGCACCGCCTCGGCGACCTGCCGGATGTGCTCCGGGGTCGTGCCACAGCAGCCACCGACGAATGCCAGCCCGTACTCGGCGACGAACCCTGCCAGGGCCTCCGCCAGCTCCTCCGGCTGCAACGGATACTCCGCGCCGTTCGCACCCAGCACCGGCAGACCCGCGTTCGGCATCACCGACACCGGGATCCGCGCGTGCTGCGACAGGTACCGCAGATGCTCGGTCATCTCGGCCGGGCCGGTCGCGCAGTTCAGACCGATCAGGTCGATGCCCAGCGGCTCCAACGCCGTCAACGCCGCACCGATCTCCGACCCGAGCAGCATCGTGCCCGTCGTCTCCACCGTCACGTGCGCGACGATCGGCACCCGCCGGCCCGCCTGCTCCATCGCCCGCTTGCTGCCGATGATCGCGGCCTTCGCCTGCAGCAGGTCCTGGCAGGTCTCCACCAGGATCGCGTCCACGCCGCCGTCGATCATGCCCAGCGCCGACTCGACATACGCGTCGCGCAGCGCCGCGAAAGGCGCGTGACCGAGGGTGGGCAGCTTCGTACCCGGACCCATCGACCCGATCACCATGCGCGGCGTCCCGTCGGCGGACGGACCCATCTCGTCGGCGACCTCACGGGCCAGGCGGGCACCACGTTCGGACAGATCACGGATACGGTCGGCGATGTCGTAGTCGGCGAGGTTGGGCAGGTTGCAACCGAAGGTGTTGGTCGAGACCACGTCCGCGCCGGCCTCGAAATACGCCCGATGGATCCCACGGATCACATCGGGGCGAGACTCGTTGAGGATCTCGTTGCACCCCTCCAAGCCGCGGAAGTCGTCGAGCGACAGATCCGCGGCCTGCAACATGGTGCCCATCGCCCCGTCTCCGATGACAACGCGCCGCTTCAGCGCATCGAGCAGGACGGAATGCAGTGGGGTGGACATGCCCTTCAGACTAGTGGGCGCCCGGATCGGGGCGGGTCGTAGGCTGGACGGGTGAGCGCACCCGACTTTCCCGAGAGCCCGGACCAGGACGTCCCAGTCCTGCGCGATCCGGTACTCGTCGCCGCCTTCGAAGGGTGGAACGACGCCGGCGACGCCGCCAGCGGCGCCGTCGAACATCTCGAACTGATCTGGGACGCCGAGCCCTTCGCCGAGCTCGACTCGGAGGAGTACTACGACTACCAGGTCAACCGGCCCCAGGTCCGGCTCATCGACGGCGTCACCCGCGAGATCGTCTGGCCCACCACCCGGCTGTCCCTGTGCTCGCCTCCCGGCGCCGACCGCGACGTCGTCCTGCTCCACGGCATCGAACCGAGCATGCGCTGGCGCAGCTTCTGCGACGCCATCATCGAACTCGTCGACGAACTGCAGGTCCACACCGTCGTGCTGCTCGGAGCCCTCCTCGCCGACACTGCCCACACCCGGCCCGTCCCGGTGACCGGCACCGCCTACAGCTCCGAGGCCGCCGAACGCTTCAAGCTGCAGACCTCCCGCTACGAAGGCCCCACCGGCATCACCGGCGTCCTGCAGGACGCCTTCGTCCGCGCCGGCATCCCCGCCGTGTCCTTCTGGGCGGCCGTCCCCCACTACGTGTCCAACCCACCCAACCCCAAGGCCACCGTCGCGCTGCTGCGTCGCGTCGAGGACGTCCTCGACATCGAGGTGCCCCTCGGCGAACTCCCCCTGCTCGCCGAGGAGTGGGAACAGACCGTCACCGACATGATCGAGGACGACGAGGAGATCGCCGAGTACGTGCGGACCCTCGAGGAACGCGGCGACGCAGAGGCCGAGGAGGACATCTCGGAGGTCATCGCGAAGATCGACGGCGACGCCCTCGCCGCGGAGTTCGAGCGCTATCTGCGTCGACGGGGCCCCGGCGGCTTCAACCGGTGAGCGCGGTTCGCGAACCGCTGCAGCGCGCGGCGCTGTACGCGGGTGGATTCCTCGGGCCCTTCGGCGGCAGTGTCGTCGTGTCGATGCTCCCGGAGATCGGTGCCGACGTCGGCGTCTCCACCGGGGCCGCGGCCACCACGGTCACCGCCTACCTCGCGGTGTTCGCAGCGACCATGCTGTTCTCCGGCACACTCGGTACCCGCTGGGGGCGGGTGCGCACCGTCCGCAGCGCCTATGCGGTGTACGCGGCCGTATCGCTCGCCGCTGCTCTTGCTCCCACCTTCTCCCTGCTCCTCGGCGCGCGGATGCTGCAGGGCGCCGCGAACGCCTTCACCACTCCGATCCTCCTCGCCGCCCTGGCGATGGTCACCCCCAAGGACCGGCTCGGTCGGGCGCTCGGGTTGTTCGGGGCGATGCAGGCCACCGGTCAGACCGTCGCCCCTCTGGTGGGCGGACTCGCCGCCGAGACCAGCTGGCGCTGGTCGTTCGTGGTCCTCGCCGCCGCGGCGGTGGTACTCACCGTCATCGGCCTGCCCGACTCGGTACGCGACGAGACGGCCGGCCGCGAACCGGCCCGCCTGCGTGACGCACTCGGACCGTACGTGCTTCGGATCGGTGTGGTGGCTCTGCTCGGCAACGCTGCACTCGGCGGATTGAACTTCCTGTTGGCCTTCCGCACCGAGGACTTCTTCGGGCTCACCTCGTCCCAGCGCGGTGCCCTGCTGACCTTGTTCGGTCTCGCCGGCATCCTCACCGCCCGTCCTGTCGGCATGCTCATCGACCGTGTGGGCGCCCGCCGCTCGCTGATCGTCGGCGCGCTCGGCGGGGCGGCCCTCGTGGTGACGATCGGTGGTGCGTCCTCCCTGGTGATCATCTCCGTCGCCTGGTTCCTCGCGGGAGTCGCATCGCAGTGCATCCTGGTCGGCGTCAACGCCGCAGTACTCGGCGGCGGTGGCGGCAACCGCGGCGGTGCGGTCTCGGTGGTACAGGCTTTCCGCTTCGGCGGCCAGGCCTTCTCCCCTGTGCTGCTCACACCGGTCTATGGGGCAGAGCCTTTCGCGGCCTTCCTCGTACCTGCTGTTCTGCTCGCAACGGTGGTGCCCATCGCGACACCTCGGACCGGTCCTCGCCCTTCCTGATCTCCAGCCCGCCTCGCGGTTTCACAGTCGGCGAGGGTCGGTGAGCTCCCTTGTGAGGTGATGTGTGTGGGAGGGAGGGATTCTGTATTTCTATGGTTTCCGTCTTATCCAGAATAATTTCGGATCGTTCTGCCACGCCCCGGGGTCCGTCCGGTCCATCGTTTGAAGGCGACCGTGAAGCTCGACGCGTCCGAGTAGCCCAGTCGTCTCGCCACCCTCTCCACCGGCAACCCGGCATCGAGCAGTTCCTCGGCCACTGCCCCGAAGGTCTCCGCGACGATCGCACGGTAGGAGGTCCCCTCCTCCCCCAGCCTGCGTCGCAGTGTGCGCACGCTGGTCCCCAGCTCCCGAGCCACCCGCTCCTGGGTCGGCCCCTCCGCTGCGGTCCGCAGCAGCACCTCCCGCACACTGCTGCTCAGCCCGCTGCGGCTCTGTCGTCGCTGCAGCAGCTCGGCGCACTCCCGCAACAGCACCGCCGCGGCCTCCGGGCTGGCGGTCGGCATGGGGCGATCCAGCGCCCGCGCGTCCACGACCACCGCGTGCGGCCCGGTGGTTCCGACGACCCGGTAGCCGTGCGAGGCCAGGACCGGACCCACCCGCTCCCCCAGCGTCGAGTCCACCTCGATACGCCGTACCTCGGACCGGTCTCCCCACAGGGCTTCCCAGTGTGTGAGCATCCCCGACACGTCCCGTTCGAACAGGAACCCGCGGGCCTGTGCCGGCACATGCCGGTCGTCGAGACAGAAGCGAACCTCGTCGCCGTCGTAGCGCAGGGCTGCCCGGGAGAACGCGAAGGTGAGATCGAAGAAACGGGTGCCGACCTCGATCGCCTCCCGCACCGTCGCGCAGCTGAGCAGGGCGTAGCCGAAGATGCCGTGGACCACGGCCTGATAGCGGCGGCCGAGCACGAACCCCTCCCCCGGCGCGTCGTCCAGTGCCGTCACCAGGTTGGTGATCACCGTCAGTTCCTGCTCGTCGGTGATCTCCCGTCCCGGCTCCGCCAGAGCGGCTTCGGTCAGCCCGGTGCCGGCAAGCAGTGTCTGCGGGGCGATGCCGCGTTCGCGGCCGAACGACACGAGCAGGGCCGCGCTCGTCGCCGCGCGGCGGGAGGTCCAGCTGTTCACGAGGACCCATCTTTCGGCACCGTGGCCGAAATTCACAAGAACTTGCCGATAGTGGCATGGCTCACGATCCTCGCCGTTCCTAGCGTGGGCAACAGCAAGGACACACGAACGAAAGGACGACGCCGCATGAGCGCGAACCTGCAGGGCAGACGAGTGGTCATCACCGGTGGTGCCCGCGGCATCGGACGGGCGACCGCGGAGGCGCTGGTCGCCGCCGGCGCCCGCGTGGCCATCGGCGACATCGATCAGGACCTGGTGCGCGAGACCGCCGCCGCCATCGGGGACCGCTTCGGCACCACCGTGCTCGGCGCCCACGTCGACGTGACCGACCGCGCCTCGTTCGAGGAGTTCCTCGGCCTCGCCGAACTCGAACTCGGCGGACTCGACGTGCTCGTCAACAACGCCGGCATCATGCCCACCGGTGCCTTCCTCGACGAGACCGACCTCGTCACCGACCGGCAGATCGGCGTGAACATCCGCGGCGTGATCCTCGGATCGAAGATCGCGGCCGCGCGCTTCACCGCCCAGGGCCACGGCCAGATCGTCAATCTCGGCTCCGTCGTGGGCATCGAGGGTGCACCCGGTCTCGCCGTCTACTCGGCCACCAAGCACGCGGTGATCGGCCTCGGCGCGGTGCTGCGCCAGGAACTGGCCGAGTCGAACGTCGTGGTCTCCACCATCGCACCGGGTTTCGTGCGCACCGAACTCATCGCGGGCATGAAGCCGAACGCCCTCATCGAGAAGGTCGCGATGGTCGGCCCGGAGGACGTCGCCGCCGCGATCGTCGACGTGATCACGAAGCGCCGCCCCGGCCTGCGGTACGTGCCGCGCGCGGCGGGGGTGATCCTCGGTGTGCTGAAGCTGTTGCCGGAGGCCACCCGCTACCGCCTGTCGGCGGCGTTCGGGCTGCAGAAGCTGGCGCTGAACACCGACGAGACCGCCCGGGCGGCGTACCGGCAACGCACCGAAGCGCCGGAGCCCCGCACCGAAGCGACCTCGCCCGCGAAGAAGAACGTGTCCGGCAGCGCACGCTGAACGCGGCTGCGCTGCCGGCCCGGGATCACTCGGTCGGCAGCGCAGCCAGCGACTGCACGGTGGCGTCGAGAGCCCGCGCGGCCTCGGCGCCCTTCTTCACGAAGTGCTTGGTGAAGTATTCGACGTGGTCGCTGTGCTCGTGGAAATGGTGCGGGGTCAGCACCACGGAGAACACCGGCACGTCGGTGTCGAGCTGGACGCGCATGAGCCCGTCGATGACGGCGGTGGCGACGAAGTCGTGCCGGTAGATGCCGCCGTCCACGACCAGGCCGGCGGCGACGATGCCGGCGTAGCGGCCGGACTGCGCGAGGCGCTTGGCGTGCAGCGGGATCTCGAAGGCTCCGGGCACCTCGAAGAAGTCGATCGAGTCCTCCGGCCAGCCGAGCGTGCCGATCTCCTCGGTGAAGCCGATCTTCGCCTGGTCGACGATGCTGCGGTGCCATGTGGCCTGGACGAAGGCGATCCGGCCGGTGGTGTTGTTCATGTCACGAAACTAGCGCATGGCGCCGTTGTGGGCCGGGTGTGGTGGGGGTGGTGTCCGGACCACCGTGATTTCGTTAATTTCTCTTTTCCGTTCTGCACAGAGTGGCTATCGTGGTGGATGTGACTGCGCCCGGTACCGCCCCCGCCAATCCGATCGGCCCCCGCCCCGAGCGGCACATCGACATCTACCGCCGCGCCGCGGCGCGGCTCGAAGCGTGCCTGCCGCTGGGTTGGTCGTTGTCGAGCGACCGCGCCCGCTCCCCCGAGGCCCCCACCCGCCTGCTGGTCACCGCCCCCGACGGCGAGTCGGTCTCCTTCGCCGTCGTCACCTCCCGCGGTGTGCTCAGCGGCGACGTCGCCCGCATCGCCGCCGACCTGTCCGATGCCGATCGTGGCTTCGTGTGCGCCCACTATCTGTCCGATCCGGTGCGCCGCCAGCTCGACCAGCACGGCATCTCCTACGCCGACGCGACCGGCAACCTCTCCCTCGTCGCGGCCCGCCCGGCGATCTGGGTGCGCGACCGCGGTGCCGACGCCGATCCGTGGCGCGGCCCCGGCCGCCCCTCCGGGGTGCTGACGGGTGAGCCGTCCGATCGGGTGGTGCGGGCGCTGGCCGATCATGTGGGCGAACTCAGCGTCCCGGAGCTGATCAAGCTGTCCGGGGCCTCCACCGGCGCGACCTACCGGGTGGTGGAGGTGCTCGTCGAACGCGAACTGGTGCGACGGGTCCCCCGCGGCCCGATCGTCGAGGTGCGCTGGGAGCCGATGCTGCGCGCCTGGGCCGGGGAGCGGAAGGTGTGCGCGGTGCGGCGGTTCGCCGCCCCCGAGGGGGTCGCGGCGATCCGTGCCCGCCTCGCCGAGCGCGTCGACATCCCCTACGCGCTCACCGGTGTCGGTGCCACCGACTACGCCGCGCCGGCGTTGCTCGAGGCGTACGCCGACGATCCCGACGACTTCGCCGATGCGCTCGGGTTGCGTCCGGTGGACCACGGTGGCGACGTGGTGGTGGCGATCCCGTGGTCGCCGGTGGCCTTCGATCGGATGGATCGCCGTGGTGGGCTGCGTCACGTCGCGGTGTCGCATCTGTACGCCGATCTGCTGGCGGGTCCGTTCCGCAACGACGATGCGGCCGAACATCTCCGGGAGCAGCTCACCGCCGAGGAGGCGCGCTGGCGCCGGCCGTTGCGGTGATCGAGTTCCGGATCGGAGGCATGTGTCCGAGGTGTACGGTTCGAGACGAACGGCCCGCCGGGACGACAGGAGGACCGAGACGATGACCACGCTCCGCGCCGTGGAGGAGCTGCCGGCGGCTCTGGCCGCGCATTCCTCGCCCGGACGAGTGGCCGACGAGCTGGCCGCGCGCCTGTCCGGGCGCCGGCCCGCGGTGTTCCTCGACTACGACGGAGTGCTCACTCCCATCGTCGCCCGCCCCGAGGACGCGGTGTGGTCGGACGGGATGCGCCGCACCGTGCGGGAACTCGCCGACCGGTGCTCGGTGTGCATCGTCACCGGCCGCGACCGCGAGGTGGTGCAGCAGCTGATGGGCGTCGACGATCTCGTCGTCGCCGGCAGTCACGGTTTCGACATCTGGAGCCCGGCCACCGGTCCGATCGCCCACGACGTGCTCGACGACTTCACCGATCTGGTCGGCGAGGTCACCGCGCTGCTGCGCGAACGGGTCGACGGTATCGCCGGGGTGGGCATCGAACCGAAGCGGGCGTCGGTGGCGGTGCACTACCGGCAGGCCCATCCTGCCGACCGGCCGCGGGTGACCGCGCTGGTCGAGACGTTGCTCGCCGAGAACAGCGGCCGCCTCGACATGGTGCCCGGGAAGATGGTCTACGAACTCAAGCCCGCCGTCGACTGGGACAAGGGCCGGGCCGTGCTGCACCTGATCGACGTGCTCGGCCTGACCGGGGAGGAGGTGCTGCCGTTGTATCTCGGCGACGACATCACCGACGAGGACGCCTTCCGGGCGCTGCAGGGCCGGGGCGTCGGGATCCTCGTGGGCAGCCCCGACGATCCGGAGATGGCCGAGCGCCGGACCGCCGCCGACTTCGTCCTGCCGTCGGTGGATGCCGTGCAGGACTTCCTGTCCGTGCTGGGGAGGTAGCGGCACCCACCTCTCCCCCGCGCGGTCTTTCCGCTCGTATCGGTTCCGACTCCCAGGAGGCGTCCGTGTCCGACCCGGATTACACGTTCGACCCCGAATTCACTCTCGGATACGACCGTTTCGATCCCGAGGACGAGGCGCTGCGCGAGTCGCTGACCTCCACGGGCAACGGGTACTTCTGCACGCGGGGCACCGCGGAGTGGGAGGACATGGGTGAGGTCCACTATCCGGGGACCTATGCGCACCGTTGCTACAACCGCGAGACCACGATCATGGGCGGCAATCCCGTCCTCAACGAGGATCTGGTCAATCTGCCGAACTGGCTCGTGCTCAAGCTGCGCATCGAGGGTGAGGACGCGATCCGGTTGTCGAACGTGGAGATCCTGTCCTACCGGCACGTCTACGACATCCGCACGGCGACGGTGGTGCGGGAGCTGCGGTTCCGGGATCGGCGGTTGCGCGAGACCACGCTGCGCAGCCGCCGGTTCGTGAGCATGGCGCATCCCCACCAGGGTGCCGTCGAGTGGTCGCTGACCCCGGAGAACTGGTCGGGGCGGGTGGAGATCGTCTCCGCGCTCGACGGGCGGGTCACCAACCGGGCGGTCGCCCGGTACCGCGATCTCGAGGGCCGGCATCTCGACCCGGTGTCCCCGCGTACCTTCGGGCCGGAGACGATCGCGTTGAAGGTGCAGATCCGCCAGTCGGACATCTACATCGCGCAGGCCGCGCGCACGCGGGTGTTCCGGGACGGCTCGCCGGGGCCGATGCTGATCGACCGTGACCTGTACCAGACGGAGGACTACATCCAGCAGGTGCTGGCGTTCGAGGTCTCCGCGGGCGCCACGGTGCGGGTCGAGAAGCTGGTGACGATGTTCACCTCCCGCGACGACGCGATCACCGAGCCGTTGGCGACCGCGGGTCGGCACGTGTTGCGTTGCCCTGATTTCGCGGAGGCCTGGGCCGAGCACGCCGCGGCCTGGGACGAGTTGTGGGACATCTGCGACATCCGGTTGCCGCGGGAGCCGCGCGCCCAGTTGCTGTTGCGCCTGCACGTCTCGCATGTGCTGCAGGTGTGTTCGCGGCACACCGCCCGGCTGGATGCGGGGGTGCCGGCGCGGGGGTTGAACGGGGAGGCCTATCGCGGGCACGTGTTCTGGGACGAGACGTTCGTCTATCCGTTCCTGGATCTGCGGGCGCCGGAGATCAGCAAGGGGTTGATCCTGTACCGCTACCGGCGGCTGGGTGAGGCGCAGGCCGCGGCGCGGGAGGCCGGTTACCGGGGGGCGATGTATCCCTGGCAGAGCGGCAGCGACGGCACCGAGGAGACCCAGACGGTGCATCTGAATCCGCTGTCGGGGCAGTGGGATCCGGATCTGAGCCGCAATCAGCGGCATGTGAGCGCGGCGATCTTCTACAACGTGTGGCGGCATTTCCAGGCCACCGACGATGTGGAGTTCCTCGCCGACTACGGGGCGGAGATGATGCTCGAGATCGCCCGGTTCTGGGCGTCGATCGCGCACTACGCCCCGGAGCGGGACCGGTACGAGATCCACGGGGTGATGGGCCCGGACGAGTTCCACGAGATGTATCCGGGGTCGTCGGAGCCGGGTTTGCGCAACAACGCCTACACGAACGTGATGGTGGCGTGGATCGCCGCGCGGGCGCTGGACGTCTTCGAGGTGCTGTCGACGAGCCGGCAGACGGCGTTGCGGGCGGCGCTGCGGGTGACCGACGACGAGTTGCGTACCTGGTCGGAGATGAGCCGGAAGATGTTCGTGCCCTTCCACGACGGGGTGATCAGCCAGTTCGAGGGGTACGAGGAGCTCGAGGAGCTGGACTGGGACTACTACCGGTCGAAGTATTCGAACATCGGGCGGATGGATCGCATCCTGCGGGCGGAGGGCGACGACCCGAACCGCTACAAGGTGTCGAAGCAGGCGGACACGGTGATGTTGTTCTTCCTGTTCGACGACGAGGAGTTGCGGGCGGTGTTCGAGCGGCTGGGGTATCCCTACGATCGGGATCTGGTGCGCCGCACCGTCGAGTACTACGATGCGCGGACCACGCACGGTTCGACGCTCAGTCATGTGACGTTCGCGGGTGTGCTCGGCGGGTTCGACCCGCAGTCGTCGTGGCAGCGGTTCAAGCTGGCACTCGAGAGCGACGTGAGCGACCTGCAGGGCGGCACCACCAAGGAGGGCATCCACATGGGTGTCATGGGCGGCACCCTGGATCTGGTGCAGCGCTACTACGTCGGCGCCCGGGTGTACGGGGGGGTGCTGGTGTTCCGGCCGCGGTTGATCTCCCATCTGGACGGGGTGGCGTTCTCGATGCGTTATCGTGGCACCCCGCTGCGGGTGCACATCGACGGCAACGTGCTGACGGTGCTCGCCGAGGCGGAGGGTTTCCGGGTGCCGGTGCGGGTCGCACTGAACGGGGAGACCGTCGAGCTCGGGCCCGGGCAGTCGCACGCGTTCCGGTTGAACCCGGTGCCGGCGCAAGCCTGAGCTCGGAGGGCGGCGGTGGCGGATTTCCGGGCGGTGATCTTCGATGTCGACGGGGTGCTGGTGGACTCCCCGCACGAGCTCGCGTGGCGGGAGGCGCTGGCGGAGCTGCTGACCGGTGAGTGGGCCGGCCTGCGGGAGTGCACGTCGTGGACGCCGGAGGGTTTCACGGCGCAGGTGTACCGGCAGGTGGTGTCGGGGCGGCCGCGGCTGGACGGGGCCCGGGCGGCGCTGGAGTTCTTCGGGGTGCCGGACGCCGCGCGCCGCGCGGTCGAGTACGCCGACCGCAAGCAGGAATTGTTGTTGCGGTCGATCGACGAGCGGCGGTTCGCCGCCTACGACGACGGGGTGCGGTTCGTTGCGGTGGTGAAGGCGGCGGGGGCGGCGGTGGCGGCGGCGTCGTCGTCGAGGAACGCCGGGCGGTTGTTGGCGGCGATCCCGGCGGGGGACGGTTCGTTGCTGGAGTCGTTCGATGCGGATCTGTCGGGGCGGGAGGTCGCGCACGGCAAGCCCGCCCCGGATCTGTTCCTGGCGGCGGCCGCCGAGCTGGGGGTGCCGCCGGAGCGATGTGTGGTGGTCGAGGACGCGGTGAGCGGGATCGCGGCGGCGAAGGCCGGGGGGATGTGGGCGCTCGGGGTGGCCCGGTTCGACGACGCCGCCGAGCTCGAGGCGGCGGGCGCCGATCTGGTGGTGACCTCCCTGGACGAGGTGGACGTCGACGCGTTCACCGCTGGGCGCCTGGCCCGCCGCGGATCGGTGTGACGCTCAGTCGATTCCGACGCCCTGCCAGTGCCAGTCGGTGATCACCGGCATGTCCTCGCCGTGGGTGCGCACGTAGCGGGTGTGTTCGGCGAGGATGTTCTCGAGTTCCTCGCGGGCGTGCCCGGCGAT
>Ga0182741_1005446_pt1 | contig 11807 bp, 9 predicted proteins | sample eDN5th37CBELigOP_FD_128874 | JGI IMG/M metagenome (GOLD analysis project Ga0182741, IMG submission 128874) | Enriched Organic Plus compost microbial communities from Emeryville, California, USA - eDNA 5th pass 37_C BE-Lig OP (version 2) (version 2) ...
CAGGAGTTGCTCTAGTAGTATGCTTCAGCACTCGAAGCTGTACCATTCACGATTGGGACGTGGCGAACCCTGGTGATCCTCAGCGGAGTCTCGAGCTGACCTGTCGTGGCTGGCCAGTCCGGTTGTCATTCTCGAGCCATGGATCAAGGCTCTACAACACCGATCGTGCTGTGGACTCGTGAGTGTCTTCACAACACGCCAGTAGAACTGGTCCAGTTAAATGGTCAGAAGTTCCGGAAGGTTCCTACCGACGACAACGAGCGATTAGTGTTTGGTGCGCTTATTGACGATGATCCTATGGAGCAAACAACAAACTTCTTCTATCCCGCAGCCTGATGGTAGCTCAGACCAATTAACAACATCAGCCAGTCCAATGAGCGACATCCTTGTTGAGGCCAGCTTTCATGTTTGGAGTATATCAACCCCTATTCATTTATCATTTCCTGTTTTGGCAGCGCATCTAACGACATATCATGAATTGCTAGTCGGGTTTTCCAACGATGGTCGCTTTGGCTTGATGTACGACCAGCCACCACCGGTTTTTGAGACATCCACGATAGCCAGTTAGCCAGTTAAGGCGAACCTTGGGATACATTCATTGATGAGCAAATTCTGATGAGCGTAATAAATATGCACAAGTCCTATCTATTGCCGTGAGCGAGTTGACTCAGGGCTGCCTGCTCACTCACTCGAAGTGCTGTATTGGTATTGGTATAGGTACAGGTATTGGTATAGGGACTAGGCTTGTGCTTTAGGAGGACCAGCGCTTGCTGGATCATAGATTGAAGTAACCCCATCGTGGATGGCCAGCTGCCGCGCAGCTCTCCCATAATCTACATGACCATCTCCCGGTGTCAACTTCAGCTCTGAATCGGGCTGCCTTATGGCTGGCCGGAACACGCTTGGGGGCTGGTCATTCAAATTCCTTCACATTTCCGACATTGCTGAATCTCGGCGAGTACAGGACACCAGTCGATCATAATACGCGCTATTGATTGGTACCACCTGCTTGACCTGATTTGCGGGCCTCTACCTTCGCAGCAACCACAAGTAGTCAGCCAATCAAGACTTATTCCAGTCGCAGTTTGTTCTTCAACTGACCTGATCCCTTTTTGGCACACTAGCGAGTCCCATGAGCGGAAGAAAGGGAAGGCTCGCACCCGATTTGGAGGGTGACCCCGAAGCCGGCGATGCCGCCTTCGAATTCCTCTGGAAGGCGTACGAGGAGCAGGCCAAGGCGCGTGAAGATTATGAGCGCACCTCCATGCAAATCCAGCCCAAGCCTGGATTCGTCGCAAAGACGGTCACCGTGGAAGAAGGCAAGGCTGACGTAGGCGAGGAGCGTCAGAAGGTCATTCCCATCGACACCAAGGTGTTTATTAACATCTGTTCGCACAATGCGATTGGGCAAGCTAGCGAAGAACCTGGAGAAGCTGGAGAGGCCCCACGTCTGCGCGTTCCGCTCAGCTGTGGTCCACTCTTTGCAGACAAAGACGTGCACGGAAACTTTGCACTGACGTGTGATGTTGTATTCAACCCGTCTACCGTGCAAATGTGTGATGGTGACTTCAATTTCCGCCAATATGTTGTGCACATTGCAGGTGAGAAAATTCAAACTAAGTATAGTCTGCTTCTCGACGCAGAACGAGTGTCCTACCTGAAAAACATCAAGTACAAGGGCTCAAATGGTGTTCCACCCCCACAGCGCATCCGCAAACCGCAGTCAATGATTGAGGCCGAGGCACTAGCTGCGGCTGAAGCAGCCCGGCCCAAGAGCGCGAAAGACGCGATTTCAAAAGAAGTCGAGATGGCTCTACAGAAGGACTTCGAAGACCAGGTGTTCGGCCGTAATTCGGATATCGATTTAAAAGAAGCCAAAAGCAGAACAAGCAAATCATCGTCCAGTAGGTCTACGGCGTCGACTACATCCGCGCGACCTACGACGTCCATATCGACCGGCACGTCCACCTCAACGCAGTCCAGGAAATCTCTGATCGAGGAAGTGCCCACCGACGACCCAACAATCGTCGGCAAGCTCCCGGTTAAACGCACTCTCAAGTATAATCTCACTGTGACCCCGCAGGAGGATCCCACAGTAACGCTTTCGGTCCAGGACTATCTCAATCAGTACACCCAAGCCCCCATCAAAAGCATGAGGGCATCTCAACGAGCTGTCCTGGCGCAGCAAGAGGCGATCGCGCGCAGCATCCTCGGCTCGAGCGACAACAAGGGTGTCCCAACACCTTTGCACATGCAGCTCAAGGGCTCTCAGTCCAAGCCTCAGCCTCCGCCTCCTGAAGGACCCGTGCCTGCACCGTTGTGCCTGAATATGGAGGTGAAGGTCCCCCTCAGCGCGGCAGACATGAAGAAGATTTTGGCTAGTGGTCATGATAGCGGGAAAGACTTGGCTGCACAGCTTCCGTTCAATGTACAAGTAAGGGCGCGAAGCTTTGCAATTCAGCTGCTGATCACGGCAAAGGGCGAAAACAATAGTTTTGATTACGAGCCACTCATCTTGTCGCTGCCTCAGGCCATCGACGCAAGCCAGGTGACAACAACCGTGAATGTACAACCTGCGGGCGTCGTTCTTGATCGACTGGGTGAAGGTGAAGGTGGGTACGTCCAGATTTCTGTGAATATGCCGAGCGCGTTCCCTGCAAGACAGAGCCCGGCGCGTGAAAAAGCGGCCTTGGAGCGTATCAGGAGTCAAGAGGCGTCCATTCTTGCCTCGGTCAGAGATATCGACGGCACTTCCTCGACGCCTATACAAACTCTTCCCAGCCTGGGCAAAATTACTTCCATCAAGGATCTGGACGCTCACATCCAGGACGCCTTCGGTGCTTGGCACAAGTACTTTGCGGCACACTCGTCTTCAGCGAGCACAACGTCTCAGAGTGGTGCGGATCAAAATCCCGTAGGCACGGATCATACTTTCACATGCCCGTTAATTGACGAACTGATTCTTTAAGCCTGTCCACCAGTCTGCCATGGTGATCAGTGAGGATCCAGCTTCGCCGAATTGTATCGCGGTCCTCATTCGATTTGACAAGTAATTTGTAGCTAGTTTTATGTTGTTGTATACATGTAAGGTCCAGGTATAATATATCCTCGCATAAAATCGTATATACTGTGATATACACTGAGGGGAGGGCGCGTTCGTCTGGCCAAAGCAGCGACTGTTTGTACTACTATCATGCCCCTGGATCATCTCTGATGAGAACGCAGTCTTGCTATGTTGCGATGTGTTGTGCCATGTCTCTGCATTGGCAAATTGAATGCTCTTACGCATGTGTGCTCTGGCATACACATAGGACGATGGAGAGGGTTGCAAGCAGGGCTAAACGTGGTCAGCTTCTCTCAACTGTGCGCTGACTGATTAATGTGGGGGCCATCAGGGTTTCATAGACATACTATAACAAATGATGTGGCCTGCTTTCAGTGCGCATATTCAGACGAATCCAGAAGGCTTATGTTGAACATATTCGTCCCTTGCCTTCCTGCGAGTTATGCGTGCTTCTGTCTCGTCCTGTTGCTCTCAGTCATTCGTCAGTCGGAGGAATGGAGAGACCATCACTCCTTACGAAATGTTTCTTTGGCTTGTTAACGAAGTGAATGCTCATGAATTGGCAGTAAGTGTAATCACTGTTGTATCGCACAATCTTGCACTGCTACTATTCCAATGAAGCAGCATCTGTAGCAACCCGTGCATGTGCAAATTAGTGGTGATCCCAAGGCTTGCCAGTACCGAACATCAAGGGAAGCTCCTCTTTGCCGCGAGCAGCCATCCAGTATCCGCAAACAAAGGTGATGCCGAAGGCGATCCACTGCTGAGTCTTAGAAGCCTGGTGCTCTGCGAATTGGTGGTAATAGGAGAAGTTCTCAGGAGTGGGAGGTGCGGGCTCCGGTAGCTTTTCCTTTGGAGAGATGGGTCGGAAGGGGGTGTAGCCATCGACATCGTGTACGGTGCGCTTGCGGCCTACCCAGGACATCTTCGAGTTGTCCGCGGCAGTGGACATGGTGCGGCGGAGCGAGCCCGCCTTCACCTTGCTGAGGCAACGTGCAACTGCGGAGGAGACGAGTCTTTGTGCCATCTAAACGTGGGTTGATGGATGGTAACGTCGACGAGTAAGCGGGATATATCACACATCAATGCACATACTATCGATATAATACACCTCCACTGGCACACACTCCCTCAATGCGCATGTGGACATGAGTGTAGCACCCAACCCAGACCAGGTTTTCCAAAAGGAATGGAGAAATGCGAAATTAGGCGCATCTTACTGAGGCAGTCGCAGTATGGCTCGGAGCATTCGATGTGTCAAGCGTGCGAGTGGCGAATAAACCCATCCACAGCAGCGATAAATAGCATCAACGTGCTAATTTTCCACATCAGAGAGCTCTCTCCCTCTCGAGCTTAATGTTGTATTCTGACACCCCCGGCGGCAGTGAGCTGGTCGGAGAGGAGTCTCAAAGCTGAGTATAGTATAGCCTGCGAGCTGGGAGTGGTTCGGTGCAATAAATTGCAGAAAACAACACCGACCTGATATACCGCATGTGACCAGAGTATCTATGGGTTTTTGATGAATTTTACTCGTTCCCTCGGTCAGATCGCGAATATGCACCAACGCATATGCATCAAAATTCAAAATTCAAAATCCAAAACGTGCCCACAAACGTTTGCACCTGCGTCCCGAGGCTGGGGCGACGTCAGGCAGTGTTGAATGCGGGAGTCGCGGGGTCGGTGGGGGCTGGTTTGATGGAGAATGAAGCTGGTGCGCTGCATATGCATTCTCCTGCACATGCACTATCACTGTGCATATTTTTTAGCGTAACACACTTCCACCGAGCACACTATCCAGTGCGTACTCGTCGGCTGCAAACTTAAGAAGAGTGTGTCGACATGCCGATCTCGTATTCCAACACCCCGACTCCGGAAAAAAATCACACGCACACCGACTAGTGAAAGAAATCAAACGAGGGTAGCGGACGGTTTGGAATACGGTTTTACAGGGATCCTGCGAGTGCTGCGTGGTGCTTGCGGTTTCATTGCATAGGGGACATCACGACAACGCGGGGAATGTGTTTTCTGCGTCAGTGACCCCGCGCGATGTGCCGATATTTGCCACCAAAACGCCCTCAACCCACGCACTTTTTTCAATTTGGACCGTACCGTGAGAGGCGGTTTGAAGGGCTCTGCGCTCGAGTGCCGTGCCACCTCCGCGGGATCTTGGGCGCAATGGACTGCCACATGTCCCTGGAGCATATGCATAGGTGCGTATTGCGACCACGTGCTAGCGGCATTTGCCAGGCCCGTCCGCAAACCGCAGATTCATTCACCCGAGGAAAAGGGCGGATTTTGGGCTGGGGGTGTGGGGTGAGGTGGGGATGGCATTGCATGTGCAGCTCGACCCTTCCGGATAAGGCCATCACTGCGTATCAACCCACACTTAGTAGTTGTCTTGCTGGATCCCGCGTGGAATCTGTGTGGAATCTTGGTCCCGCCGTTGTGCATATCAACGTGCGTCCCACGCACACACACACTCCACACTCGTAACCGCTCGATCCTAACGTTCGAGCTACGATGTATTTGATGGTTGTATAACGACTCACTTTGTTGTGCTTTCTCCGTTGTATTTCCTCTTCGGGCATGCTTCTATAGTCTAGCAAAATGGGCAAGCTTTCAAGCATCCTCGTGGCCCTTGCCGCCATCGGCATCGGCTTCGTCGCAATGCGCTCCGCGGAGACCTTGACTTTCATCGGTGATGAGACCAACCCTGGTATCTTGGATCTCTTCAAGAACTCTTTCATCCGCAGTAAGGTCGACCAGTCCGCAAGCGACTACCATAACCGTGTCACTCGTCTCGCAGAAGGAGTACGTTGAATTCTTTACTTGTCAAGTTTGATCCGTTGTTGCTGCTTGGCTCTCGACAAAGTACTGCCAACACAAATCGAGAGGGTTTAAATGATGATCTTTAGATGTCGCCCCAGTCTGAGACTCGGATGCTGAAAGACATAAGATAGCTGACACAACTCTCTTAATATTTCTTGGTGTATTTTGAGCGAGTGCCAATGGCAATACTCATTATTCTCAAGAGCTTGTAGAGCCTTGCACTCTGCTGAAACTCCACTCATACCTTCGCCCTGTGTCAATGAACTTACCACATTCCTCCCATCTAGGTCAAGGAACAGGACTCTACCATGGTTGAGCAGTACTACAACATCGTCACTGATTTCTATGAGTATGGTTGGGGCCAGTCCTTCCACTTCGGCCACTGGCGCAAGGGTGAGAACTTCCAGGATTCACTCCACCGCCACGAGGCTTACATCGCTGAGAAGGTCGGTATCAAGGCAGACGATAACGTCATCGACGTCGGCTGCGGTGTCGGTGGCCCTGCTCGCCACATCCACCGTGTCACTGGCGCGAAGATCACTGGTGTCACCATCAATGAGTACCAGGTTCACCGTGCTAACAACCACACCAAGCGTGCTGGTCTCTCAGACAAGGTCAAGTTCGTCCAGATGGACTTCACCAAGCTCGAGTTCCCCGACAACACCTTCGACCGCGCTTACTCGATTGAGGCTACTTGCCATGCTACTGATCTTGCTGATGTCTATCGGGAAGTTTACCGCGTTCTCAAGCCCGGTGGTACTTTCGGTTCGTATGAGTGGTTGACTACTGACAAGTACGACCCCAACAATGCTGAGCATCGCAAGATCATCCGCAACATCGAGTACGGTTCAGGTCTCCCTCCCATGCACTCCTTTGAGGACGTCAAGAAGGCTGCTAAGGAGGTTGGTTTCGAGATCATCTACGAGCACGACCTTGCTCTTGACACCGAGGGTGCTCAGCCTTGGTACGGTAAGCTCGAGTTGTCTTACATCTCGACTACCATTACTCACTGGGTTACTTGGATCACCGAGCAGCTCGGTATTGCTGCTAAGGGCTCCGTCAAGGCTCACAACATGTTGTTGCACGCCGTCGACGGTCTTGTCGAGGGTGGCCGCACTGGCACTTTCACTCCCATGCATCTTGTCGTCTTCAAGAAGCCTGAGGCTGCAGCAAAGCCAGCACCGGCTGAGCCCGTTGACGCTTAAAGGAGCTAACAGAGCGTGATCTGGCACAGGAGCAGCATCGCTCCCACGACTTCTCAAGGAAAGCCAAGACAAGTTGCTGGACACGAAACGTTCACCAGTCCTTGCATGGCTATCGTACATGTAAATTGAAATCCTATTCGCATCCATGATTATTATTCGTTCCCTTCCTGACTTCATCCCTTGTATCGTTAGATTCTGTTCTGTATTTTATCTCGCTTTTTTTCACACTATGTGTTCATCTTGCTCTCCGCATTCGTTACTTGTTCGTTTGCGCATCCTTCATTGATCTATTGGCGCTCTCAGAATTGATAAATCTGATGAAGTGTCCGAACTTCGCCCCGACTGGGTGGCACAACCGCCTGGGTGAGTATCTGTACCAAAGACATTCGATCCACTGTTGGGCGACGAAGACGTTATGCAATGTGCAGTAGGCGCAAGCCAGTGAGTTTGTGCCAATAGCACCAGGCCTAGGGCAACCGGGGGTCATCAACCCGCTCGCTTCGCCATGGTGCAAAGAAAGCTCCCTTCACTTTCCACTCAGAATAAACTATTTCCCGTGTACAATTCTCAACACAATTCCGGCGATACAAAGTAGTATTGGATAGCACCTTGCTGTACTGCCGCAAGGTTGATCCGAGCAAGTACGCCGAAGTGTTCAAGAAAATCTCCGAAGCAGCGGTCCAAGACTGCATGAGCAAACCAACCGAGTGCTACGTTGTATCTGCATTTGCTTGAAAAGCATGCCATAGTATGCACTCTAGAATCCAAAGTCTCCTTTGTCTAGTGCATACTAGGCTCGGAACTTCCGTACTCGTTTCGCCCTTGAATCCCATAAACGTTCGTCTGATCGACTTGCAAGAATTTTTTCATTCAATCCAACGGATCAAATCGGACTCTGGGGTGTGTAGGTGTGTGCTGGGGTGCGAGTTGGCGCAGAAGTGCAGTAGGCAAATCGTTCATAAGCTCATACAGCACGTGGTGTGCTCTGGGGAATTATTACCGAGTCGATTGTCGCTCGAGTGGACCCCAACGCAGTCCCACATGACTGACTTGGGTCTGCAGAAATTTGGGACCAAAGTGTGTCAGCCAAGGCTGACAGGGTCCAGCTTCAGCTTGTGTGGGGTTTCACGAGAACCTGTGAGGGCTTGGAATATCCCTCAGAAGAGTGAAGTGGCTTCGAGAGCGCCGGCGCAGAGGCAAACATACCACACCTGCTTGCAAGAGCCTACCCTCAGACCGGGAACGACTGGCGAGAATGATGGGCAGACTTGGTGGTGGAAATTTCCGAGCGCGGAGGAGACGTGGAGCGCCGGGATTCATCCCCGCTGAGCGGGGTCAGAGTGCGATAAGGCTAGGCTTGGCGGCCTCTGGCACCGCGTACATACGATTCTGCAGCCTCTCCCACAATTCCCAAATCGGGCTCAGGGGTTTCTCACACAGGAGCCTGGAGAAGTGGCACTGCGAGGGGAAACTCCGCGAGCTTAGGAGTCGACTAAATGGAAGTCAGGGCCGACCTTTTGTGAGGCTATACGCTGGGTGGCACCCTCCCAACGTCCTATGCCTTCGCGTGGAGTCTCTCGGAGATGAACCAAGTCTGCGTGCCTGGCCGAGTCAGGTCAGTCGGTCTTACCCCCACCAAACAACTGTATATGCTGCGTGTTGAACGGATCGAGGGTGTAGACATCCCAAGTAATGTCATCAGGCTGCGCTCCACAGCATGTCGATGACTCCCGGCTGTAGCCTGAAGGGAGAATTGACCCCGCCCAGCCGTACCCAAGCCCCACACACGGGCCAGATGCAGCTCTGAGCGAGTTGAGTCCACATTGTAGGGTGTTCACGCTAGCGGTGTGAGGGTGTCTGTTGTTGGGTGGAAATGCATGCTTTATGTGTAGAATGTCACGGCATCGCCTTTACTATGTCCTTACCCATGTGCACTTGGAGTGGGGTCCACTTTCAAGTGCATATTTGGTCCTCAGTGGGACGGATTCGGGAAATCATCCTCCTGGTGTGACTTTTGAGTGCGAATTTACTGAGTACCGCCGTATTATCTGGCAGTCAGCGCTCCATGCCGATGTTTAACACTTTACTCACGTTAGAACGGTTCTACTCCCCGCGATATACGCTGAATGGACCCCACCTCCACTCTTCCGGCGACAAACAATCCGACTGGATCGACACATCCGTGGTTGATTCGATGACCCTGAAACTTATCTCAACTCTGGGGGCTTTGTGTGTGTTCTATTGACTTAAACACACTTGGTTCTTGTCTGCCTGTGCAACCTGACATCTCGTGACTAACGCCTTGTCGGCGAGCAGAGTCTCGAGCCACTTCGGACTCAAGCTCGTCTGGTCCTACCCCAAACGCACTTACGAGGAAGTTACCCAGCACCTTCCACACGGCTGTTAGCAAACTCGAACATCACGACTCGTGACGCAGATCTAGGGTCACCTGCATGACTCGACGAGATGGGTAACCTCCAAACCAGTTCTGGACTGATTGCAGGGACAACGGGAGGAGCACTCCCGGGTCATCTATCAGGATGGGAGCTACAACTTCATGGCAAAACTGGACGACTCGCACTTGTACATGCCAACTCAGGTCAGGCCTTGTTCCTCGACGAATACCAAGAGAAATGGCCAGAGCTGTTGCAAACACTCATCGAGCGGCGAGCCAAGGAACGTGTCGGCTCGCTCCGCACGCACGAAGTAGACACCAATGCTGAGGACCTGGCGCTCGCACGATATACGCGGTCGGCGATCCGTGAGGTGTTGCAGAACAAGCTCGAGAACATGTTGCGCCCAGTGCTACCCAACATCGCGGCTACACAAGAGAGCGTAAACATTGATGGCGTTGCGTCACCTATACCACCTGGACCACATCCTTCGTTTTTCAATGATCCTAAGGTTAGCTACCCCGCACTCGACCTTCTCACCTCCGCGTTGAGAACAGCGGAGGGTGTGCTTCCAGACTATGTCATTTTAGACACCATTCGATGGTTTGCTCCCGAAGCAGTCGATCGAGCTTCTCTTGCGAAGCTACTTCATGAACATGTTAAGGAGAGTCAATATGCAAGTCGTCAAGCGGATGCATTTCTCATTCCAGACCTCTCGCAAGCAACCGCTAAGCAAGATGTGGGGAATAAGGACGAAGCTGGGACAATTGGGAGCGTTTCTGTGGCTTCCAAGGTTGCGAACGAGGCCCGTGAACCAGAGGATACCGGTGATGTGGAGAAGTGCAAAGATTCCGACCCCATCTGGAGCCATCAGGCCAGTGTCGCACAGTTTGTTACTTCGCTGACGAGTGCTCTGGGATCAGCACTTCCGACAGCCTGCTCGGTTCCAGGACAATCCAAACGATCAACGGGACAGCCGGTTTCAGCGTCTGAGGTAGGATCGAGTGGTAATGACAGTGCCCAACGAGTGCACGGTCGCATACCTGCCTCAGTTACTCAATCACCGTTTCGGCCAGCGGAAACGCTGACCCAAAATCTCACGCAGGCCAACAAGAGCGTCGAGAAAGATGAGCAAACCCGAAGCAGTAGAACTTTTGCCGTCAGGCCGCTTGAAACCCGCGAGTCACAAGCATATGCCCGTACACTTGTGTCCCCATGGCGTCTTGTTACATCAGTTCGGTTCCATCGGAGATGGGCACTTGTCACACCAGGCTACTATTTCTCCGCACGGATACTGAGTTCGGTTCGTCTAGGTCAATATGACTACCCAACCCTCGCATCTGATCAAATTTTAGGATATATTGCTGTACTAGGTGTACTAAGCGCAACGCTGGCAACGAGTCCAATTGGTTCGAGGAGATCTGAAGAAATGTGGAACTCTATTGAGAATACCCTCTTGTCAACGGGTGTTGGTTACGTGGACTCGGAGCGAGTGCATAATCCGGACCAACTAGCTATGCGGCTGTGGTGTCAAGTATGCTGCAAGCTAGCCCCACAGCTCCTAGAATCAACGCTAACTGCAAGTCCCCCTGGAGGATCAAGTCTGATCACCGGATACAAAGTGCCGATGACCACCTCCAATGCACATATTGCCACCCCAGTGCATGCATTGTACGACACGTTACACTTGGATGCGATCAGATTAAGGCACCGGCGGGCAGTGTCCCTCACTGGCTCTGGCCTCGATGATGCATTGCCCAACCCACTGGCTGATGGTATCTTGTCGTCGCCTCCGCTCACTTGGGGTGCAGCCCGCGTGATGGGTGCAATATCTAGTCAGGGTATACATGCATGCGTCCCGGCTGAGGAAAAGACGGCTGTCGCTGCTGCGTCAGGAACTCTTGCTGAAAGCTCGAACCTGTGTCTCTCTACGTCAGCTTATAGCAGAGAATGCAATGCAGAAGCCAGCGACAACAAAACAGATGAGCGTGAAAAGGCAGAGCTGAAGATGCTTCAGGTCCCCAGTCCCAGCCCTTGTCTGAACGCCGAGCCTCACTCCCGTTCGGAGCCAGAAACGTCGTCGCACACTTCAGAAAGTATTGCATGTCGTGTGAAGCGTACATCAGCCATAGTAGCATCCACCTTTAAGCTCGCACTTACTCTGGCGATTTCCACAGGATCAGTGGCTCATATTGCTGCAGCGCTGAGCGTTGCAGCTCGAGCCTTGCGGCTTTGTCCAGATGCTACCGACTATCCTGTGGCAGGTGGCGGTCTACTTTTGCAGAGTTTCTCCAGCGCGCTCCAGGCCTCCCATGC
>Ga0182741_1005448_pt1 | contig 11806 bp, 4 predicted proteins | sample eDN5th37CBELigOP_FD_128874 | JGI IMG/M metagenome (GOLD analysis project Ga0182741, IMG submission 128874) | Enriched Organic Plus compost microbial communities from Emeryville, California, USA - eDNA 5th pass 37_C BE-Lig OP (version 2) (version 2) ...
CGGTTCTCGTGCGAGTGCTATGGATCCACGTCGGTGGCTGAACTCCTTCTGCGGGTACAACTTCTGGCATTGCGAAGTACACGGCAGCACGATGCCGCGCACCACCTACTCCAGCCCCCGACAGACTGTTGGACGACAACATAGCAGGTGCAACTAAATGTCCGGAAGTGTCGATCGGCCCGATTCGGACGGATCAATTTTCTGTTACCGGAGGTACGGGTGCGGCGTGCGTGGGGTCGCTGAGGGGATGTAACAATCTCGGTGCCGAAGGCAGATGTACTCGGCGATGAAGTCGGAACGATCGGGGGAGGCACATGCGCGGAAGTGCTGGAAGGGCGCATCGACGATTGTTGTCGTAGCCCGGATCTATGTTCGTCGGCATTCTCTCCGTTCTCGTACGGGGTAACTTCATCGCGCAGTGGGGTGGTTGTGGATTCGAGGGAGAGCGATCCTGAACTGAAGGATCGTGTCCAACGTTTGCTCGCCTTCTTGTCCGAGCTCGTCAAGGCGCGTAGCGCCCCCGTTCGAATCATCGACAAGCACCGCGCGGTGATCGCGCTCGACGAAGGCAATCTGGATGTAGCTCTCAGTACCGATGCGTCCGCGGGCGATGTCGTGCTCCGGGCACGTCGCGTGCACTTGGAAGACCCACCCCGGCCACCGGCTGCAGTCACTCCCTGGATTCGCGGGTCGGTCGCGGACTCGACCACCGAACCTACGCTCGATCCCGCCGCTCCCGACACGAGGGAGTTCGACGCATGGCTGACGAAGTGGCGGGCCTGGGCCGAAGTCGATCGTGAACGGCGACCCGTATGGCATCTCCATGCCTTTCTCCAGCGCGCACTGCTCGATCTCGAGGCACAGCCGGAGTCCCTGGAACTCGTGATCGCGTCGGGGCTGCTCCAGCTCTCGGCAGATGTAGCGGGCGAACAGGTGCGAACGCACCTGATCACGCAGTCGACGCTGGTGGAACGCGACTCGGCATCGGGCGACCTGCTGGTGCGACTGGATCCCGAATCCGTTCCTGCGCTCGAAGACACACAGTTGTTGACCGGGCTCGACGTCTTCGATTCGTCGGGTACTCGGAGCCTGCACGACTCGCTGGCTGCGCGAGTGAGCTCCCCTGTGGACCCTGCCGCACGGATCTTCCTCAAGGATTGGTCCGACCGTGCCCTGGCCACCCGTGTCGAGGTCGTCGACCGACCCGACGAAGCTGCCTCGCAGGACCGCTTGCTCACACCGTCGCCCTCGCTGGTTCTGCGCAAGCGGGGTGCTTATGCACTGATCGAGTACTACGACCGCATGACGGCAGCGGCAGCCGACGAAACAACGGCAGTCCCTCTCGGTCTGGCGCAGCTCGTCGAGGCGATCGAACCCGCCGAGCGGGTCGCCTGGCTCGACAGAGCCGGTACGTCGTCCTCACTACTCGCCGACGATCCGTTGTTCCCGCTTCCTGCCAATCAGGAGCAACGCGACATCATCGATCGGCTCGCAGGCGACAGCGGTGTCGTCGTGGAGGGCCCGCCCGGAACCGGGAAGACTCACACGATCGTTAACCTGGTTTCGGCGTTGTTGGCTCGTGGTCAGCGTGTCCTGGTCACCAGCGAGAAGGCTCAGGCGCTGCGGGTCCTTCGCGACAAGCTCCCATCGGAACTGCAGGAACTTTGTGTTTCGGTCACGGACGCCGGCCGCGGTGGTTCGGCCGAGCTGAACCGCAGCGTGAGCGAGATCGCGACCCGCAAGGCACAGTTCGACCCACGCCGAACCGCGGCGCGTATCGACGAGGTGGCGCAACGACGCGACACTGCACTGAGTCGCCGTGCGATGCTGACGGAGCGCATCCGTCAGGCTCGTGCGTCCGAGACGCTGGCCCACGCCGATGTCGCACCCGGCTATTCGGGAACTCCGGCCGAGATCGTCCGGAAGGTCACGGCGCAGAGCGCCAACCACGACTGGCTACGTGGCACCCTCGCCACGGATACTCCGCCGCTCTCTCCGGAGGAGTTCCAGACGCTGCTCGCCCTGTCCGAAAGGTCTCGGCCAGGTCGAGCCGAGCGTCGACGGCAGTATTTCCCCGACCTGGAGTTGCCGAGCCTCTCCGATCTCGAACTCGCCTGCGAAGCTGTTCGCAACAGCCCGGCTTCGGGTGGCGCCCCCACTTCGGGACTGCTTCGGATGTTGGAGGGTGCTGCTCCCGACGTTCTCGAACGGATCCGTGAGCAGTGCGACCATCTGCAGCGTGCGCTGCTCGATGTCGACGGTCTGGAGCCTGCATTCCGGAACCTCGCCGACGCAGTACTGTCCGGACAGATCGACTATCTGTGGGACAAGACTGCGCACATCCGCGAGCTGGTCACCGTCGCCTACAACGCCGACGTCTTCCTCGGTACGACTACTGTCGTCGACAGTCCGGTGGATGGACGAAATGCGTTGCATGCCTATGACGCGCTCGCCAGGGCGCTCGAGAGCGGCGAGACGTGGCGAAGCGGACTCGCCCGTTTCCGCAGGAGCGACGAGCAGACTGCGGTGGAGGCGCTGGGCAGGGTTGCCACCGTCGACGGCGTCGAGGCCACGACTGCGCCCCTGGCTCGTGCGGTCGCCGAGCATCTTCGTGCGCTCGATGCCATCCAGTCCGTCGCTCTCATCCTTCGGGATCTCGGCATCGAGATCGACCTCTCGGGATCTCGCAGTCAGATGATCGGTGCGGTAGCGAGGGCTGCCCGGTCTCGCGATCTGGTGGACGTTCTCGCGGTGCGTGCCAAGGACGTGGCGCGTGTGCTGCAGCAGGCGAGTCCAGGGGCGCCGCGTATTGCGAGCCTGGATCAGGCCCGGTCCGTCGCGGCTGCGGCGCAGGCGATCGCTGCAGCAGGCTATGCAGAGGCAAATCGCTCCTGGCTCATGGATATCGCCTCTCATGTCCGGGCAAGAATGACGCACGGGATGCCGCCGGAAGGGCACGTGCTCGTCCGGGCCATCGAATCCGCGGAGTTCGGCAGGATCCATACGGCGATCGAGTCCTGGCACGCTGCGATCCGCGAGTACCAGGAAGAACGTCACCTCGAATCGCTACAGACTCGGCTGACCGATGCGGCGCCCGCGTTGGCGCACGCCATTGCCGAGAATCCCTCGTCCGCGGAGTGGTCGGTTCGCCTGAACTACATCGAGCAGGCATGGGCGTGGCGTCGGGCATACGACTGGGTGCAGCAGCACTCCCACGCCGTCGACGATCAGCATCTCCAGCACGAACTCGACGCGACAGAGAAAGACATCGCGCAGCTCACCGCACAGTTGGCCGCGGAACGCGCATGGAGTGCGTGCCTCGAGCGAACGACGGCTGCTCAGGTCCAGGCATTGCAGACCTACCGCGATCACGTGGCCAGCATCGGAAAGGGAACCGGCAAGTATGCGGAACGGTTCCGTGCAGGCGCGCGCGAGGCGATGCAGGTGGCGCAACAGGCGGTTCCGGCATGGGTCATGCCTCTACAGCAGGTACTGGCATCCATTCCCGCCGAACAGAATTCGTTCGACGTCGTCATCGTCGACGAGGCGAGCCAGGCCGACATCAGCAGCCTGTTCCTTCTGTGGCTTGCTCCTCGGGTGATCGTGGTGGGCGACGACAAGCAGTGTGCGCCCAGTGATGTCTCGTCGGGTGCGCTCGAAGGGGTCTTCACCCGGCTCGACTCGTATCTGCCCGACATCCCGAAGTACCTGCGCGACAGCTTTACCCCTCGATCCAGCGTCTTCTCACTGCTCCGCTCGAGGTTCGGCAGTGTGATCCGGCTGCGCGAGCACTTCCGATGCATGCCGGAGATCATCAACTGGTCCAGTGGACAGTTCTACGCCGACGCGCCGTTGGTGCCGGTGCGCCAGTTCGGTGCCGGCCGTCTTCCACCACTGCGTACCACCTATGTCGAGGGCGGCGTGGTCACCGGTCGGAACGCGACGCTCTCCAACAGGGTCGAAGCACGCGCCATCGCCGACACGATCAAGCAATGTCTGTCGAACGAGGCATACGACGGCAAGACGTTCGGCGTCGTCGTTCTTCAGGGACAAGCGCAGGTCGACGTCATCACGAACGAGCTGCTCGATCGGCTGACCCCCGAGCAGTGGGAAGAGCGACGACTGCGTGTGGGAACGCCGCCCGACTTCCAGGGCGACGAACGGCACGTGGTGTTCCTGTCGATGGTCGTCGCGCCGGAACAGAACATCATGGCGATGACCAAGACCGAGTATCAACGACGGTTCAATGTCGCCGCGTCCCGCGCACAGGACCAGATGTGGCTGTTCCATTCCCGCACCGTTGAGTCTCTTCGCTCGACCGACCTACGGCATTCGCTGCTCACCTACATGCAGTCGACGTCGCCCGCGCCGGCAGAGCCGATGCCCGAGGGCGTGACGCGAGACGATCGGCACCACGCGTTCGACAGCCTCTTGGAGCAGCGAGTGTTCCTCGACATCGTGGCTCGCGGTTACCACGTGAATCCGCAGGTGGAGGCGAACGACCGACGGATCGATCTCGTGGTCACCGGTGCAGCCGGGAAGCTGGCCATCGAGTGCGACGGCGACCATTGGCACACGAGTCCCGAACAGCAGCGGGCCGACCTCGAACGCGAACGAGAGCTGCAACGTTGCGGATGGCAGTTCTGGCGTATCCGCGAGTCCGAGTACTACCTCGATCCCGTGGGATCGATGAGAGGTCTCTGGGAGGAGCTCGACAGGCGCGGTATCAGGCCGCACGTCGTCGGAGTGAACGACGTCGTCACTACCGTGCAGGAGACCTGGACTCCGGTAGAGCTCGTGGAGGACGACTCGCCGGTCGATGACGTTGTGGACGTGGCGGAGCAGCCGGTCATCCAACCGGAGCCTACGGTCGTCGAGCCCACTCTTGTCCCGGACATCGAACGCGTAGAGGAACCCGTAGTCCCGCCCGTCTCCGCGGAAGAGGTCGAACGTCCGCCGGTGGAGGACGCCACGACGCCGACACTCGTGCCACCCTCCGAGACACCGGTACCGGACGACGAACCGGCCGTCGAGAGCGGACCGACGCGCACCCTTCGAGACGCAATCCTCGAAGAACTGGAGCACGAACCCCTCCCCGTACGCACACTCGCTCAGCGTCTCGACGAGGACTGGCGGAACGTCCAGACAGAGGTAGATCGCCTTCAGCACGACGGCCGCGTCGAGGAAGTCAACGAGTTCGGGAAGCTGACCCACTATCACCTGATCGGCGATGTCTCCCGGGTGGAAGACCTCGAGCTGTCGCTCGGCGTCGAGAACGTGACACCGTCCGATGCAGGACCGGCGCTTGCGGAACCTTCTGTCACACCGACATTCGTGGGCGGCTGGGAAGTAATGCCCGCGACGGCTACCGAGATGCTTCCTCCGAGCCTCGGCTCGCGCATTATGGAACGCCTCACCGCCGGTCCGGTTTCGCTGGCAGACCTCGAATACCGGTTGAACGAACCGAGAGACCGGATCGAAGCGATCATGGGGGAGCTCATCGCCCAGGGCCGCGCGAAGTGGATGCCCGAACGCGGCCCGCGCGTATACGGATTGGCAGACGAGGTGTCGCCTCTCCTCGACGCCGCGCCTCCGGTGCACCCCGCGGCATAGGATGCGGTCACCGTTGCGGATCTACCGCCGGCACACCTCGATTCCGTCGCCGATGTGTTGGTTACGGCCGCCGGATTCGCCGCTCTGTCGCTGGAACGGGCACGGAAGCTGACCCGACTCGATGATGAGCGCCTTCTCGTGGTTCTCGAAAATCTGGAAGCAGAGGGTCGGTTGTTCAAGAACTCCGACGGTGCAGGAGTCACGTGGACCAAGGCGGACCGATGACGACGGTTACCCTCGCCGGGCCACCTCTTCGTGCCTGGCAACGCGAAGCGTTCGATGCCTGGGTGGCAGCCGATCGAAGTGCCGTGGTGGAAGCCGTCACGGGCACCGGAAAGACAACGCTCGGAATCGCGGCCGCTGCCGACGCAGTCACCCGCGGACTGGACGTCTTGATCGTCGTGCCCGGGATCGAACTGTTGGACCAATGGCATCGATCCATTCGGCGCGTTCTTCCCGATGTTCCAGTCGGTCGACGTGGCGGTGGGTACACGGACAGTTTCCAGGGCAAGCGGATTCTTGTCAGCACAGTGCAGTCGGCGATCAGTAGATCGGCGCCGCGTCCGGTCGGGCCGACGCTGCTGGTCGCGGACGAAGTGCACCGATACGGCGCGCTGACGTTCTCGCGATTACTCACCGACGAGTTCACGGAACGGATCGGTCTCACGGCCACTTTCGAGCGGTCCGACGACGGTGTCGAACGGCACTTGCTGCCCTACTTCCGGACGGTCATCAACGGCTGCGATTACGAAAGAGGCCATGCGGACGGCATCCTCGCTCCGGTGCGAGTCATGCTCGTCGCCGTCCCTTTCGACGAGTTCGAGGCGGCCGAATACCAGGAATACGACGAGCTGGCACGCAAGCTCCGAGGCGAACTCATCGAGAAGTTCGGATGCGCGGGGGAGCTCTTCGGTGAGTTCATGCGCGACGTCCAGCTGCTCAGCGGAGGGGAGAGCGCCGAGGGTTCGACATGGGCCGCCCGGAAGTATCTCTATGCGTTCTCGAAGCGTCGATCGCTGCTCGCCGAGTGCCGCGGAAAACTCGAGGCCCTGAGGGGGCTCGGCACTGTGCTCAAGGAAACCGGACAAGCACTCACCTTCTCGGAGACGAAGGACTCGTCGCGTGCCGCCGCCGAGGTGCTTCTCGAGGAGGGCGTGCTCGCTGCTCCGTTCACGAGCGACCTGAAACGTGCGGACCGAGCGCGACTTCTCACCGAGTTCAAGAACGGCACGGTGACCACGCTCGTTGCCCCAAAGGTTCTCGACGAAGGCGTCGATGTGCCCGAGGCGGACGTCGGGATCATTCTGGCGAGCAGCAAGAGTCGCCGTCAGATGATTCAGCGTATGGGGCGGGTCATCCGTCCCAAGTCCGATGGCCGACCGGCTTCGTTCCTGGTGATGTTCGCGGAGAACAGTTCCGAGGATCCCCGCAACGGGGCTCACGGCACATTCCTCGATCAGCTGACAGGCATTGCTTCCGAAGTCGTGACCGTCGGCCCCGACGAAGCGCCCGTGTTACTTCGGGAATGGATGCAGACCGCACCGCAGAGTGCGGACGACCTGTTGCAGTCGGTCGAACCTCAGAGCCAGCCGGCGCCGAGTAGCGACTCGTCTGCAACCGAAGAGGTCGTCGCCATTGCACAGCGACTGATTGAGGACGACGCGCCGGAAGAAGACTTCGTCTCGGGCAGCGAACACGCCGAGATCGGTCGCGTTCTGCTGGCGGTGGGTGAGCGGGGGAGCGTCGACGATTTCGACACCGTGTTGGCGTGTTTGTCGATCCTTGAGCCCCGACAGGTTTCGGTGCTCGTCATGCGGTACGGCCTCGGTGGTGAACCGCCGAAGAGGCAGGCGGAGATCGGTGCACGACTGGGTGTTTCGTCGAGCCAGATCAGTCGTGTCGAGAGAACGGCCATCGAGTATCTGGGAGACACCATCGCAGGTGAGCTGCTGTCGGACGTGATGGTGCGGATGGAGACCGTGTAATGGCGCAGTGGTTCGAAGGGTTCGACGGCCAGGTCGTCCTCGAGGACGATTACGTCTGGATCATGCGTGAGGGAATTCCAGGCGCTCTGCTCGTAGATGCGTCAGCGCAACCACTGCGCGCGATGCGTACGGCCGTGACCGGCACCGAGTTCAGGTCTGCGACCGATTCCAACTTTGGCTCGTTGAGAATCTGCATCTCGGCAACGACAGCGGGAGATTCTGCCGTACGACACGATGTTGTTCGATTCTCGGTGGGAAGTAACGACCGGTTCTCGACACTCAACCTGCTGCTGGGCGGAAATCCCGAGGTAGTCACTGAGCCGTTGAGCATCGGCGATCAGCTTCGTGCCGCGCTCGACGGGTTCGACGGCATCGCCAGCCAAGCAGAATTGACCGAAGCGCTCGGTGAAACTCCCGACGTCCTGCAAGTCCATGAAGATGTCGTCTGGAGCTCGGTCGGCTCGTTGTGGGTGGCTGCCGGCGGTGCCGGTGACGTGCATCCGGACGTGCGGCTGGAACAGATCCGGGCTCTGCACGAATTGACCCGTCGTCTGCCGGCGAACTCGGGAATCAAGGCATTGCAGAACGCGGTGAAAGGAACGCCGCTACAGCATCTGGGCGCCCAGCGTCTCGGCACATTGTGGGAAGCAGTGATGTCGGAGGCGCTGCCCGACCCGGTACCTGTCGTCGAGTCCTCGCGCGCCCGGTCGACACCCGAGCCGGCAGCGCCAGTGTCTCCACGCGTTGCGTCGGAGCGTGCTTCCCGTCCACGAACCAGAGTGTGGAACAAGTGGAGCAGCACCGAGGAACTCGATCGTGCACCTCAGCAGAGCGGACCGCGTTCATCGAGCCCGGTCGCGTCTGCGGACGCTCCGGTGGACCTGCCCGGCATCGGCGAAGCAGAGTCGGTCGAAGTTCGACCTGCGCGTCGCATCAGTGCGCTCAGTGGTAAGAGGATTCGCGTCTACCTCGACTGTGATGGTCACCGAGTGAAGGCGTTGTTCGATCCTGAGACCGAAAAGATGGATGTGACGGTAGCGCCAGTGCGTGCATTGCTGGGCGCGACGTATCCGGATCCTGACGCCGCTGCCAGCGCCGTAGTGAAGGCATTCCGGCTCGGCGATGAGGGTCCGTTTGATGGCTGGGACCTGTGGAAAGTGGACGACACTTCCATGCAATCGCTGCGGGAGTCCACAAGCAAGTCGTTCTAGTTGCTAATGGTTCAATAGGAATCATTCGACCGATGCGCCGAGATGTCGCCGGCGCGTGGTCACTGATGGGGTAATCAGGAGGATTTGTGAGTGACGGTTCGTGGAGCGGCGACGATTTCGATGCTCGTCTCCGCCGTGAGGCAATGGCATGGTTGACCATCCGCACGAATGACGGCCTCGATCCGATCAGTCGACAGGACCTCCTCGACTTCACGATCGATGGGAAGATGTTCCGGCTCATGGACCCGACGCGCGGGATCCGGAAGCCGAAGGAGCTTTCGTCAGCCCTGTCCATCAGTACGACGTATCGCGCGCCTGGTGCGAAGCGTCCGTACGAGGATCAGGTCGGCTCGGACGGACTCTTGCGCTACAAGTGGTCGACGACCGACCCGAACAACATGGACAATCGTGGTTTGCGCGCGGCCATGAACGAGGGCGTGCCGCTGATCTGGTTCTACGGCGTCGGTCCGAGCTTGTTTCAGCCCATCTATCCGGTGTTCATCGTCGGGGAAGAACCTGACGAACACCAGTTCGTCATTGCTACAGAAGTGGCTCGCGATCTCCATCGTCCCGATTCCCAAGCGGAGGAGCAGCTTCGGCGATATGTCGTGGCTGAGACGAAACGTCGGCTCCATCAGCCGGTCTTTCGTGCAACTGTGATGCGTGCATATGAAACGCGATGCGCGGTCTGCGCTCTCGGTCATAGTGAGCTGCTGGATGCTGCGCATATCGTGCCCGACTCGCACGAGGCAGGTATTGCGTCGGTGACCAACGGGCTCGCTCTGTGCAAGATCCACCACGCCGCATATGACGTGAACATCCTTGGCATTACGCCGGACCAGGTGGTGGAGATTCGAAAGGATCTCCTCGACGAGATCGACGGCCCGATGCTCGAGCACGGTCTCAAGGAGCGGCACGGCCAGAAGCTCATGGTGGTTCCGCAGGCTCGCAATGAACGTCCTGATCGAGAACTGCTGGCGATCAGTTACGAGCGTTTCCGCAGCGCCGGGTAAGAATAAGGTGCCGGGCGCGGTATGCGCACTGCGCCGCCTCGGTAGCTCGAATGACACTCGATGAGTGAGAGGGTGTGCGAGGGCTGGTCCCTCGCACACCCCTGTCTCATCTGATGTCTGCCGACGGGGCAGATCGGTCGAGATTGGTGACGCCGAAGAACTCTGTCACTCGGTTCAGGGTGTGCTCGTCGCGGAGCTTGCATGCAGAATTCTGGTTCGCGAACAAACCGGCCTCGCGCAGTGCAGACTCGCGGTCGACCGTCCGTTCCCAGACAACGGGAACGATCCACTCCTGGTAGTCCTCGTCGGGGTCCGGGTTGTCGATCTCGTGCGTGTACGGACCCACCAGGTCGAGACTGCGGAAACTGACCTGTTTGCCGTCGACCTCGAGTGTCGCCTGGTCCGCCGGAGCGGCGGAGCCGGCAACCGTACCGGCACCGACATAGCCGACCTTCGGGACGTAGACGAAGACCCGATCTCCGACCTGAAGGTTCTTGAGGGTGTCGGAGTACCAGCGGCCTCCACCGGCCGACACGAAACCGTACTTGCGCGCGTCGTCCCAGTTGCGGGAATCGTTGACTTCGCCCAGGCAGACGTACCAATCCTGCCCGTTCCACTCGGGTTTCTCCGAGGTCGGCGTGACGTTCGTGCTTTCCATTGTGGCCGGCTTTTTCGACGTACGGGTCGAGGGGGATGTCTTCGGGACGAATGTGTTGGCCGTGTATCCGAACTGCATGAGTCGATGCCGGGCGACCTCGAGCTCCGTGTCGGTGAACAGTGTTTCGAAGGTGGGCTCGATGACGAGCGCCTCCACAGTGAGGTCGATGCGTCCTCGTTCCCACAGCTCGGAGAAGCCATCCGAGATGGTCCGTGAGGCAAGGAGTTTCTTTGCCGTAGTCAGAGGACCGATGTTCGCGACCATACTGATGAAGTGGGTGGCGTTGTAGCCGGCCTCACATCGAGCGCGGTCGTAGAGCTCGCGGATGCGGGAGCCGAACTCCGACTCCAGTGCGGTCGTGTTGTCGCCGACGTCCTCGAGTGACTCTTCCGGCTCGGTCGACTCCGGGACGCCGGCAGCGGCCTCGTTCAGGTTGTTGACGAAACCGAGCAGAGCGTCCACGGACGTGAACACCTTGTAACCGAGTTCCTCGAGACGCGGCAAATCGGCTTCGTCGGGATCGAGTTCGAGGATGACAGGATCGCCGACCCCGTGCTGCAGGCCGTCGGGCCAGAACGCTTCTGCCATGGATAGGAAGCGACCGCTCGTCGGATCGGTGATTTCGGTATCGACCTCCGGTTCCGCGAATCCGAGGTCATGGAGCTCCGCGATCATTGCCTGGATCTGCAGGGTTCTCGGGTCATCGGGCTCAGTTTCGGTGACGGCGAGCGGCTGCAGGGACTCCTCGGCGCTCTGCGAACCCGACCGGAGTTCTTCAAGGAAGGATTGCGCAGCCTCTGCGAGCAGTTCGCGTCGAGCGGCGAGGAAGTCGGGGTAGCGGTCGACGGTCCAGAGTGCTGGGTCGGTCGGAATCCACTGAGACGCGAGTACACCGGGATTTTTCGCTTCGACTTCCGCGAAGTATTCTTCGGGCGCGCGCTTGCCGATCTCCAGGTTGGTGGCCTGGGTGAGGAAGCAGAAGTTCGCGATCGCATTGATCTCGTTGCGATCGTATCGATCGCGCAGCAAGGCCTTCGGGAAGATGTGATGCACCTGGAGGCTGGTGAGTTTCCCAAGGAGTTCTGCACGCAGCTCCAGGCCGCTACCGAAGTCGCGGGCGCCCTTCACCCGGGTGAGTAGGTAGAGCAGTGGGTAGAAGCGAGATCCTCGGGTAGAGCCGTCGAAGTCGTGAGGGCGGACCTCGAGGCGTCCACCGCGAACGCGTTCGAGAGTGGCGATCAACCCGTCTACTCCGGAGTCGCGCACGGTGTCATAGTCCTGCTGCAAGTAGGTCTCGGTCGATCCACCGAACCGGCCCCACAGAGC
>Ga0182741_1005449_pt1 | contig 11806 bp, 11 predicted proteins | sample eDN5th37CBELigOP_FD_128874 | JGI IMG/M metagenome (GOLD analysis project Ga0182741, IMG submission 128874) | Enriched Organic Plus compost microbial communities from Emeryville, California, USA - eDNA 5th pass 37_C BE-Lig OP (version 2) (version 2) ...
ATCAGTTGGAGAGAGTGCTGCCCCTGTGCCGCCGAGCAGATCCCTGGGGGCAGTCCTGGACCGGCGTGATGCGCCACGGGCAATGGCGCGCCAGTTCCTGAGCATGGAGGGAGAGATCCCCAGCTCGGTCGCGCTCTGCATCAGGGGACGGTCGCTGCTTTCCAGAAGCGCCACGGCCTCTTGCTTGAACCAGGGAGTGAATTCCCGCCTCGTCTTCGTCATCAAACACCTTCCCGCTCCCGCAGGAGCGTATCAGAGGTGTCCGTCAATGCGGGGAGGATCAGGTGTGCTCGGATAGAGCGTATGCCAGCGCGCGGTATCCGACGGGAGCACTCCCGACGAGATGAAGGCCTTGCGCGGCGCGCGGGCCTCCCCGTCGCGAGTAATGGTATTCGGTCGCTCGTGCAGCCAGCTATGGCGCCCGAACTCATGCCCGGCCTCGACAAGGGCGGTTACGGCATACAGACAGGCCTCCATGGTCCAGCCTGGAATGAAGACCGTCTGTCACAGCTTGTAGGCCTCCCATATCTTGATGAGCCGCAGTACTGCTGCGAAAGGGCCATAGCGGAGCGCTGAGGACAATGCCAGCTGCGAGGGCGCGCTCTGTTGGTGGTAGATGTGGAAACGGCTTTCCGCGTCGAGATCGAAGGAGAAGCACACCGCGCAGCGGGCCCCGCCCGGCTAGGATGGAGGATTGGCGAGAAGGGCCGAAGCTCTTAATGTCCTCCTGAACGCGAAGAGCGCCAGCCCAATTAAAGCAGAGCAGTTAGGATTCGCAACGGCTGACGGATAATGCCCCGTTGGCTGCCCTTATCGTGTGCGCGCTCGATCAGGCAGGACACAGAGCATCTCATAGAGAAGGTTTGCACCGATGAGCGCCGTATTGCCGGTAGGATCGAGGGGCGGAGCCACCTCTACGAGGTCTCCGCCGACGATGTCGAGCCTGGCGCAGCCGCGCACGATCTCAAGGGCCTGCCACGTCGTAAGTCCGCCGATCTCGACCGTGCCCGTTCCCGGGGCAAAAGCGGGATCGAGGCTGTCGATGTCGTAGCTCAGGTAAACCTTCGCGTCACCGATGCGCCGTCGAATATCGGCCATAAGCGGAGCAAGGGACTTGCCCCAGCATTCCTCCGCCTGCACCACCGTGAAACCCTGCTGCCGTGACCAATTGAAATCGTCGGGCTCATAGCCGGTGCCCCGCAGGCCGATCTGAAACACCTTCTCGGGTTGGAGACAGCCGTCCTCCAAAGCACGGCGGAATGGTGTCCCGTGGGCAATTTTCTCGCCAAACATCTCGTCGTTGATGTCCGCATGCGCGTCTACATGAATGAGAGCGACTGGACCATGCTTATCCCGCATAGCGCGTAGAATCGGATAGGTCAGCGTATGGTCGCCACCGATCGTAAGAGGAATACAATTATGGCGCAGAACGTCTGCGTAGAACGACGTGATGATGTCAACAGTCTTTTTCAGATCGAAAGTGTTGATGGGAACATCGCCGATATCGGCGACTTGCAAGCGTGCGAACGGTGCGGCACCGGTTGCCATATTGTATGGGCGCAGCATGCATGATTCCGCGCGGACCTGCCGTGGGCCGTGCCGAGCGCCGGATCGGTTGGACGTACCGATATCCATCGGGATTCCCACAAAACAGGCATCAAGGCCCTTGGCCGTGTCCTGCTGCGGTAGGCGCATCATTGTCGCGGGACCGCCGAAGCGCGGCATTTGATTTCCGCCAAGGGGTTGGTTTAGGGCATTTGTCGTCAAGGGAGTCTCTGACTTTCGATGGAACGAAAGCATACTAGGGGCCAACAGACCGTGCTTCCTCCCCGAATGACGAAAACTTACTTCCGGAAATCTCAATGTATTAACAGGGATGCACCTTAGCTGCCGGCTGGCCTGAAGCTCATGCGCAGATCCGAGAGGAAGGTGCTCACAAGGGGGTTGCGCCGCAGCCCCTCCTTGGTGATCAGATGAAAGTCCACTCTATAGCTGAAGTGCTCAGGTAGGATCCGTCGGAGAGCGCCTGTCTCGACCCACGGCCGTGCGTAATGGTCGGGCAGAAAGCCGATGTAGCTGCCGCTGAGGATGAGAATGAGTTGCGCCTCGATCGCATCCGCCGTCGCCTTAGTGTTCACGAAGGCCTTGTTGTTTCGGTGGCTGCTGCGCCAGTAGGCGCGCCCTGCCGCTGGTTCGCGCGTGACCTGTTCCGGGTCCACGTCTGTTGTGTTGAAGAGGTGATGAGATCGTGCACAGTATAGGGAATGAGCCTCATCATAGAGAAATTCGAGGTGCAGCCCTTGTGTCTGGTGCGGAAAGCTGCCGATCGCAAAGTCGAGCTCATCGGCTAGAACCTTGATCTGCAGGCTTTGCGGCGTACCTTGAACAATCTCGAATACCACCGCATTAGGCCGCCGGTTGAAGGCCAAAAGAGTTTCCCCGATCCGGCAATTGGGATCGGTCGCGATCGAATCGACGAGGCCGAAGCGGACCTTCCCTGTCAATTCCCGACGCAGGCTGATGGTTTCGGAGCTGAAATCATCGAGCGACTGCAGGAGATTGATGACGGCGGCGTAGACTTGCTCTCCCTTGTCAGTGAGCCTGAAGCCGGCTCGTCCACGCTGGCAGAGCCGCATGCCTAGGCGCTGCTCGAGAGATGTTATGTGATTACTGATCGTCGACTGACTGATGTTGAGCTCGACTTGAGCTGCCGCGAAACCGTTGTGCTTCACGACGGCGGCGAACACGCGCAGGAGACGAAGATCCGGGCCGGAAAGTTGCATCGGGAAAGTCGAGAATCGGGCGTTGTCCTCGGAGCGGATGAACTGCTCCCGATATGGACGAAATCATAACATTGAGTTTTGTCAAAGTGTGTTTTTGCGACTTGGCATTTTTTACCATTGCGAGACCGTCATAATATCTTGAAGTCGGAAGACGCGGGCTTCCTGAAGGATGTCTCGGTGAGGAATATCACCAGAACGGAGACCGCGAGACTGCCGGCAGAAAGAAAAGACCTAATTCATGGCCGGGTAGAAAGCACCCGGTCACCGGCCTACGCCAAGCCGGTCGGAAGCATGGGTTCAGCGGGGAGCGAAATGAAAGATAAGGAACTCTACGAACAGATCCGCCGCAACAGCACGGAACTGCAGAATCATGTCATCGATGAATTCAGAAATGGCGGCTTGAGCCGTCGCGGATTCATCCGGATGGCGAGTGCCGTCGGCCTTTCGATCCCGGCCGTGAACTTCCTCACAGGAGCGGCAGCGGTCGCCCAGGCCGTCAGCGGCGCACGGGGAGGCGTTCTTCGGGTCGGAACCGGCGTGCCGGGTCAGCAGCTTGACCCTATCCTGATCCAGGATGGTGCCGGGACCCTCGCGGTCACACAAGTCGGCGAGTATCTCTCCTGGTCGGAGCCTGGCCGCCTGCGGCCCGTACTTGCCGAGAGCTGGACGCCAAACGACAAGGGCACTGTCTGGACGTTCAAGATCCGCAAGGGCGTCAAGTTCAACAACGGCCAGCCCATGACCGCCAAAGACGTGGCCTGGACCTTCAACCGTCTTGCTGACCCTAAGCGCCCCTCCAGTGCGTCTGGCATGTTCGCCGGTACGCTCCTTCCTGGAAGCGTCTCGGCACCGGACGATTCCACGGTCGTGTTCGAACTCGAGAAGCCCGTCGGATCGTTCTCCTGGCTCGTCTCCAACGACAACTACAATGCCGTGATCGTGCCTGAGAACTATGACGGCGTATGGGCCAAGGATTGGGTTGGCACCGGCCCATGGCGGATCAAGGAGTACATCCCAGGCGTTCGCGCGATCTTCGTTCCCAACCCTGACTACTGGCAGGGAGCGCCACGGGCGGATTCAATCGAGCTCACCATGTATGAGGACGAAACGGCGCTTCTCCTCGCTTTCCAGAATCAGTCCATCGACATCACGGGGTCGGTTGGGCTCGCCAATGCCCGGGCGATTCTCCGTAACGCGTCCCGATACAAGATCGACATCCGCAAGACGGCCGTTCACGATCCGATTCACTTCCGGATGGACATGGAGCCGTTCACGGACAAACGAGTCCGGCAGGCAATGGCTCACTGCATGGATCGCGAAAGCCTCGTCAAGAAGCTGCTGCAGGGTTATGGATCGGTCGGCAATGATGCCCCGATCGCTCCGGTGCATGAGGTATTCTCGGCCGATGTGCCACAGCGGACCTATGACCTTGACGCCGCACGTCGCCTTCTCGCAGAGGCGGGCTACGAGAACGGCTTCAAGTTCAAGATGACTGTCCTGAATTATCAGGTTCTTCCCCAGATGGCGCAACTCCTGCAGGCTGCGCTCAAACAGGTCAAGGTCGATGCGCAGCTTGAGTTGCTCGATAGCGCGACCTATCGGGGTGATCTGAAATACGGCAGTTCTCCCATGCTCGACTCGGTTTCCGGGATCAACAATTATGGCCATCGTGGCGTGCCGAACCTGTTCTTCAACATTCAGTTGAAGACCGGTGCCAACATCAACTCGGCCAGATTCGCCAACAAGGAGTTCGATACTCTCGCCGATCAGTTCGCTGCCGAGGTCGACCTGCAGTCGCAGCGCGCAATCTCGAAAAAGATCCATCAGCTCCTGCTCGACGAGACGCCGATGATCTACCCCGCCTTCAAGGACCAACTCTCCTTGAGCCAAACCTATATCGAAGGTTTGCAGCGGCAGGCGTCCAACCCGTTTCTGCACACGGCGGTGCGGAAGGCCTGATCGCCCTGACGTGCCGGCTCCGCCGGCACGATCTCACCGGGAGAAGCGCGTGCCGGCATTCGTTCTTCGAAGGCTGGGGTCCGGACTTGTGACCCTGTTGCTGTTGTCTGCCATCGCTTTCGTCGGCGCGGAGATTCTTCCGGGCAATCCTGCCCGGGCGATCCTCGGAAACGACGCGAGCGAAGCGGCGGTCGCCGAGCTGGGTCGTCAACTCGGCCTCGACCGCCCCGCCATCGTTCGCTACGGAGAATGGCTCACTCACGCGGCGACTGGAGACCTCGGCACGTCCTATGCGCAAAGGTTGCCGGTGACCGACATGATTGCGGCGGCCGGCAGCCGCTCGATGCTGCTTGGGCTTGTGACGCTTGCGATCATTGTGCCCTTGTCGGTCGTTGCAGGCTTGTGGTCGGCACGCCGTGAGGGCGGAGCAGTCGATCGCGCGGTCACGTTCGGCGGAATGGCGCTTATGGTAGTGCCTGGCTTCGTAGTCGCCATCGTGCTCATTCTCCTGATCGGGATCGCCTGGCCGCTCTTTCCGATTACGGCTATGCCACCACCGGGGACCTCGCTCTGGGGGCAGATCTACTACCTCCTCCTTCCGGCACTAGTGCTTTCGACGACTCTCTTCGGTTATCTCGCTCGGGTCATCCGTGCCAACGCGCTCGAAGTCTACCGAAGCGACTATGTGAGGACTGCGGCGCTCAAGGGACTTAGCCCGGCGTCTATCATGTTCCGGCACGTGCTCAATAACGCTATGGCCCCTTCGATGATCGTCATCGCGACGCAGGTCGGCTATCTCCTCGGAGGCCTCGTTATCGTCGAAAAGGTGTTCAATTATCCGGGCCTGGGTGTGATGATGCTACGTGCGGCCGAGTACAACGATATGCCCGTGCTCGAGGCCGGTATCATGCTCATCGGTCTTATTTACGTAGTCCTCACGCTGGCTGCGGACGTCATTCAACGCCTCATGGATCCACGTCTCAGAAAGTCCGTTGCATGACCGGTACGACGACCAGCGTTCGCTCCCTCCGCCGGATATCCACGTTCGGCTATCGTCCCACCCCCGCCTTTATCCTTGCAGCCATCGTGTTTCTGTTCTGGGTTGTAGCGGCTGTCGCCGGACCCTGGTTCGTGCCTCACGATCCCTTTGCGGTTCAGCCGCAGCTCATGCTCGAGCCGCCCAGCCGGGAGAATTTTTTCGGGACGGACGAGCTCGGTCGTGACGTGTTCTCGCGTGTGCTCGTTGGCTCCAGAGACATTCTCACCGTCTCATTCTTTGCGGCCTTGATTGGGACGGTTATCGGCACGCTGATGGGACTCGGAATGGGTTACTTCCGCGGTGTTCTCGATGAGGTTCTATCCCGGATCGGCGAGGCGGTCATCTCGCTGCCGGGAGTGATTATGGCACTTCTTCTGATTGCGGCTTTCGGCCGCTCCAACACGGCGCTCATCGGAGTGATTGCCTTCGAATTCATGTGGGTCGTGGCGCGAACCATCCGGGCTGCGGTGCTGCAGGAAAGTGGGAAGGACTACGTTCTGGCGGCTCGGGTCCGCGGTGACGGCGCTGCATTCGTTATGCTGCGCGAACTCTTCCCTAACGTGTTTCCCATTGTGATTGTAGAATTCACCGTCCGCATGACCTTCGCGGTCTTCGCTGTGGCCAACCTGTCCTTCCTCGGTTTTGGCGTACAGCCGCCGGCACCAGATTGGGGCCTGCTTGTCGCCGAATCCTACGGCTTGCTCGTATCGGGCGAATGGTGGGCCGCTCTTTTCCCGACCCTGGCGATCGCGAGCCTCGTCATCTCGATCTACGCTATCGCCAACGAGGCTAACCGATGGTTGTCCGGAGCGGCCCTGCCGTCCTGAGTTCCCCAGTTAAAGCGTTCTTGTTTCCAGAAGGTGTTCCAATGGCAAGAGAAGTGATCGAGGGGCGAGCCCTCGCGGAGTTCCCGGTCGTCGACGGTGTGGCTGAGTATTTGAAGGGGACCGAGGTTCGGCTTCTGTCCCGGGACGATGTGGACGGGGCCTATAGTGCGCATATCCAGGCAGCCTCGGACACCGCATTCGATTATCCCGAAGGGCGGACGCTCGAGTTGTTCGTGCTGACAGGATCCATCAAGGCGAACGGACATTCCGTTCCCCGTGGATTCTTCGTCTACTTGCCGCCTACGGGTGCTGAACGGTCCATTGTCCTTGAGGCTGGCTCAACCGTGTTCTTCGCTACAGGCGAGAGAGGGCTGGGCTCGGGTACGTTCGAGATCATAGACCCGGAGACGAAGCCCTGGCAGGTTCGCACCAGCGAGAGCGAACATTCGAGCACCGGCACCAGCACAAACGTCGTCAAGTATCTTCGGGTCGACGCGGAAAACCGCAATAATTTCGGCATCGACGTCATGTGGCCGGGCGGAGGCCTCGACTGTACCGAGTGGCATACGGTCGCCGACGAGATCTTCCGCCTGCGGGGCGATCTCCTGTTGCTCGACCCGGTTTCAGGTCAGCCGGTGGAGGCAGGACCTGGCGCCTATGCTTGGCGTCCCTCCCTGTCCCGCCACCTGCCCAAGTACAGCCACAACGGCTGTGTCCAGATCTTCCGCAATCGCGAATGGCCGAAAGGCAGGGGCGAGATGGTCTATGCACCGGCGCCCGACTGGGATCGTCACCTGGCTGCCTACAAGGCGAAGTTCGATACTATCGAACCGGTTCCCGGTCTCTAGACAGGGCAGGCAGCGGAGAGGTCAGCGATGGTCGGACCCATTCTCGATGTCGAAGATCTGGGCGTCACGTACAGGTCGTCTCGCGGCACGGTGCAGGCCGTTGGCCGCGTGAACTTCCAGATCCGGCCGGGCGAGTCCGTCGGGATCATCGGCGAGTCGGGGTCGGGAAAGTCGAGCGTTGCCTACTCGGTTGTTGGCTGGACTCCTCAGGCTCAAGTAACCGGACGGATCAGGCTCGACGGTTTCGAGATCGTGGGAGCGCGCGAGCCTGACCTGAGGAGCCTGCGCGGATCAGTGGTGTCCCTCGTTCCCCAGGATCCGAAGAAGTCGCTCAATCCAAGCATGAGGGTTGGCCCGCAGGTTGTAGAGCAGCTTCTCGCGCATGATCGAACCCTGTCGATGCGGGAGGCCCGGGAGCGTGTCCTTGCTCTCTTCGAGCGGGTAAACCTCCCGCGGCCGGCATCTTTGTTCAACTGCTATCCTCATGAGATCTCCGGCGGTCAGCAACAGCGAGTGCTCATTGCCGCGGCCGTTTCGTGCGAGCCCAAGTTGATTATCATGGACGAACCGACAACGGGGCTGGACGTCACGACCTCGGTCAAGATCCTGGAGCTCATCGAAGATTTGAGACAGCGGTCGGGCTGCGCGCTACTCTTCATCAGCCATGATCTTTCGGTGGTCGCACGGGTCGCGGATCGGGTGCTCGTCATGCGGAACGGGGCCATTGTCGAGTCCGGGTCTACCGCGGAGGTCTTCTCACAACCCTCCCATGATTACACCCGGCATCTTATCGCGGCCGTGCCGAAAAGTGTCGACGACAGGCAGGCAACCACAACGCCGGGAGCACCGACGCTTTCCGTATCGGGTATCGTCAAGCGCTTCGGTGGCGGCTTTTTGCAGCGGGACAAGCGCTTCACTGCCGTCGACCAAATTGACTTCTCGCTGTCTCGAGGCGAAACGCTATCCGTAGTGGGCGAGAGCGGCTCCGGCAAGACGACCCTAGCTCGGATCGTGGCAGGGCTGATCAGCTCGGACGAAGGCAGAGTCACCCTTGGAACGGCACCGCTCGCGACAGTGCCGGCGCGGCGCAGCCGGGCACAGCGCCAAGCTGTTCAGCTCATTTTCCAGAACCCGGATGCGTCCCTCAATCCCAGACATACAATTGGGGACATTCTCAAGCGGCCCATGCGCCTCTACGGCATCTGCCCACGCGAGGCTATGGATGCACGCGTGGCGGAGCTCCTCCGAGGCGTCCAGCTCCCCGCCGACTATGCCAGTCGCCTGCCATCGCAACTTTCCGGCGGCGAGAAGCAGCGGGTGGCCATTGCCCGTGCATTCGCGGCGCGCCCTCGGGTCGTTGTCTGCGACGAACCGACCTCGGCCCTCGATCTTTCCGTTCAGGCTGCAGTGCTGGAACTCCTGTTGCGTCTGCAACGGGAAGAGAACGTGTCGTATCTCTTCATCACCCATGATCTCAATGTAGTACGGGCCCTTGGCGGCCGCCTGATCGTGATGAAGAACGGCAGGTGCCTTGAGGCCGGGCCGGTGGCGGAGATCTTCACCCGTCCGCGCCATGACTACACCAGAGAACTCCTCGCAGCCGCTCCAGCGCTCGACGAGATCGTCGCACTTCTGAAGACACGGACCGGTCCAGATGCCCTCGCGGCTTCCCGTTGACCCTTGGATTCTTATTTTCGGTTTGGAGTGAACCCGCATGAGTGAAACTGTCGCGCCATGTTCCATTGACCACTTCACGATCTCGCCTCCACCACAGGCGCGGCCGGAACTTTTCGTGGATCACCAGAAATCCGGCCGAAGCGGCCACCTCGGCCATGCCCTGTTCCAGCGGCTGGATGGCGAGATTTTCGCATTCTACCCCAACTGCACGTCCGATGATCCGGGCCGGCACGGCACATCAGGCCATTCGGCAGCCGGCTGGATGGAGTTGAAACGTTCTCGCGACGGTGGGCGAAGCTGGGGCGAGCCCGTTCCGCTTGCCTATTCCAAGGACGCCTACGACCGCAGAACGGGTTGGTCGATCTTCACCGAGAAGGCGGTGGTAACCGACACGGGCACTATCGTCCTCTTTCATCTCCTGAGCGACATATCGAAGGATGCCCTTTGGGAGCCCTATCTGGTGCCGACCTCTACCCGAAGCACCGATGGCGGCGAGACCTGGAGCGCTCCGGTTGAGGTCGGGCCGGACCGCGGACGCATCTACGGGGCGGCTTATGGGGATGGTATCGTTTATGTTCTTAAGTTCCGCAACGATGCCGAGGATGATTTCTGCGGCACGACCGATGCGCATGTTTATACGCTCTATGCTAGCCGGGACGACGGCCGCAGCTTCGCGCCGGTCGGAGATCTGCCCTTCAACACGCGGGGACGCGGTTACGGCACCTTATGCCGCCTCGTCGACGGCCGACTGATTGCCTATGTTTACAACAAGAATGACGAGGAGCATCTCGACTACGTCGTAACCGGCGACGGCGGGCGGACATGGAGCGAGCCGCAGCGAACCCGCTTTGCCAAGCGGATCCGGAACCCGCAGATGATCCGCTTTGGCGGCGGCTACTTCCTGCATGGACGCAGCGGAAGCTATGGACCAGCGGATGGCAAGGGCCATTTCGTTCTCTACTTTTCGCCAGACGGGTTCACGTGGGATGAGGGGACATATCTTGCCATGCGTGAGCACGGGCAGGGTGCCTATTCCAACAGCCTGGTGGTGAGGTCTCTAGGGAGCCCCGATCGTCTCAGGATTCATGCCTCTCATGCCTACTCGGCCGATTCCACCAACATCATCGCTTGGTGGGTGATGTCGCGGTAATTTTTGGTCAGCCCAAGTACAGCATTGGAACTTATGTGGGATTTGCACGGATAATGGTGCGCACTCTATCGGGACTGCAGCTGCAGTGGTCGAAGACGGAGAGGTTCTGTCGCAAACCCATTAGTAACTCAGTTCGGGCTACGCCTCCGGCGGGCTTCGGAGGTGCAAGATGTTCAAAGGCCGTCATTTCGATCGCTCAGTGATCCTGCTGTGCGTCCGGTGGTACCTAGCCTACAACCTGAGCCTGCGGAACCTTGAGGAGATGATGGCCGAGCGCGGCATCGCTGTCGATCACGCGACCATCCATCGCTGGACTATGCATTACGCGCCACTTCTCCTGGAGCGCTTCAACCAGCGGAAGCGAGCCGTCACAGGGAGGTGGTATATCGACGAAACCTACATCAAGGTCCGAGGGCGTTGGATGTACTTGTACCGCGCCATCGACAACAACGGTGACACGGTGGAATTCTTGTTCAGCGAGCGGCGGAACCTGACGGCTGCGAAGCGGTTCCTGCGCAAGGCACTCAAACGGCATGGCCGACCCGAGAGGATCGTGATCGATGGCAGCCAGACCAACAAAGAAGCGATCCTGTTGTGTGATGCAGAGAGCCGTCTGCAGGATCGCTCAAGGCGCCGGCACAAGCCGATCCGCATCCGGCAGAGCCGCTACTTGAATAACCGGATTGAGCAGGATCATCGTGCCATCAAGAAGCGGATTCGACCCATGCTCGGGTTCAAATCAACGACCACCGCCCGCGTGATCCTGGGCGGCGTTGAGATGGTGCACATGATGCGCAAGCAGCAGGCGAAGTATGCCTGCAATCGGCAGCTATCACTCTCGGAGCAGTTTGACATGCTCGCCGCGTGAGCGTGTCATGAAGACCTGCTCCTTTCTCGCCCCTACTCCGGATTTGCGACGGAGCCCGATGTGGCGGTCGCGCCGGGAATCGGCTTCGGCGAGCATGGGGATGATTATGTCCGTATCGCCCTCGTGGAGAACGAGCAGCGCATCCGCCAAGCCGCCCGCAACATTCGCCGCTTCTTCGACACTGCGGGCGGCACAATCCACAACGTGGCGCCCCAATTAGCACGGACCCAAGAGACTTGCCACCCCGGCATACGGCTTGAGCTGAACGGATCTAACGAGCACCAGGCGGGTGCGCCAACTATCAGTCGCTCCATGCGTGCGGCGCAGCCCTTTTATGAGGCATCTTGCATTGCAAAAGGGCGCTTTGTGGCCGATACAAGCGCTGGCTGATTTCAACACGGCACCGCCTCTTCCTCCCGGCGCTGCCGTGCCGGCCGTTCCCTCTGGAAGGTTTTGACTTTTGTCAAAGCTTTACTTTCGCCGGGCCTTTGGCCCGGCTTTTTTCTTGTCAGGCCGTTCCCTGGTAGCGAAGTGAGCTATGGCGGAAAGTGGGTGATGCCGGTTTGAGAGAGGCGGCGTATCGAGGCGGGTGACGAGCCTGCCAGAACCTCTTGAAGAAGAGCGATACGCCATGAACGAGACTACCAACATTGTC
>Ga0182741_1005450_pt1 | contig 11805 bp, 16 predicted proteins | sample eDN5th37CBELigOP_FD_128874 | JGI IMG/M metagenome (GOLD analysis project Ga0182741, IMG submission 128874) | Enriched Organic Plus compost microbial communities from Emeryville, California, USA - eDNA 5th pass 37_C BE-Lig OP (version 2) (version 2) ...
AAGATCGACGACGACACGTGGGACGACCTCGAAGAGACGTTGTTGCTCGCCGATGTCGGGGTCGCGACGTCGACCGACCTCGTGGCTCGGGTCAAGGCCCGGGCCGCGGAGACGAAGGCCGCGGATGCCGACGCACTGTTCGGGCTGTTGCGCACCGAGTTGCTGGCGATGCTCGAGGCCGACGATCGATCACTGCACGCGCCCTCCGGAAAGCTCAACGTCTGGATGTTCGTGGGCGTGAACGGCGTGGGGAAGACCACGACGATCGCGAAGCTCGGCCAGCGCGAGGTCGACGACGGCAAGAAGGTCGTCCTGGGTGCGGCCGACACGTTCCGCGCCGCGGCCTCCGACCAGCTCGCCCACTGGGCCGAACGCGTGGGGGCCGAGATCGTGCGCGGTCAAGATGGCGCCGACCCGGGAAGCGTCGTGTTCGACGCGATGGCCGCCGCGTCATCGCGCGATGCCGACCTCCTGATGATCGACACCGCCGGTCGTCTGCACACCAAATCGAATTTGATGGAGGAGCTCAAGAAGCTCCGCCGGATCGTGGACCGCACCGAAGGCGCGCTCGAGGAGGTGCTCCTCGTGATCGACGCGTCCACCGGGCAGAACGGCGTGACCCAGGCCCGGCAGTTCACCGAGGCCGTCGATGTGACCGGCGTGGTCCTGACCAAGCTCGACGGCACCGCGAAGGGCGGCATCGTGTTGGCGATCCAGCACGAACTCGGCATCCCCGTGAAACTCGTGGGAGTGGGCGAAGGAGTGGCCGATCTGGTCACCTTCGACCCCGAAGAGTTCGTCGACGCCCTCCTCGCTCGGGACTGATTCAGGAGAAAAACCCTCCCAATAACTGTCAATCTCGGCGAGGTGGCCGACCGAGGAACAGTGAACATTCCGGAGTATTCCGACGCGCAGTTTCGGCGCATCGTGGACCACTCGCGGGATGCACTGCTGGTGATCGACGACACCGCGACGATCCGCTTCGCGAGTCGCGCGTGCGACGAGGTGTTCGGGTACGCAGCTGACGCGCTGATCGGTACCTCCGGACTCGACCTGATCCATCCCGACGACGTGGAACATGCGGTCTTGCGTCTCGTCGGATCGTTCGATCACAGTCATGAGATGCAGCCGGCGATGCGCGTGCGATGCCGGATGGCGAACGGTGAGTACCGCTGGGTGGAGACCCGCTCGCAGTTCGCGCTTCCGGATCCAGAGCTTGGTGGGGTGGTGCTCAACGTGCGCGACGTCCACGAACAGGTGCTGGCTGAGCAGGAGCTGGTGGAAGCGAAGGAGCGGTTGGCCTACCTCGCACATCACGACTCGTTGACCGGACTCGCCAACCGGTCGAGTTGCGTGCAACACCTCGATGAAGTGTGCGCCCGACGGCACGTGAGTGATGGTCCGGCATTCGTCCTCTTCATCGATGTCGACAACTTCAAGGACGTCAACGACCGGTTCGGTCACGCCGCGGGTGATGCGGTACTCGTCGCGATCGCCAGCCGCATGCGGCGCGCCGTGCGTTCCAGCGATTTCGTGGCTCGGCTGGGTGGCGACGAGTTCGTGATCATCTGCGAGGGTGCGACCGCCGATGGCATGCGGCGCTCGCTCGAACGGGTCGCGGCCGCCATGGCCGATCCGGTGGCGTGCTCAGCGGGTGAGATCCGGGTCACGGTGAGTACCGGGGTCACCGTCGTCGAGCCGGGACAGGTGGCGAGCGACGTGCTCTCCCGTGCCGACCATGCGATGTACGAGGCGAAGGGTCGGGGTGGGAACCAGTGGACGGGGGCCGCTGCGTCTGGAGTGTGAGCCCGGTCGTACACTTGCCCCGATTCGCCCCCTTCATCGGAGCAGCCGAGGTCAATGTTCGACGCCCTGAGCGACCGTTTCGACGGCATCTTCAAGAAGATCCGCAGTCGCGGCAAGGTCACCGAGAAGGACGTCGACGAGATCGCGCGCGAGATCCGCATCGCGCTCCTCGAGGCCGACGTCAACGTTGCTGTCGTGCGCTCGTTCATCGCTCGCGTCAAAGAGCGTGCGATCGGCGTCACGGTGTCCAAGGCGCTCGACCCGGGCCAGCAGATCATCAAGATCGTTCACGAAGAGCTGATCGAGACGCTCGGCGGGGAGGGCGCCAAGCTCACCATGAGCTCCAAGCCGCCCACGGTGATCATGCTGGCGGGTCTCCAGGGTTCGGGCAAGACCACGCACTCGGGCAAGCTGGCCAAGCATCTGAAGAGCCAGGGTTTGCAGCCGCTGCTCGTCGGCGCCGACCTCCAGCGTCCGGCTGCGGTCGAACAGCTCCGCACGTTGGCGGAGCGAGTGGGCGTTCCGTTCTACAGCGAACCGAGCGACCCCGTGCAGGTCACGCGCGGCGCCTTGGAGGAGGCGGCGCGCCTCGGTCGCAACGTGGTGATCCTCGACACTGCGGGTCGGCTCCAGATCGACGACGCGTTAATGGAGGAGTTGCGCCAGATCCGTGAGGTTGCGCAACCCGACAACACGTTGCTCGTGGTCGACGCGATGACCGGTCAAGAAGCGGTCAACGTGGCGGTGGCGTTCAACGAGAGCGTTCCGCTCGACGGCATCATCCTCACCAAGATCGACGGTGACGCCCGCGGCGGTGCCGCGTTGAGCGTGAAGGAAGTGGTGGGCAAGCCCATCCTCTTCGTGGGTACGGGCGAGAAGCTCGACGAGTTCGAGCCGTTCCATCCCGATCGACTCGCGGGTCGGATCCTCGGAATGGGCGACATGTTGTCGCTCATCGAGAAGGCCGAACAGAACTTCACCGAAGCCGAGGCCGCCAAGGCCGAAGCGATGCTGCGAGAAGGGCAGTTCACCCTCGACGACTTCCTGGAACAGCTCGAGCAGGTCAAGAAGATGGGTTCGCTCAAGAGCGTGCTCAGCATGATCCCGGGTCTGCCCAAGGAGATCCGGTCGGCCGACATCGACGAGCGCGAGTTCACGAAGGTCACCGCGATCATCCGTTCGATGACCAAGGAGGAGCGCACCGATCCCAAGATCATCAAGGGGTCGCGTCGCCTGCGCATCGCCAACGGCTCGGGTACGAGCACCCAAGACGTGAACCAATTGCTCAAGCAGTTCGCCCAGATGCAGCAGATGATGAAGGGCGTGAGCGGGATGATGGGCGGCGGCGCCAAGAAGGGCAAGCGCAAGCGCCCGAGCCTCTCCCAGATGCGTCAGATGGCCAACGCAATGCCCGAGCTCGGTGCGGGTGGTGGCCTTCCCGACTTCGGTGCCGCGCTCCCTCCGGCCGCCGGTCGGCCCGGGGGCGGCAAGAAGCGCCGCTGAGCCCGACCGGGCGCTCATCGCCCGGCGAGCGGGTGCCTTCCCGGTTCGCCCTGCTAGCCTCTCTCGGTCCCTGTGGCGACCCCTTCCTCGGTCGCCCGCACTCAGCACGGAAGGACGCGATTCTTCGTGGCCGTCAAGATCCGCCTCATGCGCGTCGGTAAGAAGAAGCAACCGACCTACCGCGTCGTCGTGGCCGACGAACGTTCGCCGCGCGGTGGTCGTTTCATCGAGATCATCGGGCAGTACGACCCGCGCCAGGAGCCGATGCACTTCGAGATCGACTCGGAGAAGGCCCTCACCTGGTTGAAGCAAGGTGCCCAGCCCACCGACAAGGTGCAGAAGCTGCTCGCCGACAAGGGCATCTGGGACGAGTTCGTCAAGGACAAGAAGGTCAAGCCGCGGATCAAGCCGCCGAAGGTCGACCTCAAGGTGATCCGCGAGAAGGAAGAAGCTGAGGCCAAGAAGAAGGCCGAAGCCGAAGCCAAGGCCGCGGCAGAAGCCGAAGCGGCGGAAGCCGCGGCGGCCGCCGAGGCGAGCGACGCCGAAGCGAGCGACGACGCCGGCGACGACGCAGCCGAGGCGAGCGAGTGAACGCTCCGGATCCGGGCAACGAGCGCGACGACTTCGACGACGCTGGCCCCGATGGCAACCGCATCATCGGTGCTCGGGCGCGTGCGGTCGTTGAGCACGTCGTGAAGTCGATCGCCGAGGAGCCCGAGCTGGTCGACATCGACGTGTCCGAGCGAGGCGACGACAAGGTGTTGATGCTCATTCACGCGAGCCCCAACGACATGGGCCGCCTCATCGGCCGTCGTGGTCGCGTGATCCAGTCGATCCGTCAGGTGGCGCGAGCCGCGGGATCGACCGAGGGCGTCAAGGTCGAGGTCGACACCGCCGACTGATGGCTGGTTCCGAACCGGCTGAGGTTCCGGAACTGCTCGAACTCGGTCGCATCGGTCGAGCCCACGGTCTGAAGGGTGAGGTCACGCTCATCCTGAGTACCAACCACGACGACGAGCGCATCTACGCCGGCGCCACGTTGTTCGTCGACGGTGTCGAGCGCACCATCGAACACGCGCGCCAACATCAGGGGCGGTGGCTCGTGCGTTTCGACGGTGTCACCGACCGCACCGGCGCAGAAGCGCTGACCGGCCGGTGGCTGACCGGTCCGAAGCTCGACATCCAACTCGATCCCGACGAGATGTGGGTGCACGATCTCATCGGTTGCACGGTGCAGACGCCAGATGGCGTCGGTCACGGCACGGTCACCGCAGTCGAAGCGAACCCCGCGCACGATCTGCTCGTCCTCGACAACGGAACGCTGGTTCCCATGCCGTTCGTGATCGAACTGCGCGACGGTGTCGTGCACGTCGATGTGCCCGACGGCTTGCTCTGAGGCCCGGTCGGTTCGCATGCGTATCGACGTCTTCACGATCTTTCCCGAGTACCTGGCGGCGCCGCTCGACGCGTCGCTGATCGGCAAGGCGCGCGCCGCGGCAGTCCTCGACGTGCGCGTGCACGACGTGCGCGACCACACCACCGACAAACACCGCAGCGTCGACGACGTCCCGTTCGGCGGTGGCGCGGGCATGGTGATGACGCCGGAACCGCTGTTCGCCGCGGTGGAAGCCGCGGATCCGCCTCGTCCGATCCTGGTGTGTTCGGCGGCGGGCCGTCGCTTCGACCAGGCGATGGCGCAAGAGCTCGCGGTCGCCGACGGCTTCTCTCTGATCTGTGGCCGTTACGAGGGCATCGACCAGCGGGTGATCGACGACCTCGCCGACGGCGAGGTCTCGATCGGCGATGTCGTGCTCAACGGGGGAGAGGCCGCAGCGTTGGTCATCGTCGACGCGGTGGCTCGTCTGGTCCCTGGGGTCATGGGCAACGCCGTGAGCGGTGTCGACGAGTCGTTCTCCGCCGGACGGCTCGAGTATCCGCAGTACACCCGACCCGCGTCGTTTCGTGGCTACGACGTTCCCGAGATCTTGCGGTCGGGCGATCACGGGCGGATCGAGCGGTGGCGCCGGGCCATGGCGTTCCACCGGACGCGAGCTCGTCGGCCCGACCTCCTCGAGACCTACCCGCCGACGGCCGAAGAACTCACGGCCGCGGCCGAGTTCCCCGATCCCGAATCTCCCTAGAGCACCGGCCTGAGATCGTCCAAGGGGGCGGGCTCGTCGGCGGCGGCTTCGGTCGGCTAATCTCTCCCATTCGGTCCTGCCGGACCGCCCAGTCTTCCGGCGCCGCCCACCGGTGACGCCCGCCGTCCGCTCGAGGAGCCCCCGGCCATGCAACTCACCGATCTCGTCGACCGTGCCTCGCTGCGCACCGACATCCCCGACTTCGGCCCCGGCGACACCATCGTCGTCGGTGTGAAGATCCGTGAGGGTGACAAGGAGCGGGTGCAGAACTTCGAGGGCATCGTCATCGGCCGCAGCGGGTCGGGCGTGCGCGAGTCGTTCAAGGTTCGCAAGGTGAGCAAGGGCGTGGGCGTGGAGCGCACGTTCCCGGTGCACTCGCCGATCATCGACTCCGTGAAGGTGCTCACCCGGGGTGACGTCCGGCGCGCCAAGCTGTACTACTTGCGGGATCGCGTTGGTAAGGCAGCTCGGGTCAAGGAAAAGCGCGACCGCTGACCACGCGTCATCCTTGGTCCGGACAATGTCGTCTGTCGGAGGTCGGGTGTGAGCGCTGAAGATCTCGAGCGCTACGAGACGGAGATCGAGCTCCAGCTCTACAAGGAGTACAAAGACGTACTCCCCATGTTCAGCTACGTGGTGGAGACCGAGCGCCGCTTCTACTTGGCGAACTCGGTGAAGCTCGACGTCCGCAACGAAGCCGGGCGCACCTACTTCGAGTTGCGATTGGCTGATGCGTGGGTCTGGGACATGTACCGACCCGCTCGCTTCGTGACCGACGTGCGCGTCCTCACGTTCAAAGACGTGAACATCGAAGAGCTCGCCGGTAAGGAGCTCTAAGTTCTCGCTCGGAGGTCCCCCGGCCCGTAGGGCCGAGGGACACCTCACGCCATGACGAGGCTCTACGCGGTGTCGCGTCAGCTCGGCAGCAGCACCGCGTCGATCACATGGATCGCGCCATTGCTCGTCTCGATGTCGGTGGCAACCACACCGACTTCGTTCCCAGCGGCGTCGAGAAGGGTCACTGAGCCTTCGTCCACCTCGATCGTGAACGTCGCGCCGTTGACCGTCGGTACGTCATCACCGTCCATGGTCACGACATCGGCGGCCATGACCTTCCCCGCGACCACGTGGTACGTGAGGATGCTCTTCAACGCACCGGTCGGATCCTGGAGGAGGGTCTCAACGGTGCCATCCGGCAGCGCGGCGAACGCGTCGTCGGTGGGCGCGAAGACCGTGAAGGGCCCCTCGCCGCGCAAGGTCTCCTCGAGTCCCGCGGCCTGAACCGCCGCAACCAGTGTCGTGAAGTCGCCAGCCGCGATCGCGGTGTCGACGAGGTCCTTCTCGCTCGTGACCGAATCGACGGTCGTGGTGGTTGGCTTGGTGGTTTCCGACGACGAATCCAAGTTCGCAGTCTCGGAATCGGTGTCACAGGCAGCGAGGACGCCGAGCGAGAGCACAGCGACAACTCCGAGGGTGGCAAGACGCTTCATGTTTTCTGCTCCTGATGTGGGGACTGTTACCCCCCTTCCGTCGTGGAGCTCGGCATCGGATGCATCCATCGCAGAAATCTCTCGATTCGTCAGTGCAGCTGCATCCGATCCGCGGTCGAGTAGCGAAGAACGGATATCGACCACCATGTGACGAGGCAACTGCGTGTACTCCGCCACGACAACCCGAGCACTCCGCTCCACGGCGCGACGGGTTGGCGGTTACCGTGACGTCGTGACCGCGGATTCCGAGCGCGTCGATGATCTCGAGGGCGATCTCGACGGCAGCGTTGAACAGGCGTGGACTTCGCAGGACCGCGACGCGTTGAGGCTCGCGTTCGAAACGTACGGAAGCCTCGTGTTCACGTACTGCCTGCAACGGCTCGGTGATCGAGCCCGCGCCGACGACTGCGTCCAGGAGACGTTCGTGTCGGCGTGGAAGGCGCGGCGCGCATTCGACCCCGTCAAGGGATCATTGGCGGCATGGCTGTTGGGGATCGCGCGATACCGCGTCGCGGACGTCTACCGGGCGCAGGCGCGCGTGGCGGCGGTGGATGTTCGGGCCCGATCGGTGGCTGACGCGGAGGCCGACGACGGCTCCACGCCCGACGACGTGGCGACGAAACTCCTGATCGCGCACGTGCTCACGGTGCTCGCGCCGCGACCGCGACAAGTGGTGGAACTGGCGTTCTTTTCCGAGCTCAGTCAGTCGGAGATTGCGGACACACTGGGTGTGCCCCTCGGCACAGTGAAGAGCGACATGCGCCGGGCGTTGCGACGCTTGCGCATCGAGGTCGAAGGAGGTGGATCATGACAACCGACGACGAGCTCCAGGCACTTCGATCCACTGCTCGTCGCGTCGATGCGGGGCCCGTCCGGTGGGAGGCGCCTTCGGAAGACGTATGGGATCGCATCGCGGCTGCCGTCGACCCTCTGGGAGGGTCGGAACATCCGACCGATCGGGGTGTCGATGCACTCGCCCGTCGGCGCTCCAGCCGACTGTGGGGGAGCGTCCTCGTCGCGGCTGCCGCCGTGTTGGTGATCATCGTCGTCATCTCGGTGGCATCCACGACGCGCCGATCCGACGAGATGGTCGCGTCGGCCGTGCTCGAGCCGCTGGGTGCCCAAGGCGCCGGCGACGCGTGGCTGTTCCAGCACGACGGTCGATACCAACTCGACGTCGTGGCGGTCGACGTCGAACCCGGTGCGGACGACTACTTGGAACTGTGGCTCATCGATCCCGAGGTCACGAAGCTCGTGTCGCTCGGACCGCTACGCCCCGACGGACGCTACGAAGTACCCCCGGGAATAGACCCGCGCGACTTCCCGGTGGTCGATGTGTCGGTGGAACCGGTCGACGGCGATCCGACGCACTCCGGCGACAGTGTGTTGCGGGGTCTTCTCACCTTCTGAGCGGGCGTTCGCGGACGGGCCGTCGCAGTCGTTCGAACCTTCGAGCATGGCGACACGTGACGAATGCACGACGGATGCTGGGCGCAGCGGGGGAAGCGGCGGCGGCCGCATGGTACGAACGGCGCGGCTACACCGTCATCGATCGCAACTGGCGCTGTGCCGACGGCGAGCTCGATGTCGTCTGCGCAAACGTCGACACATTGGTCGTCGTCGAGGTGAAGACGCGACGCTCCGTACGGTTCGGGCACCCGGTGGAAGCCATCACGCCCGCCAAGTTGGCTCGCCTCCGGCGACTGACCGCGCGCTACGTACGCGAGCACGACTTCCACGCGGAGTACGTGCGCATCGATGTCGCCGCGGTGCTCGCCCAGGCCGATGGAACCTTCGCCGTGAACGTGGTGCCTGGGATCGCGTGAACCGGCGCGGCTAGCGCCGCAACGTGGCTTCGAACTTCACCCAGCAGCCCTTGTGCCAATGGCGGCGAAGATCGACTGCCAGGTCGGGTACCACCACCACGTGATGCGTTCCTCGTGGGATGTCCCGCATGCAGTACGGGCAGAGGTACGGACCGCGGTCTTCGTACGGCTGCACGAATCGGGTGCGATACCCGTCGGCTAACGCGGCCACATGCGCCGGATCGGGACGAGCCACGCGATCAGCGCGGGAACGCAGCCCACGCGAGCAACGCCAGGGCCGCCGCGATCGCCAAGGCGACGAAGATGATGTCGCTCGGTCGGCGCACTCTCTTTTGGTACGGGTTGAGGCCCACAGCGGTACCGTACTGGCCGAATCGACGCTCCGACGGAGCGGCTCCCCGAAAGGTCACCATGGACACGATCGTCGTCGACCGAGCCGATGGAATCGTCACGCTTCGGTTGAACCGACCGGAGAAGAAGAACGCCATCAGCGCGCAGATGTGGGACGAGCTGAGCGTCGCGCTCGCCGACGTTGCGGCGAACCGCGACGACCGGGTGATGGTGGTGACCGGTACTGCCGACGCGTTCTGTGCGGGGCAAGACCTCGGCGATCCCGAGAACAACGCGCGCTTCGACGGTGTGGGTGGGGCGTTGCACACCATGCGATTCATCGGTTCGATCGCGCAGGCGCTGCACGATCTGACCATCCCCACGATCGCGGCGGTCAACGGCGTGGCGGTCGGTGCGGGTGCCAACCTTGCGTTCGGGTGCGACATCGTTGTCGCCGCGCAGAGTGCCCGCTTCTCGCAGATCTTCTCGGCACGAGGACTCACGATCGACTTCGGCGGCTCGCGGCTGCTGCCGCGGATGATTGGTTTGCACAAGGCCAAGGAGCTCGCCTTTACCGCCGACATCGTCGACGCGCCCACCGCGGAGCGGTTCGGTCTGGTGAATCGCGTCGTCCCCGACGACGACCTCGCATCGGAGGTGCAGGCACTCGCGGCCAAGATCGCCAGCCAAGCTCCGCTCGCGCTGTCCACGATCAAGCGGCACCTCAACGCGTCGGCGTCGATGACCTTGGCCGAGGCGCTCGAGGCCGAGGCGCAGGCGCAGGCGATGCTGTTCTCGAGCGAGGACAAGGACGAGGCGTTCGCGGCGTTTCTGGAGAAGCGCACTCCGAACTATCGGGGCGCCTGAACGGACGACAGCACCGGGCGTGGCTGCTTACACTCCTCCCCGTCGCGGCACGGACCCAGCCGCGAGACCCGAAACGAGAAGGTAGGCACCATGTCCGACGACAGCGACGTAATTGGCCCGGTCAGTTATCTGATCGTCGAGTTCCCCGCGAACTCGGTGACCGGCGAGGGCCTTCCGAAGCTGGTCGACTTGGTGGAGCGCGGCATCATCCGCCTCCTCGACCTCGTGTTCGTGAACCGGGGCGAGGACGGCACGATGACCGTGGTCGAGTTCTCGGACTTCGGCGACGAGGTGGATCTCACGGTGTTCGAGGGTGCGTCGTCGGGAATCCTCGACCAGAGCGATATCGACGATGCCGCGGAGGCAATCGAGCCGGGTGCGTCGGCCGCCATCGTGGTGTTCGAGAACACGTGGGCCGCGCCGCTCGTCGGCTCGTTGCGAGGTCGGGGTGCCGACATCGTGGCCGCGGGTTACATCCCTCATGACGTGCTGATCGAGTCGCTCGACGCGACCGAAGCCTGAGTTTCGAAAGGAACGACGATGCCTGGATTGCTTCGAATGGCCACCCGGACCGCGGTCGTCGCGGGAACGGCGACCGCAGTGTCGGGTCGAGTCGCTCGTCGGCAAGAGAACAAGTGGGCGCAGCAGAACGCACAAGCGCAGCCTGCACCCGCGCCGGCTCCCGAAGCGGCCGCCGCGCCGGCAGCCGGATCCGACGACTCGATCCAGAAGTTGAAGGAGCTCGCCGAGCTGCACTCGCAGGGCATTCTCACCGACGAGGAATTCGCGGCGCAGAAGGCCAAGATTCTCGGCTGAGAGTCCGCACGCGCTCGGTCGGCGCGCGCCCGTGCTCAGAGAGCCCGGCGGCGTCGACCGAAGCGTTGGGCACGTCCCGATCGTCGAACCGACGCGCGCGCCGTGGTGACACTCGGTGTTGCCACGGGCGCCGACGGATGATCGGAAAGTTCGTTGGTGTGTGCCGCGTCGGCGCGGACGAAGACCGCGGGCGCGGTCGCGCGGCGCTCGTGCACGACATCCCAATCGGGATCGCCGATGCGGCGCACCAAGCTGTTGTGCACTTCCCACGCGGCGGCGCATCCGGTGCAGGTGACCACCATGGTGCCTCCGCTGAACGTGGTGGGCGTCACCTCGTGCAGGCAGAAGGGGCAGGCGGATGGATGCATGCCTTGGCATCGACCATCTGGCCTGAGCACTTGAGACGGGCGCGGGCGTGCTGTGTCGGTTCACGCCAACCACCACTGTCCGCGCCGTTCGATGACCGCCGCGACATCGGAGAGTGAACGCAAGGCGGTCGCGACCGTCGCGATCGGTAGTCCCGTTCGTTCCACGAGTTGGTCGAGGGACGCTCCGGCACCATCGAACGAACGCAGCACGGCATCGGCCTCGGGTGAGCGTGACGTTGGTCGGGTACCGGATGCCGGTGTGCCCCAGGCAGCATCCACGTTGGCCGGCGCGCGATGGCCGAGTCCGACCCAGAGATCGGATGGCGCGAGGAGCGGGATGGCGCCATCCGCGATGAGCGCGTTGGTGCCGAGCGCGGCTGGATTCCGTCGGGATCCCGGGACGGCGTAGACCGTGCGGCCGTAGTCGTTCGCGAGCTCGGCGGTGATGCGGGCACCGCCAGTAAGGGTGGCTTCGACAACGACGACGGCTTGCGCGAGGCCCGCGATGATCCGGTTGCGGATCGGAAATCGATAACTCGCCGGGCCGACACCGAACGCGGTCTCGGACACGAGCATCCCAGATGCCCGTATCTGTTGGGCCAGGGCGGCGTGGCGGCGCGGGTACACGACGTCGAGCCCGGTTGCGACGACTGCGATG
>Ga0182741_1005451_pt1 | contig 11804 bp, 3 predicted proteins | sample eDN5th37CBELigOP_FD_128874 | JGI IMG/M metagenome (GOLD analysis project Ga0182741, IMG submission 128874) | Enriched Organic Plus compost microbial communities from Emeryville, California, USA - eDNA 5th pass 37_C BE-Lig OP (version 2) (version 2) ...
GCTGGGGCTCAGTTCATGCGATGATGAGCATTGGTTTTGACGAGGACGGTGTCAAGACACGCATTACATTCTCCCGAATTACAGAAATTGTTGCGAAGCACCCCGAAGGAGGAGTAGCTTGGTTGATTTTATTCTGCCAGACGATGGTAGCGTCGAGCAAGCTCATTCGGAGCTTCTTAAGGCCTGGTGTGTTTACTCTCCTGCATCTTGCAGGAGGCATCGCATGGGGCACGATGGTATGGTTCCATGCCCCACATCCACACGTGGCAGTAGCTTTGCTTCTGAGCCTAGTACCAAAGAGCCTAGAGTTGCTTGCTCGTATCATGAAAACGCTAGCCACTCTTTGCCACAAGGTCCAAGTGCCGATTGATGTCGAAGAGAACTCTAATGTCGCGCCTACGAGGGGCGGTCCTACGCGGACATGGCATCACTATCTCGAAAGCTGCAGTATTTATGCTGATGGCATCATGAAACTCACTCTCCGATCGGAAGAAGGCATGACTAATAGTGCAGAGTACTTGAAATACCTTGGATCAATTAATTCGTGGACAATCCTTCGTCTTCCCGCTATTCAAGCTCTGGGAGGTGCCAGGACGTTTTCGGTGATGCAGTTACCTTTGCTTGATCACAGCGGGAAGGTTGCTACAGGCTTGCCAGCCGACCGAATCACCTTCATCATCAAGGCAAACAAGCAATGGTTAAGTACAACACGGAAGATATACAACTCCCTCTCGCAACTCGCTCGTGAGTCGCCACTATCGCCTGACGAAGCGCTGAGTATAATGAGAACTGCGAGCGGATCATCTGAGAGCTCTGGATCCATGCTAAGCGCACTGCGAATGTCTGGGTCCTTTGGAGAAGTGCTTTGGAGCCCAGCCGTGGGGTTCACACAGAGCAATAATGCTCTTTCTGGATCGGATGGAAAAGCGAAAAACCCGCGCCGTCAAAACAAGCAACGCCCCCAACCGTCAACAACGCTATCACTAGTCCAGCAAGGAAGCTACAGCATGGGCAGTGAGTTCGTTGAAGCCATGGAGAGCATCCCTGAGTCTAGTTCAGAAACGTCCTTCTGGTGCTGCGGTAGCAGAGCTCGTAAGCAGACGCGTTCGAATGCCCTTGCGGTTGCCGGAGAAATCCCAAGCACAGGCTTACACTGGTCGTTCAAGCATAGCACCAAAACTCTAGCCGCCGAGCTTCAACAACCCAGGAGAGGAGGATTGCTCGAGCCAAATGAAGAAAGCGCTGATGCGGAACGAGGCATTCGAACCTGTGCTCCTCTTTACTCTTCACGTGACGCAATTTTGTTCATTGCAGGTGGAGTGGGAATTACTGCGGTTCTTCCAGTCCTTCTAGCATTGCGGAACGAGGCAGAAATCCAGTGGCAACGAGCCTTTGATCGGATGAGAAATCAGGATCGAATAGTCACAGGTTCCTCATCTCTCCTTGATGAAGTTCTAGCAGACAAGCTCCCTCCACGAATCATGCTCCTGTGGTGCGTCCGAGAGGAAAGTCTGATTAGACTCTTACAACCATACCTCGAGTACATCTCTAGTCCACCGGAGGGTCAAAGAATGACAGACAGCAGACCAGAGCAAGCGCAAGGCATGGAGACGTCAGAGTCGAAGGCCGCGAAAGCATCGCAAGGCGATCGCCGTCTCTCCGAAAACTCAAGCGAGTACAAATCGGTTCAGCTCACGAAGAATGGACGTAAATTGTCAATACCTGTTGTAACTGTGGCTGGCCTCATCAAGCCTAAACATCACTCGCAGAGTACGACTGTCGAGACAAAAGCTATCGTGCCAACCAGGAGAAGTGAAGGATCATCTCCCAATGCCCCCTCACCGGACGATCTAACGAGCCTCGTTTGGCCAATCACTGTCGCTATTCACGTGCATTCCTCGCAACCTACGACGAAAATAGAAGCCGTGTCTCCGAAGTCAAGGCTCATCCTATCTCGCAGCAGCAGACGTATATCTATCCAAAGCTTGATTCACAACTTCCTCCATCTTCACTGGGAAATGAGATCCATGATGGAGACTCAAGTGACAAAACCAGCCTCAGACCTTCGCACCCCTCTTATCCTAGCGTGCGGCCCTTCCAGTCTGATCACGGCTGCGTATGAGGCCGCTTCTGAAATGAACATCGAATGCAGGAGTGAGGAATTTGAGATTTAGCAATAAAACCGGCAGTCCTGTAGCATAAGGTGAAAATTGTGTATGATGGAATCAACATAGTGTAAACTGGGCTATTGACCAATTAAGAAACTGGGGAGGGTGAAATTAGATCTCCCCTTATGCTTGCTCCTCCTCATCATCATCTGTAAGCATTCTGCGACGCTTCAAGACGACTTCAGTTTTCTCTCCCTCGGGCTGCTCTTGCTTGGGCTCACCCTCAGTTGTTGGAGCTGTGGCACTGGTCTCTTCTTCCTCGTCTTCCATAACGGTTCGACGACGGCGAGATCCTAACTCTGCCGTTTCTGACATGCTCTTCAAGTCGCCTTCATCGTCATCTTCAAACAATGGTTCAGACTTGGGCTCGCGCTTTTCCTTCTTTTCTTTCTTATCTTTCTTGGCTTTTTTCTCCCGCTTCTCCTTCTTGTCTTTCTTGTCTTTCTTGTCTTTCTTGTCTTTCTTCTCGCGCTTCTCCTTGTCCTTACGCTTAACTCTATCGTCGCGCTTAGACTCGCGTTCTTCGTCACTTTCAACATCTTGGAATTCTTCCTCCTCTTCGTCCGTCAAGTCGCTGCCAATGCTCGCCTCTTCGTCTGACTCATCTGGTAGTTCAGTCAGGTCCATGCCATCAGTACGCTTTGATGTCATTGTTGAGCGCTTGCGAGGCTTGCTCGGTGCTGCGGCGAGGTCCTCTTCCATCAAGTTGCCATCAGCTTCACGCTCGAACTCACTGTCTGCATCGAGCTCACTATCACGGCGTCTTTGTCCCTTGCCGGACTTACCCTTGCGCGTGGCGGTAGCCTGCTCCTTCTCGGTGGGAAGCGCTGCGCTTCGTTGTTTTGCCCTCTCCAAGTACTCACGGGCCTTTTCTTGCTCGAGTTGGTATAGAAGCTCCTGTTCGCGCCTACGGTTCTCTTCCTCGATGCGCCGTCGCTCCTCTTCCTGTCTACGTGCCTCAAGAATCTCCGCGTACTTGGCTTCGAGGTGCTGGCTGTAACGACGTGCATTCTCGCAGAGTTTCTCAGCAATACCAATATATTCCTTCGTGTACTCGTGATGCTTTCGGGCGCGTGCAGCGATGGTCTTGCGCCTTGGATTGACACGAGCTGCTGCTTCGCCTCCCGCAGCGATATCACGCTGAACTTCATCATCTAACGCCTTGAACTCTTGCACTGCCTGCTCAAGAGCAAGTCGGGCCTCTTCGGCCTCTTCAACTTGGAATGTTCGTCGTTTGCTCTGCTGAAGCGCATTCAGGGCGAACTCCTCTCGAACAATGGCTAGGTTGTAGCGCACAGTTTCATCGCCGGGTTGTTGCTCAAGAAGGGATTCAAGGACTGTCTTTGCTTCCTTGGAACGGGATGCCATATGCAACGCACGTGCAAGGCAAGTTTTGAGGAAAGGCTGGCCAGCGGGCGGGGCTAGGTCCAAAGCCTGACGATAGAGCTTAATTGCCTCGTCAAACATGTCTTCCATGACGTTAACATGAGCGAGATTGATGAGGGGCTCATACGGTGCCACCTCGTTAAGGCCCTGACGTGCGAAGCGTGCCTGAGTAAACGCTTCACGAGCAGCCGACACTGCAGCGCGGAGCTTTGCAGGATCCTCGCTGAGCTGTGCCAACTCGACAGCGCAAATGCCCAATCCGGTCAACGCAGCCACGTTAGATGGGTCCAAAATGCTTGCGCGTCGGAACTTAGCGTATGCCTCGGTGTACAGCACCTTTGCATTCTTTTTGTGCTGTGAGGCGGCCTTTTGCCACTCAGGAAGATTCTTTGAGCCAGGGGACAACGCAATTTGATCAGCGTAGCGCATGTAGCGAACTCGCTCATGAGATGCGTGGTCAGCCATAATTTGACCACGGAATGTCCATGCATACACATCCTTGGGATAGGTTTCATACGTCTGCTTCACCATTACCTCTGCCTCGCGTGAGGTCTCTGCAACAGATGATGCAAGCAGTGTGGAAGCAAGCTGCGTCATGATGTCAGGACGGCGATTGCTATCCTTGGGTAGGCTCTCCAGCACTTCGCGCAGGGCTTGGCTCGCCTTGGCGATCTGCTCATTGATTTCTTGCTGAGTCGTTGGGTTCTGCGTCAACTTGTACTGGATTTCAATCGAACGAACGCGGGCATCGACATAATCAGGGTAGGATGCCAGAATGGCAGAGTAAAGCTCATTTGCCGTGGTGAAAAGAGATTGGGACTCGCATAGGAGGCCCAGGTTATAAAATGTTGTAACAGTGGCAGGTGGCACTTTGAAGCCTAGCTCGGGATTCATTGAATCTTTGGCATAGGTCTTAGCAATCGTGTTCATCACAGAGCGCAAAATTGCACGAGTTACTTGGGAAGGCGTGATTTGCGTGGATGGTGTACTGGCCATTGCATCCGCATTGGCTTCATTCGATTCCGCAACGATCTTGTTCAGTTCTGACTTGAAACCTGCAAAATCATGCTCGTCTTCAAACGTCAAGGGTGGATTTTCCAGGTTGGCCAGCAGTCGTGCCTCACCATTGGGTTTAGAGCTTGAAGCATTCATCACTTCGAGGACGGCTGCGCGAAGGTAGCCTCTTGCCGCCGCAAGCGCGTCACCCACGGAGTGGCAAACAACGCCATAATTATGCCAGAGCTCGCGGCTAAAGAGGATACGATTCGCGGTGCGCGCGCTCCGCGATGCCATGGCTTTTACGAAGCGCGCCGTGCCGGAGTCGTCTGTGAGAGACTTCAAATAGACCAAGCGGTCGAAGATGGCACGAGCCCGTGAAAAGGCTGAGTCGAAGTACTTGCGCGAAATGGTTGGGTGCGACTTCGCGCAGAGCAAGGCGAGCTCGAGCTGGGTGGGAAGGTCATCTGGCTGAATGGAGAGCACACGCTCAAAGAGAGCCCTGGCCTTCTTCGAATGTGCTTCACTCTCAACTAGGTCTTGCGCCGTGAACTCTCTGCTCTCACGAGACTGATAATTTGTAGGTGAATCTAGCACAAGTCGTGCGTGAATTGCAGCAAGGAATCGCATAATCTGGCAATTCGTTGGCGCAGCCTTGTGAGCGACCTCGGCACAGAGCAACGCCTCCTTGAACTTGCCTTGGGCAAATAGCACCTGAGCGCGTCCGTAGCTTGCCTGAACATGACCTGTCGGAGCCAAGAGCAAGGCTTGAGCGTACTGTTCTTCCGCAGCGGTATACTGGCCCAAAACATGGAATAGTCTGCCTCGCTGGTAAGAAACCTCTGCACGTGCAGCGGCAAATGCAGGTGCTGCGGCTACATGACCAGATGCTAGCACAGCAGCATGCTCAGTGAGCTGCCGCGATGCTTCGAGATCACCCGAATGGAACGCCAGATTAGCCAGCAGGAGAATCTGCTGTGGGTGGTGAGTCTTCAGCTCGACGACTCGAGCAGCAAGCGACACCCACTTGGGCACCTCCGAGGAAACAATGTCGAACTCTGGGTAGCTTTCAGAGAAAAAGTCTCGATCCAAGAGCTCAGCAACTTCTTGATCTTCACTGATTGAGGTTTGTGCTCTAGGCCTTGGGTCAGTCGGATCAAGAATCGCCTTGTTGATGGACGGCTTATTTTCATGGTCTGGTGACGTGCTTGTTGATGCATCGTCCATCTTATTTTCAGCAGAAGCTGCTGTGTCCTGTGCATCAGCCTTACGTACCAAGTCCTGACGTGCAGCTTGAGCTTTAGTATGTCTCTCCGTAGCGCGCTGCACTCGCTTAGCCTCAGCATCGCGGAGGTAGATTGCGCGCTCCAAGGCACACAGAGCAATCAATGCGGGGACGCAGTCAGGATCGACCTCGAGCGCGCGCTCGAGTGCTGCCTTTGCTTTTGGCTCATCACCTAGCTGGATGTAGCAGTGCGCAATTGCGACACGAACGGCAGCGGGAAGCTGAGGATTCTCGACGAGTGCGCGAGACAACGCTTGAAGTGCATCCTTGTACCGACGCTGATGGAACCGCAGGCATCCTGTAACAAGAAGCGCCAATGGATCATCGGACTTAGCGCGTGTGGCGTTGGAAACAAGGGTGTCAATCAAGCCTAATGCCTGAGAGACAGGTCGGAGCTTGGCACCAAGGCGGAGCTTGGCAGCTTCTTGCTCAGCATTAGCCTGCAGAGCAGCCATTTGTTCTTCAGTGAGCGGCTGCTGATTTTCGCCTTGTGTTGTGTTCTTTGCTTCAGTAATAATATTATTCGCGGCAACCTCCACTTCGGCTGCAGCAGTTTGTTCGTTTGCGGCCGAAATGGCGTCTTGAGCCAAGGCTTGCACTGCACGGCCGAGCCAGACCTCAGGACGACGCAGACTTGCTGAAGCAGCGGAAGCGTGAAGCTTGCCTACATCACTTTGAAGCGCTGATCGCAAAGCGCTCGAGGTTGGCTGTAAGTGGAGACTGGCCGCCACCTCGGAGAGAATATCATCCTGTGGAACGGTTGGGAGGGTCTTAAGCGTGTTGATCACAACAGACTGCGGGATCTTTTGCGAAAGGGGTGTGTGAATGAGATCTGTCACAGGGATCTCCTGTGCCAGATCCTGGCGCAGCGCGGCAAGCGAGGCATACACACGAGCCAGTGCATCACGATGTTGAGGTCCACTGAAGTAGTCCAAACCTTCCGCAGAAAGGGGCTCCTCAAAAAGTCGCGCAAACTTGGTAAGCTCTCCGCGTTTGTAGTACTCCACCGCAATATGCCACCACAGATCCAGCGGTGCTTCGTTACTCAGCACGACTGTGAGTGTGTCCACGGGTGGGAGTTGGTCAAGATTGACCTCGATGGCCTGAGCCTCGCGGCCGCCGTCGACAGGAATAAACAGTCGGCTCTCACCTAGTGTCGTCATCGCGTAAAAAGCCCGTTCTACCGAATCAGGAGCTCTGGGTGTCCTCCAAACTCACGAAAATGACGACGCTAGTCGACTCTAGACGGTTGGTTTCGGTTGAAAATCCATTATTTGAGAAGGAGTGAGCTGTGGTTTGGGAATATCGGTGGATGAATGCAAAGGGAAGCGGGATGTCTAGCCGAATTACAAACGAATGGGGGGATAAGGGGAACGCAGACACGAACAAAACGCGCAAAAACATGTGTTGGTGAGGGAGAATGCGAGAAGAATCTCGGAATCTCATGAAAATCACACGTAAATCGAGTGTTCGGGGAATTATAAAGCAGACATACGAATAGTAACCACACATATCTCTCGCTTCCACAGCCCTGTTACAACCTGCGCAATGCCAAGTCTTCTCAATTCACTCTCTTGGTATTGCAGGTTTTGAACAATTTGCCGCTCAACACGGCCCGTTTCTGGCGCACGTGGAAAGCCATGCACCAATCTCACAACGCAAAGAACTCTATCGTATAACACCACGCTCTTTGATACTCGGTTTGGCCTCACCAGTTAGTCCATCCCTTGGAGATCGCTCAGTCCGAGGTGCTTCTGAGTCCATACCCCCTTTTTTCAGGGTTTGCGCACGACACAGGTCTAGCTGGGGTCTTCCGGGGCATGGTTGGGGTGGAGCTGGGGCATACTACATACGACTGCGGTGCACTCACGGTGATCGCTGCTGCATCGCTGTGGATCATCGCGAGTGAGGGGCATGCTCGTGTTCAGGAAAGTGCTTTATTGGTCCTGTGCTGGAAAATACAAAGGGTCACTAACTGTATACCACACGCATAAAAACACCAAGGGGTTTGCAAGCTACAGGCATCAAAACGAATGCGAGTCATCCTGTGCAGCTCAAGAAACATGGGCCAATAAGGGGAGAATCAGAGTCAGAAAATCACAGCAACCAAGGTTTGAATATGTCACTTGACCATAGTGCACTGTTGCTATTACTCAGCGCCAAGGATAAAGACATCGTTGAGGATATCATTACCACCACCTTCCGCTTCCGATACGAAGGTGGTGTGCCAAATCGTGTACGTATCTTTGTTTCGCTCACTGCCTTGCTCCTCCCCGCTGCTTGTTTGCGTAGGACATATCTGCGGATACGCACGCACTTCGGATGACTCCACCTCATGGTAATCTGTATTCATATTGTCTTCCATACGAGTCTAGAAACTGGGAGAGTGGGCCACCGCACTCGAGGCAAAGCAAGAGGATGTGCAAAAGCTAGTTGCTGCTACGGAGAGCCTAATCCGTGAATGTCTCTTCCGCGGTGTCGTACCGGCAGAGGTTCTGCCCCAGGACTTCCACCCACAGCTCGGCAAGCTCATTACCCGCATTGTGGTTGCACATGCTGAGGAATGGAAGACCTCGGCGATGAGCCACCAAGTCTCACCTCCCAAGCTCGTTGACTTCGCTTGGCGTGTGGGTACCACGGTATCGTCCGACGCACTTGTAAATATGAACAATACTTCGCTTGTGCTCTCGCTTACTATCCAAAACAACCCCACGCAGGTCGGTGTCACCCCTGGTCTGGAAGAAGTTCAGCTCGAGTTGAGCAAGCAGGAGCTGGCGACCATGCTAGACGGTCTTACAAAAATCAAGGAACAGCTCGCCGCCATCAAATAAGTGTCCAGTTCCGGAATGCCAAGAATGTATTCGTCCTCAGCCTGCCGCAGCTTTAGCGCAGGTCATCAGCTGAACTAGCCCAAGACGCATTGTATTTTGCACCCACTGACTTAGACTCAAGTGTCCTTGTAGCATAAACTCTCATCAATCAACCAGGTTTTACCTTCCTTCGTCCCTAGTTTTACGTTACTCCCTATGAAGACGACTCGGTTGTGTGCTGTTGAGACTGTTGCGAGACAAACCGGGGATCGTAGGAGCGTGGTCGAACCATCAGAACTCGAGCGTATAAATCTAAGATTCATCATTTATTACGGCCTCTGGTGCACCGCACGGGAAGACCACTCGGGTGTCCCACCAGAGGGGAGGAGGGATGTTGGCAAAGATAACCAGGGTTGAGAGATGTGGTATAAAGCACAGGTACGAAATTCACTTGGGAGTATTTACAGGTCGGACGAAAACGCGTGAAAGACTATTTACATGAGTGAGCTCAGGTAGGACGACTCGGCTTACCATAACCTCGTATGGGAGAGATGCTTCGAGCGACCAGACAGATGGGTCGATGTTGTGGATTCATTTGAATCTGCAGGCATTCCGTGGTGTGCATGCACAGAAGTGCTGTGGCTTGAGACTGCCGAGTTTGGCTGCTTGGGCGCACCACTCACTGTAACAAGGCCCGTGGGCATACGAGAAATACTAATGTTCTTGCCCTTCTCTGCAATTTCTTGCAGGGAGCAGCCCTGGAAGGCTTCCAAATTCTCTCTCAGAATGCTCGCTTGTTTCTGCTGACGCGTGAGATGTGTTGTAGCCGATGATGAGTTGTGAGTGGGTTCATAGACGTGATAAGTGTGGTAGGTGGAGGTAGTGGGCAATCGAGCAGAGTAAGGTCCAGAGGATATGGATGAGGGAGGTGAAGCCGCCGTCGTAGTAGTAGTCGAGAGACGCGCTGACTGAGGATAGCGTAGCGGCACTTGGTCGGCATAAACACTCGTAAGCGAGTGAGAATCGCCACCCCTTGTGACCAAGGTGCTGCCACCGCTCGTTGGAGCCTGAGGTTCTGGCTTGATGTGGTTGCGATCACGGCTTGGGCTTGAGCTCGGACGTGTAGCAAGAGTTGCAGCCAAGGCCGAAGTGAAGGAATGAGGCGCATCTTCGACAATGCCACCTGACGTCGTTGCTGTCGAGTGGCGAGGCATGGGGGACTTACCAAGTCTTGGGGTTGCTCTTCGTCGTGCGCTAGATGGCTGTTCTGCAGCTCCAGCACGCCCAATTCTGGGTGATACATGTGAGGGTTGGGGGTCGGTAAGATTAGTGGAATGCAACGGCAGTTCGGCTTGCACACTTGCTGTGGACTGCCTCAGCTTTCGTGCAGAATTGGTTCGCTGAAGAGACTCCCTTCTGAGACGCTGATCCTCCAGTGGTCGTCGGGCAGACGGCAAGTCCGTTGAGGACGCGACTTGAGAAGTTGCGCTCGTTGCGTTCTGACCCGTGATACGTTCCGCAGGAAGAGAATCGTGACGATGCTTATTAAGCACCTCAGATGCACGCTGAGCAACGCGAAGTGCCCAATCCAAGGCCGATTCAGCTAGCAAGAGGCTTCCTTTCGCTTTGGAGTCCACGCTTGGGGCAGCAACTGATGGTTTGGCTTGTGATGCCGCAGCTTGTCGAGACACCTCATGCGCGCTCGACAGAGCCTCATTCACAATGGAAGTGGGGTTAGGCTCCTTCGTGGACACGGATGGCAGTTCACTCTCGACAGCTTCGTCAAAAAGTATCCTTCGGCAAATGTTTTGTGAAGGAGCCTCCTCCTGCTCAGGTTCCAATGCCGTTGGCTCGCGCTCGCGAGGCGGATGCTGAGTCTTACGACGGAAGGTATCTAATTGACGCTGAAGCAAGTCGTGCTGCGCAGCGAGGGGAGCAACACGAGACCGAGACAACGGCGGCAATGGAGCGACCTGTGGCTCGGTAGCGCGAGCTGTAGCAGATTGCAACCACTGTGAAGTGCTGACTGTTGCTTGTGGCTGAGTGTCCTCCGCTGGAGCTGGAGCGCTTGAACCAGACTTAGATTCGTTTGAATCCACGGTGTCCGGAGACATGAACAATCTTCGTTGAGTTCTTGACAAGGGCGAGATGAACGATGTATCAAACTCGGTGGATGGCTGTCCATTGCGATCAAAGAACTGAGGAGGAATCATAGACACAGGCTTTGGAAGTGGCTCAATTGTGCTTGTGGATCCAGGAGCCTCGGCAATACCAGCGCTCTCTTGATTAGACACTGCGGGTTTGACCCATGTCGTGGTTGACCCTGTGAGCGACTGATTCGTGACAATCTCATTCTCGGGGGTGCTTATCGTGATCATGCTTGTTACCGTGGTTGAGGTGGTTTGATATGCAGGAGGTCTGGATTCCTTTGCAGCTGCTCCGGAGTTCTCTAAGATAGGAGAAACGTGGAACAGTGCGGAATCCTCTGCGGTAGTTGCGGGCATCTCTGGGCTAGTTGTAAGCGCCTCTGGGTTAGTTGTGGCTGCCGCTGGGGTCTCATTCTCAGACGGCCTCGTAGCGGCTGGCTGTGAGCTCTCGTTGAGAGCAGTCTCCTGGGTTATGACTGCGACTTCTGGCTTTAGATCAGGTACGTCGTCTGGCTTTGCGGAGTTTGAGGCCGTATCCTTATCCTCATGGACTGCATTAGCATCCTGCTGAGCTTGGAGCGACTTCTGCCGAGCTGGATGCTCCTTCCACATAGTCTCAAGTCGATTCAAGCTCTCTTGAGTCTGGAGCACGCGCGCGTTGGGTCTCCGAGCGGATCCAGGTGCTTGCTTAGGAGCAGGAGGACGATCGACAGCTGACAAAGGCTCTTTTTCATCAGTGGGCACACTCACTTCCTCCGAAGCGACATTAAACTTGGGAGGAACTGCAAGATTGGAGCGCAAGGGTCGAGCAATGAAATCGACATGATCGAGACTATACGTGGTGTCAGCCGTCGATGTAGAGGACAACTCCTTGGCAGGAACAGCAGACTCTGCAGCAACCTCACCTTTGAGTACTTTGGAATCCTCGTCAGTCAACATGGCTTTCTTCGAAGCACCCTCGGGGAGATCAGACTCAGAGCTCAGTGGCTTTGAATCCTCACTCAGCTCATCA
>Ga0182741_1005455_pt1 | contig 11802 bp, 11 predicted proteins | sample eDN5th37CBELigOP_FD_128874 | JGI IMG/M metagenome (GOLD analysis project Ga0182741, IMG submission 128874) | Enriched Organic Plus compost microbial communities from Emeryville, California, USA - eDNA 5th pass 37_C BE-Lig OP (version 2) (version 2) ...
GCGGGCCGCGGGTGGTCGCCCCGGCGCGCCAGGGCTTCGGCTCGCGCCTGCTGCAGCGGGTGCTCACCACCCAGCTGCAGGCCCAGGTGAGCATGGAGTTCCGGGAGGAGGGCCTGCTCTTCAAGATGGTCATGCCCATCCCTGGAAACCCGCCCCTCTTCAACCCCGATCAGGACACCAGGCACGTCAGAAGCGACGACGATCTCCAACCGGACGAGGAAACATGATGCTGATGAGCGCCAAACGATCGCACCTCCTCGTGGTGGATCTTCAATCCAGGCTGATGCCCGCGATCCACGATGCCGATGCGGTGCTCAAGAACGCGGGCACCCTGCTCCAGGTTGCCGCCCGCCTCGGCGTTCCCGTCACCGTCACGGAGCAATATCCCAAGGGCCTCGGGCCGACCGTCGATTCCGTGACGGCGGCGCTTCCCGCCGGATCCGTCGTTCTTCCGAAGACGAACTTCTCCGCAGCCGGCGACGAGGCCATCGCGCAGCGCCTTGCGACCCTGCGCGGCGAGGGGCGCGATCAGGTCGTGATCTGCGGGGCGGAAGCGCATATCTGCGTACTTCAGAGCGCGCTCGGCTTCAGGACCCAGGGGCTCGATGTGTTCGTGGTCGCCGATGCGGTCTCGAGCCGCTCGCCCCATAGCGTCAGCGCGGCCTGCGCCCGCCTTCTGCATGCGGGCTGCCATTGGGTGACGACGGAGATGACCGCGTTCGAGTGGCTGGAGAGAGCCGCGACGGAGGATTTCCGCGCGCTCTCTCACCTGTTCAAGTAGCGGCGCTTTCGCCCTCGCCGCCCGATGCGATGAAGGCCTTGAGCTCGTCGAGGGACTTGAAGTGGAAGACGCCTGCGGGGGTCTGCGCCTCGATGGAGCCATCGGCGAACATCACATAGGTGTTGTCGCCGGAATTGTAGGTTCCGATCACCGTTCGGCCGGGACGCGTCTCTTCGACGGTCTTCTCCTCGCGTGCAGGCTCCTCGGGGGCCGCAGCCTCCTCTTCCGGGAGTTCCGGCTCCGGCTCGGATTCAGGCTCGGGCTCGGGTTCGGGAATTGCGGCGGGCTCGGCCGCCGGCTCGAGAATGTCGTTCCGGTCGAGATCGGCAGCGCGCTCTTCCTCGGGCTCGTCCGCTTTCGGCTCGTCCTCGAAGAGAGAGATCTCCTCCCGCGAGCTTTCCGTCTCGACGTGGGTCTCCCTCAGGCGATCAGCCAGCAGGAAGTCCGGAACCTTTCTCTCGATCTCTTCGGAACGCTCCGCTTCCTCCGAAGCAGCCCTTGGAGGGAACGGAAGGATGGGTGCGCTGGGCTGCGGAGCTTCGGGAGCAGCATTCGGCTCGGAAGCATCGCCCGCCGGTTCGTGCCTGTCATCGTCTGCGAACAGCGGCAGATCGGCAGGCTCCTCGTCTTTCCCCTTCTCCTCGCCCCGACCGAACAGCCGGCCGCCGAGGAGGCCGCCCGCGAGAGCGGCCATGGACAGGCCCGTGGAGGGCGGCGGGGAAGCCTCCTCCCGCACGTCCTCGTCGAGAGTGACCTGAAGGCGCGCCAGCTCGGACTGGATCTGAGCGAGCTTCGACACGACAGCCGTGATGCCGAGCAGCACCGCGCCGCAGGCCGCGCTGAAAATGCCTGCGAGGACCATGGTCCAGCCACGTTCTATCAAAACGATGTCCCAGCCGAAGAACGCGGCCAGCAATCCACCAAAGATCATCGCGAAAGCGAGGGCCAGAAGGGCGATGATCATGCTGTCTCCATCATACGCAAACCAAAAACTATCCGAGGCAGAGCTATGCCTCTATAGGCGAAAGGCAACCTCATGGAAAGGTTGAGCAGAAAAAAGTCCGGGGCGGGGCCGTTGCTCTTGAGCGGGAGGCGCTTTAACTAACGCATACAAGAGCGTCGTGCGGAAAGGTGGGTCCGGTCTTCCGCTCAAACGATGCTCTCGTTAAAGACGAAGCATCGGATTGGGTCCCCAAAAGCGGATTCCACTTTTGGGTCCGATGCTTAAGGTCGCTCGATTCATAAGGAGACGCCGATGACGTTCACCCTGCCCGAACTGCCCTACGCCTATGATGCTCTGCAGCCCTACATGTCGCGGGAAACCCTCGAGTTTCATCACGACAAGCATCACGCGGCTTACGTCAACACCGGCAACAACCTGCTGAAAGGCACGGAATTCGAAGGCAAGAGCGTCGAGGAGGTCGTGAAGGGCTCCTACGGCAAGAACCAGGCTCTCTTCAACAATGCCGGCCAGCACTACAACCACATCCACTTCTGGATGTGGATGAAGCCCAATGGCGGCGGTGCCCTGCCCGGCAAGCTCGAGAAGAAGATCATCGAGGACATCGGCTCCGTCGACAAGATGAAGGAGGACTTCATCCAGGCCGGCGTCAGCCAGTTCGGCTCCGGCTGGGCCTGGCTTGCCGTGAAGGACGGCAAGGTCACGGTCATGAAGACGCCGAACGGCGAGAATCCGCTGGTGCATGGCGCTCAGCCGATCCTCGGCTGCGACGTGTGGGAGCACTCCTACTACATCGATTACCGCAACCGCCGTCCCGACTACCTCAAGGCATTCCTCGACAACCTGGTCAACTGGGAGCATGTCGAGGAGATGTTCGAAAACGCGACCAAGTAAATCGGACGTTACGTTACGTGAGACGGGCCTCTTCGGGGGCCCGTCTTCGTTTTCCGGCCGGCTCATGCGGCCGGCGCGAACGAGGAACATTCCGTTCGGAAGCCGAACTTAGGCACTTGAGCGAAGCGGCAAACTCGGCTCTTGATGCGGCCACACATGAAGGGTTTCCAGTGGTGGAGACGCCAAGGCTCGGCGTACCGATGTTCAAGAAGATCCTCTCCGTCGGCGGCTGGACGCTGATCTCCCGTCTCACCGGCTTCATCCGCGACGTGGTGATCGCGGCCGTGATGGGTGTCGGACCGGTGGCCGATGCCTTCTTCGTCGCCTTCCGGATTCCCAATCACTTCCGCGCCATCTTCGGCGAGGGCGCCTTCAACAACGCCTTCCTTCCCACCTATGCGCAGGTGCTGGAAACGGAGGGAGGCAAGGCCGCGACGTCTTTTGCGAGCCGCGTCACGACTCTGATGCTGATCGTGCAGGTCGGGCTGCTGATCGCAGCCTTCGCCGCCATGCCGACCGTCGTGTCGCTGCTCGCGCCCGGCTTCTCGGCCGATCCTGCAAAGTTCGACCTTGCCGTCTCGCTGACGCGGATCACGTTCCCCTATCTCCTGCTGATCACGATCGTCACGATCTACTCGGCCATCCTGAACGCGCATGACCGCTTCTGGGCGGCCGCCGCGGCGCCCGTCCTTCTCAACGTCTCGATGATCGTGGCGCTTGCGCTCGTGTTCCTGTTCCCCAACGCAGGCTATGCGGCAGCCTGCGGCGTCACCGCTGCGGGGATCTTCGAATTGCTGCTCGTCTGGCTCTCGGCCCGCCGGATCGCGGCGTCGCCCGGCCTGGAGAACCCACGCTTCGACGGCGCCATGAAGCGCTTCTTCAAGGCGCTCGGCCCCGCCGTGATCGGCTCGGCCGGCGTACAGCTCGCCATCTTCGCGGACACGATCATCGCCTCGTTCCTGCCGACCGGCGCGGTCTCCTCGCTCTATTACGCCGACCGGCTCTACCAGCTCCCGCTCGGCGTGATCGGCATCGCCGCCGGCACCGTGCTGCTGCCCGAGATGAGCCGCCGCATCGCCGTCGGGGACGAGGCTGGCGCGTACACGGCGCAGAACCGCACCGTGGGCCTGACGCTTGCGCTCGCCGCTCCCTTCCTCGTGGCCTTCCTGGTGATGCCGGACCTCATCATGTCCGCGCTCTTCCAGCGCGGCGCCTTCGATGAACAGGCCGCGCAGCGCGCCGGCGCGGTGCTCGCGGCCTATGGCCTGGGCCTTCCGGCCGCCGTCCTGATCCGCTCCGCCGTGGCGAGCTTCTATGCCCGCTCCGACACCGCGACGCCGCTCATCGCCTCGCTGACGGCCGTCGTCGTGAATGTCCTCGTGAAGATCATGCTGATGGACAGCTACGGCGTCGTGGGCCTGGCGCTCGGCACGGCCATCGGCGTCTGGGTGAACCTGATCCTGCTCTTCGTGCTCGCCTACCGGCGCGGATGGACGGCGCCGAACCGCTCCCTCGCCAAGACATGCCTCGCCGTCGCGGCGGCGGCCCTGCTGCTGGCCGTCTTCGCGTGGTTTGCGCCTGCGCCCCTGTCGCAATGGACCGCCCTCCTCCCGATCTGGCAGAGCGAGGTCCTGCTCGGCGTACTCGGGGCCGCGGGCGCGCTCCTCTATGGCGGCATTCTGCTCGCGGGCATGAAGGCAATGGGGATCAGGCTCGCGCGGCGCTGATCGTCAGCGCGCGGCATAACGGGCCGCGTGGCTCGTGCCTGCGATCTCGGTCAGCAGCTTGCGCCGCGCGGCCACGGCGAAGGGCCGCGTCTCGTCGGCAATCTCCACGAAGGCGCCGGGTCCCCCGATCACGTTCTGCGCATAATAATCCTCGAGCGGCATGCCGCCCGGGCCGCCGGGCCGCCCGCTGCCGGGACGGCGGATCGCGAGCGCGTTGATCGTGAATCCCTTCGCCAGGGCATCCGCCCGCGCGCTGGCGATCGAGCGCCCGCCCATGTTCGGCCCGTCGCCCGAGACATCGATCACCTTGCGCATGCCGTCATGCGTGTTCTGCTCGACGAGGCGCACGGAGAAGTCGATGGCATTGGAGATGGAATTGTAGCCGAACGCGCCACGCGGCGCGCTCATGAGCTTGTCGGCGAAAACCCGCGCGCTCGCCTCGTCGCGGATCACGTGCCAGTCGACGATCAGCACCTGCGAGCTCGGTCCGCCCCATTCCATATAGGCGACCGCAATGGCACCGTTCGGGCCGTCCTTGATCCCGTCCAGCACCTCGGCGCTGGTCAACGCGTCCGCCCAGCCCTTCCGCTGAAGGCGAAGCTCGTCATCGTCGATGGAGCCCGACCCGTCGGCGGCGAAGACGAGTTCGAGATCGACGGATTCGGCAAGACCCGGAATCGTGAGGCCGAGAGCGAAAAGGAGGCTGAGGATCAGGCGCATCGCAAGCTCCGGGAGGAGGCCAATGCCTGAGCCATGTAGGGCAATGAAAAACCGGAACCTCCCGGCCCCGGTTCACAAGTCCTTGAAAGGGCGACGCGCCATTCGCCTGTCATCACCGGCCTCGTGCCGGTGATCCCGATCCGTGAGGCGCGGCGCTTGTCCGGTCGTTCGTCGCCGCCTCTTCCACGTCATCACCGGCCTTGGGCCGGTGATCCCGCTGGTGTGAGGCGCGGCGCTTGTCCGATCGGGATGGCCGGGACAGGCCCGGCCATGACGCGAAAGCGTTTCTCCGATCGAAGGCGTCACGCCGCCTTGGTGACCGGCTGCGAATGGGCATAGGCCCAGTAGAGCTCGCGGGCGCGGCGATAGAAGGGGCCGGGCTGGAGGTCGCGGCTGTCGATGCGCAGCACCGGGAACACCTTGGAATAATTGCCCGAGGTGAAGATCTCGTCGGCCGCGGCGAAATCCTCATAGCGCAGCGTCCCCTCGACCACGTTCACGCCATCGTCGCGCAGCAACTGAATCACGCGCTGGCGGGTGACGCCATTGAGGAAGGTGCCGTTCGGATAAGGGGTGTAGACCACGCCGTCCTTCGCCATGAAGATGTTGGTCGTGGCGGTCTCGGCCACATTGCCGAGCGCGTCGCAGACGAGCGCGTTGTCGAAGCCCTTCTCCTTCGCCTCGCGGATGACGCGGGCATTGTTCGGATAGAGCGCGCCGGCCTTGGAATCGGTCGGCATGGATTCCAGCGTCGGACGGCGGAAGCTCGACTTCGTCACCGACATGCCCCCCGGCACTGGAAGAGGGGCTTCGAAGAGTGAGAGGCAGAACTGCGTCGCCTCGGGATCCGGCGAGATGGTGCCCAGGCCCTCGGCCTCGCCCCAGTACATGGGCTTCACGTAGAGCGCCGTGCCGGGAGCGAATTTCTTCACGCCCTCCCGCACGAGTTCCACGATGGCCTGGGGATCCATGGTGGGCTTGAGGCCGATGGTGGCGGCCGAGCGGTTCACGCGGGCGCAGTGCAGGTCCATGTCGGGCATGACGCCATCGAACACGCGCGCGCCGTCGAATACGGAGGAGCCGAGCCAGGCAGCATGGGAGCGGGGTCCCATCAGCGGCGGGTTGCCCTCATGCCATGCACCGTTGAACCAGTTCCAGGTCTGCGAATACCAAGCCACGTTCCTCATCCTTTGGGTCAGAATAGCTGCCCTATCGAATCCCTTTGGGTGCTGCCCGTCAATCGCCCAGATCGGTTGAGCAGGATAAAGTCTTGTGATGGGATGCATGAGAGACGATGATCGGTCAATCACCCTGATCCGGAGCTCTGCGTTGCCTGCCCTCATTCCAGCCAATATCAGGGCTGTCGTGTTCGACGCCTATGGAACGCTGTTCGACGTGCATTCGGCCGTGGCTCGCCATGCGGCGCAGGTCGGCCCGGAGGCCGCGCGGCTGTCGGAGATCTGGCGCGCCAAGCAGCTGGAATATTCCTGGGTGCTGTCCCTCGCCGGGCGATACGAGCCCTTCTGGTCGCTGACCGAGAAGGCGCTCGACTACGCCTTCGCCCGCTGCTCCACGGCGGACTACTCCGTCCGCCCTCTCCTGCTCGACGCCTATCGCAGCCTCGATGCCTATCCCGAGGTGCGGACCACCCTGCAGGCGCTGCGGGCGAGGAGCTTGCGCACCGCGATCCTGTCCAACGGCGATCCCGCGATGCTGAGCGCCTCCGTCTCATCGGCCGGTCTTGGCGAGGATCTCGATGCGGTTGTCTCCGTCGATGCCGCGAAGATCTTCAAGACGAGCCCCGATGCCTACCATCTGGCTCTGGAAGAGCTGTCGCTGAACCTGGACGAGATCGTCTTCGTCTCGTCCAACCGCTGGGACATCGCCGGCGCCGCCGTGTTCGGCTTCACGACAATCTGGGTGAACAGGCTCGGCATGCCGGACGAATATACCGACATTCCTCCGCATGCCGTCATCGATACGCTGGAAGGACTGTTGTGAAGGGCTCGTTGTGACCTTCCCACTTGACTCCCCACCTCTCCCCGGTGGGGAGAGGTGTCCTGCCGGTTCGCCTGTCTTACTTCGCGAGCGCCGCGAGGATGCGCGCCCAGGAGCGCGTGCCCTTGTGGAAGCTCTTGAGGTCGTATTTCTCGTTCGGCGAATGGATGCGGTCATCGTCGAGGCCGAAGCCGACGAAGAGCGTGTCGAGGCCGAGGATGCGCTTGAAGTCGCCGCCGACCGGGATCGAGCCGCCCATGCCGATGACGATGGGATCCTTGTTCCACTCGTCGTGAAGGGCTGCCTTCGCGACGGTGAGCGCCGGGAAGTCGTGCGGCAGCGCGAGTGCGCGCGAGCCCTTGTGCTTGATGAACTCCACCGAGCAATCGGCGGGAATGCGCGCCTGCACGAAGGCGTGGAAGTTGTCGGAGATCTTCGCAGGATCCTGATCGCCCACGAGGCGGAAGGAGATCTTGCAGCGGGCCTCCGCCGCGATCACGGTCTTCGTGCCCTCGCCCGTATAGCCGCCGATGATGCCGTTCACGTCGCAGGTGGGGCGCGACTGGATATGCTCGATGAGCATGCGGCCCTTCTCGCCCGCCGAATGCTTCAGGCCGACCTGACCGAGGAAATCCTCTTCCGTGAGGTTGAGGCCCTTCCACTGCTCGAGAACCTGCGTCGGCGTCTCCGGCACGCCTTCATAGAAATCCGGAATCGTGATGCGACCGTTCTCGTCGTGAATGTCGGCGATGATCTTCGCCAGTACGTGGATCGGGTTGCGCGCGGCACCGCCGAAGGAGCCGGAATGCAGATCGCGATCCGCGCAGCGCACGATCACTTCCTCGTAGACCATGCCGCGCAGCGAGGACGTGATGGCCGGGGTATCCTGGTCCCACATGCCCGTGTCGCAGACGAGCGCCACGTCGGCCTTCAGCTCCTCCTTGTTGGCCTCGATGAACTCAGGCAGGAACTTGGAGCCGTCCTCCTCCGCGCCCTCGATGAGGAAGGTGATGTCGATCGGCAGCGATCCGGTCACCGCCTTCCAGGCGCGGCAGGCCTCCACGAAGGTCATGACCTGTCCCTTGTCGTCGGCGGAGCCACGGGCGCTGATCGCCTTGCGGCCATCGGGCAGCGTGATGATGCGCGGCTCGAAGGGCGGCGTGTCCCACAATTCCAGTGGATCGACCGGCTGGACGTCGTAATGGCCATAGAACAGCACATGGGGCTTCGCTCCGTCCTTGGCATGCGCCACCACGGCCGGATGGCCGCCCGTCTCGCGTAAGGAAGCCTCGATGCCCATGCCCTTCAGCTCGTCCACGAGCCACTCGCCCGCGATGCGGCAATGGTCCTTGTAGGCGGGATCGGTGGAGATCGAGGGCACCTTCAGCCATTGGAACAGACGCTCCAGGGAGGCATCGAGATCGGCATCGATCTTGGAGAGAACTTGGTCAAGCTGGGACATGGGGGCCCTTTAGGTTGAAGAATCTGTCCGGTTGCGCGGCAAAGTGCGCCCAAGACGGACGCATCGCAAGGGGGCTGGCCTCAAAGCCGTCATCCCGGGGCTGCGCAGCAGAACCCGGGATCGCATGACGAGATTGGCGCTGCCTCACCTCTCCCCGCCGGGGAGAGGTGTTCCAGAGCCCCCCGGAGAACGATCCCGGATCGTCGCTCCGCTCCGTCCGGGATGACGCTCGTGGGAAAGGATTAGCGCCGCAACAACCCGCCCAGGGTCCCGCGCACGATGGCGCGGCCGATGGAGCCGCCCTGGCGGCCGCCGATGGACTTGCCGATCTGCGCGGCGATGTTGCCGACCGTCTGGTTGACGACCGTGCGGGTCACCTCCCGCGCCACTTTCTGGCCCACACTCATTGAGCCTTTGCGCTTGTTCCCGTTGGCGCCGAAGATATTGCCGATCATGTCGAGGATGCCGCCCCCTTCTTCCGCCGCCTTCGCGTCGGCTGCGGCCTGCTCGGCGCGCTTGGCAAGCATCTCGTAGGCGGATTCCGAGTCGATGGGTTGATCGTATTTGCCCCTCATGGGGCTTGCGTTCAGGATCCGCTGCCGCTCTGTCAATTCGATGGGGCCGACCTGCGCCATCGCGGGCGCGATGAGCGTGCGCTCCACCATGGACGGCGTCCCCTTGCCTTCGAGCGTGGAGACCAGCGCTTCGCCGACGCCGAGCTCGGTGATCGCCTTTTCCGTATTGAAGGCCGGGTTCTGCCGGAAGGTCTGAGCGGCGACGCGCACCGCCTTCTGCTCACGCGGTGTATAGGCGCGAAGCGCATGCTGCACGCGGTTGCCGAGCTGCGCGAGCACGGATTCGGGAATATCGACCGGGTTCTGCGTGACGAAGTAGATTCCCACGCCTTTCGAGCGGATGAGACGCACCACGCGCTCCACCGTCTCGATGAGCGCCTTCGGCGCATCGTTGAACAACAGATGCGCCTCGTCGAAGAAGAAGACGAGCTTCGGCTGGTCGAGATCGCCGACTTCCGGCAGTTCCTCGAACAGTTCCGACATGAGCCACAGCAGGAACGTCGAATAGAGGCGCGGATTGCTCATGAGCTTGTCCGCCGCCAGGATGTTGATCATGCCGCGCCCGTCGCGGTCGGTGCGCATCAGGTCCTTGATGGCGAGGGCCGGCTCGCCGAGGAATTCGTCTCCCTGCTGGTTTTCGAGCACGAGCAGCTGGCGCTGGATCGCACCGATGCTCGCCTTCGACACATTGCCATAGGTGGTGGTGAGCGCGCCCGCATTGTCGGAGATGAACTGCAGCAGCGCACGCAGGTCCTTCAGGTCGAGCAGCAGCAATCCCTGCTCGTCCGCGACGCGGAAGGCGATGTTGAGGACGCCTTCCTGCGTGTCGTTGAGGTCGAGGAGGCGCGAGAGCAGAAGCGGCCCCATCTCTGAAACAGTCGCCCGGACGCGATGCCCCTGTTCGCCGAAGATGTCCCAGAACACCACCGGAAACTGATCCGGCCTGTACTCGATGCCGATCTCCTGCGCGCGTTTGACCAAGGGCTCCTTGCCGTTGCCGGGCGCCGCGAGCCCCGAGAGATCGCCCTTGATGTCGGCGGCGAACACGGGGACGCCCGCGTTCGAAAAGCCTTCCGCCAGCACCTGCAGCGACACGGTCTTGCCGGTGCCGGTGGCGCCCGTGATGAGCCCATGGCGATTGGCAAGCCGCAAATCCAGATATTCCGGCTTGGTGCTTTTGCCGATGAAGATCTTCCCGTCCTCGAGCATCGAGTGTGCCTCCACTATCCCTCAAAGGATCTTAGATGACCTGTCGCCAGTTTCCACTCCGTGACTTTTCGTTTGGGAATCCGCGACTAGATAGTTTACAGCTAAACCATCCAACCAGACACGCTCAGGGAGAATCACATGGAAGAGCTCATTGCCCGCGTCACCCAGAAGACGGGCCTCGACGCCGCGACGGCCCGCAAGGCCATCGGCCTCATTCTCGGCTATCTTCAGAAGGAAGGCCCGCAGGCCGAGGTGACCAAGCTCATCGAAGCCCTGCCCGGGGCGCAGGATGCGATCGACGAGGGTAAGGAGGGCGGCGGAGGCGGCGGCCTCATGGGCATGATCGGCTCCATGGGCGGCGGCGTCATGGCGCTCGGCAGCCAGCTGATGGGCATCGGCGTCTCGATGGGTCAGATGCAGCCGCTCGGCAAGGAGCTGTTCGCCTATGGCCGCGAGAAGGCCGGCGAGGACACGATGGGCGCCATCATGGGCTCCATCCCCGGCCTGTCGCAGTTCGTCTGATCGTTTCACCACTCATCGCGGGTCGGCTCCAGCCGCCCGCGATGCCGGGTCTCTCACACCTAGGCGATCACGAAATCGTACCGCCCGAGACGTTCCGAACCGGCGCTCCGGATGTCGAACAGCAGCCGGCTGTCGAAGAGGCGGTCCCGCGCATTCCTGGGCTCACCGGGAAAGTAGAGCTGCGTCGTCAGGATCCGTCCACCGGCGCGCTGAACCTTGAAATGGATATGCCGCGTCCGACCCGGATACTCGCCGGGAACGACCGTCACGAAGGACCAGCGCCCCTGCTCATCGGTCCGCTGATGGCCCCGCAGCCGGTGTCCGACATTGTCGTATTCGCCGTTCCCGTCGGCCTGCCACAGCTCGACGACGGCATTCGCCACGGGGCGGCAGGCCCGATCCACCACATGGCCGCCGATCCTCAGCGGGGCTCCCCTCACCTCCCCCACGATCAGATTGCTGCGCAAGGGACTTGCGGGCTTGTAGAACGGCCCCTCGGTCATCGACGGCGTGAGCGCATGACCGCTATCGCAGGAGGGGGTGAGAGGCAGCGGCAAAGGGGCGCCCTGGGCGAGGGCATGGCGCCCCGAAAGAAAGGCGATGACCGGCATCGCAAAGAGCCCTGAGACGAGATCACGTCGGGTAACGCTCATGTGACGCTCCTCCTGAAGATCCATGCTCCGGGGAGAAGGGTGTCACATCCGGCGCGGATTGAAAGACGGATCTCCGATGCTGGATGATGTCTCGTCCTTTAAGGGCATTCCCTCGCCCTCCCCGACCCACTATGTTCCGCGCAATTCAAGCGCCCTCTCGGGACAGGGATGAGACCGATGGACGACCTTTCCTTTGCCGCCGATTTTCCGCAAGCCACCCGCGAGCAATGGCTCGAGCGGGTCGAAGCGGTGCTCAAGGGCGCCGACTTCGCCAAGAAACTCGTCGCGCGCAGCCATGAC
>Ga0182741_1005457_pt1 | contig 11799 bp, 10 predicted proteins | sample eDN5th37CBELigOP_FD_128874 | JGI IMG/M metagenome (GOLD analysis project Ga0182741, IMG submission 128874) | Enriched Organic Plus compost microbial communities from Emeryville, California, USA - eDNA 5th pass 37_C BE-Lig OP (version 2) (version 2) ...
GAGTCGGTGTGCGCGCTGTCGAGATCGGACATCGCCCCCGGCAGCAGCCGGACCGTTGCATCGATGATGGCGAGCGCGGCCGGCTCCCCGCCCGTCAGGACGAAATCGCCGATGGAGAGCTGCTCCGTCGCGAGATGCGTCGCCACCCGCTCGTCCACGTCCTTGTAGTGGCCGCACAGCAGCGTCAGCTCCGACCCGGCGGCGAAGCGCACGGCGTCGGCCTGGGTGAACCGGCGCCCCCGCGCGGCGAGGAGGACGATCGGGGCCCGGGCGCCGAGCGACTCCACCGCCTCGAAGAACGGCGCCGGCTTCATGACCATCCCCGCCCCGCCACCGTACGGATAGTCGTCCACCGTGCGGTGCCGGTCGTGGGTGAAGTCGCGCAGATCCACGAGCCGGTACTCCACCGCGCCGGCAGCCGCGGCGCGCGCCGGGATGCTCAGCCCCAGCGGCCCGCGGAAGAAGTCGGGGAAGATCGAGACGACGTTGATGCGCAGCATCGTCGCCGTCAGTCGAGCAGCCCGTCGAGCGGGTCGATCGTGATGACGCGCGCGTCCGGATCGACCGCCGTCACCGTGTGCTCGTCGAAGGGGATGAGCACCGTCCCTTCGCGCGGCGGGGCGTGGCGAAGCTCGAGCACGAGCCCCTGGGGGAGCTCGTACACCTCGACCACCTCCCCGACCGGCTCGCCGGTCGTGCGCACCACCTGCATCCCCGGGAGGTCGTGCAGGTACACCTCGTCCTCGTCGGGGGGCGGAAGCTCGCTCGACGGGACGAGGAGGTAGCGGTCGCGCCACGTCTCGGCGGCCGAGCGATCGATGATCTCGCGAAAGCGCACGATGAACCCGCCCTTGAAGGGGCTCGCGTGCTCGACGTGCAGCTGCAGCTCGTCGCGCGCAGGCTTGCCGCTCGTGGTGCCCGCAAAGACGCGACGGCCGGGTGCGAAGACCGCACCCGGCTCGTCCGTGAGGGCTTCCACGACGACCTCGCCGCGAATGCCGTGCGCTCTGCGAACCCGCCCGACGGCCAGCAGTTCGTCGGGAGAGGGCGACGTGCTCATCGCGAGCGCGTCAGCCCTCGACCGACGCCTCGCCGGACTCGGCGAGCGGCACCGCCGCCGCCTGAAGCTTGGCGCCGAGACGCGCCTCGTGACGCGCCTTGAGCACGCCGGCCTTGCGGAGCAGCGAGCGAACGGTGTCGGTCGGCTGCGCGCCGACGTCCAGCCAGTGGTTCACGCGATCGGCGTCGAGATTCAGCGCGCCGTCGCCCTGGCGCGGGGCGTACTGCCCGAGGATCTCGATGAAGCGACCGTCGCGCGGGCTCTTCGAGTCGGCGGCGACGATACGGTAGACGGGGTTCTTCTTCCGCCCGATGCGGCGGAGACGGAGCTTGACGGCCATTGGTCGTGATCCTCGGATCGTGGTGTCGAACGTTCCCGGGCTCCTCGCGTGCTCGGCGTTTCCGAGCCGCACCCGGTCCTGCATGCCGGCCGAGGGCGGTCGGCCCTCGCCTCGGCCATCGGCCTCAGCGGAAGCCGAACATTCCCGGCGGCGGACGCATCTTGCCTCCCGGCGCGCCCATCCCACCGACCTTCTTCATCATCTTCTGCATGTCGCGGAACTGCTCGAGCAGCCGGTTCACCTCGCTGATCGGGCGCCCGCTCCCCTTCGCCACGCGCGCCCGGCGCGAGCCGTTGAGGATCTCGGGCTTCCGCCGTTCCTGCTGCGTCATCGAGAGGATGATCGCCTCGACGTGCTTGAGGCGCTTGGGATCCATCTTCGCCTGCTTGAGCGCCTTCGTGTTGACGCCGGGGAGCATCTTCAGGATCCCCTCGAGCGGACCGAGCTTCTCGATCTGCTTCATGGCGGTCAGGAAGTCGTTCAGGTCCATCCCCTCCTTGCGGACCTTCTTCTCCAACCGCTTCGCCTCGTCGGCGTCGAAGGCCTCCTGCGCCTTCTCGACGAGGGTGAGCACGTCGCCCTGCTGCAGGATCCGGCTCGCCATGCGCTCGGGGTGGAACTCCTCGAGCGCATCGACCTTCTCGCCGACGCCGATGTACTTGATCGGCTTCTTCGTGACCCCGTAGATGGAGAGCGCGGCGCCACCGCGCGCGTCGCCGTCCATCTTGGTGAGGATCACGCCGCTGGCGTCGAGGCGCTCGTCGAAGCCCTGCGCGATGCGGACGGCGTCCTGACCGGTCATCCCGTCGACGACGAGCAACGTCTCGTCGGGGCGGATCGCCTCCTTGAGGCGCTCCAGCTCCTGCATCATGTCGTCGTCGATCTGCAGGCGCCCCGCCGTGTCGACGATGACCACGCGGTCGCGCGCACGGCGCGCCTGCTCGATGCCGTTGCGGGCGATCCGGACGACGTCCTGGTGTCCCCGCTCGGCGTAGACCGGGATCCCGAGCTGCTGGCCCAGGGTCTCGAGCTGGTCGATGGCGGCCGGGCGGTAGACGTCGGCCGCGACGAGCCGGACCTGTCGCCCCTCGGCGAGGAGCCGGCGGGCGAGCTTGGCCGCGGTCGTCGTCTTGCCGGACCCCTGGAGGCCGACCATCATGACGATCGTCGGCGGGACCGAGCTCAGCCGCAGCCCTTCCCGGCGCTCGCCGAGCATCGCCGTCAGCTCGTCGAAGACGACCTTGACGAGCTGCTGGGCCGGGGAGACCGTCTTGAGCTGGGTGACGCCGACGGCCTTCTTCTCGACCCGCTCGAGGAACTCACGGGTGAGCTGGAAGTTGACGTCGGCCTCGAGGAGGACGCGCCGGACCTCCCGCAGCCCTTCCTTGATGTCGGCCTCGGTCAGCACGCCACGTCCGCGCAGTCGCGCGAAGGCGGCCTCCAGCTTTTCGCTCAGTTCATCGAACATAAGAGGAGAAAGCTAGCCTCGGACGGGACTGGCTTCAAGCCGTGGGCTGTGGGCTATGAGCTTTCGGCCGCTATACTTATGCGAGATCGACCGGGTCTCGCAGGATGGACCCGGGGGCGGCATGCGCCTCGCGTTTGGCGAGGTGCTCGGCCGCCCGGGAGGGACGTCACGCGGCCGGACGCGTCACGACCGAGCCGAGAGCCGAGAGCCCACAGCTGCCCGACATGGCCAAAGTCCAGCGGAAGGAAGAGATCCTGAAATCGGAGCTGCCGGCGTCGATGCCCCTCATGGCGCTCCGGTCCACCATCGTCTATCCCCTGGGGACGATCGCCGTCCAGATGGGGGCGCCCGAGAATCTCTCGTTGCTGCGCGCGCACGATGAGCCGGGGCTGATCGTGGCGCTGGTCGTCGCGAGCGGCGACCACGACGAGCCGATCGACCCGCGACGGTTCGTCGGCCGCGTGGGCGTGGCCGCGCGCGTCCACGAGCGCATCAATCTCCCGGGCGACACGGTGCAGATCACGCTGCAGGGATTGCGGCGGATCACCGTGGACGACGTCGAGCAGGTGGAGCCCTTCCCGATCGCCGGCGTTCGTCCGGCGCGGGAGACGCCGCCCGACGCGAGCGAGGTGGACGACCTCGTGGCGCGCGTCGTGAGCGCGGCGGAGACGCTGGCCGAGCTGGTGGACCGGATCCCCGACGAGGTCCCGCAGATTCTGAAGATGAACGTCTCCGATCCGGGTCGGTTCGCCGACCTCGCGGCGACGAACATGAATCTGCGCATCTCCGACAAGGACGAGGTGCTGCAGCGGTTGGACATCGGGCAGCGCATCAAGTTCATCCTCAGCCGCCTGGAGCGCGAAGTGGCGCGGGCGCGCGTGATGGAGGACGTGAAGCGCCAGACCGAGATCAAGATCGAGCAGCATCAGCGCGAGTTCTACCTGCGCCAGCAGCTGCGCGCGATCCAGGCGGAGCTGGGCGAGGCGGATCCGGGCGAGAAGGAAGCGATCGAGCTGCTCAAGCGGATCGACGAGGCGCAGATGCCCGAGCGCGCGGCGGCGGAGGCGCGGCGCGAGACGGAGCGGATGCGCATGCTCTCGCCGGCGTCGAGCGAGTACCAGGTGGTGCGCACCTATCTCGACTGGCTGCTCTCGCTCCCCTGGAACAAGAAGTCGGGGACCGACGATCAGATCGACCTCGCGAAGGTGGACGAGGCGCTCGACACGCATCACTACGGTCTCGACGAGGCGAAGGAGCGCATCATCGAGTACCTCGCGGTGCGCAAGCTGCGCGGCGGCGATCCGCACGGCCCGATCCTCTGCTTCGTCGGCCCGCCGGGGACCGGCAAGACCTCGCTCGGCGAGGCGATCTCCGAGTCGATCGGCCGGCAGTTCTACCGCATCTCCGTGGGCGGCGTGCGCGACGAGGCGGAGATCCGCGGCCACCGGCGCACCTACGTGGGCGCGATGCCGGGGCTGTTGATCCAGGCGCTGCGGCGCGTGCAGGTGCGCGACCCGATCCTCATGATCGACGAGATCGACAAGATGTCGGGGGGCGGTCCGTCGGGCGACCCGACGGCGGCGATGCTCGAGGTGCTCGACCCGTCGCAGAACGACGAGTTCGTCGACCACTACCTCAACGTGCCGTTCGACCTGTCGTCGGTGCTGTTCATCTGCACGGCGAACAACCTGTACGACATCCCTGGCCCGCTCCGCGACCGCATGGAGGTCATCAAGATCGCGGGGTACACGGTCGAGGAGAAAGTCGAGATCGCGTGGCGCTATCTGCTCCCGCGACTGCTCGAGGAGCACGGGATCACGGAGCAGGACCTCGTGTTCACGGACGAGTCGCTCGGCTTCGTCTCCAACCGCTACTCGCGCGAGGCGGGGCTGCGCAACTTCGAGCGCAACCTCGCGGCGATCATGCGCAAGCGGGCGCGCCGCAAGGCCGAGGGGGAGGAGGGCGCCTGGGTCATCGACACGGAGAAGGTCGAGGAGATCCTGGGCATCCCGCGCTACGCCGTCGAGGAGGCGGAGAAGGAGCCCGAGATCGGCGTCGTGACCGGCCTCGCGTGGACGGCGACGGGGGGCGACATCATGGTCATCGAAGCGCTGCGCATGCCGGGGACGGGGCGGCTCATGGTGACCGGCCAGCTCGGCGACGTGATGCGCGAGTCGGTGGACGCCGCCTTCTCGTACGTGCGCTCGCGCGCGCGCCATCTCGCGATCGACGAGAAGGCGTTCAAGGAATACGACGTCCACATCCACCTGCCCGCGGGCGCGATCCCGAAGGACGGCCCGAGCGCGGGGATCACGCTCACCCTCGCGATCTCGAGCGTGCTGAGTCGCCGCCCCATTCGCCGCGACCTCGCGATGACGGGCGAGGTCACGCTCCGCGGCAAGGTGCTGGAGATCGGCGGCGTGAAGGAGAAGGTGCTGGCCGCCTATCGGTCGGGGCTGCGCGAAGTGATCATGCCCAAGTCGAACGAGAAGGATCTGCGCGACGTCCCGGACGAGGTGAAGCAGAACATGACGTTCCGCTTCGTCGAGCGCATGGACGAGGTGCTGCAGATCGCGCTGCTCCCCGACCGGATCGACGAGGACGCGGAGGAGGAGGACGACGTCGCACCGGTCAACGCCGAGCCGGAGGGGATCGTGGGGACCGGCACGATCGAACGCGAGGTGCCGATCTCGGCGCAGGAGCCGTAGCGATCTACGGCTCCAGCTTCACCGCGCGCAGGTCGATCAGGGTGCCCTCGGTCCCCTGGGGGGCATCGACGTAGAGCACCACGGTGCGACCGGCCACCTCGCCGGGGACGATCGTGATCGTGCGTCCCTGCGCGGTCCACCGCTTCCCCTCCGTGCCGACCGACTGCGGCGCGCCGGCGGCGAAGCGGCGCCGCACGGCGCGCTCCAGCTCCTGCCCGAACTCCGCCGCCTCGAGGGGGCTGTCCCACACGGTGACCCACGCGAGGGCGTTGCCGCGCGGCGTCTGCACGACCATGTAGCGGTCCCCGTCCCATCCCATGGCGCCCTGCGTCGCCGCGGTGATGTTGTCGAGGTGCTCGTAGAGGAAGATGCGCGTCCCGAACTCGCCGAGGTTGCTCTCGTGCACCCTGGTGCCGCCGACGGGCGGGGGGAGGATCACCCGCGTCGGGGCATCCACGGAATCGCCGAAGAACGCCGACGAGTGCAGCAGCTGCTCCGACGACTCGGGGAACTTCGCGAGGGGGTTGGCGGTGTCGCCGCGCTGCTCCTTGAAGCGGTGGACGAAGTCCGCGCCCGTGAGGTACGGGAAGAGCAGCGACTCCTGGATGAGCACCGGCGCGGAGGCGAACACCGGCGCCGCCGACTGGTTCTCCCGGATCATCTCGCGCACCCGCGCCCACCCGCCGGGGAGGCCGGCGGCGATGTTGCCGCGCCCCAGCATGAGCGCGATCTGCTCGTAGGTCGCGTGACCCTCGATCAGCGCCTGCGCGGCCGCACTGCGGTCGCCGTCGCCGGTGGCACGCATGATCGAGTCGAGGTTCACGTACTGATCCTGCAGCGCGTGCACCAGCTCGTGCGTCACGACGACGCCGCGCTGGTCGGCGGGTCCTCCCTTCACGACGTACAGCACCTTCGTCGCGGGATCGTAGAAGCCGACGATCTGCTCGGTGAGGAGGTCGATGAGGAACTTGCGCAGGTCCATCGTGTCGGGGATGAGCCCCAGGAGCTTGTACGCCTGCTCCTCCCCCGCCAGCTCCTGCGCCGGCTGCTGCTCGTCGAACTTGCGCAGCACGAACTCGCGCACCTGCTCCTTGGAGCGCTCCTCGACCGTCGGCGGCTGCTTGAACTTGAGCCCCGTCGCCTGCTCGACGCGCGGGATGCTCTCCTGGACCTCGCGCTGGAGGCGCTCCTCGCTCGACCGCGCGCGATCGCACCCGGCCACCATCCCCGCGCCGAGGACGACCGCCAGCGCCGTGCGCGCGATCTCCGTCTTCACTCGTGCCATGTGATCGATTTCCCGGACATCAGACTCACCACGCGCGCCACGTCGTGAGCGCGCACCACGATTCCCGCCTCCATCAACCGCCGCGTGAGCTCCGTCTCCAGCTCGGCGAGCGACGCCGGCGGAGGCGGCGCGCTCGGCGCCGGGGGTTCCTCCGCCGCGGGCGGCGGCACGGGGGGCTCGCTTCCGGCGTCGGCGCTCTCCGGCGCCCGCACGAACATCGCCTCGAGCTCCGCGCCGACGCGCTCGAGCACGTCGAAGCCACCGCGCGTGAAGCGCTCGAACGGGTCGGTCGCCGCCCGGCGACTCGCCGTCGCGGTATCCGTCCCCGTCTCCCCGACGCCCCGCTCGCCGCGGCGGAGCCGCGCGAGGCGCGCGCGGACGAGCGCCTCGGTCGGCTCGTCGTACTCGGCCTGCGCCTGCGTGTGGGCACACGCCTCGTCGAGCGCGTCGAGCGCCTTGTCCGGGCGCCGGCGATCGGTCACGTACGCGTCGGTCAACCGCACGGCGGCGACGAGCGCCCCCTCCGCGATGACGACGTTGTGATGCCGCTCGAGGCCGAGCTGCCGCGCGCGCAGGATGTCGAGCGTCTCGTCCGCGCCCAGCTCGCGCACGTCGATCTTCTGGAAGCGACGCTCGAGCGCCGGATCGCCGAGGACCCAGCGCTCGTACTCGGCGCTGGTCGTGGCCCCGATGACGCGAAAGTCGCCGCGGACGAGGGCGGGCTTGAGCATGTTCGCCGCGTCCATGGCGACGCCGAGCGCCGTCCCCTGCCCGATCAGGTTGTGCAGCTCGTCCACGAAGAGCACGACGTCGCCGGCGGCCGTCGTCTCCTCGACGAGCTGGCGGATGCGCTCCTCGTACTGACCGCGATAGGTCGTGCCGGCGAGGAGGGCGACGTGGTCGAGGGCGAGAATGCGCACGCCACGCAGGGTGAGCGGCACCCGCCCCTCGGCGACGCGCTGCGCGAGCCCCTCGACGATCGCCGTCTTCCCCACCCCCGCCTCGCCGACGAGCGTCGGGTTGTTCTTGCCGTGGCGCAGGAGGATGTCCACGACGCGGGAGATCTCCTCGGCACGCGAGCGCACCGGCTCGAGCCGCCCCGCGCGCGCGTCGGCGGTGAGATCGCGGGTGAATCGGGCGAGGGCGTCGGCGCGATCCCGGTGGGCGGCCTGCGGATCGTCGATCATCGCAGCGAGGTACTCGGTGTCCGGTGCTCGGCTAGTGAGGGAACCACCGAGCTCCGGACACCGAGCACGGGATCCTCATCCGAGCCACCACGCGAGCGCCGCATTGCCCCAAAGCAACGTCAGGAGCGCGGCCGGCGCAAGAAAAACGCCGAAGGGGACCTCGGGGGTGCCCACCGGCGACGCGCCGCCGCCGAGTGCCAGCTCGTGCTGCACACGCCCCTGCCCCCGCCGCGCCAGGAGCAGCGGCGCGGCGAGCAGGAAGACGACGACGGCGAGCAGCGCGCCGACGAACACGGTGGAGATCGCGCGTCCCGGGCCGAGCGCGGCGCCGATCAGCGCCATCAACGTCACGTCGCCGAACCCCATCGCCTCGCGCTTGAGGAAGTACTCGCCGAGCCAGCCGACGATGCTGATGAACCCCGCACCCGCGCAGGCGCCGAGGAGGGCGGCGTACGGGGCGGCGAACGGAGACTCCTGCCCGAGCATCGTGGCGGCGACGGCGCTGGCGAGCGTCCAGAAGAAGGGCCAGACGGTGAACTCGTCGGGGATCAGGTAGAAGCGCGCGTCGGTGATGGCGATCCCGAAGAGCACCGTGCCGAAGATGGCGACGCGCACCGCGGTGAACGTCGGCCCGAACGACCAGCACGCCGCCATCCAGCCGAGCGCCACGGCCAGCTCGACCATCGGATACTGGATGGAGATCCGCTCGTCGCAGCAGCGGCAGCGGCCGCGCAGCGCGATCCAGCTCGCCACCGGGACGTTCTCGAACCACGCGAGCTGGTGGCCGCAGTTCGGACAGCGGGAGCGCGGCTGCACGACCGACTCGTTGCGCGGCCAGCGCAGGGTGCAGACGTTGAGGAACGAGCCCAACAGCGCCCCGAGGACGAAGAAGAACGGCAAGTGAACGATGGGGATGAGCACGGGCTACCGCGGCCGGAGGACGTAGAGGAGAATGCCGGTCGCCACGGCGACGTTGAGCGACTCCACGGTGGAGGCGATGGAGAGGGCGACGATCCGCTGGGCGCGCGCGCGCGTCCGGTCGTCCACCCCCTGCCCCTCGTTCCCCACCGCGAGCGCGAGCCGATCCGGGGGGGCAGCGCGCTCGACCGGCTCCCCGCCGGCGTCGGCCACCCAGAGAGGGAGCTCGTGTCGCCGGAGGAAGGTGTCGAGCTCGTCCCAGGTGGCGGAGCAGACCGGACGGTGGAAGAGGGCACCCATCGCACTCCTGACGACTTTGGCGTTCCAGAGGTCAACCGTGCCCGGCAGCGCGACCGTCGCGTCGACGTCGAAGGCGGCGGCGGTGCGGAGGATCGTCCCCACGTTCCCCGGATCCTGTACCCCATCGAGGACGAGCAGGCGCGCGGTGTGGTGCAGCGGGAGGGCGTCGAGTGTGATCCGGGGCACCTCCGCGACCACCAGCACCCCCTGCGGCGTGTCGGTCTGGGCGGCGCGGTCGAACGCCTTCTCGTCGACCGGGACGACGTCGACCCCCGCCGCCTCGAGCGCGGCCTGCAGCGCCGCGCCACGCTCGGCGTCCGCGAGCCGCGGGGTGACGAGGGCGCCGCGGAGCCGGAGGGGAGAGCGCAGCAGCTCCTCGACGGCGCGAATCCCCTCGCAGACGAACAGCCCGTGGCGCTCGCGGGCCCGGCGCCGCTGGAGATCCCGCGCCTGCGACAGCAGTTTCATGGCCTCGCCACCCGCGGCCGCAGCCGCGTGCGGAATGGACCTTGCCCTTTCCAGGGGCGGACGAACTTCCACGAGTCGATCATGAGACGTTTCCTGATGGGCGCCGGACTGGCGCTAACGATCTCCGCTTGCGGCGTGTCGACGCAACAGGAGGTGGAGCTCGGAGCTCAATATGCGCAGCAGATCAACGCGCAGCTGCCGATCGTGCGCGACCCGGAGATCAACCGGTACATCAACGTGCTCGGAGACTCCATCGCGCGGCTGACGGCGCGCGGCCAGGAGCTCGACTGGACCTTCTACGTCGTGAACTTCCGCGAGGTGAACGCCTTCGCCGTCCCGGGAGGGTTCATCTACGTCAACCGCGGATTGATCGACCGCGCACAGAACATGAGCCAGCTCGCCGGGGTGCTGGGCCACGAGATCGGCCACGTGGTGCGGCGGCACTCGATCGAGCAGATGCAGAAGGCGCAGGGGGCGAACTTCGGGGCGACGCTGGCGTGCATCCTCACGCGCATCTGCAACACGCAGGTCGGGCAGGCGGCGATCCAGGTCGGGGGGACGGCGCTGTTCGCGAAGTTCAGCCGCGACGACGAACGCGAGGCGGACCAGGAGGCGATCGTCAACACGACGCGCGCCGGGATCAGCCCGCAGGGGATCCCGGAGATGTTCCGCATCCTGCTGAACGAGCGGGAGCGGTCGGCGACGGCGGTGGACGCGTGGTTCGCGACGCACCCGCTCGAGGAGGACCGCATCCGCGACACCGAGACGGAGATCGCGAAGATCTCGCCGGCGATCCTGCGCACGCTGAGCCGCGACTCGCAGAACTTCCAGGCCTTCAAGCGTCGCGTGGCAGCGCTCCCGGCGCCGACGGCGGCGCAGGGGCAGTGATCGACGGACGCACGACCGGCTGACCACGAACGACGAACGGCTGGCGACGGTGCGTCGCCAGCCGTTCGTCGTTCGTGGTACCGCGCTCGCCGTCAGCTGCCGCTCTTGCGCTGGCGGTAGTACGCGGAGGGGAGGAAGCCGACCGGATCGACCTCGGAGTACTCGCTGTCGAGGAATCGGCCGGTCGTCGGGAAGTAGGGGGGCGGGTTCTCGGCGGCGCACTTGTCGTAGCTGTACCGCTTCGTGAAGCCGTGCCCGTCGGCGAGGCCGACGGCGCCGCGCGCCTCCTGGATCACGCCGCCGTGGAGGTAGAGGCAGCCGCGCCCGTTCGTGGTCGTCTGGCAGTTCGCGGCGGTGGTGGGCCCCGTGCTGTGATTCTGCGCGCGGAACGACATGTCGAGCGCCATCACGACGCCGTGGACCCAGACCTCCTCCGGGGAGTCGTCGAGGTACCGGTAGCCGTCACCCGGGTTCTGCGGGGTGTTGATCGCGTTGTCGGCGATCACGATGTCCCCGCCGGCGATCACGCCGAGGATGTCGCTCTCCTCGCACTGCTTCGACGGATCCGGATTGATGATCGACGGGTCCTTCGCGTACCGCAGGTCGTCGATGAAGACGACGGTGCCGTTCTCGGCGTAGAGCGTGATGCGTCCGCGGAGCACGCCGCTCACGGCGACGGTGCCATCCGTGTAGATGACCCCGCGCGCGCCAGGATTCAGCCCGCGGTACGCGGCGAAGAAGTACCGCTCCATGTTGTTCGCCGACGGCGTCCGACTGGTGAAGCGGGTGACGATCGGGGTCGCCGGCGACGCGGACGCGAGCTGCCAGGAGCCGTGGCGGCCGGTGGGGGTGAAGGTGTACGGCGTCCCGCCGATGTTCATGGCGGTGTTGATCGTGCCGGCCGCGGTGCCGGAGCCGTTGGCCCTCGGCAGCGTCCCCGGATAGGAGGCGTCGCTGTAGCCGGAGAAGGGCGAGGTCAGGCTTCCCGCGGCGCGCCGCTCGATCGCGGCCAGGTGCGGATCGCCGGCCGGGAAGCAGCGGGCGTCGGCCGACTTGAGGATGTTGCGCAGCAGCGTCGTCTAGGACGACGACGTGGTGTTGTCGGTGGTGTGCGCCGCCGCCTGGGCCGACGTCCACGTCGGCGACACGCCGAACTGGCGCAGCATCTCGCGCACCC
>Ga0182741_1005471_pt1 | contig 11765 bp, 15 predicted proteins | sample eDN5th37CBELigOP_FD_128874 | JGI IMG/M metagenome (GOLD analysis project Ga0182741, IMG submission 128874) | Enriched Organic Plus compost microbial communities from Emeryville, California, USA - eDNA 5th pass 37_C BE-Lig OP (version 2) (version 2) ...
GATGCAAGGAACCGTCCGGGGGCGCATCCAAACGTCGACCGTCTGCTAGCGATCGCGAGCGGTGCGGCGGCGCTGAGCATTCGGGTCATCGCTACCTGAATGATCATGCAGGCGGAATCATGTAGGCACGGCCAGAGGCCATCTGTGGGGCGGATGATGTGAGATCGGCACCGGGAACACCAGGGGAGGTTTTTGCGGCTTTTCTAAAGCTTGGGCTGACCAGCTTCGGTGGGCCCATCGCGCATCTCGGCTACTATCGGAACGAGTTCGTCCTCCGGCGCGGGTGGTTGAGCGAAAGCGCCTATGCCGACCTTGTGGCGCTCTGCCAGTTTCTCCCGGGCCCGGCGTCAAGCCAGGTCGCTTTCGCATTGGGTATGATGCGTGCCGGCTGGACTGGAGCGATGGCAGCCTTTGTCGCCTTCACTCTGCCATCTGCAATCCTGATGGTCATGTTCGCACTGGTGGCCATCAATCTTTCCGGGCCTGTCGCCATGGGGATCGTACACGGCCTCAAGATCGTCGCGGTGGCGGTGGTTGCACAGGCGGTTATGGGGATGGCACGAACCCTCTGTCCAGACAAGGAACGAGCCGCGATCGCGGTGAGTGCGGTCGCCGTGCTGGCCGTGCTTCCCACAGCCTTTGGCATGCTGGGCGCCATCATCCTTGGGGCAATGCTAGGGCTGTTGCTTGGTCGCGGAAGTGGCGCCTCGGCAGGTGGGGCGATCTTCGGTGCTGTTTCACGTCCCATTGCCATAGCGGCTCTCGGATGCTGGCTCGGCCTGCTGATCATCCTGCCGCTGGTCGCCCGCCATGACACGGGGTTGTCCCTGTTTGACGGCTTTTACCGAGCGGGCTCTCTGGTCTTCGGTGGCGGGCACGTCGTGCTGCCGCTGCTTCAGGCAGAAACGGTGGAGCGGGGCTGGGTGACGGAACATCAGTTTCTGGCAGGCTACGGTGCCGCCCAGGCGCTTCCCGGACCGCTTTTTGCCTTCGCGGCCTATCTTGGAGCTTTGAGGTCACCGGACCCGAACGGCGTCGCAGGTGCGGCCCTGGCGCTCGCCGCGATCTTTCTTCCGGGATACCTGGTTCTGATCGGCACCTTGCCCTTCTGGGACCGCTTTCGCACTATGGCGCGTGCGCAGTCGCTCATGCAGGGAGCAAATGCTGCTGTCGTCGGCATTCTTGGGGCGGCGCTCTACTCTCCGGTTTTTACCGGAGGCATTCATGACCTGAGAGATCTGGCGCTAGCGCTTCTTTGCTTCGTCCTGCTCACCGTATGGCTGAAGCCGCCGTGGCTGGTTGTCATGGTTGCGGCTCTCGGAGGCATCTTGCTCGAGGTTGCCTAGCCTTGCTAACGATAGGCAAGGAGAGCCTTCATGTGGATGATTCCCACCTATATCCTGGCCGCGTTCGCCGAGATTGGCGGATGCTTTGCCTTCTGGGCATGGTTACGGCTGAACCATTCACCGCTCTGGCTGCTGCCAGGCATGGCGAGCCTTGCCCTGTTTGCCTGGGCGCTGACCCGGATTGATGCCGATTTCGCCGGGCGTGCATACGCCGCCTACGGTGGCATCTACATCCTTGCGTCGCTGGTCTGGATGTGGGCGTTCGAAGGCTCCCGCCCGGATCGCTGGGACGTGGTTGGAGCCATGATATGCGTTGCTGGTGCCATGGTGATCATCTATGGCCCCCGTGGCGCGCACTGAAGCGGAGGAGAAGATGGCTGGTCGCATCGCAGTGAAGATCCCGAAGGATCACATCGGCGGAAACTTCGAATGGGAAGAAAAGCCCGGGTGTTGCGACCTTATGGCTGCAGCCATTGAGACCTCCAAGTTCGTATTCGTCTCTAATACCGTGGTCGCGGGGTGGAATTCCTTTTACATGCAGCCGGTCTGCGCAGATGGAGAACTGGCCGACGAGGGCGGTTTTCCGATCTATTACTGCCCCTGGTGCGGCCACCAGCTCGATGGCAAGAAGAAGCGCTGAGCGGAGGAGGCGGCCGGCACAGCCAGCCGCCTCCTGTCGCAGCCTAACTCGTGGCTACTACGATCCTTCCCTTCATGTTCGGGTGAAAGCGGCAGTAGTAGTTGACGCTGTCACCCGCCTGGACCTGCCGGGACGCGGACGTGCCGGGCGGGATCAATACCTCCCACTTGCCCTTCACGGTCGCGGTATGCGGAAAGCGGTCCCTGTTCACCCATTCGATCGTCTCGCCGCCGTGGGCCGTGACCTCAGCCGGCCGGAATTCCATGTTCTCGATCGTGACATGGACCGTACCGTTGTGGGCACGTGCCGGGAGGCTTGCCGCAAGGACTGCGGCACCGCCTGAAAGCAGGAGATGCCGCCGGGTGAGAAGAAGTCCCGTCATTTCAGTTCGGCCGCAACGTGTTCGGCATGCTGCTGGTGACCCTGGAAGAGCTTCAGCCCCGTCTCGAGCAGGCTCTTCAGTTCGCCGTTCTGTGCAGAGGGGATCAGAAGGTCTTCAAGCGCGTCATTGACCTGCTGGTGATAGGCCACCTCGCTCTCGATATAGGCCTTGTCGAAGGCCGCGCCCTCGAGCTTCGAGAGCGCGTCGCGCGTCTTCCCGGCGGCGCTGACGAGCGACTGGCTTGTCGGATTATCTTCCGGCGTGACGCCCAGCTTCTTGACCAGTTTCAGTGCCTGTTCATTCACGGCCTGATGATCGGTCAGCATGGATTGGGCGAAGTCCTTCACGGACTGGTTCTCCGCCTTGTCGAGCGCGAGCTTTGCTGCCTCGATGTCGATCTCGCCTGCCGTATAGGCAATGTGCGCGATCTGCGGATCTGTTGGCTTGTCCTGCGCGAGAATGCTGGCTGCGCCTGCGAAAAGAAAAGCGGCGCTGACACCAAAAACGAGAAGTGACCTCATCGAAACCTCCACCGTCCGGGCGTACAGGCCCGGATCTGTTAGCGTTGACGATGAATGGATGCGTCTCTTTCAATGAGGTTCCCGGAAGCCAAGTTTCGTCATGACAAGTCTGGTAAGCAGCTCGCAGCGCTTGCCGGCAAATGGAAATGCATCGAGCAGTAGCGGGCCGATCTGCGCCTCCAGCTCCTGCCGAAGCAGGGTGCGCGCACGGTGCAGGCGCGTCTTGACCGTGGCGGGTTGCAGATCCAGCGCTTCCGCCGTCTCGGCAACGCTCAGGCCTTCGATCACGCGCGCAACGAAGACGACCCGATAGACGTCCGGCAGACGGTCGCAGGCCTTTTCGACCATCTGCAGGAGCTGTCTTTGAGCCATGGTTCGCTCCGGATCGTCAGTGGAAAGCGCTCGGGGAAAGGGGATGACGCCTGCCTGTTGTGAATGGGTGAGATCGGCCTGAAGCATTGCCCGTGTGCGCTGTCGTCGGAGCCGCTGCAACGCCTCATTGATAGCAATGCGGGAGAGCCAGGTGGAAAGCGAAGCCTCGCCACGGAACGTGTGCAGCGCCGCGAAAGCCTTGAGGTAGGTCTCCTGAAGCACCTCTTCCGCAACCGCGTCATTGCGCACAATCGCGCGCGCCAGGCGGTAAAGCCGCTGGTTGTAGCGTCGGATGATCGCCCTGATGGCATCAGGCTGTCTCGCCAGAGCCCCGAGTACCAGTTTGTCGTCCGGGCAATCCAGGAGAACATGAGCTTCAGACTTCGGCAGTGCAGCCATACCATCCTCCTATCGCAGTCCCCATTGGATGTCGCTGGCGGCCAACGGTTCCCGAACTATAGCATCTTTCGGAAGACCCGTTTTGGGCGCATGCTGGTTCGAACTCTCAGGAGGGCAGACAAATGGATATCCGATCCACGTTGGTTGAACTCTGTGCTGCGTTCAACGCCCACGACCTTGACCGGGTCATGGCCGTGTTCGCGGATGACTGCGTTCTTGAAATGCCCAGGGGAAACATGCACTGGGGCAGCCGGTTCGAGGGCAGGGAGGACGTTCGGCGGGCGATCGCCTCGCGTTTCGAAGGTCTGCCGGACGTTCACTATGGCGAGGAACAGCACTTTGTGGATGCGGAGGCGAACACCGGCATCTCGAAATGGCTGCTCACCGGCACCGCCCGAGACGGAACGAAGGTGGAGGTAAGAGGCTGCGATTTCTACACCTTCCGCGACGGCAAGGTGATCCGCAAGGACTCCTACTGGAAGATCGTGGAGTGACGGCGAGCCTCACTCCGCGGCGAGCTGTGCCTGTCCGCCGGCGTTGTTGAGCACTATGCCAGCCTCGGTGATGGCCTGCATGCAGCGGGCGCGGATGGCTGGCGAGGCAATCTCCCCGTCTTCGAAGTCGCGCTCGGATGCGTAGATTGCGGTGGGCAGGGCCAGCGCCTCGAAGAAGCCGAACAGTGGCCGCAGCTGGTGTTCGACGATCAGCGCGTGCCTGTCGCCGCCACCTGTGGCGAGCAGGATGACTGGCTTGCCGCGCAACGCTGCAGGATCGAGCAAATCAAAGAAGTGCTTGAAGAGGCCGGAATAGCTACCCTTGAAGGTCGGTGTCCCTATCACCAGTAGGTCAGCGGCAATGACGGCTTCAACGACATCCTGTGCCTGGCTGTCGAGCTGGCCGGGCCAGCGTGCAGAAGAGAATGATGGTCCGAGATCCTCCAGATCGTAGATCGAAGAAGCCAGGCCATGCCGCCGCGCCGCGTCGTTTGAGACATATTCCACGAAGCCGCGTGTCTTCGAAGGACGAGTGATGTTTCCTGAAAAACCAACAACGCTGGCGGAGGACATAATGGCTCTTCTCGACAAGACGTAAACGAAAATGTTCCTGGTGGAGGAATAGCCCGGCGGAAAGATATGCCGGGCCATCATGCGGCCATAGCTTGATCAGGCCGTCTCGATACGGACCTCGACCGGGCCGCCACGCTTCAGCGTATTGTAGATGGGGCATTTCGAGGTGAAATGCTCCACATATCGCTGGGCTGCGATCCGGTCCGTGCCCTTGAAGGCATAGGTCAGCGTCAGCGACGCGAAGCTGGTCGGATCCTCCGGATTGCGCAGGAACTCGGCGGTGAGCGTCACATCCGGACGCGGATCGCCGCTATCGCGGGCGCTTGCATGGACCAGGCCGAGGCCACAGGAGACGAGAGCCGCCAGCAGGAACTCGCCGGCGGAGGCTGCCTCGCCGGGACCTCCCTGTGAAATGCGCGCATCCGAGACGAAGTGGTTGTTACGGGCCGACAGGATGAAGCGGCCGTAGTTGCTGTCGGCGTATCCGCTCACGCGGCTGCCGACGTCGGGATCGAGATGGTTGCTCATTCTGCAGCCTCCAGGTTAGAGCCATTGCCTTGCCATCCGCCCTTTCCCGGGCGCGGGATTCCGAGATGGTCGCGCAGCGTTGTTCCCGAATAATCGTTGCGGAACAACTTGCGGCGCTGCAGTTCCGGCACGACGAGGCGTACAAACTCCTCGAATGCGCCCGGCTGCCAGGGGGCTGCGACCATGAAGCCATCACAGGCGCCAGCCTCGAACCATTCCTGCATGCGATCAGCAATAGCGTCCGGAGTACCGACGAAATCACCCTCGTAGCGGTTGGCGTACATTCTCCCCGCTTCGGCCAGCGTCAGTCCGCCCTTGTCTGAAGCCTCACGCATCTCGTTGTAGTGGCCGGTCACTCCCGGCACCTTCAGGTGCGGCAGCGGCTCGTCGAGCGGATAGACCGAAAGGTCGACATCGAGGTGATACGAAAGCGTTGTGAGGCCGGAAACAGGCTCAATGAGGCTCGAGAGCAGCTTCTGCTTCTCCTCAACGATTGCCTGGGTTTCGCCGACGAGCGGCGTGATACCCGGCAGGATCTTGAGGTGACGCGGGTCGCGTCCCTGCGCTGCTGCGCGCCCCTTCATTTCCTTCGCGAATTCCACGGCGCTCTCCAGAGAGTAGTGCGTCACGAAGATCACGTCGGACCAGCGGGCAGCGAAGTCACGGCCGCGCTCGGATGCGCCGGCCTGGATCAGAACCGGATAGCCCTGCGGCGGACGCGGCACGTTGAGCGGACCGTCGACAGTAAACCACTCGCCATCGTGGAGGATCGGCTTCACCTTGTCGGGGTCAGCAAACAGCGGCGTGGCGCGGTCGGCCACCAGCGCGTCGTCGTCCCAGCTGTCCCAGAGCTTGTGCGTGACCTCGAGGAACTCGTCTGCGCGATCGTAGCGCCTGTCGCGCGGGATGTGCTGGTCGCGCGAGAAGTTGCGCGCTTCCGCATCCTGGAATGAGGTCACGATGTTCCACGCCGCGCGGCCACCGCTCAGGTGGTCGAGCGTTGCAAAGCCACGCGCCACATCGAAAGGTTCGTAGTAGGAGGTGGATTTGGTCGCTGCCAGACCGAGACGGCTCGTCGCCGCAGCCATCGCTGTCAGCACCTGCATGGGCTCAAGGCGGAGTGAGCCGAGAGCGCCATAGCGCAGCTGGCTGTCATGCGAGCCGCCGAAGCGGTTTGGCACCGCCAGAATGTCGGCGAAGAAGGCAAAGTCAAAGCGGCCGCGTTCCAGTGTCTGGGCGATGCGGCGGTAGTAGTCGAGGTTAAGCCAGCCGTCTTCCGACTGCGGATAGCGCCAGCCACCCGGCCGGCCAGGACCGGCGATGATGAAAGCACCGAGGTGCAGCTGTTCGGAGTTATTCTTGGTCATGGGTTTACACTGCCAGAGCTGATGTGACCGACTTGCGGAGGTCATCGAAACGGGGATCGAGCAGGAAGGCCGAGACATCGACCTTGCGCGGCAGAACGCCGTGCTCGTAGAAGCTGTCGGCCAGAACCTGCGTGGCCTTGGCGGCGCGCTCGTCTGCCGGATGCAGGTCAACGGCGGTGGATTCAGAGGTGCGCTTTTCGGTCAGCAGCTGCTCGAAGGCCTTGGCTTCGACGCTGCCAGCCTCAAAGCCACCGTTGGCTGCCCAGAGAGCGACCGTGCCTGCCGGATCGGCATTGATACGGCGCTGCACTTCGCGCACGGCAACAGCCAGACGGACAGCGACTTCCGGATGCTCTTCGAAGAAGCCTTGGCGGGCCACATAGAAGGCGTAGTCGTACGTCGGCACATTCTCGAGCTTGACGACCGCATCGCCAAGTCGCGCAAGGCCGATTGTTGCCGCCGGCTGCCAATGGAACCAGGCGTCGATTTCGCCCTGAGACAGTGCGGTGAATCCTTCCGAGCCGGAAAGGCTGACACCTTCGATCTCGTCGAAGCCGACGCCGGCCTCCTCCAGATACTTGAGGAGGCTGAAATGCCCGGTTGTGCCGCGCTGGTAGCCCACCTTGCGGCCGCGGACGTCGGCTGCACCCTTGATGCCGCTGTCGGCGCGCGCCACGCCATCCACCGTATTGACCGGAAGCGGGAAGGCGGCGATCGGTACGATCGGAATGCCGACGTCGATCGCGTTCACCAGCGCCGTCGAGGTGGCGAAGGTGAAGTCCACGTCACCGGAGCGGATGGCTTCCATCACCGGAAGCGAGGCGGTAAAGCCCGGCTGCCACCTGACGTTCGCGGCAACTGCCTTGGCGAAATCATAGCCCGTGATGTTGGACTGCGCTGCGGCCCACGGGCCCGAGCGGCCATCGCCGATGATGGCGATGGTTACGTCCGGAAGGTCCTGCGTGAGCGCGGGGAACGAAAAGGCCGAGGCGGCGACTGCGGACGCGCCAGCGACCAGGAATTGACGGCGGTCAAGCTTCTGCATTCTGGGAGACTCCAAGATTTATTCGGCGGCTTCGAGGGGGCGCAGGGCGACCTGCTCCTGAACACCGGGTTGTGTCTGGCCTTCATCGAGGAGCAGGCTCTGGACCAGTTCCTCCTTCAGGCGGGCAAGGTTGGCATCGCCGCGTGCACGCGGTCGGCTGCCTTCGAGAGCTAGATCAAGGGCAATGCGTCCGGAGCGCATCACGATCACACGGTCGGAGAGGAGCAGCGCTTCCTCGACGTCGTGGGTGACAAGCACTACGGTGCGCGGCGCCTCATTCAGCAGCTTCGAGAGCAGCTGCTGCATGGAGGCGCGGGTCAGCGCATCAAGGGCGCCAAAAGGCTCATCAAGAAGCAGCACATCGGGTTTGTGGAGCAGCGCGCGCGCCAGAGCGGCTCTCTGCTTCTGGCCACCGGAAAGCACGGACGGAAACTCATCTTCCCGTCCCTCAAGTCCGACTGCGGCCAGCATCTCGCGTCCTTCCGCTTCGCGACCCTTTGTGCCGATCGTCACATTGCCCAAGATCGAGCGCCATGGAAGAAGCCGGTCCTCCTGGAACATCATGCGCACCTCAGGCTTCTCGCCCGGCTCGCCGATGCGGATAGACCCGGAGGTCGGCGCATCGAGGCCAGCGATGATCTTGAGCAGGGTGGACTTGCCGACGCCGCTCGCGCCGATCAGCGAAATGAACTGTCCGGGAGCAACATCGAGATCGACGTCCTGAAGGACGCGCTTGTCGCCAAAGTCACGCCGCAGGTTACGAATTTTCAGGGATGCGCCGCTCATGACCGACGTGCTCCTTCTCCATAGGATGGGTGCCAGTTGAGGAGGCGGGCTTCCAGCTTGCGGGTCAGGAAGTCGGCCAGCCAGCCGGCGATTGCGTAGATGGCGATCACGAGCACGATGACATCGAGACGCAGGAGTTCGCGTGCGTCCTGCACGAGGAAGCCCAAGCCCTCACGAGAAGCGATTGTTTCGGCGACCACCAGCGTCAGCCAGGCGACACCAAGGGCATAACGGATGCCGGTCAGGATCTGCTGGAGGGCACCAGGCAGGATAACTGACCAGATGAGCTGGATCTCGGAAAGCCCGTAGCTGCGGCCCATTTCGATGAGCTTTGGATCGACGCTGCGGATGCCGGAGACGGTGTTGATGTAGACCGAGAAGACCACGCCCAGCGCCACGAGCAGCACGCGAGGCTCTTCACCAATGCCGAACCAGAAGATCATCAGCGGCACCAGCGCCAGATGCGGCACCGTGCGGATCATCTGCATCGTCAGATCAACCACCTGCCGGGCGGTGGAAGAGAGGCCGACGAGGATGCCGATGCCGAGCCCGAAGGCCGCTCCGATCGAGAAGCCGATGGCGACACGGCGAAGGCTGACGAGCAGGTGGTGCTGAAGCTGTCCGCGCTGGATGAGCGAGATTGCCACGTTCACCACATCCACGGGGCCGGGCAGCACATTGCGATCAAGAACGCCAGTAGCAGCGGCCCAGTGCCAGGCCAGGATCAGGATTGCGGGAAGAATCCAGGGAATAAATCGGCTAAAGACAGCCTTGAATGACTGACTTCCGGCGCGACTCTGCCATGAATTTAGGCTGCTTGATGGCAGCGTTTCAGTCACACTACTCATTATTGGTATCCCTTGATTCAAATCGATCTGCGATTGTGGGCGCATGACCGCAATTTGTTTGACCGTTAGCAGGAGAATGCTTCGCCATAATTGTTATGGACTTGATCAATGCCCACTACATACCAGTCCGCAGGGACGGATTTCGCGGTAGGTTTTTTCGTTTTTGAAAGAGGACGTAAAAAATGCGCCGTCGATTCCGGCGGGACGCAAAACTTTGGCTGACCGGCGGTCAGGAATTTACAGAAGCGCGGAAAGACCAAGCCGAGACGGACGTGCTGGGGGTCATTCACAAGAAAAGCGGCCGGACCGGGTCCAGCCGCTTCATCTGATTAATGTGATAAAGATATCAGCTCAGCGCGTGCAGGGCTGCGCGGGATGGAGTTGCGTAGACGCGCGTGCCGGGCTGGAACAGACCTGATTCACCCGGATTGGGCGAGTCCACCAGCCATTCACCGACTCCGTCGACTTCGATCAGATACTCGGCAATATTGCCGAGGAACATGGCCCGCTTGACGGTCGCCGGGAAATCGCCACCCTGATCAGAAAGGGCAATTGCCTCAGGGCGCAGCACAACTGTCAGCTGTTCGCCAACCTGCGCTTGGTTGATGTAGGGGACCGGGACGCCTGCCACGTCGATGGTCTGGGCATCGCGGACGGTGGCTGCCACAAAGTTCGCCTTGCCGATGAACTCGGCGACGAAGCGTGTCGACGGATGGGCATAGACCTCGCGCGGAGTGCCTATCTGCTCGATCACGCCGCTGTTCATGACGACGATGCGGTCGGAAATGCTCATCGCCTCGATCTGATCGTGTGTAACGTAGAGCGTCGTGATGCCCAGACGCTGTTGCAATTCACGGATTTCGACGCGCATCTGGTCGCGCAGCTTGGCGTCGAGGTTCGACAGCGGCTCGTCGAACAGCAGAACGCGCGGCTCCATGATGATGGCACGGGCAAGTGCAACGCGCTGCTGCTGGCCACCGGAGAGCTGGTTCGGCGAACGGCTTGCCATCTGCGTCAGGCCGCTAATGGCGAGCACCCTGTCGGCGCGCTTCTTGATCTCGTCAGCGGGTAGTTTCTTCAGGCGAAGGCCGAAGACCACGTTCTCATAGACGGAGAGATGCGGGAAGATTGCGTAGGACTGGAACACCATTGCCGCGTCGCGGCGGTTCGGTGCAACCTCGTTCATGCGGCGCTCGCCAAACATGATGTCGCCGGAAGTTGGTTCCTCGAAGCCTGCAATCATGCGCAACAGGGTGGTCTTGCCGCAACCCGATGGCCCGAGCAGGGTGACGAGTTCGCCGGGCTTGACCTCGAGATTGGCATTGCGCACCGCAAAGACGGCCTGCCCCGGTGCATCAGGGCTGTCGAAGCGCTTGATCAGGTTACGGATGTGGACGGCTTCAGCCATTTAGAATCTCACCATATTCATGTGCCTGGTCATGCGGACAACGATCGCGTTGATGATGACGATGGCGACGAGCACGAGCGCGATGACGACCACGGAATAGGCCGCAGCGACGCCGAGGCGACCGGAGCCAACCTGGTTCAGGATCTGCACGGTCATCAGGTTCCAGTTTGCCGAGACAAGGAAGATCGCAGCGCTGATAGCGGTCATGGCGCGCACGAAGGCATAGACCAGCGCGGAGAAGAAGGCCGGCGCAATGAGCGGCAACGTAACCTTGCGGAAGGTGGTCAGCGCGCTGGCGCCGAGGTTCTGCGCTGCTTCCTCAATCGACGGGTCGATCTGGCGAAGCACGGCGATGCCCGACTGGATACCGACCGGCACATAACGGAAGACGAAGCACAGAACGAGGATCGTCAGCGTTCCCGTCAGGATCAGCGGCGGCTGGTTGAAGGCCAGCACATAGCCGATACCGACCACGGTTCCGGGAACGGCGAAGGAGAGGATCGAACCGAACTCCATCGCCCGCTTGCCCGGGAAGGTGCGGCGGACGACCAGGAAGGCCACCAGCATTCCGAGGATGCCACTGATCGGCGTCGTGATGATCGCAACGATCAGGGTGTCCTTCACCGTGTCGAAGCCAACGTTGAAGACGTAGGCAAAGTGGTCGAGCGTCGGGGTGTAGTTGAAGCCCCAGACCTGCGTGAACGCACCGACAAAGATGACGCCATAGAAGAGAATGACGATTGCCGCAAACAGCAGGACCAGCCCGTATAGAAGCCATTTCACGCGATCACTTATGACCTTGGAGGTCGAAGCGGTGGGTTTGCCGGTCACGGTCACGTACTGGCGCTTGGCGATCCAGTAGCGCTGGATGGCGAAGGCTGTGATCGACGGAATGAGCAGGATGACTGACAGCATGGCGCCGCGCGGCAGGTTGAAGGAGCCCGTGATCTCCAGATATGCCTGCGGAGCGAGCATCGGGAAGGCAGCGCCGGCAAGGACCAGCGGATTGCCGAAGTCGGCCATCGATTCAATGAAAACGACGAGGAAGGCGCTGGC
>Ga0182741_1005472_pt1 | contig 11763 bp, 13 predicted proteins | sample eDN5th37CBELigOP_FD_128874 | JGI IMG/M metagenome (GOLD analysis project Ga0182741, IMG submission 128874) | Enriched Organic Plus compost microbial communities from Emeryville, California, USA - eDNA 5th pass 37_C BE-Lig OP (version 2) (version 2) ...
CAGGCTGATGATGATGGCGCTGTCGGCGAGACGCCACGGATGTCGTCGCCAACGGCAAAACCCGGCGAGACCGCCCACAGCTCCAGCGAGAAGGACGAACCGTCCAAACTCGGTCGACAGCCGCATGCCCGTGGTCGCAAGAATGATCAGCAAGGTCACGACACTTGCGAGAAGCACCACCGCGAACAGCCCGCCCAGTCGCAACTGGGACAGCATTTGCGGAGCGCAAGCTTCGGTGCCGGACCGAATGGAAGGCAGTGCAACGGCACGGGGCATGCCTCTTCCGTAGGCCCGAGAAATTGCAAATAGGTTAGCGGTCCGATGGGCGCCCCAGGCCGAGAGGCTGCTCCGTGGCGGGATCCAGCTTTCCGATTCCGTGCGTCGCGCGAAGACGAGGCCTGCGCCCGAATGTAAAGCAATCACACAGTGTCCTCTGCACTGGTACAGAAGTCATTTGCGGTCAAACAACGCTCGCGCACCCGCTTGTCGCAGACAGTAGCGGCCGCGGGCGCATCGCTCACGTCCACGCCTAAGGGCTTGGGAATCCGCCAATTTCGAGCCCGACGCGGACGGACGATCCGCCGTACTTGCGCCGCCGCACCGGCAAGCTTTGCTCTTCGTCAGTCGGGAAGCCGAAAGTGTCGGCTGCAAGAGGTCTGTCGGACGATTTGCCACGTAAACCTAGCGGATCAACATTCCGTTAGTATTCTCATGCGAAAAGCGCCCCATCGGACCGTGCGCCAGGGGGCAACCGATGCGTGGAAACCAGTTTATCAAGACATTGATGCGGGACACCCGCGGGGCGACCGCCGTCGAGTACGGTCTGATCATTGCCTTGATCGTGCTTGCGATGATGGCGGCACTGAGGGGCGTTGCGAACGAGACCAACGGTCTCTGGGCCACCGTTAGAGAAAACGTCACGGCCGTTATGTGACGTCTTTTAGGCATTTTTAAGGAATGCCTGATCTACTTTGAATTGCTTGATCCGCGAAATTCGGTGGTCAAGCCGGGTACCGAAGACTGAACCAGGAGACGACCATGAAGTTCTTCAACAAGCTGCTCCGCGACGAGCAGGGCGCCACCGCCATCGAATACGGCCTGATCGCCGCCCTGATCGCGGTTGCCGCGATCGCCGCGATGACCTCGCTCGGCAACCAGCTGAGCGCGACCTTCGGAAAGGTCGACACCGCGATGCAGGGCGCGGGCACCTAAGCCCCAGCCGATCATCCGAACGAGAATTGGGCGGCGGGGAAACCTGCCGCCCTTTTCTTTTGTCCGAGGCTACGCCGCTCAGGTTCCGCGAACGATGATCTTGTACTGCTGGCCCGGCACGAGCTCGGCGTCCGCCGCAAGTCCGTTGAGGACCCTGAACCGCTCGACCTGGGCATTGCCGTAGGCCATTCTCGCGGCGAGGTTCGCGACGGTGTCGTTCGCGGTCGCCCTAACCACGTCGACTCTGCGCGGAACGACTTGAGCAGCCTCCGTCGCGGTGATCCGGCGCATCGAATCGAACATCGGCGTGAACACTGACGACCTTCCGGCCGGCGCCATGGTCGCGAAATGGAAGGCCTGGCTGCCCGAGAACTCGTAGGCGACGACGACCACGTCGACGGTCTGCTGGCCGGTGTTGACGCGCGCCGCGCCGTAGGCCGCCGGCAAGCCGTTGATCGTCATGCGCTGGAGACTCTGCGGCGCGAGCTGCCGCTGCCCGCCGATCTGGCGGAAGACCTCGCGCACGTAGGCGTCGAGATCGCCCGTATAGCGCGCCGTGGCAAGCTGCGCCTGCCCGGTCTGCCCGTTGATCGAGACCGCGCTGGTGCCGTTGACCATGTAATAGCCGTCGGGAACGGTGAAGGTCAGCCGGAGGTCGGGGTGGATGAAGGTATTCCCCTCGATCACGCCCTGCCGGGGATCGTCGCCGTAGAGCAGCCCGTCGATTCGCGTCAGGAAGGTGTCGCGGTTGACCGTGCCGGTTCCGCTTCCTGCCACGGACAGCGCCTCCCGGACCCGGCTCGCCGGATCGGGGTGGGTCGAGGCCCACTGCGGGATCGAGGCGCTGCGGCCCTGCAACGCGGCGTCGAGTGCATTCTGCGCGGCGAGACTCTGCAGTACTGTCGCCATGGCCCGCGGATCGTAGCCGGCGCCGGAGAGGTAGCGTATCCCGAGCGTGTCAGCTTCGCGCTCCTGCCCGCGCGAATACTTGGCGGTGAGCAGCTGCGGCGCGGCCGAGAACACCTGCTGTCCGAGTTGGCCGAGCGCGCTGTTGCCGAGCAGGACCCCTGAAAGGATCGAGCCGAGCGCGCCGATGATCGTGTTGCGCTGGGCCGCCCGCTGGCGGCTCGCCGAGTGGCGCGCAGCGACATGGCCGACCTCGTGCCCGAGCACGCCGGCGAGTTCGGCCTCGTTGTTCATCAGCGCGACCAGCTGGCGAGTGACGTAGACGTAGCCGCCCGGAATCGCGAACGCGTTGTCGACCGAGCTGTTGAGCAGAGTGACGGTGAACGCGGACTGCGAATTGGACAGCCCCGACTGCAGCGCGATGTTGCGGCCCACTTGCGCCACGTAGTCGGCCTGCGGGCCGCTCATCGCCCCGCCAAATTCCTGCAGCAGCTGCTGGTGGTACTCGGCGCCCTGCCGGGCTTCGGCTTCGGTTATCGCCGAGCCGGCCTGCTGGGCCTCGACGGGGATCGCGACGAGCGCCGTTACGGCGACACCCGCGAGGACGGTCCGCCAGGTGCGGCGAATTCGGGTTCGGGTCATCTCACGCCTCCTCGCCTCGGCCGGTTGCCGGGCTGCACGGTGTCCGGCACCGGCCTTCAACAGGGTCGCGGCAGCGCAGTTCCCGCTCAGCGCCGTCCCCGCCCCCTGGGCATCTCGCCGCTCGCCAGGAAACGGTCGTCGCGCATCTTGCGCAGCTGTTTCGCGCTCTTGCCGCTGAGCTGGTCGAGCTCCTCGCGGATCGCCGCGCCGAGCGCCTCGGCCGCGGCGCGCGGGTCGCGGTGCGCGCCGCCGACCGGCTCGGGCACGATGCGGTCGATCACGCCGAGCTCCGCGAGGTCCTGCGCGGTCATCTTCATCGCTTCGGCCGCCTGCGCGGCCTTTTCCGCGGTGCGCCACAGGATGCCCGCGCAGCCCTCGGGCGAGATCACCGAATAGACCGCGTGCTCGAACATCAGCACGCGCTCGGCGCTGGCCAGCGCCACGGCCCCGCCCGAACCGCCTTCACCGACGATCGCCGCGACCATCGGCACCGGCAGCGCCAGGCACGCTTCAGTCGAACGGGCGATCGCCTCGGCCTGGCCGCGTTCCTCGGCCTCGACTCCCGGATAGGCGCCCGGCGTGTCGACCAGCGTTACCACCGGCAGGCCGAAGCGTCCGGCCAGCTCCATCAGGCGGATCGCCTTGCGGTAGCCCTCGGGCTTGCCCATGCCGAAGTTGTGGCGAAGCCGGCTCTCGGTGTCGTTGCCCTTCTCGTGTCCGATCAGCACGACTTTGCGGCCGTCGATCTTCGCGAGGCCGCCCATGATCGCCTGGTCCTCACCGAACAGGCGGTCGCCGGCGAGCGGCACGAAGTCCTCGAAGATCATCGCCACGTAGTCGCGGAAATGCGGGCGCGCCGGATGCCGGGCGACCTGCGTCTTCTGCCACGGCGTCAGCGATTCGTAGAGGCCGGCGAGCAGCGTCGCACTCTTGCGCTCAAGCCGGGCGAGCTCGTTCGAAATGTCGACGTCGTCGCCGGCGGCCGCGGCCCGCAGTTCGGCGAGGCGCGCTTCGAGCTCGGCGACCGGCTTCTCGAAGTCGAGATACTGGTTCATTGGCGTCGCGCTAACCGTCCCGCCCGCCGCCCGCAAGGGGATGCCGCGCATTGACCAGCGCGACGAGCCGGGCAGAATCGACGTGCGTATAGATCTGCGTCGTGGCTATGTCGGCGTGACCGAGCAGCGTCTGCAGCACGCGGAGGTCCGCCCCTCCCTCCAGGAGATGCGTCGCAAAGGCGTGCCGCAGCACGTGTGGGCTGACCTTCGCCGGATCGAGCCCGGCCCGCGCCGCCAGACCCTTGACGAGCTGAAACAAGCGGATGCGCGTCAGGTGTTTACCGCGGGAGGGGAACAGATAGCGCCCGCCGGCGGGCCGAACTTCCAGCCACCGCGACAGCGCCTCGCGCGCGCGGGTCGAGATCGGCACCATGCGTTGTTGCGAGCCCTTGCCGGTCACCGTCAGCAGCGGTGCATCGCGCGGCACGGCGGCGAGCGGCAGCGAAACCAGCTCGGTCGCCCGCAGTCCCGAGCCGTAGAGCAGTTCGAGCAGCGCCAGCAAGCGCACCGCCTCGGGCCGGGCGCCTTCGGCCTCGAGCTCGGCCCTGGCGAACAGCGCCTCGACTTCCGCATGCGAGAGAATCTTCGGCAGCGGCCGGCGCGGCACCGGTCGCGGCAGCGCCGGCGACGGATCGTCGTCGCGGAGCTTCTCGTCGAGCAGGAAACCGTAGAACTGCCGCAGGGCCGAGACCTTGCGTGCCACCGTCGCCGGCGCGAACCCGGCCCACGCCTGGCCGAGTCGGGCGAGTGCCGTCCGGTCGGCCGCGACGAGTTCGCCGACGATCTCCTCGGCGCCTTCGAGGTCCCGGCGATAGGCCGCCAGCGTGTTCGCCGCGGCCCCGCGTTCGGCCGCGAGCATGGCAAGGAACGCGTCTATCGCCGCGCCGATGGCCTCATCCCCGCGCCACGGCCTCGGCCGCGATCATCCGCGCCTCGGCATTGAGTCCGACACGGTCGAGCGCGCGGACGATGTGGTAGAGGTGGCGTGCGGTCATCTTGTCCCACCCGCTGCCCTGCATCCCGAGCCCGGCGAGCAGCGCGACGAGGGCCGGATTGCCGAGTTCGGCCGCGCGGTCGATCTTGCGGCTCCACGGGCTCACGCGGTCGAGATCGAGGCCAAGCTGCGCCGAGAGCGACGCCAGCGAACCGGACTCGAGCCGCCCGAGGCCGGCGAGACCGGCGACGAAGAACTTCGCCTTGCGCTGGTCGGTACTCTCGTCTTCCTCGATAAACCGGCCCACCCCGCCGCCGCCGGCAAGGGTGCGCCGCTGCGGCTGGGCCAGTGCGAGCAGCGCCCATGCCTCGCTGCCCTCGCGGACCGCCGAGCTCCAGCGGATCGCGTTGCGGTCGAGGCCGGCAGCGAGCATCGAAGCGATGATGCGCGGCGCCTCGGCGAGAAGGTCGTCGCTCACCGGAAGCCGCGCCGCAGCGTAGGCTGTCAGGACCTGGCGACCGTAGTCCGACCCGTCGCCCCACAGCGACTGCATTGCCGCGAGCCGGTCAACGGGGTCCTGCGCCACGTACGCTTCGCGCAGGCTCGCCGCGAGCGAGCGTGCCTCTACGTCGAGGTTCTCGGCCCATAGCTGAGAATAGAGATCGACCATCGCCGAGGACGACAGCACGCCGCGCGCGCCGGCCCGATCGGACGCGGCCAGCCGGGCAGGCAGCGGGACCGCGGGGATCAGCACGTCGGCGAGATCGTAGCGCAGACCGGCGTCCTCGCGCAGCGACGCGGGCAGCTCGATGCCGAGCGCGCGCGAGAGCGCGAACCGCCACGGGGTCAGCTCCTCGACCCCGTTCCACTCGATCGTGACCTCGCGCCTCCCCTCGCCGGCCGCTCCGGCGAATCGCTGGGCGAGCAGCGCGTCGATCCGCGTCGCCTCGCCATAATAGCGCATCCGCTCGAGCTGGCGCTCCGCCTCGCGCGCATCGCCCGAATAGGATGCGCAGATCCACCGGTTCATGCGCCACTCGGGGTCGTCGCGCAGCGTGCTCTTGAGCTCGGCAACCGGGCAGATGCCGAGCACGTCGCCCGTCGCGAGGTAGGCATCGAACGCCGCCGAGGCGAGCGCGGTGTTGTAGTTTGCCGAATCGACGTCCTGTACCAGCGCACGTGCCGTGGCGCTTTCGCCCATCCGGTTGAGCAACGCCGCGCGCAGCGCGGCGAACGTCACCGCATCCATGCCCCGCGGGGCGTCCATCCGGCTGGCGAGCGCCCGGCGAAGCAGGATATGGCCCCAGCGCGAGACCAGCGGGCCGCTGTTGGCCGCGAGCGCGGCCCGGATCAGTTCCGGCGGTTGCTCGTCGAGCCAGCCCGGCGCGAATCCGCCCTCGTCGGCTCCGATCACGCCGATCTGACGCGTCGCCCGCCGCGCGGCCGGCGGAATGTCGAACCGCGGCTTGAGCCCGAGCAGCTCGTCGATCTCGTCGGGCTCCATCGCTTCGAGCTCGGCCAGGCTCGGAAAATCCGGCGGCAGGGTTACCGACGGGAGCGATCCTGCGCCGGCCTCGAGCCCGGGGATCGGCTGGATCACCGGACCCGGAGCACCCGGGGCGGCCGGCGACGCGCCTGCCGAGGGCGCAGGCGCCGGGCGCGGAGTCGGTGCGGGGGCCGGCGGCGGATCGTCGAAGAGTGGCGGCAGCAGCGATTCGGGAGCGCCCAGCGCCAGCGTCGAAGTCGCAGCCAGCGCCGCCCCGACAAGCCAGATAGCGCGCTTCATCCGAACCTCCGGGCCAGCTCGGGAGGAAGTTCGACCGGCTGCTCGATCAGCCGCTGCGGCTCGCGGCCGCCGTCGTACCATGCGACGAAGAGAAACAGAGCCAGCAGAAACAGCAATCCCACCCAGAGGTTCTTGCGGCGCATAGCCAACGAACGGACTTTCGAAACAGCCTTGCCGGCCAAACTTGCACGCGCGGTTAGCCCATCTATAGCGCGTGCGGCAATGACCATCGAAACCCGCAGCCTCAGCGACAGCGAGATCAGGTCCCTCGCCGCACGCATAGACCGGCCGATCGTGCTCGTCGGAATGATGGGCGTGGGCAAGTCGACAATCGGCCGCAAGCTCGCCCAGTTGCTCGGCCTGGCCTTCCGAGACGCCGACGAGGAGATCGAGGAGGCCGCGCAGATGACCGTCTCGGAAATCTTCGAGCGCTTCGGCGAAGCGCACTTCCGCGACGGCGAGCGGCGCGTGATTGCACGGCTGCTCGACGGCGGACCGAGCGTCATCGCGACCGGCGGCGGCGCCTTCGTGCAGCCGGACACCCGCGAGTTGATCCACGGCAAGGGTATCGCGATCTGGCTCGACTGCGACGTCGCGACCCTGGTCGAACGCGTGTCGCGCAAGGACACCCGTCCGCTGCTGCGCGACGGCGATCCCGCCGAGATCGTCGCCCGGCTCAAGGTCGAGCGCGAACCCGCCTATTCGGAGGCGCCGATAAAGGTCATGAGCGATGCCGGCCCGCACGGCGAGGCCGTCAATCGCATCCTGAAAGCGCTCGACGGATGGCTGTAATCCCGGTCGAACTCGCCGGCCGCTCCTACGAGGTGCGGGTCGGCAGCGGTCTGCTCGCCGACCTGCCGGCGCAGTGCGGCCCGCTGCTGCGCAAGGCGCGCGTGCCGATCGTCACCGACGCGAACGTCGCCACGCACTGGCAGGCGACAGTCGACGGCGCGCTGAGCGCCGCGGGCTTTGAGCCGCGCTGGCTGGTGCTCGAGCCGGGCGAAGGCGCCAAGTCGTGGGCCGGGCTCGAGCGGGTGGTCGACTGGCTGCTGGCCGAGGAAGTCGAGCGCGGCGACCACGTGCTCGCGCTCGGCGGCGGAGTGATCGGCGACCTGACGGGCTTCGCCGCGGCGATTCTCAAGCGCGGCTGCGGCTTCGTGCAGCTGCCGACGACGTTGCTCGCGCAGGTCGATTCGAGCGTCGGCGGCAAGACCGCGATCAACGCCGGTGCCGGCAAGAACCTCGTCGGCGCGTTCCACCAGCCGAGCCTGGTGGTGGCGGACCTCGACACGCTGGCCACGCTGCCGCCCCGCGAGATGGGCGCGGGATATGCCGAGGTTATCAAGTACGGCGTGCTCGGCGATCGCGGCTTTTTCGAGTGGTGCGAGGTGAATGGTCCCGATGTTCTCGCTGGCCATGGCGAGGCGCAGGAACACGCGGTGACCGAGAGCGTGAGGGCCAAGGCGCGCATCGTCGCCGAAGACGAGCGCGAGACCACCGGCACGCGCGCGCTGCTCAATCTCGGCCACACCTTCGGCCACGCGCTCGAGGCGCAGACCGGATTTTCCGACCGCCTGCTCCACGGCGAAGGCGTCGCGCTCGGCATGGTGCTGGCGGCGCGCTACTCCGCCCGCCGCGGCTACATCTCCGACGAGGACGCCGCCCGTGTCGCGGCCGCGATCGACGCCGCCGGCCTGCCGAGCGAGATCGCCGCGCTCGGCCTCAACTGCACGGGTCGTCAGCTCGCCGACCACATGCTGCACGACAAGAAGATGGACGCGGGCACCCTGCCCTTCGTGCTGTTGCGCGGGATCGGCGAGGCGTTCCTCGACCGGGCGGTGGCGCTGGAGGACGTGGCAGAGTTCCTCGACGGGGAGTTGCAGGCGCATTGAGGGAGGGAGCGGCGGAAGCAGCCCCTCCCGGCAAAACTCCAAGACAACAGTCTCGCCCTGCGCTAGCCCGTTGCACCTGCAACCGCCCGGGAGAGAGCGCATGACGGTCGCCGAAGCCACGCCCGAACTCGACGATGTCGCCGCGCGAAACGACCGCGCGTTTCTCGGGCACCCCAAAGGGCTCGGCTACCTCTCGGTCGTCGAGGGCTGCGAGCGGTTCTCGTACTACTCGATGCAGACGCTGCTCGTGCTGTACATGGTCAACTACTTGCTGCCCGAGCGGTTCGACGCGGTCGCCGGGCTCGGCTGGCTGCAGCAGTGGCGCTACGGCGGGGCGGAGGGGCAGCCGCTCGCCTCGGCGATCTTCGGCGACTACGCCTCGCTGGTCTACCTGACCCCGATCCTCGGCGGGTTGCTCGCCGACCGCTGGCTCGGCCGGCGGACGACGCTGATCCTCGGCGGCGCGGTGATGTCGCTCGGCCATTTCCTGATGGCGTTCGAGGGAACCTTCCTGCTCGCGCTGGTCACGCTGATCGTCGGCGTCGGCCTGTTCAAGGGCAACATCGCCAGCCAGGTGGGCGAGCTCTACAAGGACGGCGACTTGCGCCGGGCGATGGCTTTCCAGATCTTCTACATTGCGATCAACGTCTCGGTGGTCGCCGCGCCGCTGATCTCGGGCACGCTCGGCGAGAACGTCGGCTGGCACTACGGCTTCGGCACCGCCGGGGTGGTGATGGTGATCGGCCTGCTGCTCTACCTCAAGGCCGGCCCGTGGCTGCCCGCCGACAACCGGCCGCGGAAGAAGGATGCCGGCCCCGCGCGGCGCGACACGCTGACGCGGACCGACTGGGGCCGCATTCTCGCGGTGGTCGTGCTCGTGCCCGTCATGGCGGTGGCGCTGTTGACCAACCAGCAGATCTTCAACGCCTACCTCGTCTGGGCCGACCAGGAGTTTCAGCTAACCTTTTTCGGACGCACGATCCCGACCACCTGGATGATCACCATCGACGCCACGCTGAGCTTCTCGATGCTGGTCGCGGTGGCGTGGTTCTGGAAGTGGCGCGCCGACCGGACCGGCAACGAGCCCGACGAGCTCGGCAAGATGATCATCGGCTCGGTGTTCACGATCGCCGGCGGGCTGTGCCTGGTGATCGCCGCGGCAACCCAGGGCGACGGCAAGATCGGCCTGTTCTGGCCGGTGATGTTCCACCTGTTCAACAATATCGGCTTCGCGCACATCCTGCCGGTCAGCCTGGCGCTGTTCACCCGCCTCGCCCCGCGGCAGATCAACGCGACGGTGATCGGAATCTACTACCTGGCCTTCTTCCTCGCGAACCAGATCACCGGCACCACCGGCGGCTGGTATTCGACGTGGGACACGACGAGCTTCTGGCTGTTCCACGTCGCCACCGCGGCCGTCGGGCTCGTGGCGTTCACGCTGTTCAAGCTGTTCCTCGCCAAGCGCCTGATGGGCGACGGCCGGGCGGAGGACGCCGCGCTCGCGTGAGGATCGCGCCGGATCGGATGCGGTTGGTTTTGACCGAGACGGGCTGAGGCGTCACCCAATCCTCCCTGTCGGCGAAGCCGATGGGGAGGTGGCAGACGCCAAAGGCGGCTGACGGAGGGGCCCATGGCGCGGCAGACGACCAGGCGCATGGTTTGCATCGCTCGCCGGCTGCGGCGGACCATGACTTTGCCCGAGGTGCTCTTGTGGCAGGCGCTCAGGCACGTGGACGTGATCATCCGAAGGCAACATCCGTGCGGGCCTTTCGTGGTCGACTTCTATTGCCCTGCAGCCAAGCTGGTGATCGAGATCGAGGGAATTGTCCACGCGATGGGCGACCGACCTCAGCGCGACGAGGCGCGTTTTGCATGGCTGGAAGGCCGGGGTTATCGGGTAGTACGAATACCGGCGTCTGAGGTGCTGGCAGACGTCGGAGAGGTGTCACAAGCGATCATTGCGCTCTGCCGAGACTGCGGCGCTTAGCCCCTCCACCACCGGCCTGCGGCCGGTGGTCCCCCTCCCCATGGCCGCGTTGCGGCCACAGGGAGGATTTTGCGTCCATAAATCGTCCCTGTCGGCGAAGCCGATGGGGAGGTGGCAGCCCGCAGGGCTGACGGAGGGGCCGGCCGCGCTCGCTGGATAGAATGGATCAGCCCTCCAGCGCCGGCACCAGGTCGACCTCCTCGAAATCCTCCATCACCGCGGCGATCAGCAGCGAGCGGTGGCACTTGTCGGCCTCGCGGCAGTAGCACAGCAGGCAGGTGCGCTTGTCCGAAGCAAGCTGGCGCAGCTCGGCCATTGCGGCGAGCGCCTCGGGCAGCTCGAGCTGGCCGGCGTAGACGCGGCGCAACGTCTCGCGGTCGCCGCGGCGGGCGGCTTCGCGGCCCTCGGGCGGGGTGCCGACGTCGCGGAAGTGGCGGTATTCGATGCCGATCTCCTCGACCGCGACCTTGAGCGCGCTTTTCGAGAACCCCGGCTTGCGCGACAGCGGCCGCGCGCGGACGTCGGCGAGGACCTCGACGCCGGCCTCCCTGAGCGCGGCGAGGACGGCGGGTTGCGAGGCTTGCTGGTAGCCGATGGTGAATATCGTGCGGGACATCGCCTTACCAACCCTCGTCATGCTGAACTTGTTTCAGCAGCCATTGCGCCGCAAGCGCGGAGCGCGCCGGGGCGGCACCACCTTGCGGCAGGGTCGCTCTCAATCGAGAGTTCCGTTCACCGGACGGAATGGGCCCTGAAACAAGTTCAGGGTGACGAGGTAAGTTAGCGCTCGAGGAACGTGCGCACGATCTCCCGCCAATTGCCACCCAATGACAATTCGCAGTGGCGGGTCGAGATTCCGGGATAACCGGAAAACTGGGCTGCGGCATTGCGCAGCATGTGGCGATCGAGCGGCGTTAGTTGCGCTATTCCGTTCTCAAGGCGCCGGGCTAGCTCCTGGTAATCCTGCACGGTGTAGCCCGTGATCGTTTCGAGTTCGTCGGGCCAATCGTCGACCCAGGTGGCAATGATACCCGCCACGAGAGCCTTCGCTGCCTCAGAGTGGAAGGTTGTCATGCTTCTTCCACGGGTTCTCGAGCCGCTTGTTGCGCAGCTTCCGCAATCCCAGCGCCACGCGCTTGCGCGTCGAATGCGGGTAGATCACTTCGTCGATATACCCCCGCGACGCCGCCACGAACGGGTTGGCGAAGCGCTCCTCGTACTCCTTCGTCTTCTCCGCGATCTCCTCCGCCGACAGCCCGCGGAAGATGATCTCGACCGCGCCCTTGGCCCCCATCACCGCGATCTCCGCGGTCGGCCAGGCGTAGTTGAGGTCGCCGCGCAAGTGCTTC
>Ga0182741_1005473_pt1 | contig 11763 bp, 10 predicted proteins | sample eDN5th37CBELigOP_FD_128874 | JGI IMG/M metagenome (GOLD analysis project Ga0182741, IMG submission 128874) | Enriched Organic Plus compost microbial communities from Emeryville, California, USA - eDNA 5th pass 37_C BE-Lig OP (version 2) (version 2) ...
AAGAGCGTGTCGCCCGAGAACAGCAGAGGGTGACCGACGAGTTCGAAGCACGTGCTTCCCGGGGTGTGCCCGGGCGTATGGATGGTTCGCAGCCGGAGCCCGCCGACCGAGATCTCCTCGTCGTCAGGAATGACGAAGTCGTAGCTCGGGAGCATGGCGGCGTCGTCCTGAGAGATCCCGACATCGATGCCGGCATCCCGCATCGCGACCACTGCGCCGATGTGATCGAAGTGCCCGTGCGTGGTGAGAACTCGCCGAACGCCGGTGGTGCCCGCCACCTCGAGCAGCAAGTCGTGCTCGTTCGCCGCATCGATGATGACCGCTTCGCCCGACTGCTTGTCGCGGATCACGAACACGTTGTTCTCGTAGGGCCCGACGATCCACTTGTCGATGCGAACGTCGGTCGTCTCGTAGTGCGCAGGGCGGTACCGCATGACACTCACCCTACGGCGTGATCGTCGTCAGGCTTCAGCCAGAGGGGCCCGCGCGAACTGGGCGAGCCGATCGCACCCTGGCGATGCGATTCGCGCCTCGTCGCGGAGCGCGCCCGCGAGGCGTCGGCGACGTGATGGGGGAGCTGTACCCGGCGGTCAACCCCTGGCGAACTAGACCAATTGGTCAAGTAAGGTGCGCGCCACGTTCGGGGAGGAACCATGGACTTTCGCGACACGCCGGCCGAAGCCGAGTTCCGCGACGAGGTACGCACGTGGTTGCACGAGCACCTCGTCGGTGAGTTCGCCGAGCTGGGCGGAACCGGAGGACCGGCCGACGAGACGGCTTGGGACCTGCGCGTGGAGTGGGAGCGCCAACTCGGTGCGGCCAAGTGGATCGGTCTCGGGTGGCCCGTCGAGTACGGCGGCCGCGGCGCCGGCTTCGTCGAGCAGGTCATCTTCAACGAGGAATATGCGAAGGCCAACGCGCCGTCACGGGTGTCGTTCTTCGGCGAAGGACTCTTTGCCCCCACGCTGATCGCGTACGGCACCGAGGAACAGAAGCAGCGGTTCCTGCCCAAGATCCAACAGGCCGAAGAGATGTGGTGTCAGGGCTACTCCGAACCCAACGCCGGATCCGACCTCGCCAACGTGGCCACGACGGCGGTTCTCGACGGCGAAGAGTGGGTCATCAACGGTCAGAAGACCTGGACGACCCTCGCGCATCGCGCCGACTGGTGTTTCGTCATCACGCGCACCGACCGCGACCTTCCCGCGCACAAGGGCATCTCGTACCACCTGGTTCCGATGCGCCAGGAAGGTGTGGAAGTTCGCCCGCTGAAGCAGATGACGGGCACTGCGGAGTTCAACGAGGTGTTCTTCACCGATGCTCGAACCGAAAAGGGGAACGTGGTCGGCGCGGTGAACGACGGGTGGAAGGTCGCGATGGCCACCCTCGGTTTCGAGCGCGGCACCGCGTTCCTCGGCCAGCAGCTCGCATTCACCCGTGAGCTCGAGACCATCGTCGAACGCGCTCGCGAGAACGGCAAGCTCGACGATCCGATCGTGCGCGATCAGCTCGCCAACGCTTGGGTCGGTCTCCAGATCATGAAGTACAACGGCCTTCGCATGCTCACTGATTTGGTCAAGCGAGGCGTGATCGGTCCGGCGAGCAGCATCGGCAAGCTCTATTGGAGTACCTGGCACCGCAATCTCGGTGAATTGGCCATGAAAGTACTCGGACCGGACAGTCAGATCATTCGCTCCCAGCCAGGTGCTGGGTACGATCTTTTCGAGCTTCAGCGCATCTTCATGTTCTCGCGCTCCGAAACGATCTACGCAGGGGCAAGTGAGATTCAACGCAACATTCTCGGCGAGCGCGTGTTGGGTCTCCCGCGTGAACCGCGACCGGCATGACAAGGGGTCATTGACAGATGGTTGACTTCGCGTTCTCCGACGAGCAGGAACAACTGCGCGACGCGGTCCGCCGCTTTCTCGAAGCGAAGAGCCCGATCGCCGAGGTGCGGCGGTTGATGGACGGCGCCGAGGGTTACGACCCCGCGGTGTGGAGTCAGATGGCCAATGAGCTCGGACTCCAGAGCCTCGCGATCCCCGAGGAGTACGGCGGTCAGGGGTTCGGATACATCGAACTCGGCATCGTCTTCGAAGAGATGGGCCGCTCGCTGTTGTGCGCGCCCTACTTCTCGACGGTCGCACTCGCGTCCAACGCCGTGCTGGTGCAGGGGAGCGACGCCGACAAGCACGCGATCCTTCCCGGTATCGCGAGTGGTGAAACGATCGCCACGCTGGCATTCACCGAGCCGAACGGCCGATGGGATGCCGAAGGCATCACCATGCAGGCCGCGGCGGCAGGGGATGGCGTCACACTCACCGGGACCAAGGCGTTCGTGGTCGACGGGCACCTGGCGAACACGATCATCGTGGTTGCTCGCGACGAAGCCACCTCAGGCGCCGATGGCATCGGCTTCTTCGTGGTGGACGGTGAGGCGCCCGGGCTCACCCGTACGCAACTCGCCACCATGGACCAGACCCGCAAGCTCGCACGGCTCGAGTTCGCCAACACGCCGGCGGTGCGAATGGGTGACGCGAACGCATTCGATGCGTTCCGCAAGGTGCTCGACCTCGCGACCACGATGCTCGTCAACGAGAGCGTGGGCGGCGCCCAGCGCGTCCTCGAGATGAGCGTCGACTACGCGAAGGAGCGCATCCAGTTCGGTCGTCCCATCGGGTCGTTCCAGGCGATCAAGCACAAGTGTGCCGACATGCTGCTCGAGGTCGAGTCGAGCAAGTCGGCGGCGTACTACGCGGCCGCGATGGCGGCCGAGGACTCACCCGAGCTCGCGGTCAGTGCCTCGCTCGCCAAGGCATACGTATCCGACGCGTACTTCCACGCGGCGGCCGAGAACATTCAGATCCACGGCGGCATCGGCTTCACCTGGGAGCACGACGCGCACCTGTACTTCAAGCGAGCCAAGAGCAACGAAGTGCTACTCGGCGACGCGACATATCACCGCGAACTGGTAGCGCAGGGTATCGGCCTGTAGACCCCCGGTACGCGTCTACGGTTTCGCTCCCGAACGGGAGGGACGCCGATGTCGCGTGTTCGAAAGTGGTCCGTCAGCATGGCCGTGCTGAGCGTGGTGTTCGTGGGGCTTGTCGTCGCGCCCGCCTCCGCGAAGTTCTCGGGTACCAAGGGAGACATCGATGCGGTGTTCCCGCTCGCGAACTTCCCATGTGATCCGGTGGACCCGTGCGGCGCGCCCGGACTTCCGTCGGAGCAGTGGTACAGCAGCATCACGACGATCGCGGTCGACCTCGACGACAACGTGTACGTCGGCGACATCAAGATGTACTCGCAAGGCACTCGGATCCGTCGGATCGACGCCGCGACCAACGAGGTCACGCACTTCGCCGGTAACGGCGATATGAACAACACGGGTGACGGTGGGCCGGCAGTGAACGCCGGTATCAGCGATTCCTACGGCGGTATGGTCACCGACCCGAGTGGAAACCTCTACATGACCGCGGGTGATCGAGTTCGCCGGATCGACGCGAACACCGGGATCATCGACACCGTCGTGGGTGGCGGAGCCACCGTGCCGACCACGGACGGAGTCTCGCTGACCGACGCCAAGATCCAGCCGAGCGAGGTGGCGTTCGCGCCCGATGGCACGTTGGTGATCGGCTCGTACAACGACATGCAGATCTACCGCGTCGATTTCGATGCGGACGAGATTCGCGTGATCGCGGGTGACGGCGACCCCGGATTCAACGGCGACGACATCCCTGCCGTGGATGCGGCGATCGGAACAGTCAATGGCTTGGACGTCGCCTCGAACGGTGACATCTTCTTCTCGAGCCGTTCGCAGGTTCGGGTGCGCAGGATCGCGGCCGACAGCGGTCTGATCTCCACCATCTCCGGAGACGGAAACCTCGGCTACGCCGGTGACGGCGGGCCCGCCGCCGACGCGCTGTGGGACGAGCCCGGTCAACTATCGATCGACGGTGCTGGCGATCTCTTCATCTCCGATCGCTCAGCGCACTATCTGCGCAAGATCGACGCTGCGTCCGGCATCGTCAATGCGATCGCCGGTGCGGGTGTCTGCGGCGACGCGGGCACACCTGGGCCCGCGGTCGATGCGGAGGTGTGCGGGATCATCGCCAGCGCGTTCGACAACAGTGGGAACCTGTACCTCGGCGATCAACTGTCGTCGTTCCGCGTGATCTACGGCGCGGGGACAGGCTGGACGAAGCAGACCACGGACGGATACCGCCTGACGGCGTCCGACGGAGGTGTGTTCGTCTTCGGTGACGCCGAGTTCCTCGGCTCCATGGGCGGCACGGTGCTCAACCGGCCGGTCGTCGACATCATGACCACCGAGTCGACCAAGGGCTACTGGCTCATCGCCTCTGACGGCGGCATCTTCTCGTTCGGCGACGCGGCGTTCCACGGCTCGACGGGCGGGATCACGCTGAACCAGCCGATCGTGGGCGGCGCCCGTACGCCGACCGGCGAGGGCTACTGGCTCGTTGCGTCCGATGGTGGTGTGTTCTCGTTCGGCGACGCGGCGTTCCACGGCTCGACGGGCGGCATCGTGTTGAACAAGCCCATCGTGGGCATGAGCGCGACGCCGTCGGGTGCGGGCTATTGGCTCATCGCGTCCGACGGCGGTGTCTTCGCCTTCGGTGACGCGCAGTTCTACGGCTCCACCGGTGCGATCACGTTGAACCAGCCGATCGTGGGCGCCACCTCGACGCCGTCGGGTGGGGGCTACTGGCTCGTTGCGTCCGACGGTGGTGTGTTCTCGTTCGGCGACGCGGCGTTCCACGGCTCGACGGGCGGCATCGTGTTGAACAAGCCGATCGTGTCGATGTTCTCCACCCGGACCGGCGAGGGCTACACGCTCGTCGCGACCGACGGCGGCGTCTTCACCTTCGGCGATGCGGCGTTCCACGGCTCGACGGGCGGGATCACGCTGAACCAACCGATCGTCGCGGGCTCGAACGCCCAGCGATGAGATCGGACAGAACGGGACAAGACGACCTACTCTCTGCGTAGGCGCCACGGACGGCGCCGCGTGGGAGTGGGGCGATGCTGAGGATCCGACCTCGATACCTGGGAGTGGTCGCGAGTGTGCTCGTGGCCATGGTGGCGTTCGTCGGCGCGGCCGGTGCCCAGCCCGGCGAAGTGCACACTGCGGTCGTGGGCGGCGAACCCACGGCAACCGGTGCATACCCGTTCTACGTGCAGATCTCCACGTACGACGACCGTCGGCCCGCCGCCTCCTGGTTCTGCGGCGGCGTCCTCGTGGCCCCGCAGTGGGTCCTCACGGCGGGACACTGCGTCACTGCTGATGACGGTCAGCGCGTCACCAAGGGTTCTGTGATCGTCGGCTCGTCCACCAAAGGCTCAGGGACTCGTCGCTTGATCGCCGGGATCGCGGTGCATCCCGGCTTCACCAACCAGATTCCGTCGTCCACGTCGGCCGACGTCGCGCTCATTCGCCTCGAATCCCCGGTGCCGTTTCCCGCGGTCTCCCGTCGGCTCGACGGTGCGGACGCACTCGTGGGATCCACCGTGCGCGTGATCGGCATGGGTCTCACCAAATCGGGATCGCCGCCCTCGTCGCCGTCCAATGTGTTGCGCGAGGTCGATCTCGATGTGGTCGCCCGCACTCATCTCTACATCGGTGCGAAATCGACGAGTGGTTCTGCCTGCGGGGGCGACAGCGGTGGGCCTGTGCTTCAGGCCCACCAAGGCGCGTGGATGCTCGTGGGCATCGTGTCGTTCGGCGCGGCCAACTGTGCGCCGAGTTCGCCCATCGCCAACAACTACATCCGGACCGCGGGACTCGAACGCTGGATCCGTGGCGTTCTCGATCAGGGGGCGCCGGGATACGTGATGGTGAGTGCGGAAGGCGGCGTGTTCGCCTTCGGAGACGTCGTGTACCACGGCAACGCTCGGCCAGACATCGAGCCGATCGTCGGTTACGTCGCGGCCATCGACGTGGAAGTCACCCCCAGCGGCGACGGCTACTGGGTGCTCGACACCGGCGGTCGGGTCTTCGCCTTCGGAGATGCACCGCAGTACGGGAGCATGACGATGGATCCCGGCGAGATGGCCATGAGCGTCTCGTCGACGTTGGGCGGCGACGGATATTGGATCATCACGAACCGGGGTCGAGTGGGCGCATTCGGCCATGCCGCGCACCACGGCGATCTGAGCGCCGTGGCATTGAATGCTCCGATCATCGGCTCATCAGCCACCCCTTCTGGTAAGGGGTACTACATGGTGGGAGCCGACGGTGGAATCTTCACCTTCGGCGACGCTCGCTTCCACGGTTCGACGGGCGGAGTACGCCTCAACCGTCCCGTCGTGGGGCTCGCGCCGTCCGCATCGGGGAATGGATACTGGCTCGTGGCGTCCGACGGCGGGGTGTTCACGTTCGGTGATGCCCGTTTCCACGGCTCAACCGGTGGGATGCAGCTGAACGCCGACGTGGTCGGGCTCGTGCGGGCACGGTCGGGATACCTCTTGGTCGCGGGCGACGGCGGACTCTTCACGTTCACCGACGCGCCGTTCCTCGGCAGTCTCGGGGGAACGCCGCTTCGTTGGTCGGTCACCTCCGTCTCCAGCGTCTGACGTCGATACGCTCGCCGGATGGCCATCCTCGTTGTGGTGCTCGTGATCGGCGTCGTGTTGCTGATCGCCGCGGTGTTCGTCGGTCGTGAAGCCACTCGTTTGGCGACGCGTCCGGCGCCCCCGACGTACTCGATGGACGAGGCGTACGACTGGGTCGTGGCCCGCGTCCCCGACGAGGTGGCGGCCACGCTCACGCCCGACGACGTGCGGCGGATCCTCGCTCTCCAGATGGAGTACTTCAAGATCAAAGGTGCGGCGGTCAACGGATCGACGGCGCACCACCACGCGCCGATGATCGTCGGCGGCGCGGAGACCGTCGCATACATCCTCGAGCGCGCGGCCGCCACCGGTGAGGCGTACATCCCGGAACAGGTGTATCCGGTCGTCGAGACCCAACTTGCCTATCTACGGGCGATCGGTGCGATCAGCTCGCCGGCGACACCCCCGGATGAGCTCTCCGAGGACTGACGGCGCCCTGTTGACGCGCACGGCGAGAGAGAAACCGCGTTGGGAACGGAGCGGAGTCGTGCGAGACTGGACGCACCAGAGAAAGGAGGTGGTCCACACAATGCATGATCAACGCAGTGGGACTCTGGAGGTGCGCGGCCGCTAGTCCTCGCGTATGCGAGGCGCTGTGGTGGTGCCATCACGGACCGCCGGCGGAATCCAACCGCCGCACCGGCCATTGTCTGGACGGGGACTGGTCCCTCCCGTGACGACCAGCAATGGTTCTCTCTACCGATGTACGTGACGGCCCCGGCAAACGTGTCGGGGCCGTCCCGCGTCCGCGCCGCGCGCAGTGACAGGTCGGCGTGAACCTGCCCGCTACCGTGCACGGTATGGAGCGACCGACCCGGTTCGAACACCACCGCTTCGTGGGCGACAAGCGCACGCAGCGCGTCTACGACCTCGACCGCGACGACCTCGATCCCGCGGTGATCGCTGAGCTGATGGCGTCGGAGCACTACGCCGCGTTCGGTCCCGACACCCTCGCCGAGGCACGCAACCGCGGATACCGCCCCGCCTGATCCGCGTGGTCAGCGGTCGATGAGTGGAGCACCCACCTCGGCCAGCGCGTCGCGCACCCCGCGAGCCCGACCTTCGAAGGCCACGTCGGACAGCGCTGGCGCGCCGGGCACCTGAGTGGGGTCGGCGGGGAGTCCGTCGAGGTCGACCCAGCTGGTGCACCCGCCGTACGCGTCGGTGTACGGAATGGTGATCGGTGTGTCGAGCAGGTAGGTCCGAAGCAGCAGCACCCACAGCGGATCGCGTGACTTCCACTTGAGACGCGCGGTCGCGTACTCCGTGGACCAGATCGACTTTCCGGCCACCGCCTCCACTTGCTGCGGTTCCGTGAGCTCCGCGGTGGCAACCACCTCGGCCCAGGCGTACACGGTGATCGATCGATCCGCGGGTTCGGAAGTGTCGACCCAGTGCGCGTACGCGGGTTTCACGAGGTCGGCCCGCTGGTGCTCGTAGGTGGGATACCAGTAGAACCGATCCGACTGCACTGCGAAGTGTCGACCGTCCTCGCGTAGCCCCCCTTTACGCAGGTCCACCACCTGTTCGCCGGTCGCGAGCGCGTGCACGATCGCCGCCCATTCCTTGAGTGCAGGGGTGTGGGGAGAGTTGTTGTTCTCGGCCATCGTCGGCAGCGTACGCTCTCGCCCTCTGGAGGAATCGATCGTCTCGGATGGACTGCGGCTCGACGCGCACATCGCCCGTCCCGCTGGCGGTGGTCGTGGGCCCGCACTCGTGCTGTGCCATGGCTTTCCCGCGCCACCACTCGGGTCGTCGGCCGCCGGGGCCACCTTTCCTGAACTCGCGGATCGCATCGCCAGCGTGCGCGGATGGACGGTCCTCACGTTCACGTTTCGCGGCGCGGCCTCGTCGGAGGGAAACTTCTCCATTCGGGGATGGATGACCGACCTGCGAGTGGCGGTTGATCGTCTGGCCGACGACCCCGATGTGACCGGCGTGTGGTTGGCCGGGGCGAGCCTCGGTGGCACCCTGGCGATCTGTCATGCAGCCGCCGACGAGCGGGTGCGCGGCGTGGCCACCCTTGGGGCGATGGCCTCAGTGCGTACGTGGGCCAAGGAGGGGCGCTCGTTCCTCGCACACTGCCGCGAGATCGGTCTCATCAAGGACGACGACTATCCGCCCGACGCGGACGAGTGGATCCGCGAACTCGCCGAGCTCGACCCGTTGGCCGCGGCGGCGCGCTTGGCGCCACGACCGCTGATGATCCTGCACGGCTCCGACGACGACGTCGTGCCGGTTGCGGCGGCGCGCGCGTTGGCAGCCGCGTACCCCGAAGCGGAGCTGCGGGTGATCGCGCAGGGCGGGCACCGTCTCCGGCACGACCCGCGGGCACTCGCATTGTTGCTCGGATGGATCGCTCGTCAGGTCTGAATCACACGCGTGTGAGTGGCCACGAACGCTTCGCTGGCGACGACAGGCCGTACGTGCCGCTACCGTCCTGCGGATGAAAGCTCTCGTACTTGCCGGTGGTTCGGGCACCCGATTGCGGCCCATCACCTACACCAGCGCCAAGCAATTGGTGCCGCTCGGCAACAAGCCGATCCTGTTCTATGGCCTCGAGGCCATCGCCGCGGCTGGCATCCGCGAGGTCGGCATCATCGTGGGTGACACCCATGCCGACATCGAAGCCGCAGTCGGCGACGGCTCCGCCCTCGGAATCGACGTCACCTACATCCAGCAGGACGCGCCGCGCGGCCTGGCGCACGCGGTGCTCATCGCGCGCGACTTCCTTGGTGACGATCCGTTCGTCATGTACCTCGGCGACAACTTCGTGGTGGGAGGCATTACCGAGTTCGTCCAGGAGTTTTCGGCGGGAGGCCCCGACGCGCTTTTCGAACACGATCCCGTCAACGCGCTCGTGTTGCTGACTCGCGTCGATGAACCCGAGAACTTCGGCGTGGCCGAGCTGGCGGCCGACGGCACACTGGTTCGCCTCGTCGAGAAGCCCAAAGACCCGCCGAGCAATCTCGCATTGGTTGGCGTGTACATGTTCGACCGCCACATTCACGAAGCAGTGCGCGCCATCGAGCCGTCGCCGCGCGGCGAACTCGAGATCACCGACGCGATCCAATGGCTGGTGGAGCAGGGATACACCGTGCGACCGCACGAGCTGACCACTCCGTGGATCGACACCGGAAAGCGCCAGGACCTGCTCGAAGCGAACCGCATTGCGCTCGACTTCATTGAGGCCGACACGGCGAACGCCGACATCGACGCGGCCAGCCGTATCGACGGGCGAGTCGTACTCGGTGACGGCGTGAAGGTCGTGGGGAGTGTTGTGCGCGGACCCGTGGTGATCGGCGCGGGGACACGTATCGAAGACAGCTACGTCGGGCCGTTCACGTCGATCGGCGACGAGTGTGTCGTGCTCGACTCCGAGGTGGAGCACTCGGTGTTGCTCGATGGCGTGCAGGTCGAAGGCATGCGACGGGTCGCCGACTCGCTCGTCGGTCGCAACGTGAAGCTCGTGCGCGCCGACTTCCAGCCGCGCAGCTACCGGTTCCTGATCGGTGACGACTCCGAGGTTCGATTCCCGACCTGACGCGCGGAACGTCAGCCGCGTTCGGGTTCAGCGGCGTCGTAGACGTCGCGCAACATCTGCTCGAGCGGGATCTCTGGCGTCCAGCCCGTGGCTGTGCACAGACGCGTGTTGTCGCCGATCAACACCGGAAGATCACTCGGGCGCAGCAACGCCGGGTCGGGTTCGAGGGCGATGCCGCGATCGATGAACGTGAGATATGTGGCGACGATCTCGTGGACCGCGGTCCCAATCCCCGAACACACGTTGTAGGCCTCGCCCGCCGCGCCGTGCTCCGCGAGGAGGCGATACGCGCGCACGACGTCGCGCACGTCGGTGTAGTCGCGCACCGCGTCGAGGTTGCCGACCTTGATGTGATCGTGGCCATCGGCAATGGCGGCGCGGATGCGGTGCGCCATGCCAGCGACGACGAAGCGCGGGTCCTGACCCGGGCCGGTGTGGTTGAACGCGCGTACCCGCACGGTGTCGAGCCCCGCACCGAGGTGAGCCTGGAGCGCGAGGTACTCGGCCGCGACCTTGGCCGAGCCGTAGGGCGTGACGGGTCGCAGCGGCGTGTCCTCGTCGATCGGCACCTGATCGGGTGTGACGCGGCCGTACTCCTCGGCGGAGCCGATCACGACGACCCGCACGGCGTTGTGCGCCGCGCCCGCGGCGCGCAACACGTTGAGCGTGCCTTCGGCGTTGACGCGGAACGCGCGGTTGGGGTCCTTCCACGATTCGCCGACGTGACTCAATGCCGCGAGGTGGTACACGACGTCGGGCGCCGCGGCTGCGATCTGCTCGTGTACGGAATCCGCATCGAGGACGTCGCCGGTGAGTTCCGTGATGTCGTCGCCGCTCGCGGCCAGGTGCGCGACGAGGTAGGGGCCCACGAACCCGCGGGCGCCGGTGACGAGTGCTTTCACGCGTGAACTCCTGTTGCGATGCGGTAGGCCTCCACGTGCCGATCGGCCGAGGCGGCCCACGTGTACTGCGCCGCCCGCGCCGGTCCCGCGTCGCGCTGGCGGGCGGTCTCGTCACTCGGTGCGAGCAATCGTTGGAGGGTGGACGTGAGCGCGTCGACGTCGCGGGGCGGGACGAGCGCGGCCGCATCACCGACCACTTCTTCGCAGGCCGATCCCGTGGTGGTCACGAGCACCGCGCCACACGCGAGTGCTTCGAGGGCTGGGAGGCCGAAACCTTCTTCGAGCGGCACGTACGCGACGACTTCGGCCCGACGGAGGAGCGAGGGAACGGTTTCCGACGGCAAGTAGCCGGTGCGCTGAATGCGAGTGGCCACACCGGACCGCTCGATTGCCTCGCGCAGCTCCACGGTGCCCCACCCGTCAGGACCCGCGAGCACGAGGCGAAGGTCGGGACGATCCGTGGCCACGCGCGCGAACGCGGCGACCAACGTGGGGAGGTCCTTGCGCGGTTCGATCGTGCCGGTGAACGCGATGAACGGGGGATGCACACCGTGGTGCGCCAACCGTTCGAGATCGGCCGCATCGTCGGTGGCGCGGAACCGGTCGTGATCGACCCCGTGGGGAGCGACCACCACCTGACCCCGCGGCGTGAAGCGGGCGGTGAGGCGATCCGCGGTGGTCTGG
>Ga0182741_1005474_pt1 | contig 11761 bp, 10 predicted proteins | sample eDN5th37CBELigOP_FD_128874 | JGI IMG/M metagenome (GOLD analysis project Ga0182741, IMG submission 128874) | Enriched Organic Plus compost microbial communities from Emeryville, California, USA - eDNA 5th pass 37_C BE-Lig OP (version 2) (version 2) ...
GATGTACCATGATCAGGGCCATGGCCCGGTGAAGGTGATGGGATTGGAGGCGGGAGTGAACATCACCATCGGCCTGCCCGTGGTCCGCACCTCCGTTGATCACGGCACGGCTTTCGACATCGCGGGCAAGGGTGTCGCCGACGAAGGCTCTCTGGTGGAGGCGCTGCGCCAGGCCGCGGACCTGGCGCCGAAGCGGATGCGCGCCTAGGTTGCCGCGACCCGACCCTTGAGGCTCGCGATGAACTCGGCATTTGGCTGCTGATAGCGGCCGCGCCGGCTGGTCGCGATCCCGGCGCGCTTGCGCAGATTGACCAGCATCTGCGCATAGCCCCAGGTCGCGCCATAGACATCGAGTACTGGCGCATTCTCGAACCGGCTGTAGCCGCGCTCGGCCAGCATGACGGCCAGGATGCCTTCTGCCGGGACCAGCACGTCGGCCCCGTTCGCCAGAACCGCGCGGGCCGCACGCTCGAAGCGTTCGATCGAGGCGGCAGGTGCCTCGAACGATCCGTGCAGCTCCGGCCCGAGCAGGGGAGGATCCACCGCCACGACATCCGACACACGCGCGCCAAGCTGATACGTGTCGATCGATCGGCGGATCATGCCGATCACGTTGGGCGAGGTTGTCACAAGCGCGACCTTCTGCCCCAGCGTGCAGCCGACCAGCAGCGATGTCTCCAGTGCCGACAGTACGGGGATATCCACCGCGGCACGGATCTCCGTGACGAATGGATCGGCAAAGGTGCCGACGATGAAGGCATCGTAACCTTCGCGTTCCGCCCGTACAGCCTGATCGATGAAGTGACTCATCATCTGGTGGAAGACATAGGCATTTGAGATCAGGGCGGAAGCAGTCTGTCCGCCTCCATAGCTGCCCGGCGGCAGGCCGAACGTGTCCACCGAAACCTCTCCGTCAAACAGAATCTGGGCGCGGTTGACCAACGCCTTGCTGTAGGAGGAATCCCGGCGAAGCTCGGTGACCGACTGGTTCCATAGCCTGATCGGCATGGTGTTCGCTTTCCTCTTCAGGCTTCGAGCCAGATGCTGTCGTAGAGCCACACCAGCGTGCCGTCGCGGCGAAGGCCATGCAGCTTGCGCGACGCGACCTCCTGCGTCGGCGTCCAGATCAGGAAGCTCTGCAGATACTGATCCTGCACGGACCGCTGGATCTGCGTGTACAGCGCACGGCGCCTGTCGCGGTCGAGCTCCTGCCGCGCCTTATCGACGAGCGCGAAGATGTTCTCGTCCTTGAAGCCCATGTAGTTCAGCGTCGCGTTGCGGCTGTAGGTCGTGTTGAAGATCACGTCCGGGTCGGCCATCTGCAGGATCGAGGCACGGCCCATGGACAGGTCGTAGTCCGCGTGCAGGATCTTGCTCATGTAGGAGAGCCGCTCCAGAACCTCGATCCGTATGTCGATCCCGGCCTGTTTGCACATGGCCTGGATGATCTGGGCCATCTGTCCGTCCGGATCGCGCTGGACGATGTTGAAGGTGATCGGCCCTCTGTGCCCGGACTTCGCGTACAGCGCCTTGGCCTGGGCCGGATCAAAGGCGTGGCCGTGCAGGTCCTTGTCATAGGCCCAGCCGGTCGGCGGCACAGTCCCGTTCAGCACCGTGCCCTTGCCGTTGGTGATGGCGCGCACCAGCACGTTGCGGTCTATGGCAAGCGAGACCGCCTTGCGCAGGTCGATGTTGTCGAACGGCGGCTTGGTGATGTTGAAGTTCAGGTACCAGACCGGGCCGACCCTGGCATCCAGCAGCGTCAGGTTCGGATCGCGCGTGACCTGATCGAAATCCTTCGGCCCGATGGGGTCGGTGAGCTGTGCCGCGCCGGAACGCATCTGGATCAGCCGTACCGCGGTGTTCGGGTTGATGTTGAGCTGAACCTTGTCGAGATAGGGAAGCGGCTTGCCGTCCGCACCCATGCGCCAGTAGTGCGGGTTACGCTCGGCCGTGACCTGATTGCTCGCGCGCGCGGTGACGATGAAGGGACCGGTGCCGACAGGCGCGCGGCCGAACTCCTCGCCGCGTTCCCTGAGCGCGGTGGGGGAAATCATGGTGCCTGCCTCGGCACTCATCATCGCCAGGAAGGCGCCGGCAGGTTGCGCCATGTGAACGCGGATCGCGTATTCGTCCACCAGATCCACCGACACCATGTCGGGCACGAATTGGCGCGCGGGTGGCGGGGAATCCTTGTTCAGCAGCCGGTCGAGGTTGAACTTCGCTGCTTCGCCGTTGAACTTGGTGCCGTCGTGGAACAGCACGTCGCGGCGCAGGCGGAACAGGACCGACTTGCCGCCATACTCGACCTCCCAGCTTTCGGCGAGCCAGGGTTTGATCGATGTGTCCACATCCTGCCGCACCAGCGGTTCGGCATAGAGGTTGAAGATGCGCCGGTCCGTTGCAGGTGCGTTGCCGTAGAGCGGATCGAGCGAGCGCGCATCGAGTTCCACCACGGCGGTCAATGTGCCGCCGCGTCGCGGGGCGGGATCGGCCGCGAAGGCGCGCGGGCTGAAGGCGGTGGCCGCGCCGGCCAGCGCGAGCGCGTTGCGGCGGCTGATCCTTGTGCTCGGGAAATCCGGCATCAACGTTCTCCTCTCCTCGTTCGGGCTTGGGCGTTAGACGCGCAGGCAGGCGGCCAGGTGGCCGTCCCCCAGATCCTTCAGTGGCGGGACATCCGTCGCGCAGGCGTCCATCGCCATCGGGCAGCGGGTGCGGAACACGCAGCCGGAAGGCGGATTTGCGGCACTGGGGATTTCCCCGGTGATGGCGACACGGGTGCGGCGTGCATCCGGATCGGGGATCGGGATCGCTGACAGAAGGGCCGCGGTATAGGGATGGCGCGGCGTGGCGAAGAGCGCCGCAGCCGGTGCGATCTCCATCATCCGCCCCAGGTAGAGCACGGCCACGCGGTCCGCGACGTTCTGCACCACGGCAAGGTTGTGGCTGATGAACAGCACGGTCAGGCCCAGCCTGCGCCGCAGCTCCACCATCACATTCAGCACCTGCGCCTGGTTGGAGACGTCGAGTGCCGAAACCGCCTCATCCGCGACAATGAATTCCGGTCGTACCGCAAGCGCACGGGCGATGGCGACGCGCTGGCGCTGCCCTCCTGACAGCTCATGCGGGAAGCGGGCGGCGAAGCCCGCATTCATGCCCACCATGTCGAGCAATGTGGCCACCTGCGCGCGCCGCGCGGCGGCATCAGGCTCCAGGCGGTGGACGATCAGCGCCTCCTCCAGCATCTCCTGGACCCGCATGTTCGGGTTCAGGGACGAGTAGGGATCCTGGAAGACCATCTGCATACGCCGCCGCGCGCGACGCAGCGCTGTCCGTCCCAGGGTCGCAAGATCGATGCCGTCGAACAGCACACGGCCATCGGTTGGCTCGTGCAGGCGCAGCACGACCCGGCCAATCGTGCTCTTGCCCGACCCGGATTCGCCGACGAGACCAAGTACCTCGCCACGTTGCATGGTGAAGCTGACGCCATCTATGGCGCGCACCACCTTGCGGGTGCCGTCCGGATTGCGGGATTCGGTGGGGAAGTGCTTGCGCAGCCCTTCCACCTGCAGCAGCGGCGCGGCCGCGCCGGTGATGTCAGGCATGGACCATCGCCTCCAGCTCGCGCCAGCGGACGCAACGGACGGTGCGGCCACCGGCGACCGGTTCCAGCTTCTGGCCGTGGTCGCAAATGCCGGGGCGGGCATGTTCGCAACGTGGCGCAAAGCGGCAGCCCGGCGGCATGCGCCCGATCTCCGGCACCCGGCCGCCGATGGCATGGAACGTGCTGTCCTTGCCCATCGGTCGGTCGATGCGCGGCACGGAAGCGATCAGGCCGCGCGTGTAGGGATGCAACGGACGGGTGAGGATCTGGCGCACATCGCCTTCCTCCACCACCTGGCCGGCATACATCACCACCACCCGTTCGGCGATTTCCGCCACCACGCCGAGGTCGTGAGTGATGAACAGAAGCCCCATGCCGGAGTCCTGCTGAAGGGCGCGCAGCAGGTCGAGGATCTGTGCCTGGACGGTGACGTCCAGCGCGGTCGTCGCCTCATCTGCGATCAGCACGGCAGGATCGCAGGCGAGCGCCATGGCGATCATCACGCGCTGGCGCATGCCGCCCGACATCTCGTGCGGATAGGCATCGAGCCGCGCGCGCGGGTCTGAGATGCCGACGCGTTCCAGCAATTCGCACGCCCGTTCCCGCGCCTCGCCGCGGCTAAGGCCGCGATGGATGCGCAGCGGTTCGGCGATCTGCTCCCCAATCCGGTGGAGCGGATTCAGGCTTGTCATCGGCTCCTGGAAAATCATGGCGATGTCGTCGCCACGTACCGATGCGTATTCCGCCGGTGGCAGGCTGGCGAGATCAACGCCACCCGTGCCGCGACGCAGCAGGATGCGGCCTTCGGTGACGCGTGCGATGGGACGCGGCAGCAGCCCCATCACGGCGAGGCTGGTGACGGATTTGCCGCAGCCGGATTCGCCCACGATGGCAACCGTCTCACCGCCGTTCAGCCGCAGCGAGACGCCGTCCACCACACGGGCGGGCTTGCCGTTGACCGTGAAGGTTACGGTCAGCCCATCGATTTCCAGCAGGGGCGGGATGGGACCCTGCATAGGCTAGGACTGGATCCGCACGTCGAGCGAATCGCGCAGCCCGTCGCCGAGGAAGTTCAGCGACAGGACGGCCACGAAGATCGCGATGCCGGGAAACAGGCTCATCCACCATGCGTCCCAGTGCTGCATCGAGGTGGAGAGCATCTGCCCCCAGCTCGGTTCGGGGGGCTGGGCACCGAGGCCGAGGAAGGCGAGCGATGATTCGGTGAGCAGCGCGGCAGAGGCGCGCAGCGACGCATAGACGATCACGTGGCCGATCACCTTCGGCCAGATGTGATAGGCGATGATGCGCCAGTCTGGCGCGCCCAGGCAGCGTGCGGCCTGAACGTGGTCCATCTGCCGTACCACCAGCACCTGGCCCCGCACCAGCCGTACGAAACCCGGGATGTTCACGATGGTGATGGCGATGATGGCATTGACCAGGTCCGGCCCAAGCACCGCGATCACGGCAAGTGCGAGCACCAGCATGGGGAATGCCTGGAGTCCGTCCATGACGCGCATGACCACATGGTCTGCCCAGCCGCCGGCATAGCCGGTGGCGATGCCGATCAGCGACCCGAAGATCAGCGCGGCGGCGACCGAGATGACGATGACCTCAAGCGAGATACGCGTGCCGTAGATGATGCGCGAGAGGATATCGCGCCCGATCTCATCCGTGCCGAGCGGAAAGGCCCATGAAGGCGGGCTGAGCAGCGCCTCGTAGAACGGCTCGGTCGGATCGTAAGGCGCGATCAGCGGCGCGGCGATCGCGACCACCGCCATCAGCACCAGCACGAACAGCCCGATGCGGCCGAGCTTGTGGCGCAGCAGGCGGCGGAAAGCCATCCGGTAGGCGCCCGCCGAGCGGGGCGCGGCATGGACCTCGGCCAGTACGGCTTGCTGTGATGCGCTCATGCCGTCCGCCGAGGCCGGACAGATCGTGTTCCAGCGCGGCCTGCCGGTCCACCTGCCGGTCGGCCAGGAGCATGCCCAGCGCGCTGAACAGGCCGGGCACGGGGGGCACCACGACGCGGCGAATTTCCAGATCGCGGGCGAGATCGAGCGCGTGTACCGGCCCGGCGCCGCCGAAGCAGAGATAGTTGAACTCGCGCGGGTCATAGCCGCGTTCGATCGTCATCAGACGCATGGCCTGGGCCATCAGCGCATTGGCCACGGCACGCACGGTGCGTGCGGCCTCAGTCACGCTGACGCCCAGCGGTTTCGCCAGATGTTCCTCCACCGCGCGCTGCGCGGCGGCGACATCCAGCTTGAAGCTTCCCTCCAGGAAGGTGCCCGGGTCGATGTGACCCAGGATGAGGTTGCAGTCGGTCACGGTCGGGCGCGTGCCGCCGCGGCCGTAGCAGGCCGGGCCGGGATCGGCCCCGGCGCTTTCCGGACCGATGCGCACGCCGCCGCCCGCGTCGATCCAGGCGATGGACCCCCCGCCCGCGCCGATGGAGTCGATGTCGATGGTGGGCGCGCGCACCGCGTAGGTATGCAGCAGTCCGCCATGGCGCAGCTCCGGCCGCCCGCCGCGTACCAGCGACACGTCGAAGGTGGTGCCGCCCATGTCACCGAGGATCGCATCGCCGAGTTGGGCGCGGTCGGACAGGCGAAGGGCCGCGCTGACGCCACCGGCGGGGCCGGATTCCAGCAGCAGCACCGGCTGCGCCGCCACCAGCTCGGCCGGGGCAAGGCCGCCATTCGACTGCATGAACAGCAGCTCGCCGTTGAAGCCCGCACCGCGCAGCCCGCCGCCGAGATTGGCGATGTAGCGCGCGCAGACCGGGCCGAGCATGGCGTTCAGCACCGTGGTGCTGGTGCGCTCATACTCTCCGATCTCGGGGTTCACCTGATGCGAGGCGGTGAGGAACTTGCCGGGCAGCCGCTCGGACAGGAAGCGCAGCGCTTCCTGCTCATGCGACGGATTGATGAAGGCGTGCAGGAAGGAGATGGCGATGGCGTCGACATCCGTCGCCGCGATCCGGTCGGCCAGCCGCGCCAGTTGGTCGAGGTCGAGCCTGGTGATGACGTTGCCGCGATAGTCCAGCCGTTCCGTCACCTCGAAGCGATAGCGGCGCGCCACCAGCGGGCGCGGATTGTCGAAGCGGAGGTCGTACAGGTCCGCCCGGTCGTGCCGGGAGATGCGGCGCAGTTCCAGGATGTCGCGGAAGCCCTTGGTCGAGACCAGGGCCGCCTTCGCGCCGGTGCCTTCGACGACCATGTTCGTAGCCATGGTCGAGCCATGGCCGATGAAGCCGACGGAGTCCGCGGGTGCGCCGGAAACTTCCAGGATCTTGCGGAAACCCGCGACAGCACCGATCACCCTGTCGGCGGGCGTTGTAGGGACCTTCGTGGCGTGGAGACGGCCATCCGGTTCAAGCAGGACGACATCGGTAAACGTGCCGCCCACATCGATGCCGACGCGGTTCACTGGCACATGCCCATCTGACTGCCAGGCGTTTCCATCCGAGGCGCTTCCATTCGTTCTTCCGTCATCAATGAACCGTTTCCAACTCGCGGGTCAATCCGTCCGTCGTTCCGTCTGGTCCGGTGCTGCATGTTGCGTTCAGGCGCTCTTGCGTTTGGGGGGCGCCCCGCAGGATCCGCGCAGGATGAACTCCGCTTCCGTCCGCGCGCGTTGCGGCCGCGCATCCGGCGTCTGCAACCTCTGGCGCAGGAAACGTGCCGCGGCCGCCCCCAGAAGCCCGTGATCCCAGCGGACCACGGTAATGCCGGGAGAATGGAATTCCGCGAGTTCACTGTCCGCGCCGGCGACGATGGACAGGTCGCGCGGGATGCGCATCCGGCGGGCATGCACCACCCGCAGCAGACCCGGCAGAAGGGCGGTCCCCGCCACGAAGAAGGCGGTCGGTGGGTCGGGCTGGTCGAGCAGTACGGCCGCCTGCGCCTGGGCAAAATCGGAGGAGAAGGAGCCGAGCTTCACCAGGGCCGGATCGGGCACGAGGTCGCGTTCGGCGAACGCATCCTGGTAGCCGCGCAACCGGTCGCGTGTGGGGCTGAGCGATTCCTCACCGGAGATGATGGCGATGCGGCGGTGGCCAAGATCGAGCAGGTGCGCGATCGCACGGCGCGTTCCGCTGGCGTGATCGACGCCGACCGCATCCATCTCCGCCGGGTCGCTGCGGTCCAGCAGCGTGACAGGCATGGGCGCATTGCGCAGCGCGCGAAGGACCTGCGGATCACGCTCCGATGACGTGGCGATGACAAGCCCGTCCACGCGCCGCCGCGCGAACTGTCGCAGCAGTGCGAATTCCCGCGCCGGATCGTGGTAGGAGGAGGCGACGAACAGCCCGTAGCCTTCATGATCCAGTTCCCGCTGCATGGCGTCCACGAAGCGGGCGAGCACCGGCACGGTCATGTCGCGCATCACGCAGGCGAAGCTGCGTGTCGCCCGCCCGCGCAGGCTCTGCGCGGCAGTATCGGGCACGAAGCCAAGCTTGGTGATCGCGGTCTCGACGCGCGTGCGCAGTTCCGCACTGACATTGCCATGGCCGTTGATGACACGGGAGACGGTCCCCAGTGCCACCTCGGCCGCAGACGCCACATCCCGGATCGTCGGTTGGGGGGTGGCGATCCGGCGGCGTGCGCTTGCGCGGGGCATTGCAGATGCGTCCCGCTCAGGCGCCCTTGAAGACCGGCTTGCGCTTCTCGACATAGGCGTTGATGCCTTCGCGCCGGTCCTCGGTCGGGATAAGCTGGTAGTAGGATTCGATCTCGAACAGCATGCCGCTCGCGCGGTCCATCTGCAGGCCCTGGGTGATCGACTTTTTGGCCTGCCGGATCGAGATCGGCGCGTTCTCACAGATGGTTTGCGCCGTTGCCAGCACGTCGGCCATCAGCGACTCGGGCTCGCACAGCTTGTTCACCACCCCCCAGGCGAGCGCATCCTCGGCGGAGAATGGGCGGCCGGTGAAGATCAGCTCCTTGGCCCGGCGCTCGCCGATCGCGCGCGGCAGCAGTTGGGTGCCGCCGCCGCCCGGCATGATGCCGCGCGTCACCTCGGTCAGCGCGAAGCGCGCGGTCTTCGACGCGTAGGCGAAGTCGCAGAGCATCGCGATTTCCAGGCCGCCCGCGAAGGCCGCACCGTTGACTGCCGCGATCAACGGGGGTGGGCAGGCAAGAATGGCGCGCATCATCCGCTCGAACAGGTAGTGCTGGCGGGAGAAGGCCGCGTCGGTCATGCCGTCGCGTTCCTTGAGGTCCGCGCCAGCACAGAAAACGCGGTCGCCTGTTCCCGTGAGCACGACGCAACGATAGGCGTCCGGCTCTGCCTCCAGCGCGCCGAATACGGTAATCACCTCGTGACCCATCGCCGTGTTGAGCGCGTTCGCCCGCTCCGGCCGGTTGAGCGTGATGACAAGCGTGCCCTGGTCCTCCTCCCGGAGCAGTAGGGTCGTGAACTTGGCGTCGAGGGCGGGGAGCTTCACCGCGCGGGCTCCTGGGTTGTTGCGATCATGTCCTGGTGTTCGCCCAGGCTCGGGATACGGCCGGCGAGGGACGGGCGTTTGCCGTCGAAGGAGACGGGCAGTGCAAGCGTGCGCACATTGTGCTCCGGCGTCGCCTGGATAATACCCAGCGCTTCGGTCTGCGGGCTGGCGACGGTCGCATCCACGGTGTTCACCTGGCCACAGGGCACGCCGGCTTCCTGCAACGCGGCACGCATATCCGCAACCGTGCGCAGCTTCATTTTGTCCGCCAGCAGCGGGATCAGCGTGCGGCGGTTGGCCACGCGGCCGACATTGGCTGCGAAGCGTGGATCGGTGATCAGCTCCGTCAGGCCGAGCACATTGCACAGCCGTCCGAACAGAAGGTCGTTCCCTGCGGCAATCAGCAGGCTGCCGTCTATGCAATCGAAGACCTGATAGGGGACGATGTTGGCAACACCGGATCCGAGCCTCTCCGGCAGGTCTCCGGTCGCCATGTAGTCAGACAGCGGAACCGTCATCCAGGTCAGCGCGGTCTCGTAGAGCGACACATCGACGATGCCGCCGCGCCCGGTGTCCTTGCGCTTCAGCAGCGCGGACAGGATGCCGACCACGGCCCATATCCCTGTGCCCAGATCGTTGATCGCGACCGGCACGCGGCTTGGCAGCTCGCCGGGGCTGCCCAGCATGCTCATCAGCCCGCTCGCCGCCTGGATCAGCGGATCATAGCCCGGCGCATCGCGCAGCGGGCCGGTACGGCCGAAGGCGCCGACATTACAGTAGATCAGGGAGGGCTTGGCGGCGGTCAGGGACGCGCCATCGAGCCCGACCTTGTCCAACGCGCCGACGCGCAGATTCTGCACCAGGATGTCGGCGCGATCGAGGATCAGCGCGCGGAGCGCCACAACATCGTCCGGGTCACGCAGATTCGCGACGGCGCTGCGCTTGCCATGATTGACCGCGTGGAACAGGGCCGCCGCACCAGAGACGTGCACCGGGCCCCAGTCGCGCGCATGGTCGCCCTTGCCGGTTTCCACCTTGAGCACGGTCGCGCCGAGATCACCAAGGATCGAGCAGGCGAAGGGGCCGGCGAGGCTGTGCCCGATCTCCACGACGAACAGCCCCGAAAGGGGCAGGCCGTCACTCATGGTTGCGCGGTCCCCTCGTGGGATGCGCGGTGCAGGCAGGATTCAGGCGTCACGCGGCGTTCCCAGTTCTCTCGCCGAGCACGGTGAAACGTTTCCAATACTCCGTCAACAGCTAGATCGGCTGCGCGGTGCCTGCCCGATGTCGATTGGAGCATGGGCGATCAGGGCGCCTGTCAGGCCGATCTGGGCGATGAACACCATGCTGGACACGCCGAGGCAAGTGGCACGATGTCTGCATGCAGCCCCAGCGCAGCCCCGGTTGCCGCGCCGTGCAGGTTTCAGTGACCGCGGTAAGGGGCGGTCAACCCCATTGTTGCAGCAATGCGATGAGGCCTTCATCATCCACCGGGGATCAGTGCCGCATTGGGAGAATGCAAGATGACGCTGACGCGCCGCACCTTCGGCGCCGCGGCAGCTCTGGCAGCGCCGTATATCCGCACGGCCCGGGCCCAACAGGCTCTGGAGTGGGTTGCCGGCACGTTGAACGGCAACTGGTATGCGATGGCATCGGGCATTTCTGCCCTGGTGCAGGAGGAGGCGCCGGACATCCACATCAGCGTGATCCCGGGCGGGAGCATCGCCAACCCGACGCGCATCCAGAACGGACTGTCGCAGATCGGCTGGAGCTTCGACTTCCTGGCCCTGTCGGCCGCGCGCGGCGAACCGCCCTACACCACATCGCACGAGAAGCTGCGCAGCCTCGGCACCGGTTACGCGCCAACGGAGCATCATTTCATCCGCCATGCCGACGGGCCGCCGGACATGGAGGCGATTGTCACCCTGGCGGGTGCGCGGATTGGAACGCCGCCGCGCTCCTCCTCGGACACGCTGACGTTCCGGCGCATCCTCAAGTTCTACGGCACCAGCCCGGAGAAGCTGCGCGAAGCGGGAGGGCGCTATGTCAACGGCACCTATACCGCTCTGATCGCTGCCTGGAACGACGGGCAGATCGACTATGTGTACGCCGCGCTGGCGCGGCCGGCCGCCACGGTCACCGAGCTGGCACAAGGGGCCCGCAAGGCATCTCTTGTATCGTTCCCGCCCGCGCTGAGGGATCATATGACGCGAACCTACGGATACGGGCAGGGCCGGATTCCGGTCGGCACCTATCCGGAGCTTCAGGCGGATGATATCCAGGTCACCACGATGGACAGCGTGATCCTGGTCGGCGATTCCATGAGCGACGATCTGGCGGAACAAATTACCACAATTCTGATCCGCAACCGGGGCGAGCGGCTGGCGGCGATTCATCCTTCGATGGCGGCGTTCGATCCCGTGATCGCCTGCAAATACCGAGGCGTTCCGCTGCATCCAGGGGCGGCGAAGGCATTCGCATCTGCCTGCACCGTCTGACCATCCGTTCCCATGATCTTCGGCAAAGACATGCCGCGCCGCGGCGACAAGGTCCCATGACATGAACGATACGATCGACGCGATCGAGGCAAGGCTGATCGAAAGTCCCATTCGGTCCGCCCGCAGCCAGGGGTCCGGCGCGGTGTCCAGGATGGTGCGCCGGATCATCGTGCGCATCGGCACGCGCGACGGCGCCGAGGGTTGGGGAGAGGC
>Ga0182741_1005475_pt1 | contig 11761 bp, 6 predicted proteins | sample eDN5th37CBELigOP_FD_128874 | JGI IMG/M metagenome (GOLD analysis project Ga0182741, IMG submission 128874) | Enriched Organic Plus compost microbial communities from Emeryville, California, USA - eDNA 5th pass 37_C BE-Lig OP (version 2) (version 2) ...
CTGCTACGGCGGCGACGTCGCGGCGCAGGCGGCGGTGCACGACCGATATCCGGAGGTGGAGAGCTGGTTCACCGAATGCTCGGGGGGCGAGTGGGCGCCGGTGTGGTCGGACAACCTGAGCTGGAACGTGTCGACGCTGGTGATCGGCACCGCGCGCGCCTGGACGCGCGGGGTCGCGCTCTGGAACCTCGCGCTCGACGAGCAGCATGGCCCGCACCTCGGCGGCTGCACGAACTGCCGCGGCGTCGTGACCATCCATGCCGCGACGGGAGAGGTCGTCCGCAACCCCGAGTACTACGCGCTCGCCCACGCCAGCCGCTTCGTGCGGCCGGGCGCGACGCGGATCGCGTCGTCGGCGCCGGCCGGACTCGAGACGGTCGCGTTCCGGAACGCCGACGACGGAGCGATCGCGCTGATCGTGCTGAACGGCGCCGCCGAGCCGCGCCCCCTCGCCGTGCGGGAAGGGGCGCGGACATTCGCCTACACGATGCCGGCGGGGGCGGTCGCGACGTTCACCTGGCGGTGAGCGGCGAGCGCCGCCGCCGGTGCCATCAGCTCACGCCGCCGATCGCGCGCGCGCCTCCCCGAGGAACGCGAGCAGATCCTGGTTCACGCGGTCCTTCATCGTCGAGGCGAGGCCGTGCGGCGCGCCCTTGTAGATCTCGAGCTTGGCGTTCTTGATGAGCTTCGAGGACTGCATCGCGGCGGCGGCGATCGGGACGATCTGGTCGTCGTCGCCGTGGATGATCAGCGTCGGGACGTCGAACTTCTCGAGGTCCTTGAACTGGTCGGTCTCCGAGAAGGCCTTGATGCAGAAATACGCCGCCGGGAATCCGCACATCATCGCCTGGAGCCAGAACGACTCGCGGAGCCCGTCGCTCACCTTGGCGCCGGGGCGGTTGGCGCCGTAGAAGGGGGCGCTCAAGTCCTTGAAGTACTGCGAGCGGTCGGTGAGCACCCCCTCACGGATCTTGTCGAACACCTCGATCGGCGAGCCGGCGGGGTTGTTCGGCGCCTTGACCATGAGCGGGGGGATGGCGCCGATCAGCACGGCCTTCGAGACGCGGCCGGTGCCGTGGCGGCCGATGTAGCGCGCGACCTCGCCGCCGCCGGTCGAGTGGCCGACGTGCACGGCATCCTCGAGGTCGAGCTTCGCGACCAGCTCGGCGAGGTCGTCGGCGTAGGTGTCGAGATCGTTGCCGTGCCACGTCTGCTGCGACCGCCCGTGCCCACGTCTGTCGTGCGCGATGCATCGGTAGCCGTGCGCGGCCAGGAAGTACATCTGATCCTCGAACGCATCGGCGCTCAGCGGCCATCCGTGGCTGAACACGACCGGCTGCCCGCTCCCCCAGTCCTTGTAGTAGATCTCGGTTCCGTCCTTCGTCGTGAACGTGGGCACGTGTGCTCTCCGGTAGAGGTGGCGAGGTACGTGGACACTCGCGCCCCCGGCGAGAAGTGCGCCCGCGCGTACGGTTCAGTCGCTGCTGAAGCACGACGTCCGTGGCACGCTCCGCACCTGCGCGCGACGTGCGGTCGACGCGTGCCGATGCGCGCTCAGAACACGAACCGGATGCCACCGTTCGCGGTGAACCCGGCGAGCTCGGTCCAGGCGTCCGTCGTCCACCGGCCGCCGCGGCCGCGCGCGGGGAGGAGCAGCGGATCGTCGCGCGTCTGCCGCACGTCGGTGAGGTTCTCGAGGTTGAGGAACAACCGCGCCGTGCCCGCGCGCGTCGCGACGGCGCGCTCGCCGAGGAGCCCGACGATGAGATAGGGGCGACTCGAGGTGCGATACGGATTCTCGTCGAGCTGCTGACGCCCCGTGTAGTAGAGCTCGAGCCCGACGCGGCTCACCCCCTCGCGCTCGAGCGCCGCCACCACCCCGGCCGCGTGACGCGGGGTGAGCGGCACCTCGCGGCGACGGCACGACGCGCTCGCCGTCGGATCGCATTCGGTGGCGCGCAGATGCGTGTAGGTGCCGGTGACGCGCACGACCGGCGACTCCTCGTCGTCGCCGAGCGGATGCGCGACGCGCGCGAGGAGCTCGCCACCCCAGCTCCGCGTCGGCGCCGATGCGTTCGCGAGGCGGAGGCGGCTCGCCCCCGACGCGGTGCTTCCCGGCGCGTCGAGCAGCTGCACGGGATGCTGCACGCGCGCGCCGAAGAGAGTGGCGTTGAGCTCGACCGTGCCGAGCGCCGACTCCACCGGCCCGCCCACGTCGAGCGAGAGACTCCGCGCCCGCTCGGCGACGAGCCCGTCGAGCGGGAGGAGGGGGGCGAGCCCCGTCACCTCCGTCTCCTCGGTGAACGGCGTCGGCGCGAACTCTCCCGCGCCCACCGACAGCCGGCTCGTCCACCCCGCGAGCAGCCCTCCTGTCGGACGTCGCAGCAGCAGCGAGAGGCGCGGGTTCACGGCGGCGCCGTATTCGCTGTGCGCGTCGAGTCGAGCGCTCGCCGACAGCGCGAGCCACGACGCCGCGTCCACGTCCAGCTGCGCGAACGCGGATGGGATGTCGAAGGTGTAGTCGAAGCCGGGGAGGTCGAGCGCGCGGTAGGCGTCCCGCTGGACGGCGACGCCGGCAACGTACGTCAGGCGATCGCGCGGCACGGCGATCGACGCCTCGCCGAACCAGGTGCGATGTCGGTCGCGCTCGTGCACCGCGCCGAAGGTGTGCGTGTGCCGCTGCTCCACGGCGGCGCCGCGCACCGTGGCGATCGCGCCGCGCAGCGCGCTCGTCGAATCGCGCACCAGCCAGCGCGCCAGCACGCCGGCGTCGGCGCGGCGCGTGGAGAGCGCCTCGGCGAACGGCAGACCGTCGGGCGCCAGTCGCTCCGGCAGCGTGCCTCCAGTGCGATCCTCGCCGGTGACGCCCACGGTGAAGAATGCGGTGCGCCCCTCGCCGTCGTCGAAGTAGAAGCGCGGACGGGCGACGACGCGATCGTAGCCGGGGAGATCGGTCCACCCGTCGTGGTCGAGATCGCGGCGCGTCTGGCGGTGCGCGCCGGCGAGGAGCGTGTAGCCCCACCGCGGCACGAGCGGCGCGCCGAGATACGCGACGCCGTCGGTGCCCCCGCGCGACGTCTGATTGACGAGCACCGTGTGCTCCGCCTCGTCGCCGGGGCGCCGCGAGAGGAGGTTGACCACGCCGCCGAGCGCGGAGCTGCCGTACAGCGCCGACGCCGTGCCCTTGATGACCTCGACGCGGCCGAGGTCCACCGGCGGGATCTGCAGGAGCCCGAGCCCCCCTGCCTGTCCGCCGTGGAGCGGCAGCCCGTCGGCGAGGAGCAGCGAGTAGCGGCCGGCGAGCCCCTGGATGCGGACGTTGGCGCCGCCGAGAGAGGGGCTCGTCGTCTGGACGCGCAATCCGCTCGTCTCGTTGAGCATCATCGCGATGTCCCCCGGCGTCATCGCGACCTTCTCGGCGATCTCCTCCTCGTCGATCACCTCGACGCGGAGCGGCACGTCCTCGACCCGCCGCTCGCTGCGCGTCGCGCTCACGACGACCGACTCGAGCTCGGAGGGCGCCTCCTCGAGCGCGATCGTCACGATGGTGTCGAGCCCCGCGCGCACCGTAAGCGTCGTCGAGTCCGCGCGGAGTCCGACGCGCGTCGCGACGAGGGTGTGCACCCCGGGCGGAAGTCGAAGCCGGGCGGTCCCCTCGTCGCCGGTGCGCGCCGCGCTCGTCCCTGCGCGCACCGTCGCGGCGGGGACCGGCGCGCCTTCGTGCCGGACGCGCACCGTGACGGTGCCGGAGTCGCCCGCCACCGGCGTCTGTGCCGACAGGCAGGCGCCGGGGACGGCGGCAGCGAGCAGGGAGAGGGGGAGCGAGCACCGGAGCATCCGGGTCGCGACAGCGATGAGGTCGGGTATCGTCACGCGGCGTCGGGACGGCATGCGCTCGAACCGTTCGTCCGGCGAGGATGCACGGCTCGAGCGCATGTGTCGCCGAACGCTAGCCTCGATCGCCACCATCGTCGCGCCGATCGCGCGCCGGGTCGGACGCGCGTCGCCGGCTCACGGGGAGACGGCGGGCGGCGGGACGACGGTGGAGTCGGGGCGGGCGAGGAGCGAGTCCGCGCGCTGCCGTGCACCCGCGACGAGCGCGTTGGCTCTGGTGTCGGCCTCGCGGACGAGGCGCTGCGACTGCTCGCTCGTCTCCTTGCGGATGCGGCCGGCCGCGAGCTCCGCGGCCTGCCGCGCGATCGGATTGGTCGCGCGCGAGACGAGCGAGTCGATGCGCGCGTTCGCCGCCTGCTCGAGCGCGGTCGCGCGGGACTGCGCCTCCTCGCGCAGCCGCGCCGCCTGCTGCTCGGCCTCGCTCACGAGTCGGTCGGCCTCCGCGCGGGCGCGCAGCCGCTGCTGCTCCGCCGCGGAGTCGGCGCGCGCCCTGAGCGCCGCGGTGCGCTCGGCGACTTCCGCCCGCACCACGCTCTCGGCGGCTTCGCGCGCCGATGCCGCCATCCCGGCGAAGTTCAGCGAGAGCTTGGGATCGGTGACCGTTCCCGTGACGCCGGCGCGGATCTTCACCGCCTCGCCCTGCAGCAGGTCGCTCGGCGACTTCCCGGCGCGTGCGGCGAGCGAGGTCACCACGTTCCCCGTCGCGCCGACGAGCAGATTGCGCGGCACGGCGAGCGAGAGATCGTAGTCGAGCGACTGGTCGATCCCGTGGGTGCCGGCGATGGCGAGCTGGATCCCGCCGATCCCGATGGCGAAGGGCTTGAGGTCGACGCGGCCGTCGGCGAGCGCGTACGAGAGCTTGACCGCAGCGAGCGCCGGCTTGCGCAGCGCCTCGACCTTCACCGCATCGGCGAGCTTCTCGAACAGCGGCGCGTCCTGCAGCGCGATGCGGTTCGCGTCCACCTCCCCCTGACCGCTGAGCGCGGTGAACACCGGCACCATGTTGGTGTCGAGCACTCCCTTGAGCCCGACGACCCCCGAGATCTGCCCCTGCGCCCAGCGGGCGATGGGGGCGAGCCGCTGCACCGTCACGAGCGTGCGGAACGCCGTCGGCACGTCCACGCCGACGAGACGCAGCGCCGCGTCGAAGGTGGGGCGCGCGACGTCGGTCGTCTCGTAGAAGCCGTTCGCGACCAGCGCGCCGCCGAGCGTCTGCGTGCGCAGCGAGTCGAGCGTCACCTTCTGGTCCTTGATGCGCAGCCGGCCGCGCACGTCGGTGAGGGCGAGCGCGCCGTAGCTCACGCGTTCGGCGGAGGCCTGCAGGGTGAAGTCCACGTGCGCGGGGACCGGGATGACGCCGGTCGTGCGCTCCTTCGGACGGAGCTCGAACAGGTCGAGCTGCGCGCTGTGCACCGTCCCGGTCCCGCGCAGCTCGTCGTCGCGGAGGAGGAAGCCGAGCAGGTTGTCGAGGGCGCCGGTCGCGCGCAGGTCGCTCTTGCCGATGCGCGCCGACAGGGCGGTGAGCTCGGCGGCCCGCGGCGTGAAGCGCAGCGCGGCGGTGTCCACGGCGACGGCCTGCGGGAGCGCCTCCGAGCGGAGCGCGAGCCGCGCCAGGTCGAGGGTGCCGCGCGCGTTCACGCGGTCGTAGCGACGGGCATCGACGTCCGAGAGGCGCGCGCGCATGGCGAGGTCCGCCGCCGCGATCCCGGTGAGCTCGCGGACCGACTCGAGCTTCACCGTGCGGCCGACGTCGGCCAGGTCGAGCGCGCCGCGCACCGTGAGGTCGACGTCGGGGTCGGAGATCGGCGTGCGCATCACGACCCGCGCCTCGATCGGACGCGCGCCGATGGTCGCGCGGAACCGCTCGAGGTTCACGACCGTGCTGTCCGACGAGCCGCCGGCGTTGTCGAGCGCGAGCTGGAGCTGGATGTCGCGCGCCGGCAGCGGGAGCGACGGGTACTGGAACGTCCCGTTCTCGACGCGCGCGCGCACGGAGAAGGCGGGGAAGGCGGTGGGGCCGAACTCGCCGCGCACGCGGCCGGAGAGCGCCATCGTCCCCGAGGTGCGGAGCTGCGCGAAGTCGCGCATGTACACCGCCGGGACGAGCGAGAGGATGTCGCGGAAGTCGGTGCGCGGGCTCGCGAGGGTGAGGTCGAGCCCGAGGTTGGGCGCGCCGGTGGTGACGCTCCCGCCGAAGGCGAGCAGCAGCGCGTTGACGCGCAGCGTATCGTCGCGGAAGGTGAAGCGGTGCTGGCGCAGGTCGGCGTCCACGTCGGCATTGAGCTCGACGGCGGCGCGCGTCAGGTACGGGATCCCCGCGAAGCGGAGCGACACCGAGTCGGCCGTCGTGCGCGTCGCGAGCACGAAGCGCTCGGTGGCGAAATCTCCCTGCAGCCGCTCCTGGAGGCCCACGACGGAGGCGACCATCCTGGACTTCGCGTCGTCGAGGGTGATCGTCCCGTCGGTGATCCGCAGCGCGCGCAGCGTGACGGCGATCGGCCGCCCGGCGCTCGTGTCGCGCCCCGTGGACTTCACGATGTTCCAGTTCGCGAGCCCGTCGGCGAGCACGCGGAGCCGCGCGACCGGCTGCTCCAGGGCGATCTCCCGCACGACGATCGATTCGCCGCGTCGCAGGTGGCGCACCACGCTTCCGAGGTCGAGGACGAGCCGCGCCTCGCGCATCGCGACGAGCGTGTCGCCGGCGAAGGGCGCCACGCCGACGATCGTCGGCGCATGCACGCGCAGCGTCACGTTCGGGAAGTCGCGCAGCACGCTCAACCCGACGTCGCGCCAGGCGATGCGCGCATCCACCATCCGGTCGATCTCCTGCTGCAGGCGTGCGATGAGGCGATCGCGGAAGAGGACGGGAATCGTGACCGCCGCGAGCAGCAGCACGGCGAGGACGCCGACGATCCAGCGCGCGAGGCGCCGCCCGCGCCGCGGCGGGCGTGTGACGGTGGGGCGCGTGTCCGCGCGCGGGGCAGTGGCGGTGTCGGTCATCGGTCGAGGATGTGCGTCATTGCGCGAGATACCCGCCGTCGATCGGGTAGTAGGCGCCGGTCACGAAGCTCGCGCGATCGCTGCTCAGCCACGTCACCAGCTCGGCGACTTCCTCCGCGCGTCCCAGCCGGCCGATGGGGTGCAGCGCGACCAGGGCGAGCCGCGCCTGGTCGCGGATCCCGGCGATGAGCGGGGTATCGATGTACGCCGGCCCGATCGCGTTCACGCGCACGCCATTGGCGGCGTACTCCAGCGCGGCGGCCTGCGTGAGCCCCACGACGCCGTGCTTCGCGGCGACGTAGCCCGACGCGCGCGGCGTCGCCACCTGTCCGAGGATCGACGCGACGTTCACGATGGCGCCGCCGCCCGCCTCCAGCAGCCGCGGGATCTGCGCGCGCATGGCGTAGAAGACGCCGTTGAGGTTGAGCTCGATGACACTGCGCCAGCCGTCGAGGCTCAGGTCGGCCACCGGATTCAGCTCGCCGCCGATCCCCGCGTTGTTGCAGGCGACGTGGAGCGCGCCGAAGCGATCGATCGCCGCCTGCACGAGCCGCTCGTGATCCTCGGCGCGAGAGGCATCGGTGCGCTGGACGAAGGCCTGCGCCTCCGGCGTCGCCCGTCGCAGCAGCGACAGCGTCTCCTCCGCGCTCTCCTCCACGATGTCGGAGATCACGACGTTGGCGCCTTCCCGGGCGTACTGCAACGCGATGGCGCGGCCGATGCCGGAGCCGGCGCCGGTGACGAGCGCGGTCTTGTCTCGGAGGAGCATGATCGCTGGATGTGCGGTTCGCGAAGGTGCGTCGCGCTTCTACAATACACCAGGAGGTCGCGCACCGCCGCTGCCGCGACGGTGACGTTCGTCACGCGAGGAGAGAGCGAACGCATGAAGGTGGAGATCTATTCGGACGTGGCCTGTCCGTGGTGCTACGTGGGGACGGCGCGCTTCGAGCGTGCGCTGGCGGAGTTCCCCGGTCGCGACGACGTCCAGGTCGTCTTCCGGTCGTATCAGCTCGACCCGGCGGCGCCCTTCGCCTCCGAGCCGATGTACGACTACCTGGCGCGCCGCTTCGGCGGCGACCCGCGCGCGATGACGGCGCGCGTCGTGGAGCTGGCGCGCGGCGAGGGGCTGGCGATGGACTTCGAGCGCGGGCGGTCGGTGAACACGCTGCTCGCCCACCGGCTCCTCTGGCAGGCCGAGCGCGAGCACGGTCCGGAGCGGCAGCGCGCGGTCGCCGAGGCGCTCTTCCGCGCGCACTTCGCCGAGGGGCGCGACGTGGGCGACGTGGAGACGCTCGTCGAGATCGCCGCCGGCGCGGGGATGGACGCCGAGGGCACGCGCGCCGTTCTGCAGTCGAGCGAGGGGACTCGCGCGGTGCAGGAGGCGATCGCCGAGGCGCAGCGGCTGGGGATCACCGCCGTGCCGACCTTCGTGTTCGAGGGGCGGTGGGCGGTGCAGGGGGCGCAGGCGACCTCCACCTTCGCCGAGGCGCTGGCCGCCGTGGCCCGCGAGACGGGCGACCGCTGACCCGGAGGCAGACGGGGGCGTTGCAGCACTTGCGGGGTACTCTACCGTATAAGGATGTCGTCCCGCGCTCGCCTCGGCGGCGCGGCCGCAGCTCGATCCCGATTCCCCTCTCTACCGTGCTCCGTCCCGTCCGCCTCGCGCTCGCCGCGCTCCCGCTCCTCGCGGCCGCGTGCAGCACCGTTCGCTCCGCCCCCGTGCCCGCCGGCCAGTCGGCGTCGGGCGACCGTCCGGCGCTCGTCGTCCTGCTCGTCGTGGACCAGTTCCGCGCACCCTACTTCGAGCGGTATGGCGACCTCTTCACCGGCGGGCTGCGCCGGCTGATGGTCGAGGGGCGCCGCTACGTCAACGCCTCCCACGCGCACGGGCTGACCGAGACCGCGGTCGGGCACGCCACGCTCTCCACGGGGGTGTACCCCTCTCGTCACGGGATCGTGGCGAACGAGTGGGCCGAGCAGGTCGGGGATCGTTGGGTGGACATCGCGAACGTGAGCGACACGAGCGCACGGATCGTCGGGCTGCCGTCGGCGACGGGGGTGTCGCCGCACCGGCTCGCGCGCTCCGGGTTCGCCGAATGGCTCCAGGCGGCCGAGCCAGGGTCGCAGGTGGCCTCCGTGTCGGGGAAGGATCGCGGGGCGGTGCTGCCGGCGGCGCACGCGAAGGGGCACGTCTACTGGTTCGACCCGCGCGCGGGACGCTTCGTGACCTCCGACTACTATCGGACGAGCTATCCGTCGTGGGCGGAGGAGTTCACCGCGCGGGAGATGCCGCGCTTCGCGCGCGACAGCGTGTGGGCGAGCCGCATCCCCGCGCAGGCGCTCTCCCGCGCCTCGGCGGACTCGGTGGCGTGGGAAGGAGACGGCGTGCACACGAGCTTCCCGCACCGGTTCGCCAGTGAGGGGCGCGCCGGCCGCTACTGGGACTGGTTCGCCAGCACGCCGATGCTCGACGCGGCCACGCTCGCGTTCGCCAGGACGATGGTGACGTCGCTCGGGCTCGGGCGCGACGCCACCCCCGACTTCCTCAACGTCTCCCTCTCGCAGACCGACCGCGTCGGCCACGCGTACGGCCCGGCGAGCCGCGAGCAGCTCGACAATCTCCTCCGCCTCGACCGCGAGCTCGGCGAGTTCTTCGCCTTCCTCGACCGCACGGTGGGCGTGGGGCGCTGGGCGATCGCGATGTCGGCCGACCACGGCTCGGCGATGTCCCCGGAGGTGCTCCCGCAGCCCGGCGAGCCCACGACGGGGCGCCGCGCGACGGCGCAGGAGCGCGAGCAGCTGCGCGCGATCCGCGAGGCCGCGGCGCGAGTCGGACCCGACTCGACGGCGGCGGCGCTCCGGCGACTCCCCTTCGTCGCGGAAGCGTACACGCACGAGCGTCTGCTCCGGAGCGAGCCGGCGGACTCGTTCGCGGTGCTGGTGCGGCGTTCGTTGTATCCGGGGCGCGCGGGAGCGGACTTCAGCCCCTACGGCGTGGAAGTGCGCTTCATCCAGGGGTGGCTGAGCGGCGCACGGGGGACGAGCCACGGGACCCCGTACTGGTACGACCGCCACGTGCCCATCGTCTTCATGGGGCCGGGGATCGCCCCGGGTGCCGACACCGGGCTCGCGCGGACGATCGACGTCGCACCGACGCTCGCCGCCCTCGCGGGCGTCCCCGCGCCGTCGGACCTCGACGGGCGTCCTCTCCCGTCGGTCGTGCGCGCGGCGGGTCAGGTCGCGTCGCTGGCCGGCTCGGCAGCACGCGATCCGCAGCTTCCGTCGTCGGTGCGCTGGTTCCGGAGCTCGGCCGAGCGTCGCGCGATCTTCCTCCAGACGTATCGGAGCGCCGAGGCGACGATCGCTCGGCTCGCCACCGGCCAGCCGGCCGGGAGCTGGGCGGTGATCCTGGATGCCGACGAGACGGTGCTCGACAACTCTCCGTACGAGGTGGAGATTGCGCGGCGGGGAGCGGCCTACGACTCGGCGAGCTGGGACGCCTGGGTCCGCCGAGAGGCTGCACCGGTCCTCCCCGGTGCGCGGTCGTTCACGGAGCGTGTGCGCGCGCTCGGCGGCCGGGTAGTGATCGTGACGAACCGCGACGAGCCGCAGTGCCCGGCCACGCGCGCGAATCTGCGCAAGGTCGGGATCGAGGCCGACGCGGTGCTGTGCAAGACCGACCCGGCGAGCAGCAGCAAGGATCCTCGCTTCGACGCGGTCGCGAACGGCACGGCGCCGTCGCCGTTGCCGGCGCTGCGCGTGCTCATGTGGGTGGGCGACAACATCCAGGATTTCCCGCAGACCACACAGGCGATCCGTGAGGCCGGCGACGAGCGCTTTGCCCCGTTCGGCGAGCGATTCATCGTGCTCCCGAATCCGATGTACGGCTCCTGGGAGAAAAATCCAGTCCCGTGATTCCGGGGCCGCGCGTTAGGTTGTGCACAGACCCATGCACAACGACGTCACGCTCCTCACCACGATCGCTGCTGGCCTCGGCCTCGCCTTTCTGCTGGCGCTGGCTTCGGCCAAGCTGAAGCTGCCGCCCATCCTCGGCTACCTCGTGGCCGGGATGATGGTCGGTCCCTTCACGCCCGGTTTCGTCGCGGACTCACAGCTCGCGTCGCAGCTCGCCGAGATGGGCGTGATCCTGCTGATGTTCGGGGTCGGGCTGCACTTCTCCATCGCGGATCTGCTCGCGGTGCGGAAGATCGCGATCCCGGGCGCGATCGCGCAGATCATCGTCGCCACGGGGCTCGGGGCGCTGGTGTCGCACCTGTGGGGATGGTCGTGGGGGACGGCGATCGTCTTCGGTCTCTGTCTGTCGGTCGCGAGCACCGTGGTGCTCCTCCGCGCCCTCGAGGATCGCGGCATCATCGAGTCGGTGGACGGGCGCATCGCCGTCGGCTGGCTGATCGTCGAGGACCTCGTGACGGTGCTCGCGCTGGTGATGCTGCCGGCGCTGTCGCGCGCGCTCGGCGGCAGCGCCGCGGGTGCGGCGCTCGAGCATGCGGCGCCGGCCAATCAATCGCTGCTCATGACGCTGGGGATCACGCTCCTCAAGGTCGGGGGCTTCCTCGCCGTCATGCTCATCGGCGGGCGGCGCATCATCCCCTGGCTGCTCGGACGCGTCGTGAACACGGGGTCGCGCGAGCTGTTCACCCTCGGCGTGCTCGCGGTGGCGCTCGGCATCGCCGTCGGCGCGGCGGCGCTCTTCGACGTGTCGTTCGCCCTCGGCGCCTTCTTCGCCGGCGTCATCGTGAGCGAGTCCGACTTCAGCCACGAAGCGGCGACGAACGCCCTCCCGCTGCAGGACGCCTTCGCGGTGCTCTTCTTCGTCTCGGTCGGCATGCTGTTCGACCCGACGATC
>Ga0182741_1005477_pt1 | contig 11760 bp, 11 predicted proteins | sample eDN5th37CBELigOP_FD_128874 | JGI IMG/M metagenome (GOLD analysis project Ga0182741, IMG submission 128874) | Enriched Organic Plus compost microbial communities from Emeryville, California, USA - eDNA 5th pass 37_C BE-Lig OP (version 2) (version 2) ...
ACCTCCCACGGATTGCGCATGGTCTGCTTGAGACCGAGCGAGATGCGGCGCTTGACCGGATCGACTTCCAGGATCTGCACTTCGACTTCCTGCGAGGTCGAGACAATCTTGCCCGGATGCACGTTCTTCTTGGTCCAGGACATCTCGGACACGTGGATCAGTCCCTCGATGCCCGGCTCGAGTTCGACGAATGCGCCGTAGTCGGTGATGTTGGTGACGCGTCCGGTGAACTTGCCGTTGATCGGATACTTCGCCTCGATGCCCTGCCACGGATCGTCGAGCAGTTGCTTCATGCCGAGCGAGATGCGGTGCGTGTCGTGATTGATCTTGATGATCTTCACTTTCACCGACTGACCGATATTGAGCACTTCGGTCGGGTGATTGACGCGCCGCCACGCAATGTCGGTGACATGCAGCAGGCCGTCGATGCCGCCAAGATCGACGAAGGCGCCGTAATCGGTGATGTTCTTCACCACGCCGTCGATGACCTGACCCTCTTCGAGGTTCTGCACCAGCTCCTGACGCTGTTCGGCTCGCGTCTCTTCCAGCACGGTGCGCCGGGAGACGACGATGTTGCCGCGGCGCCGGTCCATCTTCAGGATCTGGAATTGCTGCGGCGTATTCATCAGCGGGGTCACGTCGCGGATCGGACGGATGTCGACCTGCGAGCGCGGCAGGAAGGCCACGGCGCCGTCGAGATCGACGGTGAAGCCACCCTTGACCTGATTGAAGATGATGCCCTGAACCTTTTCCTGGTTCTTGAACGCGGTTTCGAGCTTGCCCCAGCTCTCTTCGCGTCGCGCCTTGTCGCGCGAGAGGACTGCCTCACCGAGCGCATTCTCGACGCGCTCCAGGTAGACCTCGACCTCGTCGCCAACCTTGATCTCGTTGCCGCGACCGGGTCCGGTGAATTCGCGCAACTGGACGCGGCCTTCGGTCTTCAGTCCGACGTCGATGATGGCGACGTCCTTTTCGATGCCGACGACCTTTCCCTTGATCACCGATCCTTCGTGCAGGTTGCCCTGGGTGAAGGACTCTTCGAGCATCGCCGCGAAATCTTCGCGTGTGGGTGTGCTGCTGGCAGCTTGGGCCATGAAGTCTCCTGTTTGCGGACGCCGGGTTCGACAAAAATGTTCCAGACGAACGGGTCAAAGGCCCCGCAAGACCTTTGACGCCGCCGCAAAGCGGCGGGTCGGCGCGATATGCCGTTCGACCGGAACGATGATGGCTTGGTCCGAGGCCTCCCGAAGAGGCGTGGAGCGGGCATTTCCTCCAACGACGAAGGGCGGTTAAGCCGGCCTTCGGCCCGCCCGGACGGCCTCGACTATATCGATGGCGGCCTGGACTGCCGGGGATATAGCCAAATGCGTGGTATCCAGCAAGACCGCGTCGTCGGCCTGTTTCAGGGGCGCGACCGGTCGATTCATGTCGCGCTCGTCCCGGGCCTTGATGTCGGCGAGGACCGCTGCGTCATCGACGGTCTCGCCGCGGCCGCGCAGCTCCAGAATGCGGCGCCGGGCGCGCTCTTCGGGCGTTGCGGTAACGAAAATCTTAACTTCGGCATGGGGAGCGATGACGGTTCCGATGTCCCGTCCGTCGATCACTGCGCCCGGTTTCGAGCGCGCAAATTCGTGTTGCAACGCGATCAGCGCGTCCCGGACCGCCGGAATGGCGGCTACGATCGAGGCTGCCTTCGCCACCTCGTCCGACTTCAGGTCATCCTCGGGGTAGCGCGCCGGATCGTAACTGCGCGCGGCGGCGACCGCCGCAGCCTCGTCGCCGAGCTTGCCCGCTTGCAGCACCGCCAGGCCGACGCCGCGATACAACAGGCCGCTGTCGAGATGCTTGAAGCCGTAATGCGCCGCCAGACGCTTGGCGATGGTGCCCTTGCCGGATGCGGCAGGGCCGTCGATGGCAATGATCACGTCAGGTCCGCTCCAAGTCCACGCATCAGCTCGACGAAGCCTGGGAAACTCGTCGCAATGAACGCCGCGTCGTCCACGCTGACCGGCTTGTCGCTCGCCAGCCCCATCACGAGCGCCGACATCGCAAGCCGGTGGTCCATATGCGTGGCCACCGTGCCGCCACCCGGCGCTCGTCCCTTGCCGTGGACGATCAGGTCGTCGCCTTCGATCTCCACCGCGACCCCATTCACGCGCAGCATGTCGGCGGTGGCTGCGAGGCGATCGGATTCCTTGACCCGCAATTCGGCGAGACCGCGCATCCGCGTCGTGCCCTCGGCAAACGACGCCAGCACCGCGAGGATCGGATATTCGTCGATCATCGCGGGGGCGCGGGACGCCGGCACCTCGACGCCGCGCAACGGCGAAGCCTTGACCCGCAATTCCGCGACCTCTTCGCCACCATCGTTACGTATTGCGAGCGTTTCGATCTGAGCGCCCATCTCTCGCAATGTCAGGAACAGCCCGGTCCGCAGCGGATTCATCATCACGCCTTCGAGCACGATCTCGGAGCCCGGCACGATAAGTGCCGCTGCGAGCGGAAACGCTGCCGAGGACGGATCGGCCGGCACCTGCAGCGGCGCCGGCGACAGCTCGGGGCGTCCAGTCAGCGTGATGCGGCGGCCATGCTCTCCGAGCGGCTCGACGCGGACCTGCGCACCGAAATGGGTCAGCATCTTCTCGGTGTGATCGCGGGTCGCCTCCTTCTCGATCACGATGGTCTCGCCGGGCGCGGCGAGCCCGGCCAGCAGCACGGCGGATTTGAGCTGGGCGGACGCCACCGGCGGGGCATATTCGATCGGGATCGGATCGCGGGCGCCCTGCAGGGTGAGCGGCAGCCGTCCCCCCTCGGCTTCCTCGATGGCCCGTGCGCCAATCCGGGACAGCGGGTCGAGCACCCGCTTCATCGGCCGTTTGCGCAGCGAAGCATCGCCGTCGAACGTCGCCGTCACCGGGCAGCCGGCCACGGCGCCCATGACCAGGCGGCAGCCGGTACCGGAATTGCCGAAATCGAGCGGCCGGTCGGGCTGTGCGAAGCCGGCGACGCCGACGCCCCTGACCGACCAGGCGCCGGGACCGGTGCGCTCGACGGTCGCACCGAGCGCCTGCATCACCTTGGCGGTATTGATGACGTCCTCGCCTTCCAGAAGGCCGGTAATGCGGGTTTCTCCCACCGTCATCGCCGACAGGATCAATGCGCGATGCGAAATCGATTTGTCGCCGGGCACCCGCGCGCTCCCTTTCAATGCAGGCGAGCGGCGCGCGGTCAGGGGCATGGCGGGGAGGTCGTGGCTCACGGCATCGATCATTTCAGGGAAAGGGGCCGCTCTCCTAGCATTGGGCGCCCGCGGCGTCATCCGACCGGGCCAGAAAACCGCCCGGAAGAGGCATAATCGGTATTGACACTGGTCGCCCCAGCCGCCAATTCACCCGCTCAATCGAAAAGCTTCTTCAGGGAACTCCGACCGTGGCAAAGCCTGAGCTCGGTACCAAGCGCGTCTGTCCGGTGACCGGCCGCAAATTCTACGATCTCAACAAGGATCCCGTCATCTCGCCTTATACCGGCGAGGTCGTGCCGATCGCCCCGGTGATCACGTCCCGTGGCAGCCGCGCGGAAAAGGCGGAAGCGGCCGTGCCCGAGCTCGAAACCGTGGAGGTCGAGGGCGCCGAATTCGTCTCCCTCGAAGACGCCGACGCCGAGGCGCAAGGCAAGAAGTCCGATCTGCCGGATGCCGTCGATGACGATATCGAGGTCGAGGACGATGTGGCCGATGACGATTCGACCTTCATCGCCGAAGACGAAGAAGGCGACGATGACGTGACCGATATCATCGGGGACGGCATCGAGAAGGACGACGAGACTTGATCCTTCGGTCAAGGTAAGATATCCGCCCGCATCCCGCTGCGGCGGGTGACTGGAACGGGGCCATAGCTCAGCTGGGAGAGCGCTTGCATGGCATGCAAGAGGTCGGCGGTTCGATCCCGCCTGGCTCCACCAATCCCGGTCCTTCGGGACGGCAGGTGAAAGCTTCGGTGCAAGGCCGCTTCTTGGGCGGCCTTTTTTATTTTCGACGCCAGCACAAGCTTTCCGCCGTTCTCTCCTCCGTGAATTGATGCACTCCGCGCCGGGAGGTAAATGCATATGCGCGCGCAGGAGCGAAATGCCGTGCGCGCTTTCGCATGTTGGGGGGGAGCGTCATGCGGATGCCGCGTCTGATCGCTGTCGCAGCGATAGCCTGGGCCACATTATCGAGTCCGGCCGCCGCGCTGACCGAGATCCATTGGTGGCATGCCATGCCGGGCGAACTCGGCCGCGAGGTCGAACGCCTCGCGTCGGATTTCAACCTGTCGCAATCCGCCTACAAGGTCATTCCGACCTACAAGGGTCTCTATACGGAGACCATGACCGCGGCCTTGTTTGCGCTGCGATCAAAGCAGCATCCGGCCATTCTGCAGGCCGCGGAAGTCGCGACCGCCACCATGATGGCGTCGAAAGGCGTCGTGTATCCGGTCCACCAGCTGATGCGCGAGCAGGGCATGGAGCTTGCGCCGGACGCATTCCTGCCCGCGGTCGCCGGCTATTATTCGGATAACGGACAACTCCTGTCGTTTCCGTTCAATGCGTCGACGCCCATTCTCTATTACAACAAGGATCAATTCCGTCTCGCCGGCCTCGATCCCGACAAGGCGCCGGCAACCTGGCCGGAGGTCGAAGCTGCGGCACGCAAGCTCGCTGAGAAAAAGATTCCCTGCGGCCTCACCACCGGCTGGCCGTCCTGGATCAACGTCGAGAATTTCTCCGCCTTCCATAATCTGCCGATCGCCTCCCAGGACAACGGCATGGGAGGCACCGGCGCGCGTCTGCAATTCAACAATCTCGTGGTGACCGGCCATCTCTCCACGTTGGTGGAATGGCAAAAGAACGGATGGTTCGATTATTCCGGCCGCACCAACGACGCCGAGCGCAGATTCTACAAGAGCGAATGCGGCATCCTGATTTCGTCCTCGGCGGCGCGCGCGGACATCATCGCCAATGCCAGCTTCGAGATCGGCTATGGCCTGCTGCCCTATTGGCCTAACGTCGCGGGCGCGCCGCAAAACTCGATCATCGGCGGCGGGTCGCTTTGGGTGCTGCGCGACCGGCCCGAGGCTGAATACAAGGGCGTCGCCGCCTTCCTGTCATTCCTGTCGCGGCCCGAAGTGCAGGCGCAGTGGCATCAATGGACCGGCTATCTGCCGACGACGCATGCGGCCTATGAGCAGACGCGCGCCCTCGGCTTCTACGAGCGCAACCCGGGCACCGACATCTCGATCCGCCAGATCACCCTCAATCCGCCGACCGCCAACTCAAGGGGCCTCCGGCTCGGCTCCTATGTGGTGATCCGGGACATCATCCAGGAGGAAATCGAAGATGCCCTGGCCGGCCGCAAATCGGCGAAGGCGGCGCTCGACAACGCGGTCCAGCGCGGCAACGAAGTGCTGATCCGGTTCGAGACCACGGACCAATAATGCCCCCACCTTTGGGGCACGTTGCCGCACCCATACACCACGGAACACCTCCCGGCGGCCCGCCCGGGAACCCGGGTTCCCTCAGGCTCTTGCAGCGGCCGCAATGCGGCCCATATTAGGGGCGTCCCGGCGGGTCCGCCGGGACAATGTATGGGGGTGCCTCTTTTGGGCCCCGTCAAAGTCGCTGGAAAGGGCTTTGAGATGTCCAGAATGCCTTCGTTGTCCAGCCCGTTCCTGTTGGGTTTCGACGAGATCGAGCGCGTGCTCGACCGCGTCACCAAGGCGGCGGACGGATATCCCCCTTACAATATCGAGCGCATTGCACGTGACGATCGCAATCCCGATCGCCTGCGCATCACGCTCGCCGTGGCCGGCTTCACCCTCGATCAGCTCGAAGTGAGCGTCGAGGAGAACCAGCTCGTCATCCGCGGCCGCCAGGTCGAGGACAAGACGCGCGAATTCATCCACCGGGGCATCGCCGCCCGCCAGTTCCAGCGCACCTTCGTGCTGGCTGACGGGATGGAGGTGCTGCAGGCGGATCTGAAAAACGGCCTGTTGTCGATCGACCTGGCGAGACCGGAACCCGCACGGACGGTGCGGACCATCTCGATCACGGCGCATGAGTGACTATATCTGGGGAAGAATCCCGGACATGCGACGATCGGCACGGAACCGACGGACCATTGGGGAACTTGAGTTGACGAAGGAGTAACGGACATGACCAACGAACACACCGAAAAGCCGATCATGTCGTCTCAGGCCTTCGCGGTACTCGGCGGAGGCAAGATCGCGTATGTGAAGCCGATCAAATCCGAGAATGTACATGAGCTTTATCCGCAGGCGCCGCAGATGCAGCCGGGATTGCAGCTTTTCGCGCTTCACGCCGCAGACGGCACGCCGATCCTCGTAACCGATACGCGCGAAGCTGCGGTGGCGAACGCCTGGACCAACGAGCTCGAAGCCGTCAGCGTTCACTAACGGCAATCGATCCAGGACCTTGTTGCGAGCCACGGCCGGTCTCGGCCGTGGCTTTTTTTGTCTGCAATCACCGGCCTCAGATCAGCAGTCACTGCCGTGTGAGCGGGGCCATGTGAGCCGGGGATTGAACCGATGACGATCGCGGACCGTCCAATCTTCAGAGGAGACACCGCTATGTCCGCATCCGTCAGCCGTCATCCAGCCGCGACACTCTCCGCGCGCGACATCGCGGCACTCGCCTGGCGCAATCTTGCTTATGTGCGGGTGGCCCGTTCGGAAGATGTCGGATTCTTCTGCCCCGAGGCTCCGCTGCTTGCGCCGGGCGCCGAGGTCTTTGTGCTCTGCGCCGCCGACGGCACGCCGCTTCTCGTCACCGACAGCCGCGAATCGGCGATCGCCAATGCCGAGAACGAAGAGCTAGAAACGGTGAGCGTCCACTGACACCGCTTCGCTGAAAGCAGTCTCTCAGGCGGCACTCGACGTCAGCGTCAGCACCGCATAGAGCGCATCCGCGTCGCGCGAATCTCTCAGCTTGTTGGCTGTATCCGCATCCCGCAGCAAGCGCGCGACGCGCGCCAGGGCCTTCAGGTGATCGGCGCCTGCCCCTTCAGGAGCCAGCAGAAGGAAAACCAGATCGACAGGCTGGCCATCGAGCGACTCGAAATCGATCGGCCGATCGAGACGAGCGAACAATCCGAACAGCCGCTCGAGCTTCGGCAGCTTGCCATGCGGAATCGCGATGCCATGGCCGATGCCGGTGGAACCGAGCTTTTCGCGTTGCAGCAAGGTTTCGAAAATGACGCGCTCGCTGAGACCGGTGAGTTCGGCCGCGCGCGCCGCAATTTCCTGAATCGCCTGCTTCTTGCCGTTGACCTTGAGGGCCGGAATCACGGCATTTGCGGCCACAATATCGTTAAGCGCCATTGGAAACGGTCCGCGTATCCGCCGGTATAAGGATCGTGTTGAAGTTGTCGGGGCTGAAGCGGGGCGGACCATAGGGATGGCCCTGCGCCGCGTCAATGGCTCCCGACCCGCAATCTGCTCGACCGGATTTCACGCTTTTTCCTCTCTCGCCGCAACATTCAGCGGCCGAGCGACGCGCCCTGTTTCTCGCGCCGGCGCTGCACCGACGAGGCGATGCGCATGCCTTCGCGATATTTGGCGACGGTGCGCCTTGCGATGTCGATTCCAGCTTCGCGGAGTTTTTCCACGATTGTGTCGTCGGAGAGGATGTCATTCGCCGTCTCCGCTTCGATCAGATTCTTGATGCGGTGACGCACCGCTTCCGCCGAATGCGCCTCGCCACCATCAGCGGACGCGATCGCGGATGTGAAGAAGTATTTCAGTTCGAAGATGCCGCGCGTCGTCGCCATGTATTTGTTGGCTGTGACGCGCGACACCGTGGATTCATGCATCGAAATCGCATCCGCGATCGTCTTGAGATTCAGCGGCCGAAGATGCTGCACGCCATGGGCAAAGAACGCGTCCTGCTGCTTCACGATTTCCGCCGACACTTTCAGGATCGTGCGTGCGCGCTGGTCGAGCGCGCGGATCAGCCACGTTGCCGATTGCAGCTTCTCGGCGAGATAAGCCTTGTCAGTCGGTGTCGCGGCGGTCTTCGAGACCGTTGCGTGATACTCCTGGTTCAAAAGAATTTTGGGCAGCGTGTCGGAATTCAGCTCGACGCGAAATGAACCATCGGGTGCGGGACGGACAAACACGTCCGGCACGATGGGCTGCACCGTCGCCGATCCGAATGCGAGTCCTGGCTTCGGATTGAGCCGCTTGATCTCCGCGATCATGTCCGCAATGTCTTCGTCGCTGACGCCGCAGATCTTGCGAAGCGCGGCGACATCGCGCTTGGCCAACAGATCGAGACGGCCCAGCAGCGCTTCCATCGCCGGATCGTAGCGGTTCAACTCCTTGAGCTGGATCGCGAGGCATTCGGACAGGTTGCGCGCGCAGACACCCGCAGGATCGAAGCCCTGAAGGATCGCAAGGACCGCCTCGACCTGCGCCAAATCGGCGCCGAGCTTGTCGGCTACGGCCGTGAGATCGCCGGTCAGGTATCCGGTTTCGTCGACCATATCGATCAGGTGCTGACCGATCATGCGCTGAGCGGGGTCGCTCACCGTCAGCGACAATTGCTCGGCGAGATGATCCGCCAGCGTTCGCTCGGCCGAAACGAAGGCTTCGAGATTATACTCGCCATCCTCACGGCCCCCCGAACCGACACTGGCCCATTCGGAATGCGCCGCGGTCGCGTCCTCGGCCCGCGCCGACGCGACATTGGTGCCATCCTCCGGAAAGACGTTGTCCAGCCGGGTCCCGAGATCCTCTTCGATGGCGTTGCGACTGACCGCCAGATCCTCGCCCAGCCATTCCTGGGGGCCCTCCCCGTCAGCCGGAGCGTCCGCGGCCTCGGCGGGCGGCTGCGCGCCGTCGTCGTCGCTCGCGCGTTCGAGCAGCGGGTTCTTTTCGAGTTCCTCCTCGACATAGGCGACGAGGTCCAGGTTGGAGAGCTGCAGCAGCTTGATGGCTTGCATCAGCTGCGGCGTCATCACCAGAGCCTGGCTCTGCCGGAATTCGAGGCGTGTCGTCAGTGCCATGAGGCTTCCCTAGCCCAGCGGCACGGTTTGTGCATGTGGAAAATAGGCGCAAGCTTAAGCCGCCCGGCCCGCATTTTCAGGCCGAAATTCGGCAATTTGCCTATAAAATGGGCAGATGCGCCGCATCCAGCGGCTCAGAGCCGGAATTCTTCGCCCAGATAGAGCCGGCGGACATCCGGGTTATTCACGATATCCTCAGCCCGGCCCTCCATCAGCACCTCGCCCGAATAGATGATGTAGGCGCGGTCGGTCAGCCCCAGCGTCTCGCGGACATTGTGGTCGGTGATCAGCACCCCGATGCCGCGATAGGTCAGATGGCGAACCAGCTGCTGAATGTCGCCGACCGCAATCGGGTCGATGCCGGCAAAGGGCTCGTCCAGCAGCATGTAGCTCGGCCGGCTCGCCAGCGCGCGCGCAATTTCCACGCGCCGCCGCTCACCACCGGAAAGCGCGATCGACGGCGACTTGCGCAAGCGCGTGATGTTGAACTCATCCAGCAACGCATCGAGATCGCGCTCGCGGCGCTTGGGGTCGGGCTCGACCACCTCCAGCACCGAACGGATATTCTCCTCGACATTGAGGCCGCGGAAAATCGAGGCTTCCTGCGGCAAATAGCCGATGCCGAGCCGGGCCCGCTGGTACATCGGCAAGGGCGTCACATCGTTTCCGTCGAGCTCGATCTTGCCGGCGTCGGCTTTGATCAGCCCGGTGATCATGTAGAAAATCGTGGTCTTGCCGGCGCCGTTCGGCCCAAGGAGGCCGACCGCTTCGCCGCGCCGCACGAACAGGCTGGCGCCGCGCACCACCTTGCGCGGGCCGAAGCTTTTCTCGACGCTGTGCGCGGCGAGGTAGCCCTGCGCGGCCTGCGGCCGTTGCTGCATCGGCTCCTGGCGCCGTGGACGCGGCGGCGCAAAGCGGGGGTCCGGAGCACCACGTACCGCCAATTCGCCCCCGCCACCGACCCCAAGCCGGGCTGCGAGCGCGTCGAGGCGACTGCGCTGCGGGGGATCGGGCCTGAAATGATTCTGGTTGACCGTTTCCGGGTGCAGGGGATGCCCCGCCGGGGCTCCCTGCCGCGCCGGCTGCCTGACCAGGACGTCGTCCCGCAGAGGGTCGATCCGCAGCGCATCGGCGTCCGAAAGAGGCGCACCGGCGCGCTTTGCATCGGACTTGCCGACGAGCCCGCCGATCTTATCCAGTTCGACCCGCCACGCGCCGGAGGATTTGCGCTTGCGCGCTTTTCCGGGCCGCTTCCGGCGGAATATCGACAGGAAATCGAACACGCTAATGTCCCGTATCCGACATCCGTTTCGATACGCGGCTCGCTCGCACGCAAACTCCCCAATCGAAGAACAAGAGCAATCTCATCGTTTCGGGGTGACCTGAATCGCAGGCATTCTGAAGGCGGCGGCGATATCGACGGACCTGGCGCACAAAGATTTCAGGCCGCCCGCCCGCAGATCATCTGGATAGTCCGTGGAAATCACGGTTGCAACGGCACGCGCCGGCTCAGTTTGTCACGGACGGGCCGGACGACGGCAGTGCTGTCGGCTTCGTTCGGAGTGCGGGCTTTGGAGTCTCCTTCGGTTGACCGGGTTGCCCACCCGGCGCGTCTTCCTTGCTGGTCGAGAACAGACCCTGCACGCGGCCGCCTTCGACCTTCGCGTAGTTGGTCGTCAGATCGACCACCAGACGCTCGCCCTTGAGGACATTGTTGCCTTGCGTAATGACGACGCCGCCACCCAGCGTGACGGTGTTGGTCTTCATTTCGAAGATGCCGGTGGCACCAGTCGCGGTTTGATCTTTCGATGTCACAACGACGCCGCCGCGCGCTTCCAGGCGCCGGATCGATTGTCGTCCGCCCGGTCCGGGCTGCGCTGCTTTCATGGTGCTGCCCTTGCTCGCCTTGCCGCCTTTCGGATCGTCCTGATCGTAGAAGACGCGCAGCTCCTTGCACTTCATGACGGTGTCACCCTGCGTCACCACGACATTTCCGGTGAACACCGCCATCTTGTCCTTGTCACGCACTTCAAGGCTGGCCGCTTCGATCTTGACCGGCTCATCCTTGTTTCGCGCAAAGCCTTGCAGCGCATTCGGCACACCGACGTCCTGCGCCGGCGCCGGCGGCTTTTGCTTTTGCGCTTGCACCGGAGCCGCAGCGGCAAACGCCAGGATCAACGCCACCGCCAGCGAACGGCATCCAACTCCACGAAAGCAGGTCATCGCGCGCTCGCCTGACTCGCTGCCTGCGATTCCATGCCGCGATTGATCGCTTCAGGCGTCAGCCACATCACGACGCCGCCGTCAAACCGGATCACGGCGCCGGTTTCGGTCACCTCGAGGCGATTGGCGTCAAGCGTACCCTGCGGCATTTTCATCTGAACCGGCTTCTCCGAAACGATGCGCCCCTTCTTCACTTCGACCTGGGCTTCGGTCAGCCGCCCTTGATATCCGGCCGTCGAGACGATGAGAATTTCCTGATTGAGCTGCAGCAAGTCCGCCTTGGTATCGAAGACGCCCTCGACGGCGGTGAGAGTCACCCTGCTCTTGTCTTCCATGTCGATCCGGCCGGTGATTTCCTTCATCTCCACAATCGTCGGATTTTTCGTGTCCTGCGAAGCCGCCGCCGCGGTGACTTCGTATTCCCTCTGATCACGCGTGAAGCCCGCGAGCCGCGGCGATTCCATGGTGATCTTCGATCC
>Ga0182741_1005478_pt1 | contig 11756 bp, 10 predicted proteins | sample eDN5th37CBELigOP_FD_128874 | JGI IMG/M metagenome (GOLD analysis project Ga0182741, IMG submission 128874) | Enriched Organic Plus compost microbial communities from Emeryville, California, USA - eDNA 5th pass 37_C BE-Lig OP (version 2) (version 2) ...
GAAAGCTCGTTGACAGGACATCATCCACCCCTTAGATGCCTGCTCATCAAATCAAGCCCAGGTGGCGGAATTGGTAGACGCGCACGGTTCAGGTCCGTGTGCCGCGAGGCGTGGAGGTTCGAGTCCTCTCCTGGGCACCAACAACCTTAGGTTGTATTTCCGTATTCTTTAAATTACTGATTTCATTGGAGATTTTTTCGGCACGGTCGTGCAAAATGGCTTGTAGACCGAAAATGACGGTATATTTGACGGTATCTAAGGGCTCCTGACCGGACGATACCGCCAGAAACCAAGAATCGTTTTCTATCTTATTGTTATTCCATCAATTTTTTCGACCCAATCTCTCAGTTCGTTTCCCTAGTGCGGACTAACCTATAGCCACCCACTTCAATCATCCCCTTTGTGCCTCCTTCTAGGAAGCCACCCACATACAAGAAGCCTTCTGTGAGGAGGAGTGCAGATGGCTGATATGTGCGGCATCACCGGGAAGGCTCGCCTTGATCTGGTCGTTGCGCTCTGGCGTTAACAGCGCCCCCATTTCTAACGATTAGTTCGCTACCCCTAAAGCAGTCGTCAGTCAGTAGCGCCTTGGTTAGACACAAACGATCAGGTCTTACCCAAAGGTGAGCCAACAAAGATGTCGTTTGCAGCCTGCCCGAATCAGCGTCAACATCAGCTGCCCGGCAACGGTTCTGCGGATTACTTAAGTGCAAGCAAGGTTCCTTAATGCCAATCATCGACGCTGATAGACCCATTACCGATGTACAAACCGACGAATACGGCTTCGCCGAAATGGCGAAGAAACTCGCTCCCTCGATAGCCGAACTCGCAAGCGGCGAAAGCGTCGTTTTTGGCATTGAGGGACCATGGGGCTCTGGTAAGACGAGCTTTCTAAATTTCCTTCGCTCCTCGCTTGAAACCGATCAGAAACCTCATGTGGTGACGCTTGCACCTTGGCTCATGGGTGATAGCCGGAATCTCGTATCTGCCTTGATCGCATCCATGGCCCCAATCCTCGAAGATCTAGAGGCCAAAGACCCGGCTAAACGATGGTATGCCCGTAAGTCAAAGGCCGTAAGAACGGCAGATTTGCTGAAACGCTATGCAGTGATGACTGGACGCGGACTCGGGCCATTGGCGAAGATGACAGGCTTGGCAGTTCCCGGGCTAGGTGTCGTCGGAGACGCGATTGCACTAGGAACTAACACGCTCGAAGGGTTACAAGGTCCGAGCGAAACGAAGGTGAAAGAAAGCATTGCTACCCGCATTAGAGAGCTGAATGCACGCTTCATTATCCTGATCGATGACCGTGACCGGCTCGAGCCACATCAGGCCGTGGAAGTGGTTCGATTGGTCCGATCGGTCGCAGATTTTCCGAACGTGGCATACGTACTTTGCTATGACCGAGCTATTTTGGGGCACGCTCTGGAAATTGGGCTCTCAGTTAAAGACGGCGACCTCTTTCTACAAAAAATCGTACAGTTGACGTTCGGTTGCCCATGCCGGAGCCATTCGATCTTCGGCTCTCGCTTAGAAAGAAGCTAATCGCTTTGTTCAAGCAGGTGTCCGGACGGGACCTGACCAGTAATGAGCGCGACGACCTGATGCAGTCGGTGGACCGTGAGGGAACGAGACTTAGGACGCCCAGGGACGTGAAACTTGTGCTGAACAGCGTTTCGTTCATCTATCCTTCGGTGGCGAACGAGGTTTATTTTCCGGACCTTTGTCGAATTTATCTACTCAAGATTGTTCACCCCCGGCTCCATCAGTGGATCGAGGAGTACCTTGGATTAAGGAGCGCGCTAGTATCTGGCGATGCCCGCATCGACAAATCAGAACGGACGAGGCTTGGCGATCGACTGTTCGAGTTGGCGCCTGATGACGACCCGGATTCCCCGAATTCGATTTGGTCGCTGCTGAGTTTCGTGCCCGGACTTGCGAAGACTGAAAACAGCGCTGAGCGCGTTTTTACATCGGTAGGCGATCGAGAAGTCAAAAGACTAATCGAAGGACGAAGGCTCGGCAGCCCGCTGCATTCTCGGTTCTATTTTGCCCTCAGCGCTCCGAAGGCCATAATCCCAGAAGCGGATATGCGATCGCTTAGAGAAACGGCGGGGCAGAATGTACCGGCTGCAACCAGAATCCTAGATGGATACATCAGCAACGACCGACAGTATGGGCAAAGCTGGATTGAGCACCTGCTAATAAGGTTGGACGATGTAGAACTACAGAACTACTCGATCGACCAGCTGGCCGGGCTATCAATCGCCCTTGCAATCAGCGCCGGACACGCCATTCGCAAGCATGAGCGGATAGAACCTCTAACCGTCTCGCTTTCTACGGAAATTCAATGGGCGGTCGATAGGATACTAACGCGGATCAAGAGGCTGGATGCTGCTCGTGCCGCGACGGCCACCAGCGAGATCTTCCGCCAAGGTGATCTTGCATGGCTAGTGGGCCGCTATTACCGCCAGCAACTCTATGACCACGGTCGCATGGGCGACAGAGCAACACCCACCGGCCAGTGCCTCCATACCGATGCCGTGATGGATCAAGGACGGGCCACGCTTGAGGCACGCTTGTCGGAGGCCACCGACGACTTCCTAGAGTTCAATGACTTCGGTGCTTTCATTTTCGGGTGGCGAGACATGTCTGGGATCGACACCGCAAAAGCTTGGGTCACGCAGAAAATCGCGTCGGATGCCAACTTTCTAAGATTCCTTCTTCAAATGCGGAGCTGGGCGGCGAGCGATCGCATCTACTATCCACTACGACGAGACTCCGTTGAAATCTTCCTGCCGTGGCCTGACGTGATAACCCGCCTTCAACAGATCGAACAAAAGGCGGACGACGAAACATTGCGAACCGTAAACAGTATCAAGCTGTCAATCAGTCAGGGACGCGACCTGATGGGTGATCACTTCGATGCCAGCGAGCGTCCAACTGAGAGCGTGAACCAAGCAAAAGCCGCAGCAAGCCCTGATCCTGCCGACGTTCCAGAGAGGTAACCCACTTCACTAGCGGTCAGCACCTCGGAACTATTGTAGGCTTTGACATCCCTAAGAGGGGACTGTCTAAACTTAGCCCCGAAATCAACTTCTGCATGAACGGCAGGTTTCGGGTTCCTCAGCGGTGGGTGTGAAGGACATACGTGGGCTAGGAAGCCGTAATTCCAATGATAGTCCTAGTTGTACGTCAGATCGGCGGTAGCCTATTGAGTGCCATCTGCTAGCCATAGGTCTTATCTGATACGAATTGACACTGCTTGACACAAGAAGGTTATATAAGCGAAGGACGGTATTCATGACGGTACAGCAGGGATGCCCATGATGGAACTAATTGAAAATAAAGGCTTTTTTCCTCTAGTTCGGGTTTTCTCCTGGGCACCATCCGCATTCATAAGTGGAGTCGCGTCAGCGACTTGAGGCCGGGCAGGCGGAGCAATCCACCTGCGATCGGCCTGTCTGTTGGTGCTGTGGTCCGTCCCGGAGAACCTTCATGGAAATCCGCATCGCAGCTGCAGCCATCATGCGCTCCGATGGAGCCACGCTCCTCGTCAGGAAGCGGGGAACGTCTGCATTCATGCAGCCCGGTGGGAAGATTGATGGTGACGAGTCGGCCGTCGATGCCCTCCGCCGTGAACTCTCCGAAGAGCTTGGGCTGATCATTCAGCCCGGACAGGCGGAATATATCGGCCGTTTCAGTGCACCTGCCGCGAACGAACCCGGTTGCACCGTGTCTGCCGAACTCTTCCGGCTGGACGTGAATGAAGAAGTCCGCGTGCTGGCCGAGATTGAAGAAGCCCGGTGGGTAACGCGCACGACGTATAAGGATATCCCGCTCGCGCCACTGACGGAATACGAGATCCTGCCAGTTATCTGGTAGCCTCCAAAACTCTCCACTGCGCTCATCAAGCCCCATCCGGTAGCCAAGACTGGAAAGTTTGTCTTCAGCGGCCTCTATCTCTACACCGCTATCTGGTCCGCCATCTATCTGCTGGCACTGTACTGGATCTTCGATGGGCAGCCGAACAGATTTACTCAATCTTTCGATCTGTTCCCGATCCTGCTGCAGGACGTGTTCGTCCATAACAACCATCGCAATGCACTCGTGTTGGGAGCATGGTTCCTGATTCCCTACGGCATTGCCCTGTTCCTGCTGACCGTTGCGAAGAAGGTGCCCTGCTTTGAGAGAGTTCAGCTGCCTCTCGCGCCGGTGCTGCTTGTCCTGGCGTTTCTCCTGGTCGACCATGAGCGGACAGGCTGGCAGCAGAGGATTGTCTCCCAGACGGCCATGGCGGGCGGTCTGATGATGCTCGGGCGCTACATCTTCACAACCTCAGGTGTTCTCAGGTTCCTCCAGAACGGCTGGACCGTCATCATCTCCTTTGCGCTGGCACTCTGGCTTTCCCGCGCCTTGGGCGAGGCTGGCGTGACATGGTCGTGGATGACCGGAAGGGGGCGCTACTGGCTCATTCTCCCGGCCATCCTTCTCTACGCGCCAGCGGTGCTGTGGATTGGCAGACAGCTGGCCCCTTACAGGGCTGCCCGGTATATCGGCGGGCAGAGCAAGCATATCATGGCGCACCACCTGTTCGGGTTCCTGCTCGTCAACCTGATGCTGGCACAACTCGGCTACATCGGCTTCGATCAGATCGATGTGTTCTTCATCCACAACGGCCCCCTCAAGTGGCCCGTTTATCTCACCGCCTCATTGGGCTGGAGCCTGATCGCAGCGACCATCTCCAACCGGATTGCGAGCGGGATCAAGCGCAGGGGAGAAGCAATTATCCCGGCGCTCCTGGGATCCAGGTGATGACCCTTCACCCAGCGACACGCCTCTGATACGTCCGGCCATGCTGGGCATATTATGTTAAATATCATTCGGCCAAATGTCCGCCGGATCAGACTTTCGAGCCTCTGTCCCCAAGGGGCAGCAGAGACCGAAGCTACCTGGCGGGCCCGACATTCGCGGGGTGGCGCTCCTGATCCCCGACCAAAACCTCTCACGCGTGTCATTGAGATTCAAGGGATTAAATTGCTGCGACTAATTGAAGTTATGGTTAATTTTCTTGCCAGCTAACATTCTCCTATTTATAGCTGCGAATCGTTTCCTAGTTAAACATTGGCATGCGTGAGGGGGCTTCATGTTAAATAACGCTTTGCTAACTTCTTCTGCGCTGGCAGTTTCGCTGGTGCTTTCCGCTTCCGCATTTGCAGCAGATCCTGTCGTCGCGATTGATCCTGTCCCGACCCCGGTGGCTCAGGCGGATTCGGACCGCTTCTGCGGACCCTACGCCGGTGTACAGGCTGGATATGCCTGGGGGGATTTCGATGCCTCGGGCATGATGTACTTCACCGACGACTATCTGGATTCCGGCAAGAATGACGGCGTTTCCGGCGGTCTATATGCCGGCTGCAACTTCCGCATGGGTTCCTGGCTTGCAGGCGTGGAAGCCGACGTAAACCTGCTGGGTGCGGGATATGGCAATAGCAACTGGTATGGCACCGTCCGTCTGCGTGGCGGCACAACCTTTGGCGACACCCTTGTATACGCAACCGGTGGTCTCGCCATGGGTCAGCTCGACCTGATCAGCGGCAACCCCTATCTTGCGCCAATGTTGAACTACAACCCTTACGCGGTGATTGATACGCCTGTTGCTTTTGGATACGCCATCGGCGCTGGTGTTGAGCACTGGTTCAGCGACAAGATGAGCTGGAAAACCGAGTACCTGTATATGGATCTGGGTGAAGTCACCTCCTTCTCCATGTCGGGTATGGAGCAGCTCACCGCCGACTACAAGGCTCACACGATCCGTACGGGTATTGCCATCCACTTCTAGGGCGGGCCCGTCTACCTATGACACAATGACTGGTGGCTGCTGGAGTTGACCATGGAATCGCTTGAAACCGCCAAGGACGTGCTGGCCAAGGCGCTTTTCATACACAAGGACCGCATAGCGGACGATGCAGCCATCAGTGACATCAAGCCGTTGGACAGCCTTTCTTTCGAAGCGCTGATCCTGGAGCTTGAAGAACGCACCGGCAAGGTGGTTGATCCGGTCGATCTGATCGGAATCTCCACCATCCGGGATCTCGCCGGAGTGATCGAAAAACTCTCATGAGCGAGGCGAGCCAGTTCGCAAGCCTGCTCTTCCGGGTCGCCGAGGAACGCAACGGTGAAAACCTCACCCTGACACTCGGCGGTATTCCGGTTTTCGTCATTCAGGACGCCGACAGCGCTCAGCAGGTTCTGCGGCGCAGTTCGGCAAACTTTGAAAAGAACATGGTCTGGTTCCGGCAGGCCCTCGGCCCTTCCCGGTTTACCGAGAATGGAGCCGACTGGCAGACGCGGCAGAAGCTGTCGCAGCGCTTCCTCTCCCGGTTCGATCCGCACAGGACCTGGCAATCAGCACAACGCCTCGGGCTTCAGGCGCTTGAGGCTATCGCGGCCGACAGCGCTTCAGGCGCTCAGTCCATCTCTGACGCCGTTCTGCGACACCTGGCAGCAGGCGTAATGCTTGATGTCTTCTTTGACCGTGATCTTGATGCCGACGGCATCGATCTGGAAGACATCGCCAACATGCTGCAGTTCGGGTCGGAATATTCCTTTGTGCCGGAGGGCGCGCTGGTGCCCTTCCCGCCCGAGGTCATCCGGTCATTCCTTAAGGTCCGCGCCAAGGTGCTGGCGGACATGCAGGTGTTCCGAGAGGGAGAGACACCGCAGGACGGCCTCCTTGAGGTGCTGCGCAGGGCGGACGACGATCCTGCAACCAGTTTTCATCTTGAACACGAGATGACCATGTTCTTCGCAGCCGCCAGCGAAACGACGGCAGCGACCATGGGCTGGGCCATGCACCTGCTCTCCCGCAACCCGGATATACAGGAACGGCTGCGGGAAGCTGTAAGCCGGTTACCACAAGAGGTATACTGGCAGCAGATCGAGGATCTGGACATCCTGCGCCATTTCGTTCTCGAGGTCCTGCGCATCTTCCCGTCGACGCCCGTCATTGCACGGCGCGCCGTAAACGCCGAGCATATCGGCGACTATCATGTTCAGGCGGGCGAGCAGATCCTGATCTCGCTGGTCGGCATCCAGCATGACCGCCGCGCGCGGCCGGACCCGTGGAAGATCAATCTTGATGCTCCAACACCGCATACTGGCACTTCGCACTCCTTCTCTTTCAGCCTGGGGCCGCGCATGTGCGGCGGCTCGCGGTTTGCGCTGTACGAACTGATGGCATTGCTGTTCCTGTTTATCCGCAACGCGAGCTTCACGCCGACGTCAGAAGCCCCACCCCGTTTCCGCTTTCAGACGCAACTGATGCATGAAGGCGGGCAGCCGGTGCGTGTATCGCTGCGGTAAACCTCAGACGGTTGCCAGCGTACCGGCCATGTAGGAATCCCGCGCGGCGGCACGCCTCAGCTTCCCCGAAGATGTCATGGTAATGGTCTGCGGTTGCACCAAAACCACCTCGACCAAAACGCCCATCTGGCGGCTGACAGCGTCGGTGATCATTCCCCGCAAGTCATCCGCAGACCCATGATTTCTATGTTCGACCAGAACAACAATATGGTCGGCACCGGTCGCGCGCTCTCCCGTCCGCTCCGGAAGGGAGAAAGCCACCGTCTGCCCATAGCGGATATTTGCCGCCTTCTGCACGACCCACTCAACATCCGAGGGCCAGATATTGCGACCGTTTACGATGATAAGATCCTTGGCACGCCCGGTAACCACGAGGGAGCCGTCCACCATGAAGCCAAGGTCACCCGTATCAAGATAACCGTCGCTCCCGATCATCAGTCCGCTTTCGGTTTCAACCACATAACCCTGCATCAGGCTTGGGCCGTTTACCGTCACGCGACCAATAGTTCCCTCAGCGACCGGCATGTCGTCCGCATCCACGATCCGGATCTCGTATCCAGTGAGAGGCTTGCCGCAAACGACATAGGACCGTTCCTCACCGCTGCGTAGAGTGGCCGTTGCTGGGCCACTTCCATCGTTTGCGAAAGTTACCGCCAGCGTAGCCTCGGCAAGGCCATAGCTCGGAACGAAGGCACTCCGCACAAAGCCTGCGGAAGCAAACCGGCTCGCAAACTGTTCCAGCGTATCGATCTGCACCATGTCACCGCCGATGCCGGCGAGCCGCCAGCGCGAAAGGTCAACACCTTCGAGGTCCGTGTCGCGAACCCGCTCGGTTGCAAGCCTGTAACCGAAGGTCGGCGCATAGCAGATGGTAGAACCAAGCTTCGACATCAGCTGAAGCCAGAGCGCCGGTCTGCGGGCAAAGGATGATGGCGCGAGATAGTCCACCGTACACTGCCCTGCGAGTGGAGCTAGCAGGAAACCGACGAGACCCATGTCGTGATAGAAGGGCAGCCACGAGAATGCGCGGTCAGATGCATTGAGCCTGATGCCATCCTTCAGGATCGCCGCAACATTCGCCATCAGCGCCGCATGTGAAATGAGGATACCTTTGGGCTGTGTCGTGGAGCCAGAGGAAAACTGGATATAGGCAAGACTCTCGGGAGAGCTCGGTCCAAGGTTTACGGCATTATCAGGAAGACCACAGACCCCGGAGATACTGAGTTTACGGACATCTCCGAAATCAAGTTCCGCCAGCTTTTCCGGTACGATCAGTACCGATGGACTACATGCCCGAACCAGACTCGCAATGCGTTCAATATATCCAGAGCGCCCCAGCACGTTGGTCTCGGCAGGAGCGATGCACGGCACGATGCCGGCGTAGAGACAGGCAAAGAAACAGACCGGAAAGTCCGGGCTGGTCTCGCCGATCAGCACAACCCTCTCGCCCGGCTCCAAACCCGCCCCTAGCAGTTTACCGGCAAACGAGAGGGCACGATGGCGCAGCTCTGCAAAGGAAAGCTCATGCTGCAGCTCGCCGCGTGACGTGTAGAAGTTGAAGCCGCCCGTCCCATTGGCCGCGAAATCGAGCGCTTCCATGATCGTTGCAAAATCACCCAGCCTGCGGGCCGTTCCCGGGACCGGAGTAAACGGGCCGTTCATTGGTTTTTCAGCGACGAAAACACGAGAATGTCGGCACGCTTTCCTTCCGGGGTAAGCACCTCCTGACGAAGCCGTGCCTCGAACTGGAAGACGTCCGGGATCATGAAATTGAAGAGCATTCGCCGGTTGGTGGCGACGACGCGGGCGCTCACCTTGTCCACCTGGCGTTCCTTGAAAAGGTATCGCACCAGAACCGGCGACGCCTCGTAGAGAACGCCCTTGCCAACATAGGAAGTGTCGCCGATTGCGGCTGTCAGCTGAGCAGTTCTGTGGGCCCTGTTTATATCGACTACATAAAAACCGATGACGGCATTGGTAGTGCGATCTTCGATACCGATGAGGTGGCGAGCGATGCAGTCGAAGGAATTGAAGAACCCGCGCAGGCTGTCCACGGTCCACTGGCGCGGCGGAATATTCAGACCACTCAGAATTTCCGGAGAATTGAGCCAGCGGATAAACGTCTCGCTGGCATCGGCATCCTTCATCGTACGCAGATGGTAGTTCTCGCTAAACACCGAAACGGGTTTGCCGCGCGGACGCAGGCCATTCAGCTGAGGCGGAAGAGGCATCGTGAGTGTCTGCTTGGGCATACGCGATCCGATGGAGGAAGAAATATAACAGACGAAACAATAAAGCCGTGAACACGTTTAGAGAAGCTTCGCCGGCTATTCCTCCACTACCAATTGAATGCCGCGGATCTTCACTTCGCGTGAGGCAACTTGCCGGAATAGTGATATTATTGGTTGTTTCCGCGGAGGCGTCATGCAAGGGATTGAAACCGCCTGAAGTCCGATATGCGAAAAGCGGCGATTGGCGCATTGCCTACCAGGTCGTGGGACAGGGCTCTTTCGATCTCGCCTTCGTGCACGGTTTCATGTCCAACCTCGAGGTGCAGTGGGAGGACCCGGGGTTCAATCATTTCGCCAATCGTCTGGCGGCCTTCTCACGCCTCATTCTTTTCGACGGGCGAGGAACGGGCCTGAGCGACCGGGGAGATCCGAACGAACTGCCCAGCCCTGAATCGCGCATCGACGACATCCGCGCGGTGATGGACGCAGCAGGCAGCGGCAAGGCGGTGCTTTTCGGCAGCTCGGCGGGTGCAGCAATGTCCATTCTCTTCGCGGCCACCCAACCTCAGCGGACGCGTGCGCTTGTGCTCTATGGCGGTTATGCGCAATCCAGGGACTGCTGGATCGAAGACGGCGCATTCGCCGAATTCGAGGAGAGCATCAGCACCGCCTGGGGAAACGGCTCGACACTCAGGTATTTCGCGCCATCGCGCTTCAACGACCCGCGCTTTCGGGAGTGGTGGGGCCGCTTTGAACGCCTGAGTGCCAGCCCGCGCGCGGCACTGGCTCTTGCCCGCATGGACACGGCCATCGATGTGCGAACCGTCCTGCCCCGCGTTAAGGCGCCGACCCTTGTACTGCATCGGGCCAACGACGTCAGCGTTCCCCAGGAAGCAGGGCGCGCGCTGGCCCAGCAGATCGCGGGCGCGAAACTCGTGACGCTCACGGGCCGAGACCACACCGTCTGGACGGGCGACATTGATGAGGTTGCCGACGCCGTGGAGGCATTTCTCACCGGTGCCCGGCCCGTCCGTCATCATCACCAGTTGCTTGCCACCTTGCTCGTCGCCCGCATCGTCCAGCAGCCCGCACATAGATCCACCGATGCCAGCGGCGAGTTGCTCCAACTGGTACATGATACGGCCCAACGGCTTGCCGGACGCTATGGCGGCCATGTCACGGATGGCGTCGGACCGGAGATTCTGGCGTGCTTCGACGGGCCATCGCGGGCCGTCCGCTGCGGCATCGAGCTCGCCCGTGAAGCCGGCGCGCTGGGCGTCAAGTGCAGCTCAGGCATCCATGTTGGGGAAGTGGAGTTCCATGAAAACAGCTTTGACGGCCATCCATTGCACGTGGCGCGAGAAATCGCCGAGCGGGCAAAGGTCGGTGAAATCCTGGCAAGTCATTTTGTGACTGAGCTTGCCTCTGGCGCCGGTCTGCATTTCGTTGAGCGCGATGCTCTGGAGCGTCGCGGCGAGGCGCCACTCCGACTCTTTGCAGTCGTTCCCGAGCATCTGGAACCGCAGGTAAAGCCCGGCGAACCCGCGATCGACGTTCTGACGGCGCGTGAACGGGAAGTGCTGAACCTGGTAAGCGCCGGCCTGAGCAACCCTGCCATCGCCGCAGAGCTTTGCCTGAGCAACCACACGGTCAAGCGGCACGTGGCAAACATCCTTTTGAAGCTTGACCTGCCGACCCGCGCGGCAGCAGCGGCACTCGCGGCAAAGCAGCAGGCCCCATGAACCATGGCCCGATAGGGCCAGACCTCGAGTGGCGCGTTCGGTGGAAGCGCAGAGCCTTCGCAGGTGAGACAGTCTCCCTACAGCAGATGCCATGAGGCAGATGCAGGACAGGAGGAGAATGACGATGATTGCCCACAAAGCCACGATCGCCGCACTGACGATTGCGTCCGCCATGGTTCTGGTTCTGGGTCAGGTTGCGAAAGCGCAGGACACCACTGCGGAGACCGCCTACAAGGACATCGAGGCCACGCTCGGCTCGGTCCCGAGCTTCTTCAAGGCCTTCCCCGAGTCTGGAATTGCTGGCGCCTGGGCGGAGTTTAAATCCATCCAGCTGAACCCGCAAAGCGCACTGGATGCGAAGACCAAGGAACTGCTCGGCCTGGCCGTCTCCGCGCAGATCCCATGCCAGTACTGCATC
>Ga0182741_1005480_pt1 | contig 11750 bp, 9 predicted proteins | sample eDN5th37CBELigOP_FD_128874 | JGI IMG/M metagenome (GOLD analysis project Ga0182741, IMG submission 128874) | Enriched Organic Plus compost microbial communities from Emeryville, California, USA - eDNA 5th pass 37_C BE-Lig OP (version 2) (version 2) ...
CGGACGATCACTCCTGCGTCGGAGGCTTCCGCAGATCGGTGCGCGGGATCTCCTGCGTCTGATCGGTCGTCCAGTCGCGCTGCTGCGCGTTCGGGTCGGTCTGGCGCGGGATGACCTCGGTGCGGTCGTCGGTGTGATCGTGCTGCGCGCCGGCCGAATGCGCCGGGCCGACCGTGGTCGTGGCCGGGCCTGCCGGAGCGGGGCCGCCGGTCGCGGTGGCCGGACGACGGTTGCCGCCGCCGCGGATGCCGAGCACGAAGCCGACGATCAGCAGGATGACGCCGAGGATGCCGAGGATGATCGGCAGGGTGCGGCCGAACAGCGAGATGGTGTCCTGGCCGTCCTTGGCCTGGCCGATCTGGTACTCGATCGTCTCCTCGTCGAACGGCAACGTCACGTTGAGGACCGTTACCTCGGGCTTGTCGGCCTCGCGGGCGTAGTACTGGTCCTGCTGCTCCTGGCCCTTGACGACGACGCCGGTGACCGGGTCGACCCACAGGTCGCGGATGTTGTTGTACCAGCGGGTCATCGTGATGGGCTCGTCGCCCTCACCGACACCCCAGGTGGAGGCGGGCAGGCTGAGCTTGTAGGTCGGGACCTCGCGGTCGGCCTTCGACAGGTCGATCGGGCCGATCTCCTGGCTGAAGTGGTAGACCTTCATGCCGTTGATCTCCTCCTCACCGACGAAGTCGATGGGGAAGTTGTCGCGAGCGTTGATGTCGTAGTACGGGTACGACTCCTGCTGGACGTCGAACGGGAACTTGTACTGCAGTCCCTCGCGGTTGTCGATCTCCACCGGCGGCTTGTCGGCGTTCACCTGGATCGTGCTCACGCGATCCGGGAACTCCTCCGCCGAGACGGGCATGGAGGTCTTCCGGTCGATCGTGACGCGGTCGACGACGGCCGAGACCAGGCCCGTGTCCCCCTGCATGTCGAGTCGTCGCACGGTCTGGCCGGCCTGCAGCGTCATGACCTCGGCGTCCGAGGGATCCTCGACGGTGACGAAGCGCTGCGCGACGATCGGCACGTCGCGATCGACCTGCGCGTTGCCGGCGAGCAGCTGGCGGGAGTTGAGGATGTCGCCCGTGCCCTCGGCGACCGTGGTCACCTCGAGATCGAGCGGTGTCGTCCTCAGCTTCCCGAGCGTGTACGTCGGCACGAGAATCGCGATCACCAGGAGGAAGGCCCCCAGGCCCACCAGAATCATTGCCAGTATCCGGCCGGAGCTCGAACGCTCAGCCATGCTTTCTCCTCACTCAACGGTCGTCATCGAGTACCCCCACCGGCAGCAGCAGGGCTGCACGGATCGCCTGGCATCCGGCCCGCGAACACCACGTGAGCTCAGACACTAACAGCCCGGTATGGCAATATGCGCGCCCGCTCACCGCTGGGACGGATCCGTAGTCGATCTTCGTCGCTGCCGGGATCGTCCTGTTCCGGACGATCCTGCTCTGTCCGCCGCTCCGACGACACGGCACACTGGTGCGCGATGACCACCACCACCGACCGGAACCGCAGCGTGAGCGGATTCCTTCCGGCACTCGAAGGGATGCGCGGCTTCGCCGCAGTGGGCGTGTTGATCACCCACGTCGCGTTCCAGACCGGCGCAGTGCACGACTCGCCGATCGGCCGGGTGTGGGCACGGTTCGACCTCGCCGTCGCCCTGTTCTTCGCCCTGTCCGGCTTCCTGCTGTGGCGTCCGCACGCCGCTGCGGCCCGCGGATTCGGACCGTCCCCCTCGGCGACCCGCTACTTCCTCTCCCGCGCCACCCGCATCCTCCCCGCCTACTGGACCGTCGTGATCCTGGTGCTGTGGTTGCTGCCCGGCGCGGGCGGCGGCGCGAAGGTGTGGTGGTCGAATCTCACGCTCGTGCAAGTGTTCGTCCCACTCACTCTCACCGAGGGCCTCACCCAGATGTGGAGTCTGTCGGTGGAGGTGGCCTTCTATCTCGTGCTGCCACTGCTGGCGCTGGCGGTGAGCGGGCTGCGCGGGGACGCCGCCCGATACCGCGTCCCGCTGCTGCTCGCCGTGAGCGGACTGTCGTTGCTGTGGGCGTGGATTCCGGTCGGCACCCCCGACCACATCAACCACACCAACTGGCTGCCCGGCTATCTGCCCTGGTTTGCGGCGGGCATGATCCTCGCCGAACTCGTCACCGGACCGGAGACATGGATCCACCGGCTCGCGGCGCGACGCGCGGTGATGGGAGCGATCGCGGTGGGCGCCTTCGCGGCCGCGGCCACCCCGCTGGCCGGACCGGAGACGCTGACCGATCTCGCACCCTCCGAGTACTTCGCCAAGATCGCCCTGGGCGCGATCATGAGCTTCGCGCTGCTCGCCCCGCTGACCCTCGCGCCGCGCCGGCAGCACCGCGTTCTGGCGAGCCCGGTCGCACTGGCCGTCGGGCGCTGGTCGTACGGCCTGTTCATCTGGCACCTCGCGGTGCTGTCGATCGTCTTCCCCGTCTTCGGGATCCCGGCCTTCGCGGGGCACTTCTGGTTCGTGCTGACGGTGACGGTCGTGCTGAGCCTGGCGGTCGCGTCCGTCAGTTACGCCCTCGTGGAGGAGCCGGCGCGCGCCGCCTTCCACCGCTGGGACAAGGCCCGGCGCGGCACCGCGGCCAGGCCCACTGCGACCACGCCGACGAGCGCCGCGAACTGAATCAGGAACGAGTGCCCGACATATCCGTCGGGTGATCGCCACGGCCCGGTGGACAGCAGCGCCATCGCCAGCATCGTTGCGCCGCCCGCGGTGCCCACGAGCACACGTGACGTCACGACGGGGCCGCGGCGCAGCACGAGCGCACCGATCCCCACCGCGCCGACGACCGCGACGGCGGCACCGACCCATCCCGCGAGGAGCGTCGCGGCGACCAGCACACCGGCCAGTGCGAGAGCCGACGAACCCCAGGTGCGCGGCGTCGGACCCGGATCCTCGTCGCGCCTGCGGGGCCACACGGCCGCCGCGAACAGCGGGACGAGCAACAACAGCCCGCCGAAGATCCCGAGCCGGTACCAGCGGTCGGTAGCGAACTCGAGGGTCAGCGTCTGCTGCGGGCCGGCCGGCACGATCCAGCCCTGCTGCCAGCCGTCCACGACGACCGGCGTCGCCACGGTGCCGTCCGGGGTGCGGGCCACCCAGCCGACGTTGGTGCTCTCGGGCACCACCACGAGCCGGTCCTCGTCGCCCGCCGGAACCGTCACCTCGCGCAGGTTCTCCGTCCAGCGGCCCTTGTCGAGTTCCGTCGGCTCCGCGACGGGCGCATCGGAACCGGGGACGTCGAGCCGCAGGCCCGAGACGACGAAGGCCGCGCCGGGATCGACGTCGATGTCGACCCGGCCCGGATTCATGCCGACGACGTCGGTGTCGCACAGCGTCGCAGGAACCTCCACGCCCGCGGCGAGATCGGCGACCCGCGCGGTGAGCGACGTGCGGTAACTGCGCCCGTCGATCTCCACGACGGGTCCGCGCTCGCAGTCGACGGTCACGGTCTCGTCGTAGACGGATCCCTGTGCGCCGATCGGCCCGTCGTCGCCGAGCACCGACACCTCGGCGAGCCCGGGAGGGGTGAGTTTCGAGAAACCCAGCACGGTGCGGTCGAGGGTGTCGCGCCAGCGCACCACGGTGAGTTCGATCCGGTCCGTGGCGTGCGGGGTCAGGTCGACGATCGTGTCGTCACCGTCGAGTTCGCGCACCTGAGGTCCGTTGCCGAGATTCACCGCGACCCGCGACGGCGCGACCGGCAGCGCTCCCAGCGCGGCCCTGATGTCCAACCCCGTGACGCGTCGTTCCTCGGGCAGTTCCAACGTGAGCGACGGCCTCGGCGCACCCGCTTCGAGCGAGCTCTCCTCCGCGGTCCACGACGTCCGGGGATCACCGTCGGTGAGGGCGAACGCCGAGCCCTGCAGGTCGACGACGTCGGCGTCACCGCGCGCGACGACCCGGTCCGAGCGGTCCACGAGATCTTCGAGTGCAGGCCCGGGACGTGCGCGCAGGAGCAGTTCCGGGCGGACCCAGGTCTCCTGCGGCACATCCAGGGTGCGGGTGAACACGCCGGGTTCCTCCGCGGAGGTGGCGAGCCCTCGCGCGCAGCGCACGCGGTCGTCGGTGTCGACGCAGCTGCCGCGGCCGGGGAACTCCTGTCCGAGCTGCCATCCGCGTACCGCGGCGTCCTCGGCAGGGCCCGGCACCACGATGCGGCGCCGGATGTCGATCGGGCGCGGATCGTTCCGGTCGGTGAAGTCCTCGACGACCACCTCGGTGAGACCGAACTGGTTGCCGACCGTGCCGCGTTCGGTGTGCACGGACGTGATGCGGATCCACGAGGTGGTGCCCAGCGGCAGCGCGACCGTCTGCTCGCGTCCCGGCTTGTCGACGCGCACCGCCGTGCTGCCCCGGTCGGTGGACACCTCGAGCCACTTGACGGGATCGCCCAGAGCACCGGAGCTCGTCGTCAGGTGCAGCAGACCCGCCTCGATAGGCCGGTCGAGGTCGAGCTGCAGCCACTGGCCGACCGCCGATTCGAGTCCGTTGCTGTGCCAGCCGGTCGTCGGGTCTCCGTCGACCACCGCGGCCGGGCTGCTCGCCACCGACGTGCCACCGAGCTGGGTGGCATCCGACGCCGCGCTCGACACGCTGATACGGGCGCCTTCCCATTCGGCCCGGACGAGTTCGGTGTCGGGCACCGGATAGTCGGGGACGGCGTTGTGGGTGCGGCGCGGGTCGTCGGCCGTGCGGATCGTCGACGAATGATGATCGACCTGCCCGTAGTCCGTCTCGCGGTCCGTCGGGGTGTCGGTGACCGTCACCTCGTCGACGGGGAGACCGGCGCGGGCCGCGTCGGCCGCGAGGAGTGTGGGACCGACGAAATCGGGCTGCGCGGTGTTGCGGCGCAGCAGAGCCTCGGGGCCACCCTGCACGACCGGCACGTCGGCGGCGTCCACGACATAGGGACCGACGGGCGCCGCGGCCGGTTCGGCGACACGGTAGATCTCCACGGCCGGATAGGTCGGTCGCAGGTCGGCGTCGGTGACGAAATCCTCCGGGTTGTCGAAGACGATGTCGTCACCGAACTCGGCGACCCGCTCGATGCCCGGCGAACCGTCGAGCGCGCGATGCACGAGGGCCGGTCGCGCAGCGGGGGAGGTGTCGGGATCGAGGTCGTTGCGCACCACCAGGAATCCGATGCCCTGGCCGCGCAGGGTGGCGGCGAGACCGTCGGACGGGCGGCCGTCGGCGATGTCGCGTTGCACGGCGTCGAGGGCGCGGATGGCGCCGGGCGGCACGAGCGGCACGGCGTCGCGCACGGCCCACGGCGTCGACGCGAGGGCCTGCAGTGGTTCGTCGCGGGTGAGGCCCCACAGCTGGCTGCCGAACGGCGCGCCGGGAACGATGAGGGCGCGTTCGCCGCGCTCGCTCGTGTTGTCCTCGAGCCAGGCAGCCGCGGCGTGCCAGTGTTCGGGGACCTCGTCGTAGGCGCCGCGCGGGGCGAGCCGGCCGGTCCACGCGAGCGAGGTCGCGAGCGTCATCGCGACGAGGATCAACGTCGTCACCGCGACCATCGGATTGCGTTCTGGATGTGCGAAGGCGTTCCGGGCGCGCGTCCACGGCACCGATCCGGGCAGCGGCACGGCGCGCAGCAGATGCGCGAGCCCGAGCACGATCGGCAGTCGCACGAGCGGTTCGAGCTTGTGGACGTTGCGCAGCGGCGCACCGGTGGTGTCGAGGAACAACCGGACCTGCTCGGCGAACGGCGAGTCGAGCTGGCCGACGTAGCCGACGCCCATGCCGACGAGGCCCACCACGAGGATCAGGGTGAGGCGACCGCGCGCCGGCATCGACCGCATCGCGAGACCGGCGAGACCGGCCGCGGCCAGGGCGCCGGTGACGAGGACGGCGGCGGGCTGCGTGACGAGCACGGCGCCCGCGATGCGTTCGGGGGAGACGAAGGGCGTCCAGCTGCTGGTGCCGCGCAGCACCTCGGTGAGCGACGTCCACTCGGTGGTGACACCGGACGATTCGATGAAGTCGAGGAAGGGCGGACTGACGCGGCCGAGCAACAGCAGCGGCACCATCCACCAGGTCACCGCGACGACGCACAGGGGCAGCCACCACAGCGTGAAGCGCCACCAGCGCCGGTTCGGGCGGTGCGCGGCCCACCACAGGGCCGCGACGAGACAGGCCGCGGCGGTCGCGACGGCGTTGATCGCGCCCATGAGCGCCACCGCCACGGCGGACTGCGCAGCGAGCCGGCGGGCCGAGCCGGGGTTCTGCGTGTTCAGATACCGCACCAACGGCAGCAGCACCCACGGCGCCAGCATCATCGGATGTGCTTCCGACGAGATGGAACCGAGAGTCGTGAGGACGCGCGGGGACAGCACGAACACCGTCGCCGCGATCAGGCGGGAGCTACGGCTCCCGATGCCGAGAGCTTCGGCGAGGCGGACGAGGCCCCAGAATCCGGCGACGAGCAGCAGCACCCACCACACCCGCTGGGTGATCCACGGGGGGATGTGCAGCAGTTGTCCCGCGGCGAAGAACGATCCGTGCGGGAAGAAGTAGCCGTACGCCTGGTTCTGCACCTGCCCGAGCGGCGCCACACTGCTCCACTGGTGAGCGGCGCGCGTGAGGAAGCCGATCGGGTTCTGCGTCAGGTCGTACTTGGTGTCGGCGACGACCAGGCCCGGAACCTGGGCGAACGACAGGACCACCGCCACCGCGGTGACTGCGTACAGCCACCGACGGGACAGCGGTTCGGCGGACGGGAGCTCCGTCTCGCCTCGGTACGTGCGTGAACTCGAAGCGTTGCCGGCGCCGTCAGCGGCTGCCGTACTCAACCTGGTTCAGGAGGGACGAATCGGCGTTGCCACTGCGATCGATCTGAGGGCGCGAATTCTCCTGTACAGCGGCCGTCACGCCGAAGACCGCCACGGCGCCGAGTACGGCACCGACGACCACGCTACCCAGGCCCGGTCCCAGGAACTTCCCCATTCCGTCTCCCCATCTCCAGTGACGCAGGCAGTCATCGCCGGCCGCCACGCTGTCTATCGGTCCGCGCCAAACTATCACCCCGGAAGGCGTCGGCGGACGGTGCGAGCCTCCGAGTCGATCTTCACCGTCGCGGCGGTGCGCTACACGCCCAGCGCGCCGAGCAGCGTGCGCAGTTTCGCGGTGGTCTCGTCGAGTTCGGCGACGGGATCGGAATCGGCCACGATGCCACCTCCGGCCCAGGCCACGGCGCGTCGGCCGTCGGAACTGAGCTCCGCGCACCGGATGGCGACGAACCAGTCGCCGTCGCCCTGTTCGTCGCACCAGCCCACCGCGCCGCCGTAGAAGCGCCGGTCGCCCTCGACCCGGGAGATCACGTCCAGCGCGGCCTCGGTCGGGGTGCCCGCCACGGCCGGGGTGGGATGCAGGACGTGGGCGAGGGTGAGCGCGTCGGTACCGGGGTCGCGGAGGGTGCCGGTGATCGGCGTGGCGAGATGCCAGACATCGGGGGTCGCGGTGAGCTCGGGCTTGTCGGGGATGTCGAGGTCGCTGCACAACGGGGCCAGTCGCGTGCGGATCCAGTCGACGACGAAACCGTGCTCGGTGAGGTTCTTGTCCGAGGTCAGCAGTTCCTCACCGGCACGACGGTCCTCGTCCGGATCGGCCCGGCGTGCGGCGGTCCCGGCGAGGGGACGGCACGTGACGGTGTCACCGCGTCGGCTCACGAGCAGTTCGGGGGTCGCGCCGACCAGCGTGTGCCCCCAGTAGCGTTCACCCGCCGCGCTCAGGTCCAGCGCGTACGTCGCCGCGTCGGGATGGCGTTCGATCATGCGGGCCGCGAGCGCGAGCGGGTCGAGGGGGTCGTCGGCCTCGAGCGCGACCCGCCGGGCGGCGACGACCTTCTCCATCTCCCCGAGGGACAACCGCTCGACGAGCCGGCGCACCCGCTCGACGTGCACGCGGGGCAGTGGCAGCTCGGCGGAGATCCGCACCGGTGGCAGGTCCGACAGGTCGGACGGGGCCTGCCACGGGCCGTCGGTGATCTCGACGTCGTCGGGCTGCGCGAGGGCCACCGGACGGTGCCGCGAGAACGGCAGTGCACCGACGACGATCGTCGCCTTGCCGCTGCGGAGTGCCTGCGTGGCGGAGTGGACGTCGTCGAAGAACCGGCGGGTGCCGGTGGCGTGCACCGAGCGTTCGGCGCGCGAGAGCAGGAATCCGTCCATGGTGGATCGACAATATCCCTGCCTGTACCCGGCGCGCCGGTGACCCGGTGCGGGGCGTCAGCGACCCGGCGGCACGATCAGGACCGGTCTGTGACTGTGCCGGAGCACATGATCGGCCACCGACGACTGCAACAGCGACCGCAGACCGGTGGTGCCGCGGGTACCGGTGACGATGATGTCGACGTCGAGCTCGTCGGCGGCCTCGATGATCGCCGACCACACCGCGTTGACGACCTCGACGGTGCGGCCCTCGGCGTGCAGACCCGTCGAGCGGGCCAACTCGAGGCCCTCGTCGTTGGTGATGCGCGCGTCGGACAATGCGACGTCCTCGCTGTCCTCGTCGGGCACCCAGTCGGGTTGCATGACGCCGGACAGGCCGGACATGCGGGCGGCCTGCCGGACCATCGGTTCCCAGGCGGTGACGACGACGGCGCGGCAGGACTCGAGGAAACGACCCGCATACTGCACGGCACGCTTCGAGTTCTCGGAACCGTCGTAGGCGATGAGGATCAGATCTGCGCCCACCGCGTACCCCCTGGGTCGGATTCGGATGCTCGGGTGCACCTTAACCCGCCGGAGCGTCCCTGGGGGAGGTTCGAGCTGTGGGTCTCCGAGGTTCGTCCGCTACCGTCGGCACCATGCGGATCCGTCACACTGTCGCCGCCGTGCTCGCGGTCGCCCTCACCACCGCGGGATGCGGTTCGTCCGATTCGGGCGGCGACGACCCGGTCGAGGCGACGTCGAGTTCGGCGACCGCCCCGTCCACCACCGCGACCGCCACGACCACCGAGGCGACCGCAGCTGCGACGTCGGCGACCTGCGGCGACGATCTGCTCGCCCGGCTGACGCTGCGGCAGAAGCTCGCCCAGTTGCTCAACGTCGGGGTCACGAGCGCCGCCGACGCGCAGGCCGTCGTCGAGTCGGAGCAGATCGGCGGCATCTTCATCGGCAGCTGGACCGACGCATCGATGCTCACCGACGGTCTCGTGCCGCAGGTGGCCGCGCAGAGCGCGTTGCCGCTCATGGTCACGATCGACGAGGAGGGCGGCCGCGTGTCGCGCGTCGGCGACCTGTTCGGCCCCGATCCGTCCGCGCGGGTGACGGCGCAGACGATGACGGTCGACGAGACCTACCGGATGGCGTTCGAACGTGGACAGGAACTGAAGTCGCTGGGCATCACCGTCGACTTCGCACCGGACGTCGACGTGAGCAGTCAGCCCGACGACTCCGTCATCGGCGACCGTTCGTTCTCCGACGATCCCGAGGTCGTCACGCAGTACGCCGGCGCCTATGCGCGGGGACTGATCGACGCGGGAATCATGCCGGTGCTCAAGCACTTTCCGGGCCACGGTTCGGCCTCCGGTGATTCGCACACCGGTGCCGTGACCACCCCGCCGATCGAGCAGCTGCAGCAGAGCGATCTCGTGCCGTACCGCAGTCTGGTCTCGCCCGAGGTGGGTGTCATGCTCGGCCACCTCGACGTTCCGGGACTGACCGGCGGGCTGCCCGCGAGCATCAGCCCGGCGGCGGTGGACCTGCTCCGCTCGGGTGCCTACGGCGGCCCTGCCTTCGGTGGTGTGATCTTCACCGACGACCTGTCGGGGATGCGCGCGATCACCGACACCTACGGCATCACCGAGGCCGTCGAGGCCGCGATGGTGGCGGGTGTGAACCAGGCGCTGTGGCTGACCACCGACGAGGTGCCCGCCGTGCTCGACCATCTCGAGCAGGTCGTCGCGGAGGGCACGCTCTCACCCGAATGGGTCGACGAATCGGTGCGGACCGTGACACGCGCGAAGGGCGCTCTGGACTGCTGAAATGACGCAGGTTGCTTCGACCGCAGGCTACCTACCGTAGAGTAAGAACTTCATTCGAGGAGTCTGGGAGGAGTCATGGCGGGCGGAACCAAGCGACTGCCGCGTGCGGTCCGCGAGCAACAGATGCTGGACGCCGCCGTCGAAGTGTTCTCCGAGCACGGTTTCCACAACACGTCCATGGACGCCATCGCGGCGCGGGCGTCGATCTCGAAGCCGATGCTCTACCTGTACTACGGGTCGAAGGACGAGTTGTTCGCGGCGTGCATCGCCCGCGAGGGGCAGCGGTTCGTGGAGGCGCTCACACCGGCGGGCGACCCCACCCTCGCCCCGCGTGAACAACTGCGGGTCGCGCTCGAGTCGTTCCTCGGCTTCGTCGACGAGCACCGGCCGTCGTGGATGGTCCTCTATCGTCAGGCGCTGTCGCAGCAGGCCTTCGCGCCCCAGGTGCAGGGCAGTCGCGACCGGCTGATCGAACTCACCGCGCACCTGCTCGAATCGAGCACGCGCGATCCGGAACCCGACACGAACTTCACGATCATGGCCGTCGCGCTCGTCGGTGCCGGTGAGGCCGTCGCCGACCGCATCGCCGGCGGTGAGATCGACGTGCAGCAGGCAGCGGATCTGCTCGAGAACCTCGCCTGGCGTGGTCTTGCGGGACGCAAGCGTTCCGATCAGATGCACTGAACCGTCTCACTGAGAACGCCTCGGCCACAAGGGCATTCACCACACGAGGGTTCGGGCGGGGCGGAACGCCCCCATCGCGTCCCGCCCCGCCCGAAGTCTCGGTGGTTCCCCGCCCTACCGCAGCGTGGCGGTCAGGTGCGGGTACTGCTTCTTCGGATGCCGCAGTGCCAGATCCCATCCGTCGGCGACGTGCTGCGCGTACAGGCTCAGCGACGACGGCAGCAGGACCGGCTTCCCGAACCGCACCGCGTAGGTCACCTTGCCGGGGATCCGTCCTTCGACGGCCGACAGGGTGGCCGCCGCGCTCCACATGCCGTGGGCGATGGTCTTCGGGAATCCGAAAGCCTTGGCGCCCAAAGTCGAGACGTGGATCGGGTTGCGGTCACCGGAGACCGCCGCGTAGCGGTCGATGACCTTCTGGTCGACCCGCAACGTGGAGGTGGGGACCAGGGGAACCTCCTCCTCCTTCGGCTCCGGCTTGGGCTGACCCGACAGCGACGTGCGCTGCTGGTGCAGGAAGGTCGACGTCTGCCGCCAGACCAACTCGCGTCCGACGTTGACCTCGCTGACGAGATCGACGAGCAGCCCCTTGCGGTGTTCGCGCATGTTCTCCGCGTGCACCGCGATGTCGAGCGGCTCGGTGACCGAGATCGGCCGGAACTGCTCGATCACGTTCTCGGCGTGCACCGAACCGACGGCAGCGAACGGGAAGCCCTTCGACACCATCAGTTTCATCACGAGCGGGAACGTGAGGATGAACGGATAGGTCAGCGGCAGGCTGTCGCCGAACCGCAGCCCGCACACCTTGGTGTACTCGGCGAGATTGTCGGGATCGACCTTCAGCGACCGCAGGACCAGGACGTCGTCGGGCAGGCTGTCGCCCGACGCGCCCACCACGGGCAGCGCCCCGAGCACGGCCCGGCTGTAGATGTCGAAGGTCGACGGCAGCGAGGGCAGTTCGATCCGTGCCATCTAGGCCCCCAGCATGGACTGGCCGCACACGCGCACGACCTGCCCGGTCACGGCGCTCGACGC